>Ga0315910_10001022_pt1 | contig 26393 bp, 18 predicted proteins | sample EdamamesoilMG_FD_204470 | JGI IMG/M metagenome (GOLD analysis project Ga0315910, IMG submission 204470) | Garden soil microbial communities collected in Santa Monica, California, United States - Edamame soil | ecosystem: Environmental > Terrestrial > Soil > Garden | place: USA: California... | reverse complement strand
GCCGCGCATCGGCGGCGCGCTCGTGCTGACCGAGGGCCGCTTCACGGGCGAGATCGATCCGCTGGAGCGCGTCGCCGAGGTCGGCCGGCGCTCGGGCTCGGGCAGCGGGCGCATCGCCTTCTGGACCGATGCGCCGCTGGCCCAGGCCGAGCTCGACGTGCGCATCAGCTGCGCGCGTCCGCTCGCGGTGCGCACGAACCTCCTGCAGGCGAGCCTGCGGCCCGAGTGCCGGCTGCTCGGCACGGGCGCCGCGCCCACGGCCGCGGGCTCGATCTACGTCGACGAGGCGAGCCTCTCGCTGCCCTCCGGCAAGATGCAGCTCGTCTCGGGCCTGCTGCAGCTACGCGAGGACGAGCCCTTCCGGCCGACGCTGGCGCTGACGGCCGAGGAGCGCACCCAGGGCTACGACGTGCGCGCCAGCGTGACCGGCTCGTGGAGCGAGCTCGAGGTCACGCTGAGCTCGAGCCCGCCGCTCAGCTCGGACGACCTGTGGATCCTCGTGATCACCGGCCAGCCGCCGCTCGACAGCCGGGGCGACCGCAGCAAGGAGGCCATGGAGGCCGTGGCCCTGTTCCTCGCGCGCGACAAGCTCGTGCGCTGGTTCTCGGCCGACCCCGACGACACCGCGGCCCTGCTCGACCGCTTCGAGATCGACGTGGGCGCCAAGACCTCGCAGAGCGGCCAGCCCACCGGGCGCGTGCTCTTCTACATGAAGCCCGACAGCGCGCGCGCGCGGCGCGCCACCTATCTCTCGGCCGAGCTCGACGAGTACGACCGCGTGAACTTCGCCCTGGGCCTCGTCTTCCGGCCGCGATGAGGCGGGCGGCCCTGCTGGCGCTGCTGGCGCTCCTGGGCGCGGGCTGCCGCTCGACGGGGGAAGCGAGCGTCCCGCCCTACGAGCTCGCCACCGAGTTCACGGGCGCCGAGAGCGTCGCGCAGGCGGACCTGCGCGAGCTCGTCCTGCGCGAGCTCTCCCAGCAGGCCCGGCCGCAACCGACCAAGGCGGACATCGACGACGCCGCCTTCGCGCTCGAGCTCTTCTACCGCGCGCGCGGCCACGCCTTCGTGCGCGTCGAGTACGCGCTGGTCGAGGTGGCCGAGCCGCCCGTGGCGCGCTTCCGCATCGACGAGGGCCCGCGCGTGCTCGTGCGCGAGCTCGCCTTCACCGGCCTCGTCGCCCTGCGGCCGGAGGAGGCACGCGCCTTCTTCGGCGCGGCCGCGCGCGGCGGCGCGTACGCCCCCGAGACCATCGAGGCCGGCGTGAAGCGCCTGCGCGCGCGCTACTTCGAGCTCGGCCACCTGCGCATCGCCATCGACGAGCCAGCGGTCGAGTTCACGCCCGCGCGCGACCAGGCCACGCTGACGATCGCCGTGCACGAGGGCCCGGCCTTCCGCGTGCGCGCGCTCGACGTCACGGGCGGCGTGCCCGAGATGGCCGAGCGCGAGCGCGCCCTCGCGCGTCCGTACATCGGACGACGCTACGCGCCCGAGTTCGAGCTCGAGCTCCGCAACGCCCTGCTCGAGGCCTACGCCCACCGCGGCTACCCGGACACGGCCCTCGCGCTCGAGAGCGCCTTCGACGAGGAGAGCGGCGACGTGCGCCTCGCCCTGCGCGTGACGCCGGGCGAGCGCGTCCACGTCGGCCACATCGTCGTGCGCGGCAACAAGCGCACGCGCGTGCCGGCCATCGAGGGCCTGCTCGGCATCGAGGAGGGCGAGCTGTACGACTCGGAGCGCGTGCGCGAGGGGTTCCGCGAGCTGTACGCGACCGGCCTGTTCGAGACGCTGCGCATCACGCCCGCGGGCGAGGGGCCGGTGCGCGACCTGGTGGTCGAGGTCGAGGAGGCGCGCTCCGTGCGCGTGCGCGTCGAGCCGGGCTGGGGCTCGTACGAGGGCCCGCGCGTCCTGCTCGGCATCGACGAGAGCAACTTCCGCGGCCTGGGCCAGCGCGTGGGCCTCGAGGGCTCGGTCAGCGCCCTGGCGCAGGAGGCGCGCGCCTCGTGGATCGATCCGCGCTTCTTCGGCACGCCCTTCACGGCCGAGGTGACCGTCTTCGCCGAGCAGCGCGAGGAGCCGTCCTTCGAGTTCAGCCGCCTGGGCGCGGGCCTGTTCCTGCGCCGGCGCTGGAACGAGGACTGGAGCTCGTCGGTGGGCTACGAGTTCCGGCCCACGAACGTGCTCGACGACCAGCTCCAGGTGCCGCTCTCGCCCGACGTGACCGACGACGCCGACGTGGCCGTGCTCTCGACCGGACTGGTCATGGAGGACCGCGACAACCTGCTCCTGCCCACGCGCGGCAAGCAGGTACGCGGCCTCTTCGAGTGGGCCGACGATGCCTTCGGCTCGCAGGTCGAGTTCCTGCGCCTGCAGCTCGAGTACACCCAGCTCTTCCGCCTGGGCTCGCAGTTCGTGCTGGCGGGCGGCGCGCGCACGGGCGTGATCGCGCCCTTCGGCAACTCGGACACGATCCCGCTGCCCGAGCGCTTCTTCAACGGCGGCGAGAACAGCGTGCGCTCCTTCGAGGAGGACGAGCTCGGCCCGAAGGACCCCAACACGGACGAGCCCATCGGCGGCGAGAGCGCCACGACGCTGTCCCTGGAGCTGCGCCGCCCCATCGCCGGCAGCGTGGCCGGCGCGCTGTTCGTGGACACCGGCAACGTGACCGAGCGCTACGAGGACTACTTCGACTTCCCCGACTTCCGCTACGGCGTGGGCGTGGGCCTGCGCTACCTCCTGCCCATCGGCCCGCTGCGCCTCGACCTCGGCGTCAACCCCGACCCGGACGACGAGGAGGACGAGTACGTCCTGCACTTCTCGGTGGGCTTCCCGTTCTAGCTCGGAAGGCTAGCGGCCCACCCGCGCCCCCCCGCGGCAAGGCTCAGCGGCCGCCGCCGCCGCCCTCTTCCTTCTTCTCGCCCTCGTCCTTCTTCTCTTCCTTCTCTCCGCCTTCGTCCTCGTCCTTGGCCTCGTCCTTCTTCTCCTCGTCGGCGGCCTCGTCCTTGGCCTTCTCGCCCTCGGGCTTCTCCTCCTCGGGCGCGGGCGCGGCCGCCTCGGGCACGGGCTTCTTGGGGCGCGGGCGGATGTGGGCGTAGTAAAGCTCCTTCTCCTTGTCGTAGACGAGCTTGCCGTCCACGACCGTGTACTGGACGAAGGTCTGGTAGTGCAGCAGATCGCCGTCGGTGAGGATGGCGTCGCAGTCCTTGCCCACCTCGAGCGTGCCGACGCGGTGGTCGACGCCCAGGACGCGCGCGGGCACGATCGTCATGGCCTCGAGCGCGGCCTGGTCCGAGAGGCCGCCGCGCACGGCGAAGCCGGCCTCGATCGGGATGTGCAGCACGTCGCGGCCGGCGATGCCGATCGTGTCGATGCCGGTGTTCTCGGGGTGCACGGCCACCTGCACGCCGCTCTTGTGCAGGATGGCGGCGTTCTCGATCGAGGCCCCGCCCGGGCGCAGGAAGTGCTCGTCCTTCGGGCCGCGCGAGCGCGGCACGAGGATGGCGTAGGCGCCGGCGCGGCCGAGCTCGTCGGCCACCGTCCAGCCCTCCTCGCAGCCCTCGATCACGGGCCGGAAGCCGTACTCCTGCGCGAAGCGCGCGATGCCCAGGATGTCCTCGCGCCCGCTGGCGCGGAAGTAGGCCAGGGTCTCGGCGGACAGGATGCGCAGCGCGCCCGTGTCGACGCCGCGCTTGGAGGGTTCCTTCTCGTCCTTGGCCGCGCGCTCGCGCCAGGCGCGCAGGTCGCGCAGGTAGCGGGCCGCCTGCGCGAACTTGGTGCGCAGCGAGGCGATGCCGGTGGGGTTGTTGACGCTCCAGGTGAGCGTGGTCAGGTGCTTGTCGCCCAGCAGCACGTCGTCGATCTCGTAGCGCTTGAGCTTGACGGCCGCGCTCTGCTGCTGCACCGAGGTGATGCCCGAGGCCAGCGCCAGCACGAGGTAGGAGCTGAAGGGGTCGAAGGTGTCCTCGACCTCGCTCTTCTGCTCGCCGCCGCCCTCGCCCTCGCTCTGCAGGTCGGGCGCCAGGACGGCGCCGTCGGCCGTCAGGCGCACGGGCACGGGCAGGAGCGCGTCGAAGCGCATCTCGTTCTCGGGCTCCATCTCCGAGCCCTGGCCGGGCACCTCGGCCGCCAGCGAGCCGGCGGTGATGCGCGAGGAGGCGGCCAGCGCGATCAGGCCCGGGTACACGCGCAGGCCCTGGGCGTCGAGCGTCTCGGTGCCCTCGGGCAGGAACAGGTCGTAGCCGATCGACTGGATCTTGCCGTTGCGCGCGAGCACGGTCGCGCCGCGCAGGACGGCGCCCGTGCCGGCGTACACGTCGCCGCCGACGATGGCGAAGTACTTGGCGTCCTTCTCGTCGTCGTCCTTCTTGTCCTTGTCCTCGTCGCTGCCCTCCTCGGCCGGCGGGCCGCCGCCCTCGCCCTCCTGGGCCGCGGGGTGCGCGACGGGGAAGAGCGCCAGCGCGAGCAGCGCCGGCCAGGTGTGCCACAGACGTCCGCGGGCCATCACTTCACCTCTCCGTACACGAACTCGCCCTCGAGCATGACGGCCTGCACGCGCGCGGCGGGCTCGAAGGGATCGTCGCTCCAGAACACGATGTTGGCCACCTTGTCCTTCTCCAGGCTGCCGAGCGTCTCCTGCAGGCCGAGCGCGCGCGCGCCCTCGAGCGTCAGGCCCGCCAGCGCCGCATCGCGCGGCAGGCCCTGGCCGATCAGGCGCCCCACGTCGGTGCGCCACTCCTCGAGGCCGGACAGCGAGTCCTGGCGCGGCACGAAGGCGAGCTTGGCGCCCGCGTGCGCGAGCTCGGCCGGGATGTTGCGCTCGCGGATGCTGTTCGGCTGCAGGGTCGTGTCGGGCTGGGTCACGACCAGGAGCTTCTTCTCGCCCATCTTGGGCGCGACCTCGTAGAAGTCGATGTCGTCCTGCAGCGGGAAGAACACGAACCACTGCAGCTCCTTCTCGTCCTCGATCACGTCGAGCAGGTGCAGGTAGTCGGCCGCCTTGCGCAGGGCCATCATGGCCGTGAGCTTCTTGGCGCGCAGGTCGAGGAACGGACGCACGCGCTCGTCGGGCGGCGAGGGCACGAACACGTCGGCCGCCTTCTCGTCGGCCTTCTTCTCGCCCTCCTGCTGCACGGCCGTGCCACCGCCCTCCTTCTTCTCCTCTTCCTTCTTCTCGTCGGGCTTGGGCTCCTCTTCCTTCTTGGCGCCGGCCTTGGCCTTGGGCTTCTTCTTCTCCTGCTCCTTCTCCCACTTCTCGCGTTCCTTGGCGACCTTCTCCTCGTACTCGTCGGCCTTCTTGAAGGCCTCGCGCAGCATGTTCTTGGAGCTGGCGTTGGCCTGCAGGTTGATCTTCAGGTAGGCCGGCTGGGCCACGCGCATCTCGGCCAGCGTGTCGCCGCGCGGCCGCAGCGCGATGGCCTGGCCGGGGATGCCCGAGCCCTCGGGGTAGAAGCCCAGCGTGGTCACGCCCAGCTCGAGCACCTCGGCCCACGCGTCGGCGGCGGGATCGATGTCGAGCTCGGGCACGGCCTGCGGATCGAAGGTGCGCGAGGCCACGACGCGCTCGGCGCCGACGCGCGTGTGGCAGTCGACGAGGCCGGGCGTCGCCACCCAGTCGGGGCGCTCGATGACGGGGATGCCGCGCTCGAGCGGCAGGTCCTCGCCGATCTCGATGATCTTGCCGTCCTCGACCAGGATGAGCGCGTGCTCGATCGGGCCCTGGGCCACGGTCTCGGCGCGCTTCACGCGGATGGCCACGAGGTCACCGGTCCCGGAGCCGGAGAGGAGCAGGAGCGAGAGCAGTGTGGGGGTCATAGGATCGGTCCGTCCTCGTCCCGCGAGTACTGGACACGGCCGTCGATGAGCACGAATTCGATGCGCGTGCGCGGATCCAGCGGGTCACCGCTGCCGAGCACGATGTCGGCGTCCTTGCCGGGCTCGAGGCTGCCCACGCGCTCGCCCAGCTGGAACGAGCGCGCGGGGTTGCAGGTCAGGGCGCGCAGCATGTCGTAGGAGGCGCCGCCCTGGCGCGCCGACATCGTGCCCTGCAGGAACAGCTCCTCCTCGGGCACGACCGGCGAGTCGGTGTTGAGCGAGACCAGCGGCGTGCCGGCGGCCATGTACTCCGAGGCGATGCCGACGAAGCGGTCCTCGCGCCGCATGGCCGTCAGGTTCTCGGTGCGCGGGCCGACGTTGACGGGCGTCTTGGTCGAGGCCGTGAAGCCGGCCGCGTGCCAGCCGTCCCAGCAGCCGTGCGAGATCACGCACTCGGTGCCGTAGCGCACCTTCCACATGCGCACGGCGTCGGCCACGCCCTCGGCGCTGGCGCAGTGGATCAGCACGGGCAGCTCGCCGCGGTGCACCTTCATCAGGTTCTCGAGCTCCCAGTCCTCGCGCCCCTCGCGCGCGAAGCGCGCCACGGCGTCGTTGAGCTGCTCCAGGTTCCAGGAGAGACCCGCCCAGGAGGCGCCCACGTCGCCGCCGCCGCGCTGCGGGTTGAAGTTCTGCGCGATCTTCATGCCGCCCGGGTCGCGCACGACCAGCTCCTCGTAGCCGCTGTCGCGCTCGGGCTTGTAGACCGTGCCGAAGCCGCTGTTGCTCGTGCCGCTGCCGGGGATGCCGAACATCGTCGTCACGCCGGCCGCGCGCGCGTGCTCGAGCTGCTCCTCCCAGGGGTCGATCGCGGCGCGCACGCGCAGCTCCGGGTTGAGCGGCTTGACCATGTCGTTCAGGTCGTGCCAGCCGGCCGAGTGGATGTGCGTGTGCAGGTCGACGAGGCCCGGCCAGGCCCACAGCGTGGCGGCCTCGAGGCGCTCGTAGCCGGCCGGGATCTCGGTCAGCGCGCCGGCGTAGGCGATCTTGTCGCCGCGCACGAGCACGAGGCCGGGGTCGAACGTGCGCTGCTCCTCGTCCATGGTCAGGAGCTTGCCGGCCACGATGGCGAGGCCGTGCTCGCCCGGCGCGAGCGCGCTCGTGTCGGGCGCGTGTCCGTCACGCGCCGGGCGCGCGGCGTGGCAGCCGGCGACGAGCGCCAGCAGCGCGAGCGCGGGCATGGGGCGTGCGGGGACCAAGGTCGCTCCTACCAGCGCCGCCCGTCGCGCTCGGCGTCGTAGGCGCGCCGGCCGTTGACGAACACGATGTCGATGGCCGTGCGCGGATCGACGGGGAAGCCCGTGCACACCAGGATGTCGGCGTCCTTGCCGGGCTCGAGCGAGCCCACGCGCGCGTCGATCTTGGCCGTGCGCGCCGGGACGATGGTCAGGCCGCGCAGCGAGCCCAGGCCCGAGTCGTCCATGCCGAGGCGCACGCCCATGGCGGCCTGCACGTGCAGCTCCTCCTCGGGCACGACCGGCGCGTCGGTGTTGAAGCCGATCTCCTTCTGGCCGAGCTCCTGCCAGCCGGCCGCCAGCCCGCGCACGCCCTCGTGCTTGTTGCGCGCCCAGGCGATGAAGCCGCGGTTGTAGGTGTGGTCGTGCGTGCGCGGCCCCACGATGGACGGCACGCCGTACTTCACGGCCATGGGTGCGGCCAGCCAGCCGCCGATCTCGGAGTGGTCGGTGAACACGGGCAGGTCGAACTCGCCCGCGATCATCGTGATGGTCATGAGCACCACCTGGTAGACCTGCGTGTGCACCGAGATCGCGATCTGGCGCGCGACCAGGTCGCGGAACACGTCGAACTCGATGTTGCGCGCGGGCTGGGCGCCCTGGCCGTGCTCGTGCGCCTCCCAGCGCCGGGCGTAGGCGACACCGCGCTGCAGCGTGTTGCGCGTGTTCCAGTTCTCGAAGGCCATGCCCACGCCCGGCCCCCAGGACTCGGGGTTGCCCCACTGCGCGAGCTTCATCGAGCCGGGGTTGCGCACGAGGTTCTCCTCGAACTTGCCGAAGGCGGTCTTCACCAGCACGCCCTGGCCGCCGATGTTCGAGCCCGAGCCGGGGATGTAGAGCACGGTCGTGACGCCGCCGCCGATGGCCGCGCGCGCGGCCTCCACCAGCGGCTCGACGGCGGACGAGGCGCGCAAGCCGGGGTTGACCAGGTACACGACGTCGTTCAGGTCGTTCACGCCGCTGTAGAGCGACGCGCCGGCGATGTGCGAGTGCAGGTCGACGAAGCCGGGCGTGAGCCAGTGCTCGCCCAGGTCGAGCGTGACGTAGCCGGCCGGGACGGAGAGCTCGCCCTGCACGCCCACGGCCTCGATCTTGCCGTCGCGCACGAGCACGACGCCGTGGTCGACGACCTGCGGCCCTTGATAGGGACAGACGAAGACCTTGGTCGCGAGCAGCGCCAGCCCGGAGCCGCCCGGCGCGCCGGGCTCGTCCGCGCCGCCGAGCAGGGCCAGGGCGCACAGGAACGCGCACGTGATCATGGAGCCTCCACTTCGTCACCGTTGACCCAGGCGCGCAGCACGCTCGTCGTCGGATCGAGGGGTGCGCCGTCGAGCAGGAGCACGTCGCCGTCCAGCCCCGCCTCCAGCCGGCCCACGCGCGCCTGGATCGACATGATCTCGGCCGCGTCCGCCGTGAGCGCGCGCAGCGCGCCCTCGGGGCTCATGCCGTTCGCCACGGCGAAGGCCGCGCGCAGGGGCAGGTCGATGGCGCCCTCCTCGGCCTCGGACAGGAAGGCCACGCGCACGCCCGCGTTCTGCAGGTCGGCGTAGGGCGTGCGGTAGTCCGTGCCGCGCTTCTCGTCGAAGGCGACCACGGTCGGGTCGAGCAGCACGCCCGCCACGCGGCCGACGAGCTGTTCGACGACCAGGTGGGCCTCGCGCGCGCCGTACAGGACGGGCCGGATGCCGACCGCCTCGAAGGCCGCGACGCAGGGCGTGATGTCGATGGCGCGGTTCACGTCGACGACGATCGTCGCCGCGCCGTCCATGGCGCGGCGCAGCGGCTCGAGCTTGGCGTCGAGCTTGGGCTCCTTGGGCTTGCCCTTGGGCTCCTTGGGCGCGGCCTCTTCCTTGGCGGGCTTGCGCTCGGGGCGCTTGGCGACGACGTACTCCTTGGAGGTTCGCTCCAGGGCCGCGTCGACCTCGGCGCCGGCGAAGGAGAGCTTGCCAGTGAGCTTCTCCTTCTCGAACGTCGCCTCGAGCTTCACCCAGCCCTGCGAGCCCAGGCCCGAGACGCTGAGCGCGCGCTTCTCGCGGTCAAACCAGCCCTCGAGCTCGACCAGCGTGCTCGAGGCCGCGTCGCAGCGCAGGTTGCCCTCGACCTTGGCGCTCTCGCCGGCCTTGGCGAGGTGCAGGCGCAGCTTGAGCTTCTGCGCGGGGGCACCCGCGGGGTGCACGACGTCGGCCTGCCACTGGCCGGTGATCGGATCGGGCTCGAGCTCCTCGGGCTCGTCCTTCTTCTTCTTCTTGGACTTGGAGTCTTCCTTCTTCTCCTTGTCCTTCTCCTTGGCTTCCTCGGCCGGCTTCTCGTCCTTCTTCTCCTCGGCCTTCTCGCCTTCCTTGGCCTCGCCTTCCTTCTTCTCGCCCTCGGCCGCCTTGGCCTCGGCCGCGGGTGCCTCCGCTGCGGGGGGCGGCGGGGTCCACTTGGCCAGGGCCGCCTCGTACTCGGCCCACTTGTCGTGGTACTCCTTGGCGCGCGCCAGCAGGTCCTTCACGGCCTGGCCCGAGCGACCGCGGTTCTGGTCCTCCCAGCGCAGACGCAGCGCGACCGGATCGCCGACCACCTGGAGCTTCTCCTGCTCGGCGGCCGGCTTGTAGGCCATCAGCGGCGCGCCCGCGTCGCCCGATCCGCGCGGCGCCAGGACGACCGTGGTGATGCCGTTCAGCGCCACCTTGCGGTCGAGCGCGTCGCCCGGCTCGACGATGGCGCTGAGCGCGAAGTCCGTGGCCGGCACCTTGCGCGAACCCTCCAGGCCCAGATACCCGAGGGCGTCGATCATGCCCGGCATGCAGGCGCGGCCGCGCACGACCACGGCGCCGCGCGGGTGCGACACGCGCTCGCCCACCTCGCGGATGCGGCCGTCGCGCAGCAGGAGCTGGCCCGGGCGCAGGACACGGCCGTCGCCGACGTACAGCTCCTCGACCTCGAGCACCGTGGCGCTCTGGGCGGCGTGCGCCTCCCACACGACCGCGCCGTCGATCCAGGTGGCGAGCACGCTCGTGCCCGACGCCAGCGGATCGCCGTTGAGCACGCACAGGTCGGCGTCCTTGCCCACGCGCAGCGAGCCCACGCGCTCGGCCGCGCCCAGGAGCTCGGCCGGCGCCAGCGTGATCGCGCGCAGCGCGGCCGCGGGCTCGAGCCCGCCGCGCGAGGCGATGCGCGCGGCGAACAGGAGGTCGCGCGGCGAGCTGCCCACGATGGCCACGCGCACGCCGGCCTTCACCAGGGCGGCCGGCACGTCGAAGCTGCGCCAGCGCGCGTCGACGTCCTTGCCCTGGTCCTGGGCGGCCGAGTTGCCCGTGTAGGGCACGCGGAAGATCACGGCCGCTCCGGCGGCGGCGATCTCGTCGGCCAGCTCCTTGGCCTCCTGGGCGCGGTCGAGGATGAGCGGGAGCTCGTGCGCCTTGGCGAAGGCCAGCAGGGCGCGGATCTCGGTCGACTCGACCGCGCTGATGCGCAGCGGCACGTGCGCGCGCAGGGCGCGCGCCAGGTCCTCGCCGGCGCGGCGGCCGTATTCCTGGCGCAGGCGCGGGTCCTCGGGCGACTCGGCGGCCTGGAGCAGCTCCTCCAGCGCCACGATCGCGCCCATGGTCGACTTGGGCAGCTGCGGCTTGGCGTAGCCGAGCTCGACGTCCACGGCCACGGGCACGGGCGGCTCCCAGAAGCCCGGCGTCGCGCGCGCGCTGGCGTCGATGGCGCCGTGCAGCGCCGCCAGCGGGTTCAGCACGCGGTCGCGCTCGCGCTCGCCCGCGAGCTTGACCATCGCGCCCGTGCCGGCGATCAGGCGATTCTCGGCCGGCGTCAGGTAGGCCGTGGTGACACCGCCCGCCAGGGCGTCGGCGTACACGCGATAGGGATCGAAGCCGTCCAGCGCGGAGAGCCCGGCGTCGGCCGTGCGCTCGCTCGGCAGGCCGAGGGCGTAGGTGCTGTAGGCGGCCACGAGGCCGGGCACGATCACGGCGTCGGGGCCGTAGTCGACGAGCTGGGCGTCGTCGGGCACCAGCACGTCCTCGCCCGCCGCCTGGATGCGCCCGTCCTTGACGAGCAGCGTGCCGTTCACGAGCACGCGTCCCTCCTCGACCAGATGGATGCGTCCGGCACGCACGGCCAGGAAGCCGCGGCCGCCCTGCGCCTTCGCGGCGGACGCGCTCTCCTGCGCCCGCTCCGCGACGGGCGCGCAGAACAGCGCCAGCAGGGCCAGCACCCGGACGTTCACCGGCCGCCCCCCTTGCCGCCGCCCTCTTCCTTCTTCTCTTCCTTCTCTTCCTTCTTCTCGTCTTCCTTCTTCTCGTCCTGGGCGCCTTCCTTCCCGGCCTCGTCGGCGTGCTCGGGATCGGGGGCGTCGACCTTGGAGGGCGGAGCCGTGTTGGCGGGCTGCACACCCTCGAGGAGCTGCTTGTTGCGCACGTCCTTCGAGCGGTCGTAGACGGGCTTGCCCTCGATGACGACGTGCTCGACCCACGAGGTGACCGAGAGCGGATCGCCGTTGAAGAGCGCCACGTTGCCGAGCTTGCCCACCTCGAGCGTGCCCACCTCCGCGCCCAGGCCCAGGATCTCGGCCGGCACCTTGGTGACCGCGTCGAGCGCGGCCGCGCGCTCGAGCCCGCGCCCGATGGCCAGCGCCGCCTGGAAGGCCGGCGCACGCGTGCTGGGCGACTCGGAGGAGAGCGCGAAGCGCACGCCCTTGTCGTGCAGCACGCCCGGGACGAAGGTCTCCTGCTCCTCGCCGGTCACCGGATCGCGGCGCACGTCGACCAGCGCGCCCTCGAGCACCACCGGCACGCCGGCCTCGGCGATCAGGTCGGCCGCCTTCCAGCAGTCCTCCTCGATCACCAGCGTCGTGCGCGCCAGGAAGCCGTTCGCGCGCGCGATCTCGAGCGCGTGCGCGACGTCCAGCGGGTCGGCGCAGTGGATGAAGGCGGCATAGCGCCCCTCCACCAGGTCGAGCAGCGGCGCGAACTTCTCGTCCAGCGCGCCGCGCGGGATCAGGTCGAGCCCGTCGACCTTCCAGGCCGTGCCGCCCATGGCGCGGCCCTGGGCCTTCTCCTCCTCGAGGTCGCGGCCCTGGAACAGCGCCTCGCGCTTGGCGTAGCCGCGCTCGTCGCGCTCCTTCTCGACCAGGTCCTCGAGGTAGTGCTTCAGGTCGTCGAAGGCGTAGCGCAGCGCCTGCATCTGGGTGGCGCGCGACTTGCCGTTCTTGGGCCGGGCCGAGAGCTTGAGGCCGTACAGCGGACGCACGGTCAGCTCCTCGACCGTCATGCCCACCGGACGCACGATCATGCCGCGCCCGCCCACGACGCAGTTGGCCCCCTGCTGCACGTTCACGGTCGTGATGCCGTAGCGCAGGCAGTCCTCGAAGTAGTACGCGACCGGGTCGATCGAGTCGCGGATGTCGAGGAAGGGGGCCACGTCGATGTTCTCGTTGGCGCGGTCCATGCCCTGCGAGGTGTGCGCCTCGATGAAGCCGGGGAAGGCCACCGTCTTGGGCCCGCCGAGCACGACCGCATCCCAGGGCTTCTCGACCTCGTCGGCCTTGCCCAGCGCGGTGATGCGGCCGTTCTCGATGACGATGCGGCCGTTCTCGATGTCGGGTCCGGCCTGCGTGACGATGCGGCCGGCCTCGATGACCAGCTTGCCGTCGGCGTGGCCAACGGCCAGGAGCACGCCGGCGCACAACGCGCGCGCGGCCGGGGGGAGCTTGGGGTTCTTCATGGTTGGGTTCAGCGCGAGGCCGGACGCGGATCGAGCACCAGGCGGCCATTGAGCAGCACGCCGACCACGCGCGCGGTCGGCTCGAACGGCTTGCCGTTCCACAGGACCAGGTCGGCGTCCTTGCCGACCTCGAGCGAGCCCACGCGCTGGTCGACGCCGACCATGCGCGCGGGCGTGAGCGTGACGGCGGCCAGCGCATCCTCGAAGGCGAGGCCACCGCGCTGAGCCAGACCGGCCTGGTCGGAGAGGCGCGTGCCCACCTCGCGGCTGCCGTGGCCGGAGAGGGCGAAGGTCACCTTCAGGTCGTGCAGCATGCGCGCCGCCTCGAGCGGCACGAAATAGCTGTCGTTCACGAAGCCGTCGTCGACGCGGCCGTCGGCCGGGAAGGGCGGCAGCACGACGCTCGCGCCCGAGCGCACGAGCAGCTCCGGCTCGCGCCAGGCCTCGACCGCGTCGTCGATGATCATGTGCGGGATCTTGAACTCTTCCTTGAGATAGATGGCCGTGCGCACGTCCTGGGTGGCGCGCGCCGCGACCGAGAGCGTGAGCTCGCCCGCCAGGACGCGCCGCAGGACGTCGTGGTCGGCCGCGATCGCGGGCTCGGTCACGCCCTCGCCCTGGATGGTGTCGTAGAAGGCTTTGCGGAAGACCCACTCGACGCCCATGCGCGTCGTCGGGCGCCGGTAGTAGAAGTTGGCCGGATCGCCGAAGCGCGGCGCGTTGTTGCCCGAGGAGGGCTGCGTGCCGAGCGCCCCGCGCAGCACGGCGTCCGCGCGCACCAAGCGCGCCTCGAGCGTGGCCGGGCCGCCGGTCTTCAGCACGACGCCCAGCCCGCCCACGACGTCGTAATCGGCGGGCACGGCCAGCACGGTCGTGACGCCGCTCGTGAGCTCGCGCTTCCACTGGAACGAGAAGAGATCGAGCGCGTCCGCCACCGAGAGCGAGGCCGCGCTCTCGCGCGACTGCTCGACCGAGTACAGGCCCGTGTCGATCTCGACCCCGAGGTCGATCAATCCCGGCGTGATGGCCGCCACCTCGAGCGAGCCGCCGCCGCCCTTGCCGACGGCCGTGATCTTTCCGTCCTGCACGCGCACGACGCCGTCCTCGATGGGCGCGCCGGCAGCCGTGTAGACCATGTCGGCGCTGATGGTCCAGTCGTCCTCCTCCTGGGCCGCGAGCCACGGGGAGAGGACGCACACGACGCCAAGGGAGAGCGGGAGGAGCATGGCGTTCATCGGTGGGGACGCGGCTCGGACCAGGCCAGCACGCCGTCGACGTAGACCTTCTGCGCGCGGCTGCGGAGATCGAGCGGATCGCCGCTCCACAGGACGAAGTCGGCCTGCATGCCCTCGGCCAGGCGCCCCACGCGCTCGCCCACGCCGGCGATCGCGGCCGCGTCGACCGTGAGCGCCTTCCACACGGCGTCGCGCGGCGCGCCGACGGACAGGGCGCGCGCGGCGAACAGGCGCAGGTCCTCGGGCGAGTGGGCCGGTGCGTCCAGCGCGAAGGCCACGGGCAGGCCCGCCTCGGACAGGCGCGGCAGGCTCTCGAGCGAGGCGCGCGTCTGCTCGGCCGACCAGGGGCCGAGGATGACGCCGAGGCCGCTCTTCTTCAGCTCGGAGAGGACCTCGGGATCGCCCGCCAGCGGCGCACCGCGAACGGCGCCGCGCAGGCCGTGCTCGCGCGCGAACAGCGCGGCGCGCACGATCTCGTGGCGGTCCCAGGCGTCGAGCGTGACCGGGAGCTGGCCGCGCTCGGCGCTGGCGTAGGGCTCGGCACCCGAGGCGAACAGGCGCTGCAGCGTGGCCACGGCGCCCGAGTAGCTGGTGGGCTCGCGCGTGCCGCGCGCCGAGCGCCCGGGCTGCTCGGGTCCACCCTCGGCCGGGCCCTGCAGCTCGTCCTCGGCCGCGCCGAAGAAGAAGAACTGCGCCGAGTTCGTGCGCCCCAGGGCCGCGCCCGAGAAGGAGAGCGCCAGCGCCGAGCGCGGCTCGAGCACGCGCCCACCCGCGGTCTTGACCGCGCAGGCGATGCCGCCCACCAGGTTCTCCCCGCCGGGCGAGAGCACGACGGTCGTGATCCCGGCCGCGCGCGCGCGCTCGAAGTCGCGGTGCTCGGGCTGGAAGACGTCGAGCGTGTGCGCACCGGCCAGCACCGCGCGCGTGTCGTCGTAGAGCTCGCCCGCGGCGCCGCTCTCGCTCTGGCAGGCGATCAGGCCGGCGGTGACGACGCCGTCGTGCTCGTAGAGCGGCAAGCTCACGTCGGGCGCACGCCCGGTCGACACCGAGCGGATGCGGCCGTCGGCCACGACCAGGAGCGCGTTCTCGAGCCGCTGCCCGTCACCGACCCACAGCTCGCGCGCGCGGATCTGCAGCACGTTCTCATCGGCCGGCCGCGCGCAGGCGGCCGACAGGACGGGCAGGGAGGCCAGGACGGTCGTGAGGAAGGGCGTCATTGCACCACCAGCCTTCCGCGCGCGATCACGAAGCGCAGCGGCGCGCCCGTGTCCAGGGGATCACCGTCGAAGACGAGCACGTCGGCCGAGCGTCCGCGCTCGAGCGTGCCCACGCGCTGCGCGGCGTCGAACACGCGCGCCGGCGCCGAGGTGATCGCGGCCAGCGCGTCGGCCGCGTCCATGCCGTGTCCGACCGCCAGCGCGGCCAGGAAGCGCAGCTCGCGCGCGTCGCTGCCGCCCCCGCTGCCGATGAGCACGCGCACGCCCGCGCGCGCCAGCTCACCCGCCAGCGCGAGGTCGTGGGCCTGGTACTCGTCCGCGCGCCACGTGCCCATGGGCGTCGGCCAGACGATGACGGCGATGTCGCGCTCGGCCAGCTCCTCGGCGAAGGAACGCGCCTCGGTGGCGCCGGCGATCACGAGGCGCAGGCGGTCGAAGGGCTCGGTCTTGTCGAGGAGCCGGCGGATCTCGCTGGCGCGGTGCACCTCGACCACGAGCGGGACCTCACCCTCGACCGCGCGCGCGATGGCCTCGTCGTCGGGATCGAAGCGCACGGCGCGCGGCTTCTTGTCCTCCTTGAACTTCTTCTCCTTGAATTCCTTGCCCTTGTCCTTGGCATCCTTCTCCTCTTTCTCGCGGTCCTTCTTGGCCTTCTTGAAGTCCTTCTCGAGCTCGGTGACCTTCTTGGCCACGCCCTCGAGCCAGGTCTTCAGCTCGTCGCGGAACTCGACCTGCGACTCGCGGTAGCGGCGCGCCTTGTCGAGCGCGCCGATCAGGCGGTCGACCTCGGCCACGCGATCGAAGACGTCCGGCACGCGCCCGCCGCGCGCGAGGCCGATGCTGCCGGCCAGGCACGCGTCCTCGAGCAGCACGGCCGGCGTGGAGCGCTCGTCGGTGTACACCAGCGCCCCCAGGCCGGCGAAGATCGAGGCGCGCCCGACCTGCACGCGCGCGCTCGTCACTCCACCGCGTAGGGCTTCGACGCGCTCCTGGGGCTGCTGCCAGGGATCGAGCGCGTCCAGCGTGCGCGAGGAGGGCGTCACGTTGGGGTCGTACACGCTCACGGGATCGAGCCCGAGCGACGACCAGGCGTCGACGAAGCCGGCGCAGGCCACCTTGCCCTCGAGCACGCGCGCCCCCTCGGGGATGGGCACGTCCTTGCCGACGGCGAGGACGATGCCGCGCTCGATCAGCACGACGCCGTTCTCGATCTCCTCGCCCGGACGCACGATGACGCGCCCGGCACGCACGGCCAGGAGCGGCTCGTCATCGGCGGCGCGCGGGAGGCGGACCGGACCCAGGAAATCCCCGGGCGACGGCCAGGAAGTCGGAACGGACGTCGAGAGGGAGAGAAAGAGGCCGGCCAGCATCGCTCTCGGTCGGGACAGGGTTGGCCGCGCGCTCACCGGGGCGCGGGCAGGGCAACGAATAATAGGGATGCGGGACGGACCCCGCTACGAGGGCCGCCAGGCCCCCTCGCCCGGCCGAGCCCGTCCCGATTGCCGGCTTGAACACGATCTTTGCGCGGGATCCGCGTTCGCGCCGGCCCGAGGAGCGGCTGAGCGCCCGCATGGGTCTCACCGGAGACGCCTCTCGGCACCTCTTGCTCGATCCCGAGTTCTGGCGTCGTCGGTTGGAGCGGCTGGAGAAAGAACCGCGCCAATTGGCCATCTTTCCGCGCCCGGACCTGGCCCGGCCGGGGATCGAGGTGATGGAGCTGCGCCTGCGCGCCCACGACGGCGCGCGCCTGACGGCCCTCCTGGCGCGCTCCGCCTTCGCGGGCAGCGGCCTCTCGGTGCACCTGCGCGCCTGCGGCGACCTGGAAGGGGCTTCCCTGGACTGGGCGGCGGTCGAGGCGGGGGGCACCGACCTCGTCCTGTGCTATCCGCCCGAGCGCCGGCTCGAGGACCGCGTGCTCGACCTCCTGCGCCTGGTGGGCGCGGCCTGCTCGGTCGAGTCCGTCGACTGTAGCCGCGTCGCGTTCGTGCCCAGCGGCTCGTGCATCCAGGACGAGTTCGCCATCGCCGAGTTCCTGCGCAAGGAAGGCTGGATCGAGAAGCCGCCGGGCTCCTGCGGCTCCTGACGAGCCGCGCGGCGCGCGTATGCTGCGCGCGCCATGGCCCCGCGCACCTGGACGAGCGCCGCGCTGGCGGCCCTGATCGACCACACGCTGCTCGCCGCCGACGCGACGCCCGCGCGCATCGAGCGCCTGTGCGCCGAGGCGCGCGCCCACGCTTTCGCGGCCGTGTGCGTGAACGGCGCGCACGTGCGCCTCGCCGCCGGGCGCCTGACCGGCTCGACCGTGGCCGTGTGCGCGGTGGTGGGCTTCCCGCTGGGCGCGATGGCGACGCGCGCGAAGGTCGAGGAGGCGCGCCTCGCGCTGGACGACGGCGCGCGCGAGCTCGACATGGTGCTGGCGCTGGGCGCGCTGAAGGCGGGTGACGACGCGGGCGTCGTGCGCGACGTGGCCGGCGTGGCCGAGCTCGCGCACGCAGGCGGCGCGCGCGTCAAGGTCATCCTCGAGACCGGCCTGCTCGCGGCCGACGAGGTCGAGCGCGCCGCGCGGCTCGCCGTGGCTGGCGGAGCCGATTTCGTCAAGACCAGCACGGGCTTCGGGCCGCGCGGGGCCTCGCTGGAGGACGTGCGCCGCCTGCGTGCGGCCGTGGGGCCGGAGGTGGGCGTCAAGGCCAGCGGCGGCGTGCGCACGCGTGCCTTCGCCCTGGAGCTCCTCGAGGCGGGCGCGACACGCCTGGGGACGTCCGCGGGGGTCGAGCTCGTGCGCGAGTCCTAGTGTCCTGAGTCAGACACCAGCACCCCGTTGCCAAGCGCCCTGCGCTTGCGTTCACTGTCGCCTCCACAGCGGGAGAACGAGGAGGAACCCGTGCAAGATCGAGTCAAGGCCCCGGCCATCGCCCTGATCGTCGTCGGTGGGATCGGCGTGCTGTGCTTCCTGGGCTCGCTCGGGTGGCTGGCGTTCGGAGGCTTCGCCCGGCAGTTCCAGTCGGGCCCGCAAGAGGTTCCCATGGCGGCCGTCATCGCGGGGAACGTGATCGGGATGGGCCTCTCGCTGGCCGGCTCCTGCTTCCAGATCTACGCCGGCCTGCAGATGCAGAAGCTGCGGAACTGGGGCGTGTGCGTGGCGGCCTGCATCGTCTCGATGGTACCCTGCATCGGCTGCTGTCTCGTCGGCGTCCCGGTCGGGATCTGGGGCCTGGTCGTGCTGATGAACGACGAGGTCAAGAAGGCCTTCGCCAGCGCGGCGGGCGTGAGCTCCGACATCTGATCCGCTCGATCGGGCCGGAGGCCCGCCTTCACCGGGTCGCGCCGAGGGCGCGCGCCCAGGCCGGCGCGGCGCGCTCGAAGAGCTGCCCGAGGCGCTCGGCCGAGGAGCGCATCACCGCGAGCACGTCCTCGTGCCGCAGCGGGGCCGCCGCGAGGCCCGCGGCGGGATTCGCGATGCACGAGACGGCCACGACGCGCAGGCCGGCCGCGCGCGCGGCGCTGGCCTCGGCCACCGTGCTCATGCCCACCGCCTGGGCACCGAGCGTGCGCAGGGCGCGGATCTCGGCCGGCGTCTCGTAGCCCGGGCCGAGCATACCCGCGTAGACGCCGCGCCGCAGCGCGAGGCCGAGCCCCTCGGCCGCCTGCTCGAGCAGCCGCCCGAGCTCCTCGTCGTACGGCGCCGCGCGCAGCCCCTCGCCCGCGAGCAGCGCCGTGCGGCCCTGCAGGTTGAGGTGATCGGTGACGCAGAGGAACGTGCCCGGCGCCCACTCGGGCACGAGCCCGCCGCTGGCGTTGGTCAGGACGAGCGCGCGCACGCCCAGGCGCGCGAAGGCGCGCACGGCGCGCGTGACCTCGAGCGGTGAGCGGCCCTCGTACAGGTGCACGCGCCCGCTCTGCACGAGCACGGGCACGCCGCCGAGCTCGCCCAGCGCGATCGTGCCCGCATGGCCGCCCACACCCGGGCGCGGCAAGTGCTCGAGCTCCTCGCCCGCGATGACCGTGCGCCGCTCCAGGCGCTCGGCGATCGGGCCCAGCCCGGAGCCGAGCACGAAAGCCAGCGCGCGCTCCCCGGCGCCGCGCGCCTCCAGCTCGGCCGCCAGGGCCTCGACCTCGCGTTCGGCTTCCTTCATCCGTGCATTTGGCGCGCGCGGGCGCGACACCGGGGCATGAGAGCGCGGGCGCCTCCGGTGGACAAGGGCGGGCGCGGCGCTTCCTAGAATGCGCGCGTGCACGAGCTGCTCCTGCCCGCCCAGGTCGCGCGCGCCGAGGCGGTCGAGCGCTGCCGGCGCTACCTCATGACGCGCGTGAGGCGCTGGCGTCTGGCGCAGGCCTTCCTGCCCGCGGCCCGGCGCGACGAGCTCGTGACGCTCCTCGCCTGGCACCGCCTGGCGCGCGAGGTGGCCGCGGCCCCGGCCGGGTTCGAGCGCCGGCGCGGGCTGGACGAGCTCACCAGCGAGCTCGACTCCGCCCTGGCCGAGCGCGCGCGCAGCCCGGCCGGCATCGCGCTCTCCTTCGCCGTGCGCCGCCACGAGCTGCCCGAGGAGCTCCTGCGCCGGCCGCTCTTCGAGTGGCGGCGCGACGAGCACCTCGCCACCTTCGAGACGCGCGAGGCCCTGCTGGCCCACGCGCGCGCGGTGGCCGTGCCCGAGGCGCGCCTGCTGCTGCGCGTGCTGGTCGACGTCGACCCGCACCGGGAAGCGCTGGCCGATTCGCTGGCCCTCGGCATCCAGCTCTCGATCTGGCTCGCGAATTCGAAGCGCGCCCTGGAGCAGGGGCGGCTGCGCCTGCCCGTCGACCGCCTGACGGGCGCGGGCGTCGCGCTCGCCAGCCTCTCGGCCGCGAAGGCGAGCCCCGCTCTGGCGCGCGCGGTGGCAGGCGAGGTGGCCTGCGCGCGCGGCTACTTCGAGCGCGGCTGGCCGCTCGCGCGCGAGATCGGTCCGTGGCGCGGCCGGCGCCTGGCCTTCGTGCTGCGCTGGCACGCGGCCACGCTCTCGGCCATCGAGGCCGCGGGCTGCGACGTCCTGCGCGGGCCGCCGCCGGCCGGATGGCCGCGCGTTCTCGCCTGCGCCACGGCGAGCCTGCTCTCGAGCTCGGCGCCGCGCCTGGCGTAGTCAGTTGCCCTCGCCCGCGTAGCCGAGCTGGCGCAGGAGCTCCTGGGTGGCGGCGCCGGCCGGGACGGCGTCGCTGCGCGGATGCTGGCGGCCGCGCTCCTCGATCAGGGCCCGGCGTAGCTCGGCGGCCTTGTCGGGATGGAGCGCGGCCACGTCGCAGAGCTCGTCGGGATCCTGCGCGAGGTCGAACAGGGCGACCTCGTCCTCGGGCTGCACATCGGAGCGCAGCTGCAACGACCACGCGCCGTCGCACAGCCCGTGCAGGGTCACGCCGCGCTCCCCGCGCCACCAGCCCTTGGTGGTCGAGAAGAGCGCGCGCTCGGGCTCGCCCTGGAGGAGACGGCGGCGGGCGTCCGCTCCGCCCGGGACCTCCACGCCCGCCAGGGCCGCGAGCCCGGGCGCGAGCCAGCGGTTGGAGAGGACGCCCGCCACGCGCCGGCCGGACGGGATGCCGGGGCCGGCCAGGACGAGCGGCACGTGCACGAGCTCGCGGTGCAGGCCCTGGCCGTGGCCGAAGAAGCCGCGCTCGAACAGCTCCTCGCCGTGATCGGAGGTGAAGGCCACGAGGGTCTCCTCTTCGAGGCCGAGCTCGCGCAGCGTCGCGAGCAGGGCCTCCAGGCAGTCGTCAGCCGCGCGCACGCCCGCGTCGTACAGCGCGCTCGCCTGCGCGCGTTCGGCCTCCGGGAAGAGCTGGTCGAGCCGCGCGCGATCCGGCCCGGCGGCCTCGCCCTTGTGCAGGCCTTGGCGCAGGTGCTCGAGGCGCGAGCCGGCGCCCTTGGGCACCTCGCGCGCGAGCTCGCGCGCCGCGCCGCGGCCGCGCTCGAGCGGTCCGTGCGGATCGGCGAGATGTAGATAGAGGAAGAAGCGCGTCCCGCCCAGACCGCGCAGCCAGGCCAGGACCTCGGGCAGGAACTCGGCGCCCTTGCGGAAGCGCTCGCGCGAGGACTCGAAGCGCTCGAAGCCCTGGTCGAAGTTGCGCAGCGGCGAGACGATCGGGTTGGCGCTCCAGGCCGCGGTCGTGAAGCCCTGCGCCTGCAGCATCTCGGCCAGGGTCACGAGCCCCTCGCCAAGGTAGCTCGAGCCGTCGCCCGTCAGGCCGTGCTCCTTGGGCTGGAGCCCGGTCAGGACCGAGGCCGTCGCCGGCCAGGTCCAGCTCGAGGTCGAGCGCGCCTCCTCGTGCAGCACGCCGCGCGCCGCCAGCGCCGCCAGCGCGGGCGAGGTCGGACGCGCGTAGCCGTAGGCCGAGAGACGATCGGCGCGCAGCGTGTCCACGAGCACGAGCACGACGTTGGGCTGGGCGCTCGACGAGCGCGTGCGCGCGCGTGCGCTGCGGCGCTCCAGGCGCAGGCGGCCGAAGCCGGCCGGGAGCGCCAGCGGCAGCTCGGAGAGCTCGACCCCGTCCTCGACGACGGCCGTGCGCAGGACGAGCTCCATGCCCCCGTGCACGGGCACGCCCGCGCTCCCGCCGAGATCGCGCCAGCCGACCTTGTGCTCGGGATCGAGCGGCACGAGCTCGCGCGCGAGCGAGCGCCCGTCGCCCAGGACCTCGAGGACGACCGACGCTCCGGGGCGGCTCGCCTTGAGCACGGTGAACGCGGTCAGGTCGACGCCCGCGCGCGCGCGCAGCACGTACTCCTCCGGCGGCCCCGCGAGCGCGATGCGCACCTCGCCCGGCGGCGCCAGCACGAGGGCGGGCATGTCGCCTCCGTCGACCTGGGGGTCGACGGCCGGGCACAGCGCCTCGACCGCGGGCGGGCGATCGGGCCGCGCGCGCACCGTGGTCCAGGACGGCTTGCCGGCGAGGAGGTCGCGCACGACCTCGTCGACCATCATCGTGTCGGACGCCGTCTCCGGCGCGGTCCCGCCGCAGCCCGCCAGCCCTCCGAGCACCACGACGAGCGCGTGCGACCTCCACTCCACGCGGCCGATTGGAACCTCCGGGGGGCACGCCCACAACCGGCGTCCGGAGCGCCCCTTCGGGTACATTGAGCCGGTCCCGCACTCCACCCATGCAGACCGCGACCCAGCCGCGCCTCGAGGCGCTTTCGGCCCATTTCCCGCACTGGCAGAAGACCGGCGACCTGGTCGACCAGTGCATCGATCTGATGCTGAACCTGCGCCAGAGCGGGCATCCGGGCGGCTCGCGCTCCAAGGTGCCGCTCCTGGTCGCGACCACGCTGGGCGCGGGCATGCGCTGGGACCTGCGCCACCCCGAGAAGCCCTTCGGCGACCGCTTCATCCTGGTCGCGGGTCATTGCTGCCCGGCCGTGTACGCGATGCTCGCCGTCTACAACGAGGCGCTGCGCATCCGCCACGAGCGCACGCGCGACGCGCGCTTCCTCGTGCCCAAGGCGAGCGAGCGCATGCTGACCTGGGAGGACCTGCTGTGGCTGCGCCACAACCAGCACCTGCCCGGCCACGCCGAGATGGAGGGGAAGACCCTGTTCTTCAAGTTCAACACCGGGCCCTCGGGTCACGGCATGCCGCCGGCCGTGGGCGAGGCCATGGCGCTCAAGCACGCCGGCGCGGGCGAGGTGCGCGTGTTCGCCATGGAGGGCGAGGGCGGGCACACGGCCGGCGCGCACCACGAGTCGAAGAACTCGGCCTGGGGGCTGGGGCTCGACAACCTGATCGTGCTGTTCGACTGGAACGACCACGGCATCGATCCCAACCCGAACTCGAGCGTCGTGCACGGCGAGCCGCGCACCTGGTACGAGCCCTACGGCTGGCGCGTGGCCGGCACGAAGAAGGGCGAGGACTACGGCGAGATCACGCGCGCGCTGTGGAGCGTGGTGCGCGCCGAGGACACGGGCGGGCGGCCGGGCATGGTGTGGTTCCAGACGCGCAAGGGGCGCGGCTACCACAAGTTCGACTTCCACTCGCACGGCACTCCGCACAAGCGCAACTCCGAGCTCTTCTGGAAGTGCCGCGCCGACTTCCAGTCGAAGTACGGCGTCGAGTTCGCCGGCTTCGGCCAGCAGGACGACCCGGGCGAGGACAAGTGCCGCGCGCAGAGCAAGGGCTGGTTCGAGACGGTGTTCTCGGTGCTGCGCGAGGACAAGGAGCTGGTCGAGTACCTCTCCGACACGCTGGTCGAGCTGGGCGAGTCCGTGCCCGCGCGCCCGGCCGCCTTCCGCCTGACCTCGCGCGTCAACCTGGCCCAGGAGCGCGCCTGGCTCGCGCCCGAGACGCTGCCCGCGCAGCTCTTCGTCGCGCCCGGGACGAAGGCGCCCAACCGCCAGGGCTTCTCGACCTTCGGCGCGTGGCTCAACGCCGAGGCGGCCAAGCACATGGGTCGGCCGCTCGTCCTCGCCTGCTCGGCCGATCTCGCCGACTCGACCAACATCTCGGGCTTCGCCAAGGCCTCGGGCGACTTCAAGGGCTTCGACTGGTACGAGCGCAACCGCCGCCCCGAGGGCGCGCTCCTGCCGCAGCAGATCACCGAGTTCACCAACTCGGGCCTGGTCGTGGGCCTGGCCGTGACGAACATGGCCAGCGACCCGGAGCGCGAGTTCCTGGGCTACTGGGGCGCGTGCTCGACCTACGGCTCGTTCTCGTACCTGAAGTACGGGCCCATGCGGCTCTTCAGCCAGCTCGCCCAGGACTGCCCGCTCGCGGTCGGCAAGGTGATCTGGGTCGTGGGCCACTCGGGACCCGAGACGGCCGAGGACAGCCGCACGCACTTCGGCATCTTCGCCCCGGGCGTGACGCAGCTCTTCCCCGAGGGGCGCGTGATCAACCTGCACCCCTGGGAGCACAACGAGGTCGCGCCCGCCCTGGCCGCCGCGCTGAAGGGCGACGCACCCATCGTGGCCCTGCACCTGACGCGCCCGGCCGTCACGGTCCCCGACCGCGCCAAGCTGGGCGTGCCCTCGCACCTCGAGGCCGCGCGCGGCGCCTACGTGATCAAGCCCCACGATGAGAAGCGCCCCCCGCAAGGCACGCTGATCGTCCAGGGCACGAGCACGACCGAGTCGGTCTACGCCCTGCTCCCGCGCCTCCTCGCCGGCGAGGGCCCCAACGTGAAGCTGGTGCAGGCCGTCTCCTGGGAGCTCTTCCGCCGCCAGCCCGAGGCCTACCGCGACGCGGTCCTGCCGCGCGCCCACTGGTTCGATTCGACCGTGATCACGAACGGCGCGCGCCGCCTCATGCACGACTGGCTGCCCCACAAGGTGGCCGAGCGCTACGCCATGAGCCCCGACTTCGACGACCGCTGGCGCACGGGCGGCAGCGTCGAGGAGCTCAAGAAGGAGGCCCACATCGACCCGGACGCGCTGTGGAAGGGCATCGAGCGCTTCGCCGCCGAGCGCGAGCGACGCCTGGCCGAGCTGCGCTTCTGACCCTGCCCCCCCCGCTGACCCGGAAGGGGACGGGGGTGGCGCCGGAAGCGGCTCCGGGTGATCCGGCCGATCGTCGGCCGGAAAGCGAGCGAGGCGTCTCGGGGGAGGATCCCTGGGGGATCCTTGGCAAGAAGGTCCGGACGACCTCGGGTTCGCGTCCCGGGGGGCTCCCGGCACCACCATCCGATAGTTGCCGCGCGGCGCGGGCCGTTCCGGGCATTCCGGGGCTCCCCCGGGCGAAGCGCCGGCGGCCGGCCCGGCGTATGCGCGCTACCGTGGCCATCCCCTGCGCCGCGCCTCGATGAACATGAAGTACTCCCCCTCCTGGGCGCTGGCGCCCCTGCTGCTCCTCGTCCTGCCGAGCTGCATCTACGTCCGCGTCAAGGGCGACCTGGACGAGGTCCTCGAGGACGACGACCTCGCACGCCTGTCGCGTGAGCTCGAGAGCTGCCTCTCCGAGGCCTCCTACGAGCTCGACGCGCAGGCCAGCCTGTGGGGCGCCGAGGCCGAGTGGACCGTGTCCTTCGCCGAGGCCGGCTCGGACCCGGCGGCGGCCTTCCAGCACGCCAAGGAGGCCGTGCTGCACCACATCCACGAGGAGCGCGGGCACGTCGTCGACGAGACGGGCACGGAGGGCACGGCCTGGTCGTGCTCCTTCCACCTCGACGGCGAGCCGGGCAAGGCCTCGATCGCGCTGGTCGACGACGACGCGGACGCGCTGCGGCCGAGGCAGCTCGTCATCCGCTGGCGCCAGAGCAACTGACGACGCCGGCAGGGGCTGGAGCGGCTCGACGGCGACCGTATCCTCGCGCGCATGAAGCGCGCGTTCCTCTGCACCTCGCTCGTCCTCCTCCTCGCCGCCTGCAAGACCACGCCCGACTACAACGCGGCCTTGCTCGACGGCGCGCCGGCGCTGATCCCGCTCGGGCCGAAGGAGAAAGCGCCCGACATCGGATCGCAGTGGGAGCGGCGCGACGAGCTCCTGCCGGCGCTCGACCAGTCCCTGGCCTGGACGCGGCGCGGGCACGCCCAGCAGTTCTTCCCGATCGCCGGCATCGACCACGACCGCGCGCTGCGCTCGCTCGAGCGCATGCGCGAGCTGCTCGAGTCGAGCTACGGGCCCGAGGACTTCAAGAAGTCGGTCGAGCGCGAGTTCCAGGTGTACAAGTCGGCCGGCTGGAACGGGAAGGGCGGCGGCGTGCTCTTCACCGCCTATTGCACACCCATCCTCGCGGGCCGCCTGCAGCCCGACGAGCGCTTCCGTCATCCGCTGTACGCGCTGCCGAAGGACCTCGTGAAGGGCCGCGACGGCGGCGTGATCGGCTGGGACACGCCCTCCGGCCGCAAGCCCCAGTACCCGACGCGCGCCGTGATCGAGGCCTCGGGCATGCTGAAGGGCCAGGAGCTCGTGTGGCTCTCCGATCCGATCGACGCGTACCTCGCGCACGTGAACGGCTCGGCCTTCGTCGAGCTCGAGGACGGCACGCTGTACAAGGTCGGCTACGCGGGCAGCAACGACCGCGGCTACACCTCGCTCGGCAAGGAGCTCGAAGCCGACGGCAAGATCGCCGCCGGCGAGGCCCGTCTGGCCTCGATCCGCGCCTGGGCCGCCACGGCCTCCGAGGCCGAGCTGCACGACTACCTGAACCGGAACCAGCGCTACGTCTTCTTCACG
>Ga0315910_10001021_pt1 | contig 26410 bp, 24 predicted proteins | sample EdamamesoilMG_FD_204470 | JGI IMG/M metagenome (GOLD analysis project Ga0315910, IMG submission 204470) | Garden soil microbial communities collected in Santa Monica, California, United States - Edamame soil | ecosystem: Environmental > Terrestrial > Soil > Garden | place: USA: California... | reverse complement strand
CGTGAGATTGATCGGCTCGGAAGAAAACTTCAGCGCACTTTGGTCCTTGTTCGGATCCCAGTCCGGCGGCAAATCCACTGTGACCACCGCCGCTGTTGGATGACTGTTCGTGGCCAGCACCAGGGCGGAGTTGCCATCATACGTACCGATCTCGAGCACTTTCTTCGCGGGCAAACTGCGGGCTATGGCACCGAGGTGACATGCTTCCTCGACACTGATGGACGTGCCGAACTTTCGTTCAAACGCATTAGGGATTGAAACCTCCGTTTGCCGGGTCGCCGGCAGAATCTCGACCAGCGGCACCCGAGGTAATGTTCCGGTGAACCAATATGTCTGCGTCACGAACGTCCGGTCCTTGGCGAGCGACCCGCGCCAGACCCAGGACGCGCTTTTCCGCGGATGTCCAACGATGCCGCCAACCGCGGTGACCAGCTTTGAGATTTTCGATTCGCTCATGAGAACTTCCGCCGGCAAAGATTCGCCGCGACGTGCGGGATTGAGAACCAAAGCTCACCGGAATCAACGGCGCGGAGGTTGAAAGAGCCTGCCGCCCCGGTCAAGCCGTGAGTTACCGCCCCATTTGAACGTTTTGCCCGTTCCATGCATCAAAGCGTTGTTGCCCGGGTTTCCGGCGTTTGCTAGCGTGGCCGGCAATGACAAGTCATCCGGCCGCTACTTTCGTCGCCCGTCGTTTGGGCCATGAAATCGCTTGTCGCCGAACCTAGTCCTGCCGCCATGCCTTCAATGATTGACCGCGTCTGGAACACGTCGCCCGCGTCGCTCACGCACGCCATCCGGCGCCGCTTGAAACGCATCGGCGCCGGTGAATCGGAACACGAGATGACCGCCGGCCCGGCCAAGGGTGTGAAACTGATTCTACCCGAACCACTGCCCGACTGGGCACACGAAATGATCGCCGGGACCTACGACCAGTTTCTTTACGATGCCATCGCACGACACCGAAAACTGTCCGGCGCCACTTGCTGGGACATTGGTGCGAACATCGGCTACCACACACACGGATTTGCCACGCAGGGAGCGCAGGTGGTTTCCTTTGAACCGAACGCCGCCAATGTGGCGCGCCTGCGTCAACACCTGGAAAAAAATCCTGAAGCCGCCCGCCGTGTCCGTGTCATGGCCGTCGCCGTGGCCGACTGCGATGGCGAACTGGAGTTCGTACAAAGTGCCGACGTCAGCGCGCAGAGTTCGGGCAGCCATCTGGCCAGCGCACAACCACCGGAACAGGCGGCGGTTTACGCGCGCTTCGAGCGGGCGGTCGTGCCAGCGGTGACGATGGATACGCTGATCGAACAGAAGGGTGAGCCGCCGCCAAACATCATCAAGATTGACGTAGAAGGCGCGGAAGCACTCGTGCTCGAAGGCGGAAAACGTCTTCTAACAAAGCACAAGCCATTGCTGCTGGTCGAGGTCCATCACATCTGCGTCATGCTCTCACTGACCCGGCTGCTGACCGGACTAGGTTATCAATTGGAAGTGCTCGACCAGCAACACGCGTCGCCCTCGCGCTGTTTCGTGCTGGCTTCGTGAACCTGGCCGCGCTTTCGCCTCCATGTTCCAAACCGAGTATTCACGGACTGACCAAAGTGGGCTCTGCCAGGCGCCGGCGGATTTTCGCCCGGCGTTTTCGCCAGACCAGATCGCCAGCGTCGCTCTGCTCCGCTGGGAGGAACACTGTGTGGAATGTTCCGCGCCCCAATGTTTCTCAACCTGCTCGCTGTATTCGCCGCGCCGCGATTCGATGTGCGCGCGCTTTTATAATGGCATCCAACGCAACGAACACTTTCACGGCTTGCTGGACCACGGCGCCGAGATCCGCTTCAAACGCTGGGGCAAACTGGAAGCGCCGCTCAAATACGCGATGGTTTCGCGGGACGCTTATTTGCGCGCTGCCCGCGAAGACGTCCGGTTGCAAAGCTGGTTCCAGCCGGTGGACGCTGTGCTCGCGCCACTGATCACCGGACGTCGTACCGCCATCCTTCGCAATGCCCGCCGGACAAAGCTGTTCGATGCGGTGTTTGCGACGGACAAGAATGCGGCAGCAGTGCCGAGCGCGCTGCTTATCGAGGCGTTCAACCCTGACTCAAAACCTGTCCGACTCAATCTCGAAGTCGTGCAACGGGACACGGTGCGATTTCGTGACGTGCTGAACTTTGCGTCTGGAGTCAGTTCGCATCAAGTGCCGTTCGCGAAACTGCAACTTGACCTCAGCCGGTTGCGGACCACGGACCGCATCTCGCTCTATCCAGAAAACGATGTCGAAGCCCGGCTCGTGTTCACGTGGCATCACCTGGTGGCTCTTGTCCAGAAACCGCCGGCCAAAGCCGCGCAACCTGCACCCAAGGTCAAGGTTGTCGTGTGGGACCTGGACCATACCGTCTGGAGCGGAATCCTGGCTGAAGACGGTGAGGCGGGCTTGAAGCTGCGGGCAAGTGTCGCGGAAACCATCACCGCCCTGGACGCTCGGGGAATCATTCAAAGCGTCGCCAGTAAGAACAATCACGCACCGGCCTGGGCGTTGCTGGAAAAACTCGGCCTGGCGAAATACCTTCTCTACCCGAAGATCAACTGGCGGCCCAAGAGCCTCAATCTCCGCGCTCTCGCCGACGAACTGAATCTGGGCGTGGACAGTTTTGCATTCATCGACGATTCACCATCCGAACGCGGCGAGGTTCAAAGTGAATTGCCGCAGGTGCGCGTATACGACGAGAGCGTCGTCTCACAACTGACGGGCCTGCCGGAATTCGACGTGCCCGTGACCGAAGAAAGCCGCCGGCGGCGTGAGATGTATGCCACTGAAGCTGCCCGCAAACAGGTCGCGCAGGCATTCAGCGGCGATGCGGATGCCTTTCTCAAGAGCTGTGAGTTACAGGTGGAGTTGTTTGCGCCCAAGAGCGACACCGAGTTGCTGCGTTGCTTTGAACTCGTCCAGCGGACGAATCAGTTGAACATCTCTGGCCGGCGCTACACTGAGGAAGAATTCCGGAAGCTGGCCGTGGCTCCGGATTGGGTCGTCGTCGCGATCTCATGCGCAGACCGTTTCGGCAGTTATGGCCTCGTCGGTTGCTGCACCGCACGCGCGGTGGAAGGCGGGGCGCTGCTGGAGGATTTTGTCCTCTCCTGTCGCGTCGCTTCCAAGCGGGTCGAACAGGCCGTGTTCGCCCGCCTGACCGGCGAACTGGCCAGACTGGGCGGCACGAAGCTGTTCGCCAACTTCCAGCCCACGGCGCGGAACGGCCTGATGCATGCGGTGCTGAAAGCGATCGGCTTTACTGAAGTCCAACCTCCCGTGCCGGGCAGCCTTGCACTGCCCGTCCAGCAACCAATCCCGGGCTCGGATATTGTTGCGGTGCGCCGCTGCGAGGTTGATTTCTCCCGGTTGGCGCGTAAAGGATGACCGCATGTCCGCCGCCAGCCTGCTTAATCGCGTCGTTCGCAAGCTGGATGAAGTTTGCTCCGGGGTTCAAATCCGCGTCGCGGAACGTCGTGGCGGATTGATCTCCATTTTCCTGCACAATGTCTTCACCGATGTCGCTGAGATCGAGCGTGACCTCGCTTATCCGCAGCAAGACTTCACTGTCGCCCACCTGCGACAGGTCATCGAGTACTTCCAAGGGGCGGGTCATCGTTTCGTGACGGGTGATGAAGTCATCGCCGGGCTGCCATCCGACGGCCGGTATGTGATGTTGAGTTTTGATGATGGCTACTTCAACAACCTGCGCGCGTTACCGGTGCTGGAGAAATACCAAGTACCGGCGCTGTTCTACATTCCCGCACAACTCGTCGCCGAAGGCCGCGCCTTCTGGTGGGACGTGTTGTATCGGACGCGCCGGCGGGCGGGCCACGGTCGCGAGCAGGTTTTCACGGAGATCGCGCGGCGGGTGGCGGCGCAGACGGAAAACATCGAGGCGCAATTGACCCGTGAACTTGGGGTGAGCGAATTTAAACCAGCGAGCGACACGGACCGTTTGTTCACGCCCGCGGAGTTGCACCAGTTTGCCGCTCATCCGTTGGTGCGCATCGGCAATCATGGTTGTGTGCACGAGCATCTCACGAGTTATCCGATCGCGGTCGCGGCGGACCGGATCCAGCGCGCACAGAAACTCCTCCACGAACTGACGGGCCAGACCCCAACGGCGATCGCTTATCCCTACGGGGCGGTTTCGAATGAAGTGGTGAAGGCATCACGTGAGGCGGGTTTGAGATTGGGTGTCACCACCATCCTGCGGAAGGAATACGTCAGGCAGCTTGCCGACGAGAATCACCAGATGCGCGTAAGCCGGTTCACCGTGTGGGGAAACTCCGAAGTGGCGGCCCAATGCCGATGGATGCGCGGGGACTTGATGCTCAGCACCCGATATCGAACGTTCGTGGAAAAGTTCAAAGGAAGCCAAGCAGCCCGCGAAGGCAGATCGGAAAAGCGCAGCAAGGAGAACAGAACCTAGCGATAGCACGGGCGCAAGCCCGGAATGACTCTCACTGGCGCGGATGTTCCTTGAAGAATTTGACGATGAGCGCGGGTGCGTCGCGATGAAACTCGTGGCCGCCCGGGTGAATGAACGTGATCACTGGTGTGCCATTTGTCGAAGAGTAAAGCGTTGCCAGTCGCGCCCATGCTTTACCTTCGGATTCGCAATGATTCAGACTACGCTCGGCTTTCATCATCCGTTCCTGCCAGGTAAACTTCACCAACGTATCCTGCTCGCCGGCCAGATGCATAACCGGCTTTGACGTCAGGCGGTTCACATAAACTGCCACTGCAGCGGACGGCGCCATCGCCGCAAACACATCGCCCCGTTCCGCCCATAACAGATAGGTGAACCCGCCCCCATTGGAATGGCCCGTTGCGTAGATGCGCCTTTCATCCACTTTGAAGTCTTTCTTCACCTGTGCGAGCAGCGCGTCAAAGAACCTCAAATCACGATCGCCTTGCGCACCCGGACGATTCTGCCAGCCGGGTTGCTTGCCTTCAGGATCGGTCAATGGTCCGGGTGTTTTTAGTCCCTGCATGTAAACTGAAATCGCTTCCGGCCATTCGCGATCCATCTGGAAGCTACGGGCCGCCTGCCGGGCATTGCCGCCGTGACCGTGAAAGACAAACACAAGCGGCAGATTGGTGGAACTGGCTGACTTCGGCACGTAAAGCAGCGCTTCACGGGTCACGCCATCTACTTGCAATTCCAGACGCTGAAAATCCTTGGGCAGGCCGCCGCGCGGAACCGTCTGTGCCCCGGCAACAATGCCTGCCAAGGGCAGGCACACACACCCGAGGATGCTGAGCCAGACTCGATTCATAAGCTCCAAGACGTCAGTCCAGTAATGATTGTTACACCGGGCAAGTTAATCCAGCGAAGTCGGGCCACCTTGTCGCTATTCCTTCAGCAAGGCCGTCAAATCCAGCGCCCGGGTGAACATCGCCAGTTCTCCGTTGGCGGTGCGCGGCCATTGCTCCGCCGGGCGATCGCAGTAGAGCTCCACACCGTTGTCATCCGGATCACGCAAATAGAGCGCCTCGCTCACTCCATGATCTGCGGCCCCGTCGAGTTCGATACCGGCTGCAATCAGTCGCCGGAATGCGTCAGCCAGCAAGGCGCGCGTCGGGTATAGAATTGCCACGTGATATAGACCCGTCGTGCCCGGCGGCGGCGGCAAACCACCTGCACTTTCCCACGTATTCAAACCGATATGATGATGGTACCCGCCCGCGGACAGGAACGCAGCCTGTCGCCCCATGCACTGGGTGATCTCAAAGCCCAGCACTCCGTGCCAGAAACCAAGTGCACGTTCGAGGTCAGCCACTTTCAAATGCGTGTGGCCGATGCGGACACCCGGGTGAATCACCGCCGGAGGCTTATCGTTCATGGCGTCTCAGCTTATGGACGGCAGAATGGCACCCGTAAGTCCCGCATGGATCACCGGCAAGAACAGGTGCACATCTGCCATTCCTATTCATCGCTTGTGCAGGGAAATCGCGACTGAATCAAGCCTGGACTGCTCGGCGAGCCGAGCACCTATTTACACCGCTTACCGGGCCGGCGGAGCATCGGAATGATCGGCAGTGAAGTTTTCGTCTGAATCAACCCGACCGCCTTGAAACCAAACCGCGTATAGAGTGAAACGTTGCGAGGATGAGTAGCTTCAAGATAAGCGGGCACGTGATCACGGTCACAGCGTGCCAGCGCACGCCGCAGCAACACCGAGCCACATCCCCTGCCCTGTGCATCTGGATGCACGCCCATCAACGGCAAGTACCAATGTGGTTTGTGAGGATGATGGGCGTCCATCTGCTCGAACAGTTGGAAGATCTCGGGCAACTGAGACTCATTGACGCTACGACGGAGCACTTCAACGACCGCAGCTTCATCGGGCAAAACTCCCGGTGGCAACCAGAGGGCACCGCACGCGAACCCGCTCACCTCGTCAGCAGTGCCACAGGCAAAAGCCTTGCCGGCGAAGGCTCGGACGAAATCTGGAAAATGCACCTGAAACTGCTGCAAATCAGGATACAGCCACCGCACCGCGGGATCAGCAGCGAACGCCGCCACGATAGTGTCAACAATCCGCGCTTCCGAGCCGGTAACCGTTTGTTCTGCCAGCACGGTGGTCATGGACTAGCGGGGAAGGTCTTGGCTGTTGCCTGTTTCTCTTCGAGCAACAGAGTTTTCACATCCGCCAGCACAAGCTCCACATCGAGCGTGCCGGAACTGTAGATGTTCCGGATGTTACCAGCGCGATCAACCAGATAGACGCGCAACGTATGGTTGAGCGGACCGGTGGGATCAGCGGGATTCGCCTTACGATCCACCGCCTGGCCGTAGGCTGCCAGGATGGGACGCAACTGCGCTTGCGAACGCGTGGTGAGGAAATGCCATTCCGCACCAGGCTTTTCCCCGCGCATCAGCTTGGCGTAATTGGCCATGCGTTGAGGGGTGTCGCCACCCGGATCGAACGACATGCTGACCAGGCGCAGGTCTTTCGCCAGCGCCGGATCTTCCGCACTTTGCTCGCGTAACTCTCTCAATACACCGGTAGCCATCGGGCAGGCCCGCACCGCCGCACAACGAGTATAGATGAAACTCATCACGGTCACCTTACCGCAAGCGAACTGCCGCAGTCGTTGCGCTTCGCCGTTGGTGTCCACCACCTCCCCATCCGCGGCGGCCTTCACAACCGGCAACGTGTACGAACCGGGCGCAGGCGTTTCAAAGTCTCCCTTGAGGTTGCGCGGAGGCCAGGCCTCAGCAGCCAGGGTGATGCAAAGCAGACCGATGATAGTCAGTTGACGGGCATAGCAAGTTTTCATGTTTGTCATTTCAGGGCGACGTTGTTGTTTCCGATCTTGGTCGCCCCGAACAGCATGTGATGCGGGCGACCCAGCTTGAGCGCCGTGAAGTCGAGAGCGAAGGCCGGCTTCAGCTCCTTGCCGTCCCAACCGTAGGCGCGCACGAATTGTTCGTTGTCGGCCCCCTGCTTGTCCCAACGCGCGAGCAGCGAGCTGCTGAAGTAAAGCCGTTTGCCGTCCCAGCTTTGGGAGACCATGTTGAGTTGCTTGCCGATCTGCTGTTCGTAGATCTGTTTCGGCTGATGGGGATTGGACACGTCAAATACGCGACACTTGCCGTCGCCGAAACAATCCACGAAGAGCGTCTTGTCATCGGCGCTCAGGCTCATGTCGACTGGCAGCACGCCACCTTTCGGACCGATCTGCGCGACTTCTTTCACCTGCCACGCGCCCGCCTTGTTCTCGTAGCAAAGCCAGAGCTTCGATGCGAGTGCGGTCGCCGTAAAAGCATAATTGCGCTGCTCGCCCCAGGCCCAGCGGATCTCCAACGGCGCCCCAGGCACTTGGAACACCTGCTTTGGCTGGCGCGTATGGAAATTCCACAACACCATCGAACTGCCGAACTGCTTCATGGCCTCGGTGTCCTTGACCATGTCGCTGAAATCGCGCGTGTAATTCTTCCAGCCGGTGAACGACGTGGTCAGCATCACGTTCTTGCGCGGCAACACCCGCGCGTCATAGCCATAGCCGTCGGCAAACTCCGCGCCTTTCACACCCTGCGGATTCTCCTTCGTCGGCAGCCAGTGTGTGGTTATGTAGTCGCCTTCATTGCTGAACTCCACCAGGGCCGTGTGCCCGCTGCGATCCTTGGCGTTCGAAAGGCATGGGATCAATACCCGGCCCGGCAAGGCGTAAACCCCATGCGGACCGACTGCACCGCCGGTGATTTTCTCGAAGTTCTCGATCGTCTTCACATGCCGCGGCCGGGCGGGATTCGTGTGGACGTCGTAGATGAAGATCTTGCTGCTCTCCAGACCCGAGAGCCAAAGCTGGCGGCGATCATCCGTGAACCCGCCGTGATGCGCCTCATGCCGGCCATCCAAGGAGTGCGTGTGGATGACTTTGCCATAGGTCGGCGACCCCGGTTTCACATCCAGCGTGACGAGTTTATCCGCGCCATCGCCCAGGCCCTCAACGCCCAGCGTCCAGACATAAACGAATTCTTCCTGTCCTTCGATCCGTGCCAGATACGGCGAGGAACACGTTTCGTCGGCTAGAACGGGGGTCACAGCCAGCGCGGTAAACAGGCTGCCGATAATGGCGCGCCGCCAATCACTTGGAATCAAATGAACTTTCATAGGCGCAGTATCGCCCACGAAAAACTGCTTGTGAATGGAACGAAAGATGAAACCGATGCACCCAGACGAAGTGAGGTTGCAACACCGCCCTAACCGGGTCGTGAACCGGCCCGGAGAGATTTCACTGGAGACTTGGTGATGTCGCAGCCGTGACCGGACTCAACTGATCAGTGACTCTTCTCTGTCGGTCGGAAGGTCAGCCGGTCGATCCAGGCCAGCGCGATCGCCGACCCAACGAAGGTCACGTGAATCACCACCTGCCAGAGCATCATCTTGGTGTCGTGCTTGTCCGCGTTGATGAAGGTTTTCAGCAGGTGAATGGATGAAATGCCGATCAACGCCGTGGCCAACTTCACTTTCAGGATGCCCGCGTTCACGTGCGAGAGCCATTCGGGCTGGTCGGGATGCCCTTCCAGCCGCAACCGCGAAACGAACGTCTCGTAACCGCCGACGATGACCATGATAAGCAGGTTCGCGATCATGACGACATCAATCAGCCCCAGCACGCTCAACATGACCACGGTTTCTGCGGGCGTGGCGGGTTCGGGCAGGGACGACAGCACAGATACCGGCACGGAAGATGTCGACACGGACGATGCTATTGTTGCCGGCGTAAGTACCGGCACGGATTCCGGCGCCGGGTGTCCCAGTAGCGCGAAACCGATGAGATGCCAGAGCTCCACCAGAAAGCGGTACACATAGACCGCCTGCGCCACGATCAATCCCAGATACAACGGCGCCTGCAACCAGCGGCTCAGGAAAATGAAACTGGCCAGTGTCCGTTTCGATTGCGGTGCGTTGCGGTCGGTCATTTTGGTCACACGTCAGTATGATTGGCTGGCGGCTGGTTGTCCATGCACTTGGGATTGCACAGGCTGATACTGCGTCGCCAAGCCAGACACGGAATGACCAACAACCGACTGTCCGTGCCATTCTACCAACGCAATTGGTAAAACGCGCGCGCGGGTGGGCCGTTGAGATCGGGAAAGGTGTCGGTAAAATCAAACACGCCGCCGGGCGGGGCGACATTGGTCCAGATCGGTACCCACACGGGCAGATTCGTCGAACGTTCGAGGTAATACGTCCACCCAGGCGTCGCTGCAAAGTTGAGTGTCACCGAACTGCCGTTGACCAGCGGCATTCCCACAAACTCAGCCGTCGGACTACCACTGATGATGTTCACAATATTCACCACACTCGTCACGGTGCCGCCGTGGCCATCGCTGATAGTGTAGCTAAACTGGTCGATCGCGCCGGCCGAGTTTGAATAGGTGATCGACGTGCCGTTGGTGGTCAGCGTGACGCCATTGGTTGTCGTTAGGTTGACACCCACCACCGTCAGCAAATCCCCGTCGGCGTCAGTGGCATTACCTGTTAGAGCGCCGAAAAAAATCTGTAGCACCGCAGGGACTGTATTGGTCCACCAAAGCGGCGCAGCGACTGGCTTGCGGTTCACCTTGATCGCGCCATTCAAGACCAGACCGCCGGTGTCCCAGTTCAATCCCGCGTTCAACCCCGGCATGATCATGCTGGCAAAGGCCCCTGAGTAAGTTGACGCGTTGAACAAAGTGAAGACTTCTCCGCCTTCAAGCGTTGCGCCGACGTTGGAAACCACCAATGTGCCGCCATAGTTGAGCGTACCACTGGTCAGCGAAATCCGGTCAGCGGACGGAGAGGCACTGCGATCAATCTCCATGAAGTTTGTGCCGCCAAATGTCGGCGCGTTACTTAGCGTCAGTGTGCCGATGGACGCACCCGGAGAAAGCGTGCCGGCGCTGTTGACGATGACCGCCCCTGAAATCGTGCCCGTGCCACCGATCGTGCCGCCGCTATTCACGGTCACCCCGCCGGTCGTGTTCGTGCCATTAAACAGGAGTGAACCGGTGTTCACAGTAACGAGGCCAAGGCTGTTGTTGCCGTTCAGTACCTGTATCGAAGCTCCGTTTTTGATGAACGCCCCAGAGCCGATGATGTTGCCGCCAAAAGTGTTCGTCCCGCTGGCAGCCATCAGTGTCAGGCTGGCAGGTCCCTGCATGAGGCCGCCGGTGGTCTGGCCGGCCGAGCTGGCCAAGGCCGCCACCGAATCGCTGAACCCATTCATGTCCAAAATCCCGCCGTTGTTCACGATGACAACCGCGCTGTTAGCCAGTCCCGAGACGTGCCCATAGCGCAAAGTACCTCCATTGATCGTCACGTTGCCAGTAAACGTATTGTTGCCGCTGAGGCGCATCGTTCCTGCCCCAGTCTTGGTCAGTGCCCCATTGATGATCGGGACGTAAATGGAAAGATCCACGTCGCTCGTGCCGTTGCCGACGTTGAACGCGCGCGTGCCGCCGCCGAGATCGACGAGCCCTGAATTCCCCGAGCCCGCCCCGTTCGTGATGACGGCCGTCACATTCGCAAGTGGGTTGAAGTTCACATCACCGGTCATGAGGATCTTCGCCGGCGCTGAGGCGTGCGGCATCAGATTGATGGCATTGAACGTGAGTGTTCCGCCAGCCAGCGTGAAGACACGGTTGTTGTCCATTTGCAGCGTATGCACGCTCAAAGCGCCGCTGTTGCTGAGCGCCACTGAACTGGAGAACTGGGCGGAGAGGGGTCCGGCGTGCAAGACCTCTGGTGAATCGTCGGCGCGATAAGCCGGGTTGTAATTCACGGTAAGGGAACCACCGATGATGTTCAGGATCTCGCGGACGTAGAGTTTGCGGACATTGTAAGTACCGCTGGAGAGCGTGACGACAATGTTCGCGCTGGGCCGCTCCAGAATTACGGTATCATACTGCCCGGAAGTTGGTCCGCTGCCTGCCGCGCCCGGTAGCCGCGCGATGGGCATCGCGTTGGTGGTATAAGCATACGGAGTCGCCTGATCTGGTGGAGTAATCGGCGTAGGAGCTGGCTGGCCGCTGTTCCAGTTCGCAAGCGTGTTCCAGTCACCGCTGGTGTCGTTCCACCAGACGGCAGGTACAAGATAGTTGCGCAAATACTCGATGTCGCCGTGGCAGACGTCGCCGTCCACGCCGGAATCCACATTGTTGATTCCGGGAATCGAAATAACGCTGGCGTATTGCCAGAAAGTCCACGGCTCAGTGTTCCCGTAGTCATCCCACGCTCCGTAATAGGAAGACACCGTTGTGTAAGTGGTTTTCGGATCGCCCGTCTGGATAGGAATCAACGGCGCGCCATCAACTGTATTGTCCGAGTAACGCGCATTCCAAAGCATGGGATAGGCAGGGCCAACGACGCTGGGGGTCAGGGCCGGCGGTTGTGCAAGGACGATGTCCTGCGCCGCAGTTGAACCGCTGTCCAACAAGCTCGAGTAATTGCCGTTGATGTAAATGCAGGGCCGGATTTGCATGATCGCGTAGATGCGGGCGGAGAAATCAATCGAGAACTGCACCAGCGCGGCGTTGTCACCGGCGGTCGCCTCCAGATCATACATGGGCATCATGTAACCAGGGCGCATGAAAATACCCGCCATCTCGATGAAATGGTTGGCTTCGTCCGTCCCCGTATTGCCCGCGATGTCCGGGCGGGCAAAATGATACGGCCCGGTCACCATTCCCGCCACCGTCGCGCGGGTGATGTTCTGCAAAAATCGCGAGTCGTCGTAACGACGGGTAAGGGTTTCCTGACTGGTATGTGGCGAAGGTGTGCCGGATGTCTGGCCCAATCCAGTAGTGCCCCCCCGCGTCGCACGAATTTGGCAAAACACCCGGTTGCCGATGGTGTAAGCCGTGTTCCAGTTGGTTTGGTGAATTCCGGTGGCGCTAGTACCGCAATTCCAATAGGAAATATCCGTACCAAGGACGCGTTGAACCTGTGCTGAGGCGGGAAGCTCCGAGTGGGTCAGCACAAACGAAATCACCGCACCTGCAATTTGCGCCGGTCGGCCGCAAAAAGGCAAAGCAGGTGCCCGGACAAATGAAGTGCTCTGGCGAGCAGGACTCTGGTTCACTGTGCCTGGAACATAATCGCTCCGTGCCTCCGGGACAAGGAAAAGGTCCTGGTTCGTAGACTTTTTGCAGGTAAACCGCTAGCGAATCACGCTGTCGAGGGATGCTTCCACGGTGCGCGGTAAGGCTTGCGCAGCATCTGCGTCGCCTCGCGGTCACCGGTGACGATGCGTTTCTTCGGGTCATAAACGACTGGCCGGCCGGTCTCCATCGCGATGTTCGCAAGGATGCAGCAAGCCGTCGAAATGTGTCCCTCCTCGATGTCTGCGATTGGCCGGCCCCGCTTTTCGATGGCAGCCAGAAAATCAAGCATGTGCCGGCGCGTGGCGGGGGCGGCGTTCAACTCGATATCCCTTTCCGTCACGTCCTCGGGGTATTGCTCGCGTTCGAATAAGCAATCGAAGCGAATCGGCTTGGCGCTTTTATCATGTGGAATGAAATCCGCGCGCATAGTGCTGGCCTTCAGGGTGCCCTTTTCACCGTAAATGAAAAGTGCCCAAGGATAATCCGTGTCCGGCGGTGTGCCCCACGTGCGATGCTGCCAGACACAGTTGAAATGCTCATGCTCAAAGGTCGCTGTCTGCGTGTCGCTGATGTTGGACTTGCCATCCTTCTGCACATAAATGCCACCCGCCGAGGTGATGCGCTTGGGCCAGCCGAGGCCGAGCATCCAGCGCGCGGTATCGTACATGTGCACGCACATATCGCCGACGATGCCGTTGCCGTATTCCGTGAACGTCCGCCACCAGCGGCGGTGGGGAATGCCGTCGTAAGGCCGCAGCGGCGCCGGGCCGGTCCACATTTCGTAATCGAGGAATTCCGGCACGGGCTGGAGTGCTGGATTGCCGTTGGCCCGCATGTGGTAGTAACAACACATCTCGACGTGGCCGATCTTTCCCAGCAACCCGGCTTCCACCACCTGTTTCTTGGCATCGATCAAATGGGGCGTACTTTTCCGTTGCGTGCCGATCTGTACGACGCGTTTGTGCTTACGAGCCGCATCCAGCATTGCTTCGCCCTCGCGCACGTCGCGGCTGATGGGTTTCTGGCAATAGACATCCGCGCCGGCCTCAATCGCAGCGATGCAATGCAACGCATGCCAGTGATCCGGCGAACCGACGATGACAATGTCGAGATCCTTCTCCTTGAGCATCTCGCGATGATCACCGTAGGTGCGCGGCTTCTTCTTTGATTTCTGTCTCTGGCTGGCGATTTCAACCGTCTCAGCCAGCATGTTCTTGTCTGGATCACAGATGGAAATGATCTCTATCGGCGCAACTTGAACCAGCCGCCATAAATCGCTCTTGCCGTACCACCCGGCACCGATCAAACCGACGCGCCGGGGCTTGCCGTTGACGATGTCCAATGCATCTGCACCAAGTGAACGCAACGCCGCCAAGGCCGTGAGGGCCGAAGCTGATTGAAGAAACCGCCGGCGGCTGAAGTTGGGGCTGATACCAGTGACGGACGACGAAATTGAACGGTTCATGCCGGGAGTTTCAGCCGCCCTTCGTCCAAGTCAATAAATTCAAACATCGTTTGCACGGCGCCGGGCGGCAGACCGATTTCGGCGAGACGCTCGTTCAACCTTTGCGTGCCAGCATCGCGCCAGCCGCGCTTGGTCATGAAACCGTTCCACACCTCGATCTGCTGATCGTCCGGACGATGACCGTGCTGGAACGCCCATTCGAGCAATTCCACATCGGTGTTGTCTCCTTTGAGGGTTTCTGCTTCGAGCGCAGCGTAATCAACTTTGAGGAACTGGCAGCACCGCCAGTCAAAACTCCCTTTTACTGCGCCACGCGGCACTCGCCACGCCTCGGGCAATTTTCCGACTGCCGCCAGCCGCATCTTGTCGAGCATGCGACCGAAATAGACAATACCATTAACTTGGTCAAACGGACTGCGCAGCCCGGGAATGATAGTCGGATAGGGTTGTGCCATGCGCCCAGTAGAGCACTACAACTGAATCTTCGCAAGTGAGGCAGACCTGGGAATAAAATTTTCCCTGATAAATGTCCTGACCCGACCACGTCTTTCGTCGTAGTAATGGAAAGCAACGATACAAAACGATTATGACAGCAAACAAAACCAATACCGTCCGACTTCATCGAGTGCTCCGCGCCAAGCCGGAGCGGATCTATCGCGCGTTCCTCGACGCCGATGCCATGGCCAAATGGCTGCCGCCGCATGGCTTCACCGGCAAGGTCCATCACCTCGACGCGAAAGTGGGTGGCACGTTCAAAATGTCCTTCACCAACTTCAACACCCAAAAGAGTCACTCGTTTGGCGGCACATATCTCGAACTCAAACTCAACGAACTCTTGCGTTACACCGACAAGTTCGACGATCCGAACCTGCCCGGCGAAATGATCACCACTGTTACTCTGAAACCAGTGGTCTGCGGCACCGAAGTGAACATCACGCAGGAAGGTATTCCCGCGATGATTCCCGTGGAGTTCTGCTACCTGGGCTGGCAGGAATCGTTGACGCTATTGAATCAACTGGTTGAACCGGAGATCCCCGATCAACCCTGAACCTGCTCCCCAGCCGAAAAACCCTGCACGCCGATTCAACGGTTGTCGCTCTTCAATTCCGGGGCTTGGGGTGCGGACGCTTTCAGCGTGCGATGGATAGTACCCAGCAACGAGCGACCATCTTTCACGTCGTCGTCAAGCGACCAGATCATCACGCCCGCGAGGCCTTCATCGACAGCGTAGCGGGTCTTCGCTTCGATCGTCGGCATGCCGTTGAACCAGATGGTGCTGCCGACCTCGTCAAGCTTCTCCGCGCCCGGATGCAACCGCAGGATCTCAGCGTAGGAGTAACTTGATTTCCTGAACGCTTTGCCAAAACCATACCCGTAGAAAGGCAGGCCCAGCACCGCTTTCGCCTTGGGCAACCCGCGATCAAGCCAGTACGCGACGTTCTTTTTCGCGAACTCAAACGACGAGTGTTGCCCTGGAGCGTCCGGATTCCACGCCCCGGCGCCGTCGTAGGCCATGATATTGACGAAATCCAAATACTCGAAAACCGAGACAGGCACCTTGCTACCGCCGTAACCTTGCGAAAGCGCCGCGGTCAGCAATTTACCCTTGGGTTTCAACGTCCGGCTCAAGTCGGCGATGAACACGCCATAGTCGCGGTTGATGGATGGCCCTTCGATATCCACATCAAGCCCGTCAAAGCCGTGGTCGTCGACATAGCTCGCGAGCTTCGCAACAAACCGGGTGCGATTCGTTTCACTTAGCAATTGGAAATAGCGATTTAATAATTTCTTGTCTCCCGAGGCCGCACCACCACCGATCGAAACCAGGATCTTCACCCCTTGCCGCTTCGCCGCTGCGACCAGTGCGCCATTCTTCCGATTGAATGAAAGGTCGCCCGCGGCGTTCACCGGATTCTCGAACGCCAGATTGATGTGGGTAAGCTTCGCATAATCGATGTTCGTGCTGAAGGTCGCCAGATCGATCCAGTTTGGCACATAAGCGACTACTTTCATTTGCGCGAACCCGGGAAAAGTCATTAGACAACCCAGACCGGTAGACAAAAGAAATCGAGCGATACGTTGCACGCCGCGCATTAAGCCGGGCACCACTTCGAATTGCAACCTCATGCGCTCCCCATCGGCGGCGATTACGTCAGGAGTTCCTCGCAATCGCCCTACCCAAACTTGATAGCCCTGCCCTACGACAGCTCGGCCACGCGACCGAGTTCCGCGAGCTTGAGCACGGTGTTCCAATTCCGTGCGGTGTTCGTCACACCAATCCACTTGTCAAACTTCTCCGCCATCTTGCATGTCCCGAAGCCATTTGGTGTGTACACGTAACAGACTTCACCGATGACCTTGATGCCCTCCCCTTCCACGCCGAGCGCCCGAATGCGTTCGACGTCAACTGCCTTGGGCGTGCCGTCGAGTAACGCAGCATGGACTGTTGTTGGTGCGCTGGCGGCGGCTTTGGTGAATGGATTGTTTGCGATGACTGCGTCCCATTCCGCCAGTGTCGGCGCAAAGATGGCCTTGTCGAAGGCAAAGTGTTTGCGGCAAAGCTCCGCAACCTGCGCGATGACTTCCGCCCGATTCCGCTGGCTGCGGACGATGGCGTTGCCACTATTGATGTACGTGGCCACGTTCTCAAAACCCGCCTTGGTAAGTTCCTCACGAAGCTTTGTGACCGGCAGTTGCGTCTTCCCGCCGACGCCACGGAAGAGGATGAGATAGACGGTTGCCTTCATACGCTCGTGATTGGCCCGCTCTTCTATTTATTGGGCGGCAATGCCTCATCGCTTCGCGGCCATTGCACGCCCGCAAGTTCCTTCGGCAATTGCTTGGGATCAACCGGGTAGATGAGTGATAGGTCCGGTTTGACCGGAGCCGAGGGCAACAATTCCAATTCCTCCGGTGCGCCGACGACCAGCCAGAGCACCTCTGCGTCGGTGTCGTTGAACACTTGGCGCAATTGGTCCGGGCCGACCAGCACGCCGCCGTAGCGCGGCACGGTCAATGTCTCATCGCCCACGCGCATCCGGCCTGTGCCTTCGAGCACGAAATAGAATTCCTCCTGCCGGATGTGTTTGTGCAACGTGCCGGCGCTTTTGGCCGGATACCGCCAGAGCCGTGCACTCAGGTTCTCGCTTCCGGTGCGTTCCAGGAAATCCGCATTCGGGATCTTCATCAACCGGGCGGTTTGCCACGTGAGATCTTCTGGCTTGATGAGTTGATAGCCTTGGATGGGTTTCATCTCTTTACAACATCCAGTAAAGCAACGTGCACCACACGTCACAAGCCTGCGCGGCGATTCCGTTGGCGCACTAGCACAGTCTTGCCTGTGCGCGAAAGGCTGTTTGAGCGTGACAACTGTGCCGGGGGGAAAATAGCCTGCGAACCATTCGCACATATGGAAATCCCCCAATTCGGACGAAGCCTCACCTTCACGGATGACATTCCACTGCCGTGCTTGAAAGCCACCCTGCCGAACTCCGCAATCCCCAAACTTGCAGCCCGGCATATCGAGGAACGTCTCGAGGACCCGGCGTTTGAAATTTTCCTGCTGGCAAAAGATCCTTCAAAGATCAGCAGTTGGCAACGAGGCATGCTGGAGCGTCTGTTTCAGAAAGGGGAGTTGGCGGCAGCGATCGAAAACGGAATGAAGGAATATAGATCAGAACGCGACGAAGCAGATTTCGTGGATTACGAACGACGCGGGTGGGAAGACGTCCAACGCAACGGTGCGTTGCCACACGTCGAGCTTTCAAGAGTTGTCATCGATGACATCCAACGCGAAGTCCACGTGCGCTTTGGAACCACGATTGACGGACATCTCGAAGAGCACGGCGCGGGAGTTTACTTCAAAGCCGGCAAGTGGACCTTCGATATCGATTACTTTTATGACTATCTGAGTGAGGCCGAGAATGGAGAATACAAGGTGCCACCGGATTTCGACGAAGAAGAGCCCGAAAGGACACCGCAGCAACACCCGACTTCTTGCGACACAGGCTTTCTCGTTGGGACTTGGGTTTTCGATGCGGAAGCCGAGAAAGCACGACTGAGGGCCAAAGGTGAAACTGATGAAGAGATCGGTCCTTGGCTTGCAGAATTTGAACACCGGCGCTTCCAAATCTCCGGGAAGCGCTTCCTGTGGTGGTATCGGTATGGGCGTCTTCGGAAGCCAGACGAAAACGAAATCGTGGGATGCGTAAGAGAGGGCAAAAAGGTGACGTTGAAAATTCGAGAGTTAAAAGCCACCAAAGTCGATTCTCTCGTTTACGAATACAAAGACGACCGTCTGCGCAGCTCCAACGGAGGTACTTTCAAGCGACTAACTGATTAGCAACCGCGTTTATACTCTAATCACACCCCGAAAACCTCGCGCTGCGTAATACGACTCCGCGCCGGTGCACCCGATGAAGAGGCGGTCGTAACTGCGGCCATACCCATCGCACTGCCCTTCGGTTTGTGTTCCTTGCGCAATGCCACCGCTTCATCGTCGAAGCAAAGGCTGACGCGACCGGACGGCGTTTGCTCGGAGCAATCGAAGAAAATGTATTCGCCCGACTTTTTTATCCTGACCGACCACATCTGGTTCGTCGCCGGTGCGTTTCATTTCCCCCAGTGACCACAATTTTTCCGGCGTCGCTTCCAGCCGCACGAGCACCTTGGTCCACTCCAGACTTTTGCGACGGGCCTTGTTCGCGTAAACCGGGCTTTCACTGCAGCCAGCAACTCGTCGCGCTGTTTGGGAGACAAAGTCTTATGATTGGTCTTCCTGGTGACCGTAGGATGGACGATTTCCGAAAAGGACTCAACGCCGACCAAAGCGGCGGCGGAACCCGCCTGACCGTGGGGCAGTGCTGGGAAAATGACGTTCGTTGCCGCCCTCCCGATTGCCGCTGACTGGTTGGGATTGTCCCCGCGCATTGCCGCCAGCCGAACGCTGGCCGCCTTGCTGCGACTGTCCGCCAGTTGAGGAATGTGAATGTGGCTTCCGGTTGGCGCCATGTGAATGATGCGAAGGTCCGGCAGGTCGGGACTGGCCTGGATGCTGAGGACGGTTCGGACGCTGCGGACGTCGCGGGCGATTCGGATGTTGTGCACGCGGGAATCGCTCTTCGCTTTCGGACGGATGCCCTTGGGGTACGGATTGGGAGTAACTGAATCCTTCCGCCTTTTTGCGCACGATGCCGCGGCCGATGAACCGCTCCAACGCGCGCAATTCACCATGGTCTTCATTGGTCACGAAGCTGATGGCGTCGCCGATTTGATTCGCGCGCCCGGTGCGACCAATCCGGTGGATGTAATCCTCCACGTGCATCGGGAAATCGTAATTCACCACGTGCGAAATGCCGTCCACGTCGATGCCCCGTGCTGCGATATCCGTCGCCACCAACACGCGCACCGCGCCGTCCTTGAAATCTTTCAGCGCGCGCAAACGCTGGTTCTGCGACCGATTCGAATGCAACGTTGCGCACCGCACTCCCGCATGCTCCAGTTGTCGCGCGAGGCGATCCGCGGCGTGCTTCATGCGCGAGAACACCAGCACCATGTCCATCTGCGGATCGCGCAGGAGATGCAACAGCAGCGCCGTCTTCAGGTGTTTCGGGACCTCATAGACAAACTGCGTTACGGTCTCCGCGGGATTGGCGCGGCGGCCAATTTGGATCGTCTTGGGATGGTGTTGGAACTCGTGCGTGAGCGATTCGATCTCCTTCGAGAGCGTGGCTGAGAACAACAACGTCTGCCGCTGCTTCGGGAGTTGCGACACAATGCGGCGGATGGACGGCAGGAAACCCATGTCCAACATCCGGTCTGCTTCGTCCAGCACGAGAAATTTCAATTGCGAAAAATCCGCACACCGTTGGCCCATTAGATCGATCAACCGCCCCGGACACGCGATGATGATGTCTGTGCCTGCGCGCAACGCCCGGATCTGGGCATGCTCGCCCACTCCGCCGAATACCGTGGCCACCGTCAGCGCGAGATGCTTCGCGTACGCCCGCACATTTTCCTCGATCTGCACCGCCAGTTCGCGCGTGGGCGCGACGACCAGCAGCTTGGTGCCCCGGCGCGGGTTCGGCGGGAGCGCCGCCAGTTTGGTGAGAATCGGCAGCGTGAACGCGGCGGTCTTGCCCGTGCCCGTTTGCGCGATGCCGATGAGATCGTGCCCCGCGAGGATCGGCGGGATGGCGGCAGTTTGAATCGGCGTTGGTTCGGTATAACCGGCTTCGGTGACTGCCTGCAAAATCCTGGCATCAAGGCCAAGTGGTCGAAATGACATAGCCGGGGAGTATAACAGGCTACCAACCGTTGGCACGCCCTAAAAACGCCACCATCAATCGAACGGCAACAGATCCGCCGTAGCCGCAGCTTTCTGACTGGCGTTGAACTCTCGCAGGCTTTCGGCCAGTTGCTCCTTCGAATGGCTGGCTTTCAGTGTCTCAATTGCAGCCGTGGCCAATGCGTCGCAGCGTTCGTTGCCCGTATCGCCGGCGTGACCTTTCACCCAATGCCACCGCACCTGATGCGCCGCCGCCGCGGCATCGAGTTGCCGCCACAAGTCCTCATTTTTCACCGGCTGCTTCGCCTGCGTCCGCCACCCGTTGCGTTTCCAGCCATGCAACCACTTGGTGATGCCATCGCGGAGATAGTTGGAATCCGTGTGGAACTCCACCGCGCACGGTTGTTTCAGTGCGGACAACGCCTCAATCGCCGCTTGTAATTCCATGCGGTTGTTCGTGGTTGCCGCCACACCGCCGCTTAATTCCCGGACGTGCGCCCCGTTGGTCAATACGGCTGCCCAGCCGCCCGGCCCAGGATTGCCATGGCACGCACCATCCGAATGAATTACGACTTCGCGCATATCAAAATGATTTTCGTTCTCCCTCGCCCCCTTTGGGGAGAGGGCCGGGGTGAGGGGGCTCTTCGAAATCATTGGCCCAGTCCGGGATTGGAGCAGAAAATTCCACCGGCTGGTGGGTCAAGGGGTGGACAAACTTGATTCGCCAGGCATGCAGACACAACGGAGCGTCACCCACGGCCAATGTTTGCGTGTCGCCAAGCGCGTGCTTCGGCAGATAAACGCCATCGCCACAGACCGGAAAACCCAGGTGCCAGAGATGCACGCGGATTTGATTGGTTCGGCCGGTCAACGGATTCGCCTCCAGCAACGTCGTGCCATCAGCCGTGCGTTGACGCACTCGGAATTCGGTGCGGGCCGCCAATCCACCGGCGGAAGCCACGACGCGCGAACCGAGTTCGCCGGATTCAGCGCTGATGGGAGCATCGCAACTGAAAACGCCTTCCTGCGGCCAGCCTTGCACGCGCACCAGATAAGTCTTTTGAACCTGGCCGCGCGCGAATTGCGGTTGTAAGCGGCCAGCAAAATGACGCGTGCGGGTCACCAGCACCACGCCGGTGGTGTTCGCGTCGAGCCGATGCGCGGGAAACGGACGTTGCGGATGATAAACCTCGTTGAGAATGTGCTGCAGCGTATTGCGATAAAACCGACCGCCCGCGTGCATCGGCAAGGGCGCGGGTTTGCTCAATACGATCAACGCCTCGTCTTCATGCAGGATTTTCACCGCACCATCCACGGCGGGCTCGGTCACATTGGGAAAGATGTGGCGGTAACGTTCGCCCGCGCGCACCAGTTGCGTCGCGGCCATTGCTTCCTGCTTCAGATTCACCACGAGTCCGCCAGCGCATTCCGATTCCCACGTCGCCTGGGAGACGTTTTTCACCACGCGGCAGAGCGTGTCCAGTAGCGTCTTGCCGTCGCAATCCTCCGGTACGTTGATGGACTTGTAATTGTCGCGCGGCACGCTCCCCGGCAGCGGCGTGATCGCGCGTTGGATCGCCGCGTGCCGCTCCGCGATGGTCTCGGCCATCTGCTCGACCGGCGTCTTGAAGCAATACGGGCACGATTGCCCGGGCACATAACGGCGATCCTGCTGCTCGGTTTCGGTCAGCGGCGTCTGACAGCGGAAGCATTGGGTGGAGTCCGTCTCTTGCAAACTCGGGTCGAGCCCCACCCGTTGATCGAAAACGAAACATTCCCCGTCAAAGTGATCCCCGCCACATTCCTCAAAGTATTTGAGGATACCGCCATCGAGCTGGAAAATACTTTTGAATCCTTCGCGCTCCATGAACGGTCCGGCCTTTTCACAACGGATGCCGCCCGTGCAAAACATCACGATCGGTTGCGCTTTAAGCTCCGGTGGCAAGCGGCGGACGGCGTCAGGAAAGTCGCGAAAATGATCCACCCCGATGGACCGCGCCTGCCGGAACGTGCCGAGCTTTACCTCGTAATCGTTGCGGGTGTCGAGCAAGGTGACGGGGCGTCCTTCATCCAGCCATTGTTTCAACTCTTTGGCGGAGAGCTTGGGCGCCGGGCGCCGCGCGGGATCGATGCCCGGGACGCCGAACGCGATGATCTCCTTCTTGATCCGCACCAACATCCGTCGAAAGGGCTGGTGCTCCGTCCGGCTGAACTTGAACTGTAAATCCGCCAGACCCACTTGGCCTCGCAACTCCACGATCAATTGGTCCACGTTCTCTTGCGCGCCGGCGATGAACAGATTGATGCCTTCAACACTCAACAGGATGGTGCCCTTGAGCCCCCAACCGCGACACAACGTCAGCAATCGCGTCCGCAACGAACGCAGTTCCGACAACGCCACAAATTTGTATCCGGCAATATTGACAATCCGTTTCATCAAAACGCGGCGGAGCCTACCGGAATTTTTGCCACACGCCAGCCACGGGCTAAACTTTTCTCCGGATTCGTGCGGTGTGGGAAGTGAGTGGTGGTGGTTCTCGCGCTGCGAGAACCGGCGGCGCGTGCAGCCTCGCCAGTGCTTTAAACGGGCCGTGCTTTCATTTTTTTCCGCCCGCTGCACGCGGGCGGACTTGTCGCAGCGCGACAAGTTCCACCAACGTCATCCTGCCGAACGTTTCGACCTCACTTTCAGTCACACTCCGACTGGAATCTCCGCTCGCCCCTCGCTAATCTCCGGCGATTGCAATCCGTCACCCCAGATCATTACGCCACGCTCGGTTTAGACCGGGGTTGCACCGATAACCAAATCCGCGCCGCTTACCGGTTGCTCACCAAGCAGCAGCATCCTGATGTTAATGGCGGTTCGCGTGCGGCCGTCGTGCAAACGCAGGCGCTCAATGCCGCCTATGAAATCCTGAGCGACCCCGCGCGTCGCCGGGAATACGATGCTGAACTCGTGGCTCGGAAAAAGCCCGCTGCGGTTGCCGGCAAGTCCATGCGCAATGTCACCAAGGAAGTTCAGCTGCGCCTTGAAGACTTCATGCGCGGCACCACGCTCGAAGTGATGGTGAACGACTTTGCCAATCCGGCTGGCGCGGAAACCTACGAACTTGTCGTGCCCCCGGACACCACGCCGGGCACGCGCTTCCGGCTGTCGCGCAATGGCGGGGGATTCGTCCTTGTGCGCGTGAAGGCGCGAGCGGACTTCCGGTTCAAGGTTCGCGGTGCCGATTTGCGCTGCGATTTAAAGATTAATTCCCAGCGCGCCCTGCAAGGCGGGACGGAATCCGTGCGCGGCGTGACGGGAAATTATCTGCGCGTCTCGATTCCTCCGAAAGTGGCGCGCGGTGAAACGATTCGTATTCCCGGCGAAGGCCTGCCCAAACCTCGCGGCGGTCGCGGCGATTTGATCGTGCGCATTCTTTACACGCCTGAGGTCCGAATCCGTAGGGGGCTGCGACGGTGAATTCGGTGCCAAACCGGTGTGGAAGAAATCACGCCGACCCGCAGAGTCAGATTGACCGCTGGGGTTTTGCTGATGAATCCCAACGGGATTCAATCACTCAGCCTAGGGTTGCTGCGCAGCAGCTACCCTAGGTAGACAATCAACAAATCCCTCAACCCTGAAAGGGTTGAATCAAATCACCGCCTCCCGCACCATTCGGGCGTGCCGCAATCCCTCGCCAAAATTCTTGTGCACACGGTCTTCTCCACCAAAGACCGACGGCCATTTCTCCGCGACAAACCGTTGCGCGACGAATTGCATCGATACCTTGGCGGCATCCTGACGAACCTTGAATGCCAACCCATCGTTGTTGGCGGCGTTGAAGATCACGTGCATTTGCTCTGCGCGTTGTCCCGCACCTGCGACGCAGCCGCGATGGTCAAAGAAGTCAAACGCAGTTCATCGGTGTGGTTGAAAGCCAAATCGCCCGACCTCGCAGGTTTCGCGTGGCAAAATGGTTATGGGATTTTTTCCATCGGGTATTCGCAGATTGACGCCGTGCGCGAATACATCGCCGGACAGGAGGAACATCATCGCAAGGTTTCGTTTCAGGACGAGTTTCGGCAATTGTTGCACCGTTACGAAATTGAATTCGACGAGCGGTATGTGTGGGATTGATTCAACCCTTTCAGGGTTGATGAAATTGGTGGGACGATTACCCAGGGTAGGTGCGGCGCACCAACCCTGGGCTGAGTGATGGAATCCCGTTGGGATTCTCCCAAGTAGACAGCCATCAAGACGGAACACCCCACGCCTTCTTGATTTGGTCTTCTGGAGGTAACTGACCGGGAGGTGCGGACTTTATGAGGCCGATGTCCTTTGCACTTACGATGGGATAAACAGGCTCTGCTCTGGAAAGGCCGGGAAGAATTCTCCCTTGCTGGTCAAGTATCCCACCTTGCAAGACACCAAAAGCTCTGCCCGATTTTACCGAGAAAACCGGACCGCCGCTATTTCCGTAAGTGGCAGTGAGATTTAATTGGAACATTTTGAGAAGCTCACTCGGAATTCCGGCTGATGGAACGATGGAACTTATGCTGCCTCGCGTAAAAGAGCTCGTGATAGTCCCTACTTGCTCGAACAAGAAATTACCAAGCGGGTATCCGCAGGTTGCTATCTCATCGCCCTCGTTGATGTCTTCATAGGGTTCAACCTCAAGAAATGGATAGCCATTCGGCAATGCTGTGTGAGGAAGAACGCGGACGATGGCTAAATCAAAATCTGTTCTCGCCATGATTTGATCAACTTGGCAGAGCAAAGCCTTGATTTGATGAGGAACATCACCAGGAATCAGGAAAACGACAAAAGGGATTTGGATCTTTACGTCATTTCGATGATGCAGCTTGGATTTCCGTTCTGCCGGGTCAAGTTCTGCCATCTGGCTTTGAACCGGCTTTTGCATGAAGGCGGAAACAACGTGTTGGCAGGTGACAATCACACCGCTTGGATCAACACAGAATCCTGAGCCAATAATGGTGTATGGCTTCTGCGGAACGTTCGGATGGAATAGCACTAATCCGACGGTTGCCCGCCTTACTCGTGCAAATATTTCATTCGTCGACATGTTTGACTTGCTGCGGCTGGCCTGCGACACAGCCGCGCTCCGGCGCTACGCGCGAATCACGCCTTCGCGTAAACCTCCGCGCCCTTCTCCACGAACTCCTTCGACTTCTCTTCCATGCCGCGCTTGAGCGCCTCTTCCTCGGCGATGCCTTGTTCGGCGGCGTATTTGCGGACGTCTTCGGTGATTTTCATCGAGCAGAAGTGCGGGCCGCACATGGAGCAGAAATGCGCGGTCTTTGCGCCTTCCTGCGGCAACGTCTCGTCGTGGAATTCGCGCGCGGTGACGGGGTCGAGGCTGAGGTTGAATTGATCTTCCCAGCGGAATTCAAAGCGCGCCTTGCTCAACGCGTTGTCGCGGTATTGCGCCCCGGGATGGCCTTTAGCGAGGTCGGCGGCGTGCGCGGCGATCTTGTAGGCGATGACGCCGTCTTTCACATCCTTCTTGTTCGGCAAACCGAGGTGTTCTTTCGGCGTGACGTAACACAACATCGCGCAGCCATACCAGCCGATCATCGCCGCGCCGATGCCACTGGTGATGTGGTCGTAGCCGGGCGCGATATCGGTGGTGAGCGGGCCGAGCGTGTAGAACGGCGCTTCGCCACACCACTCGAGTTGCTTGGCCATGTTTTCCTCGATCATGTGCATGGGCACGTGGCCCGGACCTTCGTTCATGACTTGCACGCCCTTGGCCCACGCGCGTTGGGTGAGTTCGCCCTGCACCTGGAGTTCGCCGAATTGCGCCTGGTCGTTGGCGTCGGCAATCGAGCCGGGACGCAGGCCGTCGCCGATGCTGAACGCGACGTCGTAGGCGGCCATGATGTCGCAGATGTCGTCCCAGTGGGTGTAGAGGAAATTCTCCTGGTGATGCGCGAGACACCATTTGGCCATGATGCTGCCGCCGCGCGAAACAATGCCAGTCATGCGATTGGCGGTAAGCGGGACGAAGCGCAGCAACA
>Ga0315910_10001020_pt1 | contig 26418 bp, 16 predicted proteins | sample EdamamesoilMG_FD_204470 | JGI IMG/M metagenome (GOLD analysis project Ga0315910, IMG submission 204470) | Garden soil microbial communities collected in Santa Monica, California, United States - Edamame soil | ecosystem: Environmental > Terrestrial > Soil > Garden | place: USA: California... | reverse complement strand
TCTCGCCTTGTGTTACACGCTTCTCGTTATACTGCAACACTTCTTCCTCTACAATTCCCCAGCGTACGATGTCGTACCAGCGATGACCTTCGGCAAACAGCTCACGGAAACGTTCTTCCCGAATGGAATCGCGCAGTTGTGTTCCCGCCACGGCATAATCCACCGAAGGTGTAGCTGTATTGGGATTGAAGCCATACGCTCTTCTGCGCACTTTGTTCATGTACTCGGCAGCCGTTGCATCTTCGCTCAGGTTATTCATCACCTCGGCATACATCAGGTACACATCGGCCATGCGCATCATCTGGTAATTGATGCCACTGTTTCGGTTGGTGGCATACACGCAATAGTCATACGGAACGTACTTGCGGAAACTGTGCCCAGTGTAATTGAATTCGCTTACACCGGCCGGGGTCAAGTTGCCATCAGCATCGACTACTAGATCGGCAGGGTCGTAGGTACAAATCTTCAACCGTGGATCGCTGCCAAAGCGCGCGATGTTTACACCATGGGGTGTACAATTACTCCATCCACGACCGGGCGGTGCCAATACCAACGCAATGCCTGAGCCCAATCCGTTCTCCCAAATATTTTGCTGCATGTCAACCGTGTAGTTGATCTCCCACAACGACTCTTCACTGAACTCCGCTTTACCATGAAACAGGTCGTCATACTGATTGAAGGGAACAAGCTGGTAAGCTGAATTGCCAAGCACCTCTTCGAAATAACTTCGTGCTTCCGGGTACTTCTCCATGTAGAGATACACTTGCGCGAGAAACGCTTTTACCGCATAGCGGTTCACGCGGGCCATGTTGCTTTCATCCCACGTTTCCGGAAGACCGACCTCTGCTTTCTTGAAATCAGCAAGGATCTGTTGATACACCTCCCCCACCGTTGCACGAGGTATCATCATGTCTGCGCGGGTAGACGCCACTTTCAAAATGAGCGGCACAGCAAGCCGGTTACTATCGCTGGCATAGGTTGCTTCACCCCACAACCGCACCATGTGAAAGTACGCGAAGCCGCGAAGGAAGTGCGCCTGTGCCACGATCCTGTCAAGCTCGGCTACTTCTGCTGGTGTTGGTGAATAATCGGCTTTAAACCGGGGTGCGCTCTCCACGATGTCGTTGGCCCGCGCTACAATGCGATAGAATCCGCGCCAAGCGATGTACACATTGCCATCGGGCGAGGTTACTTCATTTCGGTTTTGCGCGTTCCAGTAGTCTGATTCATGCGGCAACGCCAGCAGCGTTTGCACATAAAAGGTTTGCCCGAAAAGATCAAGGTTCTTCACGGCATCATACGTGCCATTCAGTGCCAGGTGGAAGTTGTCAATCTTAGAATAGAAGTTATCGGCACTCAACTCATTCGGGTTGGTGATATCCAGAAAATCGCTGGAGCAACTGTACAGCAGGGCAGCGCCAACCAGTATAGTCAGAAATGTTTTTTTCATTTTCATAGTCATTTCATTAGCGGTTAAAACTGTACTTCTAGTCCGGCCATGAATGTGCGCACCTGTGGGTACATGCCATAGTCAACACCCCGGCTTGTGTTTGAACCGGCAATCTCCGGATCAAGGCCCGAGTACTTGGTGAGGGTGAGCAGGTTGTTGGCGTTCACGTACAGGCGCAGGCGTTGAATCTTCCAACGCTCGGTCTGTGCCTTCGGCATAGTAAATCCTATTTGCAGGTTTCGAAGCTTGAGGTAGGAACCGTCTTCAACAAAGTAGGATGACGGGCGACTGAAGTTTCCATTGGGATCGCTGGCAATGTTGCGCGGATGGCTGGTGTGATGATCGGGTGTCCACGCTTCAAAAATATCGGTGGTGGTATTGCTGTCGCCAAAGAAATTCCGGCTGTAGGCTTTATTCGCATTGAAGACATCCACACCTTGCAATCCTTGCAGTTGAATGGACAGATCGAACATGCCCATGTACGTAACGGACGCATTGAGGGCGTAGGTCATCTTCGGCCACGGATTGCCAATGAACGTGCGATCATACTCCGCGGTAACTTCACCATCCGGCACACCATCGGGTCCGCTGATATCTCTATACATAAAGTCGCCCGGTGCCGTGCCTGCTTCCTGATACAATCCATCGTCTGCCCATGTGTTGATGGCGTACACATCAGCAGCTGAGTTGAGCATTTGCTGTACTTCGTATCCGTAAAAGCTGGAGATGGGCATGCCAGGTTGTGTGCGTGTCATCCCTCCGATCTGTCCGCCTCCATTTCCACCGGTTACATAAGCATCGCCATTCAGGCCCAGCATTTCGTTTTTCATGAACGAAGTGTTTCCTCCCAGCGTGAGCGAAAATTTATCGAATGTGGTGGTGTACCCAAAGTCAATGTCCACCCCGGTGTTGCGCATGGTGCCAACGTTGATCTGCGGACTAACCGGATCAAAATTGTGTGTGGCAATTCCAACCGAGGCCGGCACGGGAACTCCATACAAGAGATCGTTGGTATTCTTGATATAAAAATCTACACTTAGGCTTACTTTATTTTGAAATGCTTTTACATCCAACGCAATGTTGTTCATGTTCACTTCTTCCCAATGCACTTCCGCATTCGGATACCGGCTGATGTAAAAACCCGACACTTTATTCGAACCATCCTGATTAAAGGAGTAGGTAGAGAACTGCGAAGTGTACGTCTTCAAATAAATCCAGCTTGGAATTGCATCTGAGCCTAACTTGCCAACACTCGCACGAAGTTTCAGGTTGGTGATGTACGGCACGTTGGCAAAGAATCGCTCCTGTGAAATTCGCCACCCCACCGAAACAGAAGGAAACACACCCCAGACATACGAAGGCCCGAATTTAGCGGCCGATGCATCCCTGCGAACATTCGCTTCGATTAAGTACTTCTCCTGATAATTGTAATTGATTCTTCCGAACTGTGACTCCAGTCGATTAAGGTCTACATTAAACGGATCGGTACTGGTGTAAGGCCCCGTTCCTAAATTCATACTCCACGCTTCATCCACCGGAAAGTTTGTACGCCCAACATTAAAGTGTTTTGTCTCCCACTGAATGGCTTCATAGCCCGCCATTACTTTAAGGGAGTGATCACCAAAAGTTTTTTCATAAGTACCTACAAGGTTGCCGGTTATGGTTTCATCATCGGCCGAGCTGTAGGTAAGCGCTGCAATAGGATTGGCAAACGAACCGTAGTCGAACGCTTCGTCAAACTTCTCGCCCAGGTAAGCCATCGTATTATAACCGAACGTAGTGCGAATCTTCAGCCCCGATACCGGAGTGGCCTCGAAGTACACGTTTCCATCCAACCGGTTGTAGGTTCGCGTTTCCTGTTGCTGATATTGTGTTGCCACCGGGTTAGGTCCCTGAAAGTAAACCGGTGCCATGCCCCATCCTCCATACGGATTGTTTTCATCATGGACAGGCATGATGGGAATAGAACGAAACGGAATTCCACCCGAGTAATTTTCATTGTTGTTGCCGATGGGATTTTCTTTAACCTTCGATAGCAGAATACTCTCACCCAGCTTTAACCATTTAGTCAGTTTATAATCTGAGTTGATGCGGACGCTGTACCGTTTGTAGCTGTTGTCGATAAGAATACCCTGTTCTTTGTCGTGGCCGAACGACAAGTAGAAATTCGATTTCTCATCGCCCCGCGAAACGGAAAGATCGTACGATTGAATGGTGCCGCTTCCGTTGTAAAACTCTTTTACCCAGTCGGTGTCGTATTCATAATTATCCCACGAGGGTTCGGGATTTTGTCCGGCATTCAGGCGACTTTCCTTTTTGTAGGTAACAAAGTCTTCGCTGTTCAGCAGTGTGGGAAGTTTTACCGGCTCCCGTTTACCGAACGATGACTTAAAGTTTACCTGCACGGCACCCTTGCCGCGTTTGGTGGTTACCAGAATTACTCCGTGTGCTGCACGCGATCCATAGATGGCTGCTGCCGTGGCATCTTTCAATATCTCGATCGATTCGATGTCTTCCGAATCAAAGTGATTGCCCGGACTCATCGGTATACCATCGATAATCCACAGCGGTTGGGTTTCGCCAATGGAACCTGCCCCGCGAATGTGGATAGTAGGCGCTGCCCCGGGGGCACCACCGTTTCGTGTAACCGTAACACCAGCCACCATACCCTGCAACGCATGATCCAGGCGCATCTGCGATTTGTTCGACAGATCTTTGGCATTCACCGAAGCAACTGCACCGGTTACGTTGGAACGCTTTTGCTCACCATACCCTACCACTACAATTTCATCAAGCGCTTTGATGTCCTCCGTCAAGGCAATAGTAATCACCGTGCGATCGTCCACGGCTACCTCTTCGGTAACGTAACCAATGGAACTGAAAACGATAATGGCATTGCTGCTTACATTCAATGAAAAATTTCCATCCGCATCACTGACAGTACCTGAGGTGGTTCCCTTTTCGTAAATACTTACACCGGGCAATCCTTCGGTGCTGTTGGTAGCCGTAACGCGACCGGTAACTTGCCGCGTTTGCATCAGCGGCCGAGCCGATACTTCGTGCATACTAGTCATGACCAGCAACACGACCACTACATTGATCAACGAATTTGGTATTTGTATTCTCATAGGCTTTGGGTTTTTCCGTGTTGATTACTTTCCTGTTTCAAAAAATCGAATGGCTGCTCCGCCACCGGCTGCAAGGGGAATCGTCAACGTAGTGGTTGATGTTACCGACTGTTGTGTGATTTCAATGGGCAGCGGGTTGGTGAGCATGTCGGCATCTTTTCCATCCTGGTAGATTTCGGCTGTGTAATTTTTTCCAGGAGAAAGGAAGTCGAGTTTTACTTCGAGTGTTCGGGCGATTTCATTGGTAATGCTGCCCAAATACCAGTCGCTGCTGTTACGGTCCTTCCGTACGGTGGTAACATACTTTCCGATTTGTGCTTCCAGAATTTTTGTAGTCTCCCAATCAACCGGTACATCTTCAATGAATTTGAAAGCCGGGTTACCTTCATAGTTTGTGGGCAGATCGGCCGCCATGTGCATCGGGCTATAGATTACCACATACAGCGCCAGTTGCTTTGCCAGTGTAGTATGAACGCGAAACGTTCCGCTTGTTTTAAACTGAATGTCGAAGATGCCGGGCGTGTAATCCAACGGTCCGCCCAGGCAACGGGTGAACGGAAGAATAGTGGTATGCGCTGGCGGATTACCCGTGCTCCACGCTTCGTACTCGGTGCCGCGTGCGCCTTCGCGTGTCATCATGTTGGGATATGTTCTGCGAAGACCTGTGTCTTTCACTGGTTCGTGAACATCAAGCATCACGTGATAGGCCGCAGCCTTCTCCATCACCTTGTGGTAGTGACGCACCATAAACTGACTTTGATGATACTCGCCACTTGGCCGCGCATTAACATAACCTGTTTTCAGGCGGTGGATATCATACTTCTTAAAAAGCTCGAAGGCATCATCAAGTTGACGCTCGTAGTTCGCAATGTTTCCACCGGTTTCATTGTGGGCGATCAGCCCGATGTTCTTTGATTTCGCGTAAGCACTTATCTCATCAAGGTTATAATCCGGATAGGCTTTGGTAAAATTGAAATTTCCGGACACGGCCCAATCGGTTTCCCAGCCTTCATTCCATCCTTCGGCCAACACCGCAGAAAGGTTATGCCGGCTGGCGAAATCAATTAACGTCTTCAGGTTTTCTGTAGTAGCCCCGTGCATCGGGCCACCTTCCCAGGTTTGTGTTTTAATGTGCATGCCCCACCAGATGCCGTTGTACTTGCCGGGTTTTATCCACGACACATCACCGAGTCTGTTGGGCTCGTTGAGATTGAGAATGAGGTATGAGGTTACCAGATCGCCCGGCTTCTCGGCAATTTGAATTGTACGCCACGGTGTTTTCATCGGTGCCGAAGTCACCACACGATCGCCATTAGCCCACGGCACCAGGTCGCACTTCAACACCTTGTTGCCTTTATTGTACAGTGTCATGGCAGCGTAGTCCACCAGCGCGGCTTCGTGAATACTCACATACAAGGCCTCACTCTCCAGCGTAAGGGGTGTGTGTACTTTCTCTGTGAGTTCGCTGAGTTTGTTGTTGCGAAACAGATATTCCGAATCCATTTCGGTTCCATAGGCCGGAATCCACCACGCAGAAAAATCGCGTGTAAGTGAAAATTCTGTAAGCTCATCCAGAATAATGAAGTCCTTCAGGTTGGGTTGCTCCGGGATGGTGTATTGAAAACCAAGACCATCATTATACACCCGAAACTCAACGGATACTTTTCTTTTCAGCCTGCTTTGCTCCTGCAGTGTAACCACCAGGCTGTTATAGTGATTGCGAATATCCTTTACCTCACCCCAGGGTTGTGTCCAGGTTTCATCGAACGAGGATTGTTTGGTCTCTACAATTTTAAAATCGCTGTCAAGTGCAGGTTGCTCTTTCAACACAAAGCCAAGGCGTGAATCGGCCACCAGAATCTGCTGCTTGCGCTGCACACTATACACCGGAATACCATCCTTTACCTGCACCCGAACGCTGATGGTACGGTCGGGCGAATAGACATCCACCGGCCTATTTTTAACCCGGGCAGAAACCCCGGACAGGGCAAGAAAAAGGAGGGCAAGAGTCAGCAAGTAAGACTTCATAGGTTCTGGTTATTATGCTATGCAAACGATGTAATGGTCATAGCCATCGATTGCAGAGCAAAACAAGCCAGGGATCAAGCCTTGGTAAATTCTCCCACTAAAAAGGTGGAAATATTTTGGGGTGTGTAAGAATCAACATACTATTCATCAACACCTTAGCAGGAAACGGGCGGAGAAAAAATATAAATGAAGTACAAAGGATTTTTGAAGATCAGAGCGCTTGTATCTCCATGATTCTGGCTTCAAACTCATCGTTGGGCACAATGGACTTGCCTTTAATGCGTGCTTTATAGTTGTAAATAGTATTGATGGAATAGTCGAGAATCTTCGCAATTTTTTCGGTGTCGTGAATGCCCATGCGAATGAGTGCGAAAATCCGCAGCTCGGTGTTGAGCAGTTGACCCTCCTTGAGCACAATGCGGTCTTCTTCTTTAAAAAATGAATTGAATGTGGTAACGAAATCCGGAAAGAGTTTGAGGAACACTTTATCGAAGCTGAAGTAAAGTTCTTCGCGTTCCTTTTTCAGGTTGATATTATTGACGACAAACCGGATGTCGTCTAGCTTTTTGGCCATCAGTTTATTTTCAATAGCCTGCTTGAAGGCTTCAATCTTTACCAGGTACTCGGAGTTGATGTTGAAATAAAACCCGATGTACTCTTCTTTAATTTTATTGGCTTCCAGCAAATGGTGATTAACCTGCTGCAATTGCTTATTGGCTTCCTGCAGGTTGGCATTCGCTTCCTTGATACTCTTGTCGGCTGCTTTCAGTTTTTGATACTGCCGGTAACTGATCACCGCGAATACAACAATTAAGATCGTGAGCACGGTAATGAGAATTGCATAACCAAACAACAGCTTGCGCTGGCGCTCTACGGTGTTGAGCCTGTTTCCTTCAATGATTGGAAATACTGCCGCCACCTGAATTTTACGATGGCGCGCGCCATAAAAATTGGCATCGTCCATCGCCAGTTTAACATAGTCGTACGCCCGCGCTACATCACCTTTCTTATATAAGAGTTCGGCAAGATTTAAGATGGCTAATGTTTCCTTGGTGGAAGATCGATTATCAGCCATCGAAGCCAGGGTGAGCATAGTAATCGCTTTATCAAAATTTCCAAAGACCTGATAGATGTACCCGAGTGTGCTGGCGGCAATGCCTACTTCAGGATCCGTCAATGTAAAATGCGCCAGGGCAAATTCAAGATCTGCTCGTGCTTCGTCCATTTTATTGAGGCGCATCCACTTCATTGCCCGAAGGGAATAATATTGATTGGATGTAGTATCGCAAAGAACCATGGCCGAATCCACATAGTGGTTTCCGAGTACATTGTAACGTTCTGTAAAGTACTGATCGCGGTTAAAGTCAACCAGGTCGTAGTAGGTACGCGCCACCGTGGAGTAAAACTCAATTTTATCCTTACCCGAAATATTTCTCCGGTCGACAGTCAACAATGAATCGAGGGCTTCATTAAACATACCGGATGAAAGCAGAATGAATCCAAGCTTGACTTTGGCACGCGCTATTTTGGAAGGATCGTGCGAACGATAGGCTTCCTGCTGAAGCATGCGTACATAGTGAAAGGCCGAATCGTAAATAAATGTTTTGTACTCATCGCAAATACGCGCCAGCACATCATACTTTCTGCTGGCGGGCAAGGCTGCCAGTGATGCTTTAAGGGTGTTGATCCGCGCAATCTTTTCCTGAACAAATTCCTGTCGATGGGCAATAACTTCATCCAGCTTTTGAAGCAGGCTATCCTGATTCGGATCAGCCTGAACAGAAACAAAAGAAAGTAAGAGTCCAATAACAATCCACAAGCGCATAGTCGTCACTCCTGTTTTTTAATAAGTCCGGGGCTTTAAAGTACACCAATCCCCTCAAATCAAAAAACGATAGCCGGCATAGGGGTAGAATCATATTCAATTGTCTATATCCAAACAAACAGTATCATCCATGAAAACCATCCTAACATCATTGCTCCTGCTGATCGGAATCGCCACCACCAGTGCGGCACAGGAAATCACGAAAGAGCTTCGGTCTTTTTCAAAAATTGTAGCTTCACCAAAAATCAATCTCGTTTTAGAGAAAGGCAACCAGGACAGTATTCGTGTAATCTACTCCGGCATCCAGGCCGATCAAGTTACTATAAAAGTAAAAGGCAACACCTTGCGTATTTATCTTGACGATCATAAAATGGGTGGCTGGCATAAAGGCGGAAAAAAAATTTATGAAGACGCTGCCATAACAGCTTATGTAACCTACACGGATTTAACGCACCTGGAAATCCGCGGCAGCCAGGAACTTGTGTGCAACGGAGCAATTGAAGCGAAAAAATTCAAACTCAAGGCATACGGAGAAAATGAAATTACACTTGCCTCCATCCGAACTGACCATCTGAAAACCTGTTTGTATGGAGAAAACCGGTTAACCATTGAAGGCGGAAAAGCAGAATACCAGCAGTACAAACTCTTTGGTGAAAATAAAATAGACTCGCGGGCTCTGAAAAGTTACGCTACCAAAACCACCAGTTACGGTGAAAGCAAAATTAAAATCTTTTCGCAGGATGAGTTACGCGTTACTTCCTTCGGTGAATCCAAAATCTTGTACGATGGCGATGCCTCGATAAGCCGCGGACTGATCTTTGGCGAAACAAAAATCACCAAACAGAATTAAAAAAAACACCCCTTGTGTTTTTGGGTGGGCTTCGTGTCTTTGTGGTTCAAAAACCTGGTTCCACTAAATTTAAACTGAACCACTAAGCCGCTAAGAACGCAAAGGTGCACGAAGAGTCCATATCCTTATTTCGGTGTCATCTTGAGTTTTTCAGTAGCAAATTTTTCGATGGCAGCCAGCACACCTTCTACATCGTGCGAGCTGAGGGAACCGCCAATAACGTGCGCTCCTGCATTCGGCATGGCAATGGCTTCTTTCCTATCGGGGGCTGTGCCCAATTGTTCATGCATGCGCAGGATGGCGCTTACCTTCACCTGGTCGTCTTGCTCCGTTTCACTCTTGTAATAATAAAGCGTAAGGGAAGGCTGCTTTACTTTTTCGAACGTGGCCCTGGTCATGGTGGCCTCTTCAAATTCCTCCAGTTGTGTTAAGGCCTCCAGGCGATACTTACGGTTCCAGTATTTAGCATGCTCACCTTCCAGCGGCCCGGTAATATTATAGTTACCTCCTTTTACCGCGCGGGCAATCTGCAATCCCCACGGATCATTCAACAAGAAAGCTGCACCATTGCGCAGTTCAATATTTGGCGACAAGTTGATTAATGCAACTACATCATCGGGATAATCGCCTGCCAGCTTTAGCGCTGCCGTTCCACCGGTGGATGTACTCAGCAGTATTACCTTGTTTCCGAGTTGCTTGCCGATAGCCAACGCCTGCTTGGCACTTTCCCAAAACCTGTCGGCCGTGAAGTACAACAAGGCTTCGGTAGTATCGATGCCGTGATCAGCAAGTCGCGCAAGGTAAAGGTTGCACCCAAAGTCTTCGGCAAACTTGCGATGTGTGGGATCGCCTTCCATCTGACTGGCAGAAAAACCATGCAGGTAAACTACCGCATACTCCGTCTTCTGCTTTGTACTATCGGCCCAGATGATGCGCGCTTCATTGTTGGGTTTAAGCGTATGTTTCGCTTCATTCAAGGTAATGTAGTTCTCCAGGTCTGCGGCCGTCTCAGGAACCGTTGGAAGAACAGGATCGAACACTGGCTTGGCGGGCTCCGGTCCAAGAAAGTACACCCCCAGCAGCAGAATAAACGGAAATGAAATTCGAATAAGGCGTTTGGAAATCATAATCCGGCTTTTACTCTATAAAGATAGAGTTTCCGTGCTGGAAAAAAATTTCAACCCGTGTTATGGAAAGTTTACGATCCTGGCATCATGCCTTCAACAGGGCAAAAAAATTAGTCTTGAACCAGGAATGGCATGTGGGGTGGTTCTTACGTTGTGCGATCAAGGAGTCAGGTAACACTGGCTCCTTTCTTTTTGTGTAACATTTAGCACAGATGAAAACCTGTTGCACGGGTTTGTGCTCTACTTTTACGCAAGCAATACACCATGCATCACCACGAAGATCATCACCATCATCACCACGCGGTAGACCTGACGCAGGTAAACCGTATGCTGGTAATTGGCATTGTGCTGAATCTTTCTTTTGTAGTGGTTGAATTTGTTGCCGGCTTCATTTCCAATTCACTCGCGCTTTTCTCCGATGCCGGTCACAACCTTAGCGATGTTGCCGGTCTTGCCCTTGCGTTGCTGGCGTTTCGTCTTTTAAAAATAAAGCCAACACAAAAATTTACGTACGGGTATCGAAAGGCCTCCATTCTGATTTCGCTGCTCAACACGGTGATCTTGCTTACGGCAGTGGGCAGTATTGGCTTCGAATCCATTCAACGCTTTCTTTCACCGGCACCGGTTGACAGCCATACGATAATCTGGGTAGCCGCGACTGGTATTGTGATTAATACGGTTTCTGCGCTATTGTTCTTTCGCAACAAGGAAAAAGATCTCAACATCAAAGGTGCTTACCTTCACCTGATGGTGGATGCCCTGGTTTCGCTGGGTGTGGTAGTAGCCGGTGTAATCATTCAATACACGCAATGGCATTGGGTAGATCCGCTGATCAGTTGCCTTGTAATGATCGTAATTCTCGTCAGTACATGGAATTTACTGAGGCACAGTCTCTACCTATCGCTCGATGCCGTGCCGGTTGACATTAACCTGGACAAGATTCGAAGCGCTGCCCTGCAAATTCCAGGTATCAACGAAATACATCACATTCATGTATGGGCGATCAGCACTTCTGAAAATGCCTTAACTGCGCACTTAGTACTTGATGATACTCTCTCGCAGGAAGACGCTTCACTGGCAAAACAAAAATTTAAACACGACTTGCTACATCAGGGCATTCAACATGCCACACTGGAAACCGAAATACTCCGGTGCAAGGATGAAGATTGCTGAGTGCGCGCAGTAAACTAGAAGCCGAGCTTCAGCCCTTGTTTCATGGCCTTCTCATACTTCTTTTTATCGAAGCGATAAAGATAAGGTGCTTTGTGCGCGCCACCGGTTTTACGCTCTTTCGTGCGTTCGAGAATGCCCAGGCTGAGCACCTTCTTTTGAAAATTTCTACGGTCGAGTGGTTTATCCAGAATTGTTTCGTAGAGCGACTGAAGTTCGGGCATTGTAAATTTCTCCGGCAACAAATTATACCCCACCGGATAATCATTGAGGCTTAACCGCAAGGCTCCAAGCGCCTTCGCGATAATGGCATTGTGATCGTAAATGAGTTTCGGAATTTTTCTCAGGTCAACCCATTTGCATTCTTCGCTAAGCCAGTCGGGCTGCGGGCTCACTTTTGAAAATTCCACCAGCGCATAGTACCCCACGGTTACAAATCGCTCCATTAACCACTTGCCATACTTACCCTGAATTTTCAACCGATCTTTATTACGGTCGCGATAAGGATCACCAAAGGCATAAAACTGCTGAAGGAAAATATCATTTAGTCCGGTGCGGTCTTGTAGAATCCGGATGGCGGCATCATCGATGGCCTCCTCTTTTAAAATGAATCCTCCCGGCAAGCACCAGTTGTCACCATCCTTCCACTTCATCAACAAGACCTTGAGTTGATCGTCATGAAAGCCAAAGATAACGCAGTCGATCGAGAGGCATGGCATATACAGTTGGGCACCACGCAGCAGAAACTCTTTGAAGCTTGTCTTTTTCTTCATAAAACTCAAATATATCTAAAATGGGTATCATTGTGTTTGGACTACACACTTACCCAGCAGTAGCAACGCAAACAAATATTCTCACGGAATTCGCGGAAAGCACAGAAGCTATAGCCTCACCCCATCCTCTTTTCAGGTTAGCTGCAATCGAACCGGGACAGTAATAGCTTGAAACGGACTACTCAAAAATTGAGCTCTTGAGACAGCCTCGTCCTCTTTAGAAATCATGCTGAGTATCATCAACCACCTGGCATACCGTGTTGTGATCCTTCAAGACAAAAAAAGAAGCCTGCTGATTTATCATCGGCAGGCTTCTTTTGTACCTCTCTACTTCTTGCTGATCAGAATAACATTATTGCCACCAGGGCCATCGAAACCACACTGCTGGCAAAAACGATCAGCAAACCCATCAGGTGATAAAGGTTAACTCGTTTGATCATGGCTTCGACCCTCTTGTTGGTTTAATCTCCTTCAAGATTGTTTTTTTTATTGAATTTTCAGCCGTTTCAATCGATAAAGGTACAATTAACACCTATTTTTTGTCGTTTTCCCGGATTAAAGATCAATCGTTTGCAAGTTTTAACATGCGCCTAACGGATGTTCTACCCCAAATTCGGTAGCTTAATCCTACAATTTTAACCCCTCACTGCCATGAAAAAACCAATTGCCCTTGTGGCTGCTACGGTAGTACTCCTCGCAGCCTGCACGATGAAGAAAGAGGTAGCGTCTACAGCCACCATTAACGAAGAACAGACGAAAGAAATTCTTCAACACCATTGGGATGCCTTTCAGGCAAACGACCTGGAGGCTACTATGGCTGATTACACCGAAGCGTCTATCCTGGTAACTCCGGATAGAACCTTTAAAGGGCTGGCCGCGATACGCGAAAATTTTGAGTATGCATTTGCCGTCTTGCCTAAAGATTCAACAACCATGAAGCTCACCAAAACCATTGTGGTGGAAGACATCGGATACATACACTGGGAAGCGAAGACCCCGAAACTGAATTTCAGTTTTGGCACAGATACGTTCATCATTCACGATGGAAAAATTTTACGGCAGACGTTTGCCGGTGTTGTTACACCGCTGGCGGCAAGCGCTGATTAAAAATAAAAAAGACCAGGCCATCACGACCTGGTCTTTCCTTACCGATTACTAAAAAGTTATTTTCTCCATTTTCTTTTCTGATCAGAAGGCTTGGAGCGCTTACCCCAACCACCGCCTCCACCCGATGGTGACGATGATTTGCCTCGCTTAAAATCACGCGAAGAACCACCGGAGCCACCACGCGAAGGCGCTTTGTTCTCCGTTACCTCTACACGAACTTGTCTTCCTTTGTACTGAATACCATGAAGACCTTTCAGGATATCGTCTGTTTTTTCTTTCTCTACTTCGAAAAATGAATATGCACCCTTCAGATCAATCTTGCCGATATCTGCTTTGCCAAGGCCGGCATTGTCATCAATAAGTTCCAGTAACTTCGATACATCGAGGCCGTCCATTTTGCCCAGGTTGATAAAGAAACGGCTGCCGGTGCTGTATCGCTCAGACGATCCGCCTTCCGAATAACCACGGTCGCTGTTGTTCAGGTCGGGGGCGTTGCGGTAGTAATCCAAAAAGCGATTGAATTCCATCGAAGCGAAACGCTTGATCAACTCCTGCTTGGTCAGGTCTTTCAACTCGGCCTCTACAGCCGGAAGAAATTCGGCAATTTCCTCTTCGTTTACTTTTACCACCTTCACTTTGTGCATCAGCGACAGTAACTGTTTCTGACAAACCTCCTGACCGGTAGGAATAGTCATCTTCTTAAACGGTGACTTCAGTGTTTTTTCAATCTGCTTCACCTTACCGAGTTCGCGTTTGTTGATCATGGCGATGGAAACACCTTTCTTACCGGCACGGGCGGTTCGTCCGCTGCGGTGGGTGTAGAATTCCATTTCATCGGGGATGTTCAAATGAATAACGTGCGTGATGTTATCCACATCGATACCTCGCGCAGCCACATCGGTGGCCACCAGAATCTGCAAGGTGCGGTCGCGGAATTTCATCATTACCCGATCGCGCTGCTGCTGCGTAAGATCACCGTGAAGGGCATCGGCATTGTAGCCATCCTTCATCAGCATTTCGGCAACACGTTGTGTATCGATACGCGTGCGGCAAAATATCAATCCAAAAATTTCAGGGTTGTAATCCAGAATTCTTTTCAGGGCAGCGTACTTGTCTTTCTCCTGCACCACTACAAACTGATGCTCGATGTTGGCATTGCCGGTATTCTGTTCGCCCACGGTAAGTTCAAACGGATCGCTCATGTAGTTCTTCATGATGGCCCGTACTTCGCGTGGCATGGTAGCCGAAAACAACCAGGTCTTCTTTTCTTCGGGGGTGTAGGAAAGGATCTTATCCAGGTCTTCCTTGAACCCCATGTTTAACATTTCATCGGCTTCATCGAGCACTACATAGTTGATGGTGCCGAGATTGATGGCTCTGCGATCGATCAGGTCAATCAAACGACCGGGCGTTGCTACGATGATCTGCGCTCCTTTCTTGATTTTACGAATCTGCTCACTGATGCTGGAGCCTCCGTACACCGCTACGATGTTAAAGCGCTTGAACTTCTCCGAGAAGTTTTCAAGGTCGCTGGCAATCTGTAATCCAAGTTCGCGCGTGGGCGCCAGCACCAGGGCTTGCGTATCGCGACTTTCATCATCCACTAACTCCAACAAGGGTAATCCGAAGGCGGCTGTTTTGCCAGTGCCGGTCTGGGCAAGACCTACAAAATCGCGATTACCAGTAAGGAGGGCAGGGATGGCTTTTTCCTGTATGGGCGTTGGTGTTTCGAAGCCGATTTGCAGCACCGATTCCACCAGTCCCCTGGACAGGCCCAGGGTTTCAAAAGATTTCATTTTTTAATTTATATAAGCGGCAAAGGTACAGCTATTAAACCGAATAATATTGGTACCTCAAATTTTCAGTACTTAGCTTAACTTTATCGCGCAAGCACAAAACAAACCTTATCCTATGATTCCATACCGCACAATAAAAGCACTACTCCTAATCCTTGTTTGGGTAGCATCATTCACTGTTTATGCACAGCAAGGAGGCTTTAAGTGGTCGAAAGACGGCACCGCGTACTACCGCGTGGAGCAGAATGAAATTGTTCAGTACACGTTGCCGGCCAACGACAAGAAAGTATTGATAAGCAAGCAACAGCTTACCCCGGCCGGACAATCCGAACCGCTGCGTCTCAACTTCTATTCATTTTCTGACGATCAGAAAAAACTGCTCATCTACACCAACGCTGCACGCGTGTGGCGCATCAACACCAAGGGCGATTACTGGGTGCTGAACCTGGCCGACAACACCCTGAAAAAATTAGGCGCCACCCGGCCCAAGTCAACTATGATGTTCGCCAAGTTCTCTCCGGACGGAACGAAAGTGGCCTACGTAAGCGAGTACAACATCTATGTTGAAGACCTGGCCACCCAAACCATCAAGCAACTTACTACCGATGGAACGCGCAAGTTCATCAACGGTACGTTCGACTGGGTGTATGAAGAAGAGTTTTCATGCCGCGATGGCATTCGCTGGAGTCCCGATAGCAAGTCGATAGCATACTGGCAACTTGATGCCGCTACTACCCGCGACTTCTTCATGATCAACAACACCGACTCAATTTATTCAAAAGTAATTCCGGTGGAGTATCCCAAGGTAGGGCAAGAACCTTCTGCGTGTCGTGTGGGGGTTATCGACATCAACACCGCTAAAACAACCTGGATGAATGTAGCGGGCGACCCGCGTCAGCATTACATTGTGCGCATGGAGTTTATTCCCGGCACCAATGAACTACTCATTCAACAACTAAACCGCAAGCAACAGGAAAGTAAAATCATTCGTTGCCATGCTGCCACCGGAACAACAGCCTTAATCAACACCGAGAAAGATGCCGCATGGGTGGATGTGAGTTCAGATGACAATAGCTATGCGCTTGATTTCAAACACACCTTCCGTTGGCTGGCCGGTGGAAAAGAATTCTTATGGGCCAGCGAGAAAGATGGATGGAACCACGTGTATCGCATCAGCAGCGATGGCAAGAAAGAAACCTTGCTCACCCCCGGAAACTTCGATGTAATCTCCACCCGCAGCTTTGATGAAAAAACAGGATACCTCTACTACCTGGCATCGCCTGCCAATGCCACACAAAAATACCTGTACCGAACGAAGCTTGATGGCAAAGGAAAACAGGAATTAATTACTCCTGCCGGTCTTGCCGGAACGCACAACTACAACATTTCACCTACCGGCAAATTTGCACAGCATACCTTTTCGAATGCTTACACCAAACCATCAGGCGAGCTGATCAGTCTTCCACAACACAAAGCGATAAACGAAAAAGAAAGTATCGCTTCGAAGCTCTCCACCTTGCAGGGAGAAAAAACCACCGAGTTCTTCAAAGTAAAAACAGAAGAAGGTATCGAGATGGACGGCTGGATGGTGAAACCGAAGAACTTTGATCCGACTAAAAAATATCCGGTAGTATTCTATGTGTACACCGAGCCTGCCGGTGCGAATGTAAACGACAGCTATGGCTCCGGCAATAATTTCCTTTACACAGGCGACATGCGTGAAGACGGTTACATCTACATGTCGATTGACAATCGCGGCACACCAGTGCCGAAAGGAAGAGAATGGCGGAAATCAATTTACCGCAAGATCGGAGTAGTAAATATTCGCGACCAGGCACTGGTGGCAAAAGAAATTCTGAAGTGGCCGTTTGTAGACCCCGAAAGAATTGCCGTGTGGGGCTGGAGTGGTGGCGGCTCGGCTACCCTCAACCTGATGTTTCAGTATCCTGAAATTTACAAGACAGGCATTTCCATAGCCGCTGTAGGAAATCAACTTACCTACGACAATATTTACCAGGAACGCTACATGGGCTTGCCCCAGGAAAACATGGACGACTTTGTAAAAGGCTCGCCCATTACCTACGCAAAAAACCTGAAGGGTAATTTACTGTACATCCACGGCACCGGTGATGACAACGTGCATTACCAAAATGCCGAGATGCTGGTGAATGAACTGATCAAACACAACAAGCAGTTTCAGTTTATGGCCTACCCCAACCGCTCGCACGGCATCAGCGAAGGCGAAGGTACCTTCGTGCATTTGGCAACACTCTACACCGAGTATTTGAAAAAGCATTGTCCTCCGGGCGGCCGATAGGTTGAACTACAAAGAGGTTGTCTCAAAAAGGCAGCCTCTTAATTTTTATAACGTCTTTGATTTGGCGTTGCCCAAGACAAAAAAACTTCCCGCAGAGCACGCGGATTCTCGCAGATTCCAAGTTGAATTTATCTGCGCTTATCCGCGAAATATGCGGGAACAAAGACGATGCGTAACCAGCAGACAACAACACCCGAACGATCAACTGGTGGAACAGAAAAATAGAAGTAAATTGAACTACTACTTACGTTACTACAAATGACAAAGTCCCTCTTCATTCTTTTGCTGATCACTCCGCTCCTGAGCTTCGGTCAGCAGGAATTTACCGAACACGATGCCTCCAACCCGGTACTCGTTCAAAGTCGTGTGGTGATTGATGCCGAAACGTACTTCTTCGAAAACGGATCGGTATTCTATGCCCTTCGTCCCGGCTTCTATTACGGACTGAAAAACGACCGGCATCAGGTAGGCCTGTCGATACCTTACTTTCACAATGTATTCAATGGCGACTATGGTGGTTTTGAAAACACATCCGGCATTGGCGACATCAAGATGACGTACATGTACGTGCCGGTAATCAACCAGAACATACTCGGCCTTGAGCGCTTATCAACCTACCTGGAAGTATCGGCTCCCACCGGAGAATATCAACTGGGTCGCGGCTCGGGTGTGTGGATGTATAAACCCGCGGTAATCTTCAGCGTGCGGGCCTCACCCGCTGTTTCATTTTATCCCGAAGTACGGTATCAGTTCTCCGCGAACAGCGCCAACTCCGGAGGCGGCAGCGATGGCATTCCGGATTCGGAAGACCCCGATAAAGATGGCAAGGTTCAAAACCTCACCCTCGAACTTCCGGCTGTTGTTGAAGTGGAAGCCTGGCATGGCTGGATAGCCCTGCATGCCCAATACATACGTTCCTTTACCGAACAAACCAATTTCTTTTACATGCGCTTCGACATTGGCAAGATGATGGGCAAGAAAGCCTCCGGAGCCTTGAACATCCAAAAATTTATTTCCGGCCAGCCGCGCTTAGACCTGGTGGTGCAAGCCCGGTTTCAGTTTTTCCTCAAATAATAAATCATCAACTACCCAGTACGTAAAGCCGTACAGGTCTATCTGTATACTGATGGTTGCTTCATGGCTATAGCATGGCACTGTGGACGTGGAGTGGAGGAAGTGTGGAGCACGTGTGGAGGAGCATCGAATAAATTATCAATGAACGATGTAAAATGACGGTAGCTGTGCATCCCGGTAGCTATCGGGAGGATACGATTGACACAAGTTGTCGCAGGGTTGCTGCTATCTTGTGATAAAACAATTCAGGCATGGCAACGGTAGCAACAAATGTATTGATCAACGGACTTAGCGGTAAGTTTGGCAACACGTTACTCTTTAAAACACTGCGCGGCAAAACCATTGTAAGTGCATTGCCACGCAAGCCCGATAAGAAAAAAGAAAGTGCAGCCCAGCGCCACACCCGCAGCACATTTCAACAAGCAACACGGTGGGCCCAGACGATACTGCTCGATCCGGAAAAGAAAGCGTACTACCAACAGCGTGCCCGCGCATTGAAGCTACCTAACGCCTACACCGCAGCCATTACCGACTACATGCGCAAGGCCAGGGTGATGAAGGTTAAGGAAGGAACCAGCGCAACCTATGTGATCAGCAAACCAGACTTTGCCCTGCAAGACGTGCGCGCTACAACGGATAGGCCCACGAGTACGGCATTCGTAAAACGCGCGAAGCACCACTGGCAGGTAACGGTTACGTGGGTCGAAGGTGATGCACCACACATTACCCTGCACATAACCGACCTGGTGAGACGTGAGTACCAGCTAGACGATATTCCGATTTGAAATATATCCGATTACAAACGGCTACATGGCACTTAAGAATTCTGTCGCATCTAGTTGCTCTGTGTATTTTGGCACATACCCTTAGCCCTACCTACCGGGAGACAGGCGCACATCCCGATAGCTATCGGGACCAACACGACACTGAAGCTAGGCAAGAGCCAAATTTCCTCGCAAAGACACAATTCATCGACAAGTATGCTATTTATACTAAATTAGCTACCGATGAAGTCAATCGCATTTATTGATACCGAGATTGAGCCAAAGAGCGGAAGGATTCTTGACATTGGAAGTGTCAAGGGTGACGGAAATTCTTTTCATAAAACTTCGATAGCTGAGTTCATTCAATTTATTAACGGAACACAATTCATTTGCGGACACAATATTTTCAATCACGACATAAAGTATATTGGAAAAGCCTTGAATGATGCAGGTGTAAACCCTGAAAACATCATTGACACTTTGTTTCTCTCTCCTCTTTTGTTCCCAACGAGGCCGTATCATGCTTTGCTTAAAGACGACAAACTTCAATCGGAAGACACAAATAATCCTCTGAATGATTCAATCAAGGCCAAAGATTTATTCTTTGACGAGATCGCGGCATTCCAGCAAAAAGATGAAACTTTAAAGCAAATTTTGTACTTGCTTTTGAATGACAAAAGGGAGTTTCACTCCTTTTTCCATTTCATTGCATACACCAGCAGTGAAAAAAATCTTGAAAAGCTCATCCGCGCAAAATTCCACTCTGAAATTTGTGAAAATGCGGGGCTTACAAGAATAATCTCAGAACATCCAATTGAATTAGCTTACTGCTTGGCATTAATAGATTGCCGAAACCGCTATTCAATCACCCCACCTTGGGTGCTGAAAACTTATAAAGAAGTAGAAAGGGTAATGATTGCCCTAAGAAACAAGCCTTGCCTAACCGGCTGTGTGTACTGTAATCAGGCATTAGACATACACAAAGGACTAAAAACCTTTTTCGCTTTTGACTCCTTTCGAACTTATGCTGGTGAACCTTTGCAGGAAAAAGCAGTAAAGGCAGCGATTGACAACAAATCAATCCTAGCCGTTTTTCCAACTGGCGGTGGCAAGTCTATCACTTTTCAAGTTCCCGCTTTAATGAGTGGGGTTTCCACCAAGGGTTTAACTGTTGTGATTTCACCATTGCAATCACTAATGAAAGACCAAGTTGACAATCTTGAAAAACTTGGAATCACAAACGCAGTAACAATAAATGGTTTACTTGACCCAATTGAAAGAGGGAAATCTTTTGAAAGAGTTGAAGACGGCTCGGCATCTCTGCTTTACATCTCTCCTGAATCTTTGCGTTCAAAAACAATTGAACGGCTTTTATTAGGAAGAAAAATTGTTCGCTTTGTGATTGATGAAGCCCACTGCTTTTCATCTTGGGGGCAAGATTTCAGAGTTGACTATTTATACATTGGAGATTTCATCAAACAAATTCAGGAGAAGAAAAATCTAGAGGACACAATTCCAGTCTCGTGCTTTACAGCAACAGCAAAGAAAAAAGTCATAGAAGACATTTGTGCTTATTTTAAGGAAAAGCTTTCACTCGATTTAGAAATATTTAGCTCCACCGCAACAAGAACAAACTTGCAATACAAAGTTTTTGAAAAAGGTGATGAAGACGAGAAATATCAAGCAGTAAGAGACTTAGTTGAAGAAAAAGACTGTCCGACTATCATCTATGTTTCAAGAACCAAGAAGGCCTTTTCACTTGCAGAACGGTTGACTGAGGATGGGTTCAGTGCGAAGCCCTATCATGGCAAAATGGACGCGAAAGAAAAGACCGCAAATCAAGATGCGTTCATAAAAGGTGAAGTTCCAATAATGGTCGCTACGTCTGCTTTTGGAATGGGAGTTGACAAGAAAGATATTGGAATGGTAATTCATTATGAAATTTCGGATTCACTGGAGAATTACATTCAGGAAGCAGGTAGAGCAGGACGAGATGAAAAAATAACTGCTGATTGCTTTGTATTGTTCAATGAAGAGGACCTTGGTAAACACTTCATCTTGCTCAACCAAACCAAACTTTCAATCAAAGAGATTCAACAGGTTTGGAAAGCCATAAAAGACATCACAAAATTTCGTTCTTCAGTCTCAAATTCTGCCTTAGAAATTGCACGAAAAGCTGGATGGGACGATAATGTAGTTGAGATTGAAACAAGAGTAACAACGGCTATTGCTGCACTGGAAGATGCTGGCTATTTGAAACGAGGGCAGAATATGCCAAGAGTTTTTGCTAACAGTATCATTTCAAAAAATGCACAGGAAGCAATTGAAAAAATAAATGCCTCGCAGCGATTTGAGGAGAAGCAAAAGGAAAAAGGGATTAGAATTATTAAGAAACTGTTTTCAAGCAAGAGCCGAAAGCAATCCAACGATGAAGCAGCAGAGTCAAGAGTGGACTACATCAGCGACCACTTAGGAATTGTAAAGGAAGAAGTAATAAATATTGTGAATCTACTTCGCGAAGAAAAGATTTTAGCTGATGCAAAAGATCTGACGGTATTCATAAAAAAAGGTGAAAACATAAACCGTTCATTGAAGATTGTAGAAACCTTCAGTCAAATTGAGAATTTGCTTTTGACAGTAGTTGAAGAGAAAGAGAAGACATTTCATATCAAAGAGTTGAATGAAGATGCAGAGGAGAAAGGCTGCAAAGATATTACTCCGAACAAGATTAAAACCATAATCAATTTTTGGGCAATCAAGAATTGGATTAAGCGACATAACGAAGAGTATTCAAAGAATCATGTTGCAATACTTTGCATTCAATCAAAGGAATCCCTGAAGGAAAAGTTGGAGAAGCGACATGAGTTAGCAAGGTTTCTTGTTGAATACTTATATGAAAAAAGTAATCTGAACATCACAGATAATGAAAAGGAAAAAGAAGAAGTATTGGTCGAATTTTCTGTGCATGAACTAAAAGAGAAGTTTGAGCAAAAGCCGAAGTTATTTGAGGTAAAAGTCTCCATTGAAGACATTGAGGACACGCTCTTCTATCTTTCAAGAATTGATGCAATAAAAATTGAAGGAGGATTCTTGGTTGTTTATAATCGTCTAACCATTGACCGAGTTGAGCAAGATAACAAGAGAAGATACAAGAATGATGACTACCAAAAGCTAAATCAGTTTTACGAAAACAAGGTGCAGCAAATTCATATCGTGGGCGAATACGCTAATAAAATGATTGGAGACTACAAAGGAGCGCTACAATTTGTTGACGACTATTTTCAGCTGAACTACACTTCCTTTCTAAACAAGTATTTCAAAGGCAGCAGACAAAACGAAATCAAAAGAAATTTAACCCCTGCCAAGTTCCGTCAGTTATTTGGTTCATTATCTCCAACTCAATTGGAAATAATTAAGGACAATCAAACCAAAAACATTGCAGTTGTAGCTGGTCCTGGGAGTGGTAAAACAAGAGTGTTAGTCCACAAATTGGCTTCACTGCTTTTGATGGAGGACGTAAAACATGAGCAGCTATTGATGATTACATTTTCAAGAGCTGCAGCAACAGAATTTAAGAAGCGTTTGCTCGCGCTTATTGGAAACGCAGCCCATTACATTGAAATAAAAACGTTTCACTCATACTGTTTTGATTTGCTAGGAAAAGTTGGAAGTCTGGAAAAATCAGATGCTATTTTAAAAAGCGCGGTTGAGAAAATTAAAAGCGGAGAAGTAGAGGTCAATCGTATTACAAAAACCGTTTTGGTGATTGATGAAGCACAAGACATGAATGCTGATGAATTTGCATTGATAAACACATTGATGGAGCTTAATGAAGACATGAGAGTAATTGCAGTCGGGGACGATGACCAAAATATCTACGAATTCAGGGGAGCTAGTTCAAAATACTTAGAGAAATTCATGATGAAAAGGAACGCTGCCAAGCATGAACTGGTCGAAAATTATAGGAGTAAAAACAACTTAGTTGAATTCACAAACGGATTTGTAAAAAAAATTGGCCACCGTCTAAAAGAAACACCAATTGCTGCAAAACAAATTGACAACGGAAATTTAAAGCTAGTTTGTTACCAGAATGGAAATCTCATTTCGCCAATAGTGCAAGACATACTTACAATTGAGCTCTCAGGCACTACCTGCGTACTGACAAAAACAAATGATGAGGCACTACAAATTACTGGGTTACTCCTGAAAAATGGAATGCAAGCTAAATTGATTCAAAGCAATGACGGCTTCAGTTTGCAAAACCTTTTAGAGGTCAGGTTCCTTCTCAACGCGATAAATTTAGGAGATGAAACGAAGGTTATCAGCGATGAGATTTGGGCAAATGCGAAGAGTGAATTGAAAAATCGGTTCAGGTTAAGCTCAAAGTTGGAATTGTGTAACAACCTTATCAAACAGTTTGAGGACAGCAACTCAAAAAAGAAATATAAATCCGATTTAGAAGTTTTCATCAGGGAATCAAAACTTGAAGATTTCTACAATGAAAACGGAGAGACCATTTTTGTTTCTACTATTCACAAGTCAAAAGGAAAAGAGTTTGACAATATTTTCCTGATGCTTGAAAACTTCAACTCATCGACCGATGAAAGCAAACGTCAACTTTACGTTGGAATGACGCGAGCAAAACGCAATTTGACAATTCATTCAAACGGAAATTACCTTGACAATATCACAGCGGAAAATTTGGAGCGAATAGAAGACAGAGGAACACATCTGCCTCCGAATGAGTTAGCAATGCACTTGTCACTCAAAGATGTTTGGTTGGACTACTTTATAACAAGGCAACATCTAGTCTCAGGACTTACAAGTGGAGATATTTTATTAATAAACGGTGACGAATGTATGACCTCTAAAGGACAATCAGTCTTGAAGTTTTCAAGGCAGGCTCTCAGTACAATTGAGACACAAAAGCAAAAGGGCTATCACTTGAAGCTAGCTAAGGTAAATTTTATCATTTACTGGTTGAAGGAAGGAACAGAACAAGAAATGAAAATTATTTTACCTGAACTTCATTTCGAAAAGAAATCGTAAAACAAAGGAAGTTTCACTTCGTGCACCAATTACCTGGCAACACAAAAGCAGACCATGAGAAAAGTAATTTGCAGCAAAAAAACAGCTGAGATTTACTGACAGCGCAAACCCACAAGACTTGGTTTAAAATGAAAACCAGGGCAAAAACTGAAGATGGGCTTGAACTGACGACAATTTGTCGACAGTTCAAAATGAAAGCCACCGAGGGCAAAATGCATGAACTGACGCAGCTAATGTACTCACCTTGCTCCGGATAATTCAGTCAATCCCCTCCCCCAAAGCAGACACCATTCCACAATGGTTGACCCAAGTACATAGGCTACGAACGTATTGAAGAAACCGAAGACCCTGAATCTTGAATCAACCTCAAAAAGCATTAGTTTTGTATTGTGTTTTACAGAAGAAAAATAATACTCGCCCTTTTACAACTATTTGACGGCCAGCTTGACAAAATCCGCCTACAAAAGTTACTCTTTTTATTTAGCCTTAAACAAACCAAGGCCGAATACGACTTTGTGCCGTACAAATTCGGTTGTTATTCTTACTCGGCTAATGCCGATTTAACTACAATGGTCTCCAAGGGTCTTTTGACAGAATCGCAAAAGCATTTCGTCAAGCTGGATAAAATAGACTACTTAAAATTGGTAAAACCCGAAGACTTTAAACGATTACAAGAGGTAAAGACGGAGTATGGCAAAATGAACTCAAATGTGTTAATGAAGCATACTTACATTAACTATCCATTTTACGCTACCAAAAGTGAAGTTGCTGAGGACATTTTAACGGAAACCGAACTACTAAAAGTTAAAGCAGCTAAGCCAAAGAACAACGAAACTGTTTTATTTACTATTGGCTATGAGGGTATTTCGTTGGAAGAATATTTAGTTCGTTTACTGAAGAAGGATGTTAAGGTTTTGGTGGATGTGCGCAACAATCCATTAAGCATGAAATATGGATTTAGCAAAAGCCAATTGAAACGATATTGCGAAAGCTTAGGAATAAAGTATGAACATATTCCGGAAGTTGGAATACAATCGGAACAACGGCAAGAACTAAACTCACAGGCAGATTATGATAAACTGTTTGCCTTTTATAGAAAGAATAATCTGACCAAAACTATTGACTCGCAGACTCGGATTTTGAATTTGTTAAAAGAGTATAAACGCATAGCCTTAACCTGCTTTGAAGCGAACATTTGTCAATGCCACCGGAAACACTTAGCCGAAGCCATTGAAACTCTTCCCGGCTTCGAGTATAAAGTAGAACACATTTAATAATGTATGGCAAGAAAGAAAGTCATCATTTCGGTAACAACCTATCCGTTACCATCCAGAAGTTATGATGAATTAGTTTGTACCGCAGGACTTTTAGAAACTGGAGAATGGATTCGTATTTATCCAATTCCATTAAGTTTTTTGTTAGGCCAAAGGCAATCTGGTCGAATCGAATCATTCAAATACACTTGGATTGAACTTGATTTGAACAAAAGAACAGATGACTTTAGGCCAGAAAGTTATTCACCGCAGAATTACGATTTCCGAGATATCGTTATTCATGACCGCGTAGGAACGGAAAGAAACTGGCTGAAGAGAAAAGAATTTTGCATTCAAAACGTTTACACAAATCTCAGTCAGCTAATTAAAGATTCGGAGGCACCTACAAATCGTTCACTTGCTACTTTCAAACCAACTGAAATTGTCGGGGTTGAAATCGAAAATGATGCCAGAGAATGGAAAGATGAATGGGTTGAGATACGAAAACAAGGCGATCTCTTTGCTCCTGAAAAGCCGCCTGAAACTCTTATTCCCAAGTTGCCTTACAAATTCTTTTACCGATTTAAAGATGACGCAGGAAAAGAAAGTCGACTAATGATTGAAGACTGGGAAATAGGCGCATTATACTGGAATTGTTTAAAAGCAACGGAAGGAAATGAAGCCGCAGCATTAGAGAAAGTAAGAGA
>Ga0315910_10001019_pt1 | contig 26421 bp, 28 predicted proteins | sample EdamamesoilMG_FD_204470 | JGI IMG/M metagenome (GOLD analysis project Ga0315910, IMG submission 204470) | Garden soil microbial communities collected in Santa Monica, California, United States - Edamame soil | ecosystem: Environmental > Terrestrial > Soil > Garden | place: USA: California... | reverse complement strand
CGGATGGTGGATCTCGCGCCTGGTAAGATTCTGGTCGAATTTGATTCCGTGGCCGGCCGGACCTACACGGTGCTGTATGGCGATGATCCGGCGACCACCAACGCGGCGCAACCGACCATCACCGCCACCGCGAACCGGACGCAATGGATCGACAGCGGGCCACCCAAGACCATCAGCGTTCCCGGGGGGGCGCGTTTTTATCGCGTCCGCCAGAACCCGTAACCCATGCGTCGCTCATGAAATCACTTTGTCGCCACGCACAGTTCACGGGCCTTTGCGCGCTGACGCTCTTGCTCGCTTTGCCGGCGCTTGCCCAGGAGCGCGATCCTTTCCAACCGGGCTACGATTTCAGTTTCGGCCGGCATCCCAGCGACTCACGCTACTTCCGGTTAGGGGTGCTCGCCGGCTTCAGTCTGAGTGCCGATTTCAGCGTGAGCCGTGCATTCGATATCTCGCGCAGCCAGCCTGGCGCCGCTGGTGTGAGCGGCGTGGACCATTTTTACGACGATGGCTATGTGCGTGTGGACCAGACCGGCAATGCCCAGGGTTACACCTCGTATTGGGGTTATGACAATCCCGCGCAGATCAGCGGCGATACTCTGATCATGCACAGTTCGCGGGCCTTCGCCGCCGCCGAAGGGACCGGCAGCAAGGGTGACAGCGAAGCGGTGGGCATGGAGTTCGTCTATGGTGGCCTGCCGTGGCGGCATAACGACGCGAAGATCGGCTGGGAATTCGGCTTCGGCTATCTGCCCACCTCGGTGGACGCCAACCATGCGTTGGACGGCAACGTGCTTCGGACCGTTCACGCTTACGACCTGGGCGGCATCGTTCCACCGGGCTGGCCGTATCAAGGCGGCAGTAGCGGCATCGGCCCGACGATTCATGACCTGGCGACCGCGTTGCCCGACGACGTGGCGACCGCGTTGCTCGCCGGCCACCAGACACTGGACACCGATCTGTTCCTGTTCCGGCTTGGGCCGACGATACACTGGGATTTGAGCCGGCGCGCCGCCCTTTCAGTAAGTCTGGGGGCAGCGATGGGATTCTTGAATGGCGGTTTGAAATTCCAGGATACGCTGGCGGTGGATGATGGCAGCACTGCGTTCAACACCGGCAAGGTGAAAGACTCGGATGTTTCCTTCGGCGGATACCTGAACACCACGTTCCTGTATCGCGTCGAAGAGCACGGCGACATCTACATCTCCCTGCAATACCTCCCGATGAGTTCATTCACCATCGAAGGCAGTGGCCGGCGGGCCGAACTTGATATGATGAGCAGCGTCTTCATTTCGGCGGGTATCAACTGGCCGTTCTAGGGCCGGGGGCGGCGGTTCGCTGCAGCGCATGGTTAGGCGATTGGGTCATCTGTAATCCTCAACATCTCTGTGCCTCGCGGCAACTGGTCCAAAGCAAAAGTGTCCGCCAGCAAAACACCACAGCTCGGAATCGGCTCTGGTGTCAGCTTGCCCTTGGCAAAAACCTCCATGTCCTTGATAGCCGTCTGAACACGCCGGCCATCGGGAGTCCGTAACTCAATCCGATCTCCTCGCTTCGCGAGCTTCCAAGCTGCTCCCATCGGGCCGGTGACAACAGTGCCGCGACCCTCGATTTGGAACACGTCCAAAATGTTCTGGAGTATCACTTCTTCCATCGCGTGACATCGCCTAACATTATGGTTAAGCGACAGAATTGTCGTTTAACACAGTCATCGGTGGCGACAGTAAATCTGGGTTCGAGACATGTCTAGTCTGGGGTTTCACAAGTCTTCGGAGTCATCATTGAGCCGGCAATCGCGACAAAGATGACTGGGCCAAAGTGTGCCCAGAAAGGTGGTTTTGCTTGGGCTGTTGGCCGGAAAACCTTATCCTGCGCCCGTGGCATCCACCTGGCTTTGGGCTTCCATCGTGGTTGTGGTCTGCGCCGCGGCGAGTTTCTTCTTCTCGCTCGCGGAGACGGCGCTCTTCTCACTGAACAAATGGCAGGGGCGGCGGTTGGCGGAGCAGGGCGGGCCGGGTGCCGTGGCGGCACAGTTGCTGGCTGCGCCGCAGGATCTGCTGGCCACGCTCGTGCTCGGCAACACGCTGGCCAACGCGGGCATGATCGCCGTCGGTTTCTGGGCGACGTTGAACAGCGGCTGGCCGCAGGCGCTGGGGGCGGCGGTGGCGTTGTTGCTGATCCTGATCGGCGGGGAAATCCTTCCCAAGACGCTCGCGGTGCGGCGGCCGGATGTCTGGACGTTGCGCGTGGCGAATTCGCTGGCGTGGTTTCATCGCCTTGCCCGGCCGCTGCATCAATTCGCGCAGCGCTTGAATGCGCTGTTACTCGGCGCGGTGGTGCCGAAAAGCGTTGTGCCACTCGGCACGTTGACCGATGCGGAGTACCAGGAACTGGTGGAACTGGCGTTCCAACAGGGCACGCTTGCAGCGTCGGAAAAGGAGATCATCCTGCAAGTCATCGGCCTGGATCGCCGCACCGCCAAGGATGTCATGCAACCACTCTCGCGCATGGCCGCCATCCCGGACGACCTGAGCATCGAGGACATGGTGGCCATGGCGCGGAAGTTCAAGCATCGGCGGTTGCCGATGTACGACGGCTCGCCGGACACCATCGTAGGGATTCTGAACACCCGCGCGCTGTTGCTTGATCCGAATATCGATCTCGCGGATGCGATCGAGTTCCCGTCGTTCGTGCCCGAATCTATGAACCTGCTGCAACTTCTGAAGAGCTTGCAGCGGCAGCAACGCGGCATGGCGATCGTCCTGAGCGAATTCGGCGGTACGGCCGGACTGGTGACGACGGAGGATATTTTGAGCGAGGTGGTGGGCAAGTTCCGTCGCAGCGTGGAGAGCAAGGGGTTCGTGATGGAAAAGCTCGGGCCGGGTCACTGGCGCGTGAACGGGACCATGCGACTGGATGATTTCCGTCGCGAACACCCGGCACTGGCGGATGCTGCAGAAGTAGAGACGATGGGCGGTTTGTTGACGAACCTACTGGGCGTGGTGCCGGCGGCCGGTGATTCGGCAGTGTTCGGTGGGTTACGGCTCAAAGCCCAGGTGGTGGATGAACGCCGCGTGCATGAATTGGACGTGGAGGTGGCGAAGTGACCACCAACCCGATCATCCTGCTGCTGGTCGCGGCGTGTCTCCTGTTGTCGTTCCTGCTTTCGGGCATGGAGGCGGGCGTCTTCGCGTTGAGCCGGTTGCGGGTGCGACGGCAGATGCGCGCGGGCAATGCCGTGGCGCGCTTGCTGCACAACTACCTCGAGCGGCCGGAGAACTTTCTTTGGACCATCCTGGTCGGCAACATGCTCGCGAACTTCGCCATCTTCGGCTGGCTGTTCCTCACGTTGCAACGCGCGCTGACCGGACAGCGTGTATGGCTGGCGCTGGCGTTCGCCACCGGCGTGTTCCTCTTCTACGTGTTTTGCGATCTGCTCCCGAAGATGTTGTTCCGCACATATCCCAATCGCCTGTGCCTGTTCAGTGCGCGACCGTTCCGGCTGGTGCATCTCGGATTGCGCCCGCTGGTGTCGCTGGTGGAACGGATCTCCGATGCGTTGCTGCGGCGGCGCGGTGGAAAAACCTTCACGGGCCACCTGTTCGGCAATCGCGATGAGCTGCGGCAGTTGATGCAGGAATCCGCGCACGCCCTGACTTCGGACGAGCGCGCCATGATCAACCGGGTGCTGGAACTGCAAAATCTCACCGTGCGGCAGTTCGCCACGCCGCTGGATCAGGCCGTGACGGTCGATGCGGATACGCCGACACGGGAAGTGCTGCAGCTGGCGCAGGAACGTGGGCGCTGGCGGTTTCCGGTATGGGAAACGCGCGATGGCGTGCGGCGGGTGGCGGGATTGCTCACGCTCGACGCGTTGCTTTACGAAGGCGACCTTGATGGCTCGCGCCCGGCCCGGGCCTACATGCGCCCGGCGCTGTTTCTCGAGGAAGACTGGCGGCTGGAAGACGCGTTAAGCCGGATGCAGCGTTCGGGTCAGCGGCTGGCGTTGGTGCTCGGGCCGGACCGCCGCGAGCGCGGTCTGCTGACTTTGGAAGACATTCTGAAAACGCTCTTCGGGGCGGTGAAACTCTGATGGACTGGAATCACCTCACCATCCTCGGACTGAAGATCCTCGCCGTACTGGCGTTGGTGGCCTTGAACGGTTTTTTTGTGGCGACGGAATTTGCGCTGGTGAAAGTGCGGGCCACGCAGCTCGAACCGCTGGCCGCGCGCGGACATCGACGGGCAAGGATGGCGTTGCATCTGGCGCAGCATCTGGACGCTTACCTGAGCGCGTGCCAGCTCGGCATCACGCTCGCGAGTCTTGGCCTGGGCTGGATCGGCGAGCCGGTCTTCGCGGCGTTGCTGCACCCGGTCTTCGAGCTGTTCAACGTGGAAAGCGAAAAACTGCGCGAGACCATTTCCGTGGGCGTTGGCTTCGGCAGCATCACCTTTTTGCACATCGTCGTGGGTGAGATGGCGCCGAAATCATTGGCCATCCGGCTGGCGATGCCGACCGCCATGTGGATCGCCTATCCGATGCGATGGTTCTACCTGGCGATGTATCCGTTCATCTGGGTGTTGAATGAAAGCGCGTTGTTGTTGCTGCGCTGGGTGGGACTCGAGCCGGCGCATGAAAGCGAAGGCGTGCATTCGGAAGACGAATTGCGACTGGTGCTGGCCTCTTCGCAAAAACATCTGGGCGCGTCCCGATTCAGCCGCGACATCGTGCAGAACGCGCTGGAGCTACGGCATCGCATTGTGCGCGATGTGATGCGACCGCGACAGGAGATCAGCGTACTGGATACGAAATCCAGCATCGCCGAATGTCTCGATGCGGCTGAGAAGACGCGCTATTCGCGGCTGCCGTTGTGTGAGGATGGCGATCTAGACCGCACCCGGGGCGTGGTGCATATCAAGGACCTGTTCGCGATGCGGCTGCGTGCCATCAGTGGAACGGACCTGCTGCCGTTCGCCCGTAAACTGATTTATGTGCCGGAGACGGCCCGGCTGGAAAAGCTGTTGCAGTTGTTCCTCGAACGGAAGCTACACATGGCCATTGTGGTGGATGAATACGGCGGCACGATGGGGCTGGTGACCATTGAGAACGTGCTCGAAGAAGTCGTGGGGCCGATCCAGGACGAGTTCGACCAGGAAAAGCCCCTGCTGGTGCGGGCCGGAGAAAGCGAGTGGGATGTGGACGGAGCGTTGCCGTTGCACGAACTGGAGGAGATCGTCGGGGAAACGTTGCGCACGGAAGGTGTCAGCACGGCGAACGGGCTGCTGACCAGCCGGCTGGGAGGATTCGCGAAGCCGGGCGATACGATCGCGATCGGCGCCTATGAGCTGCGCGCTGAAGAAGTGGACGGCGTGCGCGTATCGCGGTTGAAACTCCGCCGCCGCCCGGGGGACGCGGAGATCTGATCACCACCGCGCCCCACGGAGCGCAAACACGCAAACCGCCAGCGCCAGTGCAGCCGCATAACCGCCCGCCAGCCAGATGCCGGAGGAGAAGGCGCCGATGCCGAACAACGCCACACTCAGCAGCCACACGATCAGGGGATGATAATCCGGCGCGCTCAGCCGCGGTCGCTGTTGTTTGTTGATGAGGCAGGGAGTCGCAAATGCGAGTGCCAGCAACACCACAAGGATCCAGCCGACGAGATTGGTGATGGGCGTGCCGAACCATTTCACCGGCAGTTTGGTGGGCATCCACATCCAGTAGCCGCGGACTTTCGTGGCGAACGGTTCCAAGGCGAGGTCGAACAGCACCGCGAGTGTCGCCGTCATGCCCAGCAGCCAGAAGCCGTAACTGCGCGTCTTGCGCCATGGCCGCAAAATCAGCCGCGCCACGCCGCGGGAATTGAGCACCGCGATCACCCAGATCACCGGGATCGGCCACGCTAGATAGCCAAATAACTGCGGCCCAGCATTGAGGAACTGGATCGGTCCGAACGGAATGGCCGTGGCCGCGGCCAGCCCGTGCGCCAGTCCGCCGAGGCCGGCGATGATGACCGCCGCCAGCAGGACTTGTTGGACCGGCAGATGACCGGCGAGGGAGATGATCGTGGCAGTGACTGTGAGGAAAATGAGCACGGCTTCGGCCCAGCCCGGCTTGCCGGGAAGCTGGAGCGATGCGACGAGCGTCAACGCCACCACGATGAACATCACCAGCGCCAGCCCGGAGACGATGAGCAGTAGGATAGCGCGCATCCGTTCGGCCAGATCGGTGGAAGATTCGGCGCTTGATTCAGTTGCGGGTCTCGGCATCGGGCGGCGATTGTATCGAGGTGATGGACGAATTCACTTCAAAAGTGGACATGGAAGGGTTCCGGGTTTGGCGGGTCGGGTTTTCAATGCTGCGAATATGCGGTGGATCGTCACGTCATTTAGGAGCGGTGCGAAGCGCGGAAGTAATCCGGAACTAATCCTTGTTCACTGGTCTTGAACCTGCTTTTCTCGGCGCGTTTGGAATGCACACTATGAATCTGGAAGAAGCCAACAAGCACATCAAGACCTGCGCCGAACAGATGAACTCCCGTTATGGTTCGGTGGTTTTTGACGAATGGGTGATCGTCTCCCTCCGCCAGCATCAGGCGCGCATCCTTTCCTACACCGGCCCGCGTAATGACCAGTTTCTCCAGAACTTCGCCAAGGACCTCGGCTCGTTGCGCGCCAGCCTGATGGAGTCAAAATATGCGGTGGGCGACTTTGAGTTCGCCCGCCACGGCGTGGGCACTGGCTTTGAATCCTTCATGGTGCTGGGCCCGGAATTGTATCTCATCTGCAATCACACCACGCGTTCCATGACGGAGATCGCCGCCGAACCGAAATGGTTGAATGCGCAGATCCCGTTCGCCGAACTCGGCAACAAGTTTCAAGGCGACCCGTTGACGCTGCCGCAGTGACCTTCCGGTCACTTGGGCAACCCTTTCACGAGGAACACCACGTACGCTGCGATCAACACCACACCCATCACCCGCGGCAGCTTGCCGAACACGGCCACGAATAGCGCGTGGAAAACCGTCGCTCCCGCCAGGATGATGATGCCCAGTTCGAAGAAGGCGGGAACTTTCAGCGGATTGAACAGCGCGTAGATCCCGACACAGAGCGGGATGCACACGTGGCCATCGCCCACCTGCGATGAGTAAACCACCTCCGGCCGCCCGCGCCAGCCGTAGTAGAGCGCCAGCAGGGCATTGGGCAGGACCATCAACCAGCCGCTCAACCACCCGAGGTAGTCCTTGTTGATGAACTGGTAGTCCTGCCGCGACACCCAGTTGACCAGCCAGTCCGTGCTCACGTAAACCGCCACGGCGCCGATCACGAGCAGGCCCAGATCCACCGGCAACATCCACGAGAAGGATTTGTTCTCCCGCACATTCGCCTTGAGCACGTCAAAGACATGAAAGCACTGCCAGAACAGGAACAATCCTACCAACACCAGTCCATCGCTGAAATCCAGGGAACCATCCCGCGCCAGCGCCCAGACGGCACCGGTGAAGAACAACACCGCCGTCAAGGTCAGCAACAACGAGAGCCGGTTGATCTTGTGGGTTTGATCCTTCTTGCTTTTGCCGTTCTTGGACTTGCCTGCCTTACCCGATTTCTCGGGTGCCATCACGCGCATGCCCCAGATAAGCGTGGGCAATCCGATGAGCAGCGTCATGTTGGTGACGTTGTTGACCAGCGCGTTGATCATCACCTCACCACCCGGGCCACGGTCGCGCCCGAGCACAAAGGCGAACACCAGGTTGCCTACCCCCGAGCAATACGGCATGACCAGCGTGCCGAGCACCGTGCCTTCCATGCCATCGTCGCTCATGGCTTCCAGCCGCCAGATCATGAGCGCGGAGGCGGCGAGGAAGAGCCCCAAAAACAACCACGGCGCCGCAGCGCCGTGACCTTCCATCCATGTGATGAACGAATGCAACCCGCGCAGTAAAGCAAGCAGCCGCCCGGAACGCAAACCTGGCAGGCTCGAACCGACCTCTTTGAAGCCCGCGCGGATGGAACAAAAGAAGGTTGGCCGTTCCCAATCCACGGCTAGCCCAACGAAACGCTTCTGATAGTTTGCCAGCAGGTCATACAGGACCAGCCGAGAATGACGAATGGAAACCTCTGGACGCGGCCCGGGAACGGGCGCAAAGTCAGCCTGCGGTTTGAGGACAAATCCAACTTGGTTCCATGAAGCAACTGCCCTTGATACTCACCCTTTGCAGTGTCATCACGAGCGCTTCAGCCCAAGGGACTGTCGGTTTTGCAAATGCTAGCACCACAGCTGGGCTTTGGCCGGCAGACCGGGCCGTACGCTGGGCCGACAACGCCACCAACTACAGTCCGTTGCTTCAGCCGGGCGGATTGGTGTCGTCCAATTACGCCGGTCTGGACCTGTCCTTTCTGCGGGCCGGCTTTTGTTATGCCCTACCGGGAACAACCAATCTGGCTGATTTCGTGTATGCCCCAGACACTGTTACGACATTTAGGCAGTCAACCAGTACAACAGCCGGAAGCTGGTTCAGCAAATCCACCACTTTACCCATATCTCCGTCAGTCATCGCATTCGCCGTGGTTTGGGATAACCGATTGTCAACCGACCCACTGTCCCCGGCCGCCCAAGCTGGCCTTTGGGGCCGGTCAGAGGTCTTCGCTCAGATCACGAGCCCATTTGGGCCACCGTCGGAACTGATCACTCAAAACCTGCGCGCCTTTAACATCGGCATCCCTGAGCCAGCCGCGTCAGGCATGGTCTGCATGGGACTGGGTTGGCTTTGGTGCGGGTTGAATTGGAGGAAGAAAACCTCAGGTGTTACTGGCTCAGGGTAAAGCAAGCCGCTTCAGCACTTCGTCTGCCTTCAGCCCGTGAATCTTCACCACCTTGTTGCGTGAAGTCTGGCCGCGGACCAATTGCACCTTTCCGCGCGGACAATCCAGCGTTTCTGCCAGCAGCGCGATCAATGCCTCGTTGGCCGCCGAATCCACCGGTGGGGCGGTGACCTTGATGCGCAACTCGCTTCCGTTCAGCTCACCTATCTCCGTCCGCGATGCGCGTGGCTGGAGTTTGATGGCGAGCGTCACGCCGTCGGCGTGCGCGGTCAGGAAGCCGGGCAGGGTGGGGGGCGGAGTTGATTTCTGTCCGTGCATTTTTGCGAGTTTGGCCGTAAATGATGACGACATGAACCGTAAAATGATTCTGCTCGGGCTGGCGGTGGGACTGGTGGGATTGAGCGGCTGTGAATCTGATCGCACCAAAACCCCCGGCGTCATGCCGGAAGGAGCGCGCAGTGGCAACCTGCAACCGCAACGCCGGCTCACGCCCGAGGAAATCATCATCCGGGCGGCGGCGCAACCCGTCGCGCCGGCGCCGGGTGAAGGTTGGCAACGACTCTTTGACGGCCACACGCTGACGGGTTGGAAGCTGCCGGGCTTTGCCGGTTCGGGCGAGGTCGAGTGCCGGCAGGGATTGCTGCTCTGCCACATGGGCGACCTGTTCACCGGCATCAATTGGACGAATCCCGTCCCCACGATGAACTATGAAGTGACGCTCGACGCGATGCGGGTGATCGGCACGGACTTTTTCTGCGGCCTGACCTTTCCGGTGCGCAACAGCCATTGCAGCCTCATCGTCGGCGGCTGGGGCGGATCGTTGGTCGGCATCTCCAGCATCGACGACCAGGACGCCTCGGAGAATGAGACGACGCAGTTCATCGGGTTCGAGAACGGTCGCTGGTATCGCATCCGGCTGCGGGTGAGCGAAACGAAGATCGAGGCGTGGATCGAACAGAAGAAGGTGGTGGATGTGGTGACGACCGGGCGGAAACTCTCGTTGCGTTCGGGCGAGATCGAACGATCCGTGCCCTTTGGCCTGGCGACATGGGTATCCACAGGCGCGTTCCGTGAAATCAAGCTCCGGCGTGTGGATGGGCCGGCGGACAAGGGTGAAAGGTAGCTAGTAGGAACGAAATGTCTGTGACTTATGCGCGATGTCATCGCGATTCTCAATCTGGTGTTCGCTTCTTTGGGGGCGGTTATTGCGATTCTTGGTGTGGCTTTGTCGCGTGACATCGGAAGCATGCTTCAACTTGGTCTCCTCGTCCTTTGGGTGATTTGCGCAATCAAGCTATGGACCTCCCCTAGGTTGTGGCCATGGTTCGGCAGTCTCATCGCGGTTTCAATCATCACGCTCCAGCTTGGGGCCGGGGCGCTTCGGTTCCTTGGACTTTTCTGGCAGGCTGGATACGGTGACAGGTCAATTATGCTGGATCCTACCACCATCGGGGCGCCGCTTGCCGGTTCGGTTCTGATGACTGTTGGAGCGGTGTTTCTCCTTCTGCTCTTGCTTACCTTACCGGCTTGGCGAGGCAAGAAAGCTGGTAACGCTTGATCATAGGCCGGTAACCCTCTGAAGTCTTTTACCCCATTTCTTCCCGATTGACATAACCTTCGACTTCGGCTGACGATGCGACATGAACCAGTCAAAAACCTCGCTCGCTTCCCGTCGCGAATTTCTCACCACCACCACCAAGCTGGCCGCCGCTTCAGCGTTCGCCGGCATGACCGTTCCGCTCGTTCATGCGGCTGGTAATGAAACCATCCAACTCGCGTTGGTCGGTTGCGGCGGGCGAGGGACGGGTGCTGCGGCCAACGCGCTGTCGGTGCGCGGTGGCGGGACCAAACTCGTGGCCATGGCGGATGTGTTCCCGGATAAGTTGCGCACCCAGTTCTCAGCCATCAAACGGCAGTTCGCCGACACCGTGGATGTGCCCGCCGACCGGCAGTTTGTGGGATTCGATGCTTACAAGAAGGCGATGGATTGTCTGCGGCCCGGCGATATCGTGATCCTGACCACGCCGCCCGCCTTCCGCTGGGTACATTATTCCTACGCCATCGAGAAGGGGTTGAACGTGTTCATGGAAAAGCCCGTGACCGTGGACGGTCCGACCAGCAAGCGCATGCTGCAGATCAACGAAGGCGCGAAGGCCAAGAACCTCAAGGTGGGAGTCGGATTGAATTCCCGGCACGCCCGCGCGCTCCAGCAACTCGCCCAGAAGATCCATGATGGCGCGATCGGCGATATCATCCTGGCGCGCGGTTATCGGATGCACGGACCGGTGGCGAACTCCCATTCGCTGCCGAAGCCGGAGGGCATAAGCGAACTGATGTATCAGATCAAGCGCTTCCACAGTTTTCTCTGGGCCAGTGGTGGCAGCTACAGCGATTTCTACATCCACATCATCGACCATCTGAGCTGGATGAAGAATTCGTGGCCGGTGAAGGCCCAGGCGCTGGGAGGCCGGCATTATCGCCAGAGCCCGGAAGGCATCACGTATGTGGACCAGAACTTTGACACGTATTCGGTGGAATACACCTTCGCCGACGGCACCAAGTTCTTTTTCGACGGCCGATGCATCACCGGGTGCTATGACAACTTCTCAAGCTACGTCCATGGGACGAAGGGGAGCGCCATCGTTTCCAAGAGCGGCGACTGTGGCGCGCCGTCCAGTATCTACAAAGGCCAATCCCCGGAATCTTCGGAACGCGTCTGGGTCTCAAGAGTTCCCGCTGGCGAGGAGGACTGGTATCTCAACGAGTGGAACGACTTGATGGATGCCATCCGCAAGGACCAGCCCTATAACGAAGTCGAGCGCGGGGTGACGGTCAGTGTGGTGACCTCGATGGGGCGCATGGCAGCGCATACCGGTCAGGAAATAAGCTACGACGATATGCTCAATTGTCCGCACGAGATGGCGCCAGGTCTGGACAAACTGACGGCTGACTCACCGGCGCCCGTGCTGCCGGACAAAAACGGGCTCTACCCGGTGCCGCAACCGGGCATCGTCACCAAACGGGAATACTAAACCTGCTGCCCGTGCTCACGCCGCCCGACTTATCGCCAGCGCGATGAGTCGCCGTAGTTCTCTTGCATCGCCGGGTGTCAATTTGTTCAGCCTGACTTGCCGCGCATGCTTGCCTTGGCCGGTGATTTTGACGACCGCAGAGTCGTCAGGTGTGACGTGGTGCAGGTAGAACAGGCAGCCACCCTGCGCGGGCTGAATACCACAGATCACATTGGCCGGGGTGTTGAGGGAATACAGGGTCAACCGCACTTTGACGCCACCGTAAGCGTTTTCGGTCAGTGTTGGTTTGGCGTTCAGCGCCAGCTTTCGCAACGATTGGGCAAGGTCGCGAATGGTTTTCGGCTGATCGTTGAAGACTTCCGCAGCGGATTTTGGTCGTGCGTCCGGCTTTGCAGATTGATTTGCCTTGACGGATTTCACGCGTCGGATGGAGCAGCCTATTTTGTCTTCGCTTCGAATCCGCTGAGCAGGTTTTCCAGGCTGTTCAGCGGTGCGTCCTTGGCCGGACTGAGCACCTGCCGGAGATACACCACCGCGTCGGGAATGCTGCGCACGGATTTTGGCAGGATGGCCCCGGCCGCATTCGCGTGGCCGCCGCCTTGCAGCTTGAGTGCGATCCTGTGGGCTTCGCCGTTGCGGCTGCGCAGGCTGGCGATGATCTGGTTGTTCGCGCGCCGGAAGAGTGTCAGCAACACCGGATACTTCGTCGCCTGCCGTTCCAGCAACTGATGCACGATCTGGTTGTTATTACCGACCACCGTATCCACGCAGCCAACTTCGGCGCTGAGTTCAGTGACGTTGTTCCTGCTCCACTCATACCCCAGCGGATCTTCGACGCGCCGCTTGGTCGCCATCACCTCCAGCAACGGATGATCCAGCAGCCGCTCAATTCCGCCCCCGATGAGTGCGTGCAGATTCCAGAAGCCGTAAATCTTCACGAGGTTGGCGTAGTCACACGCCATCACAAAGTCCGGATCGTCTTCCAGAAAAAGATCCGCGACATTGTTCAACTGCACCAGCCGGTCCAGCGCTGGTGAATTGAGACCCACTTCCTGGCATAACTCGTAACACAACAATCCGGCGGATTTGTTTACGTCGTGGATTAGCGTGGCGATCCTGGGCTGCGCTTCCGTGACATGATGGTCCACCACGAGCCAGTTGGGTTTGTCGAGCCGTGCCTCAAACGTGAAATCGGTGACCCAGGCTGTGGTTTCCCGCAGCTCCCGTTGTTTCCAGGCGTTGTAATGCCAGGCCTCGAGGCGGACATCAGTGCTGAACAATTTGCGGGCGAGCCGTTGCAACAACACGCCGGCCATCAATCCATCGAGATCGCTCTCATGGGTAAGAATCACATCCGGCTTCGGCAACGACTTCATCGTGGTCGGAAGCTAAGTGAGTCCGGGATGCGAAGCGAGCGCGGATTTGTGCCCGTTACTGCGGGGCGAACCTGACCAGCACTTTGATCAAGTCGTCCAGTTGGCAGCGCGAATGTTCGCTGGAGATCACGAAGCGAAAATAGCCGTTCGTCGGCCCGCCCGGATAATTGAGGAAGGGTGGGAGAATGTCGGCCGCCAGCAGGGCGCGATGCAGGTTGCGCGTGGTGTTCGCATCCAGGGGCGGAAACGTGACGACTGGAGCGGGATGCTCCGGCAATCTCCAGCCAGCTTCGCGCAACGCACCGCGAAGCCGCGCCGTGTTCGATCGCAGGCGGGTACGGAATTTGTCGCTGCGCGCCATTATTTTCACGGCGGTGATGGCGCCGCTGATCAGGGGCAAAGGCAACGGTGTGCTGCCGATGAACGAGCCGCTGCGGGCGAAGATCTTTTCCCGCAACTTTCGTGGCCCCAACACTGCGCCGCCGTAAACCCCGAACGCCTTGCTGAGCGTCACGCACTGGATCACTCGCTTGCGGCTGACATCTTCAAACTCGATCGCGCCTCGTCCCCGCCGGCCGAGCACACCCGCGCCGTAAGCATCATCCACCAGCAGCCAGCCGTCCCGCGGCAACACCTTGAGATACGCTTGCAACGGAGCGACCGCACCATCATGGCCAAACACGCCGTCAGTGAGAACGATCGGCCTTGCCCCTTTGCCGCAACGGTTCAACGTGCTGACCAGATCGCCGGCATCACGATGCTTGAATTTCAACACGGGACAGTTCAACGCGACGGCAGCTTCTTTCAAGGCCAGGTGGGCGCGTTCGTCCAGCAGCACGTGGGAAAACTCACCAGCGAGTGCCTGCGCTGCGATCAGGCTGGTCCCATAGCCGGTGCTCACTGCCAGCGCCGCTTCCGCGCCAAAGAATCTTGCCAGCGCCGATTCAAGTTCCAGATACAGCCGGTGATTGCCGGTGGTGCGGCGGGACGCTGCCACGCTGAGCCCGTAACGGGCCATGCCTCCTTGGATCGCGGTCAGAATTCTCGGATGGGTGCTCAGCCGGAAAAAATCGCAACCGCCGAAGAACGAAAGCACACGGCTTCGCTGACGTACATAGGTTCGGTTGATCTGCTGGAGCGGAACTGGTTCGCTCATGTGGCAAGGAGGCTAATGATTCAGGCCCGGAAAGGCGAGCCTGCGTTTCTCAGCAGCTGGTGGGCACTTCCTGCAACACCTCGACGCTATGTGGAATCGCGCCCACGACGAAACCCAGGCATTCCACGGCGCCGCTGGGTTTGCCAGGGAGGCAGATGACCAGCGTCCGATCCACCACGGCAGCAAGATTCCGCGAGAGGATGGCGTTCTTGGTGATCTTCATGGATTCCGCGCGCATGACTTCGCCGAAGCCGGGCAGTTCGCGGATGGCAATCTCACGCACGGCTTCCGGTGTTACGTCCCGAAGGGCGACACCGGTGCCGCCGGTGGTGAGCACCAGGTTGCAACCCCGCGCGATGTGCTCGCGGATGGCGCGTTGGATGTCGCGCTGCTCATCGGGTACGAGCGCGTCGGCTACTATTTTCCAGCCATAGCTCGTGGCGGCCTTTTGCAGTGCCGGCCCACCGAGGTCGTCGTATTGCCCACGCGAGGCGCGGTCGGAAATGGTGATGATGCCGACGAGGATTTGCATGGGGTTCAACGCTTGGTTTTGGAAACGAGTTTCACATCCGTGACGCGCATCCGCTTGTCCACTGCCTTGCACATGTCGTAAATGGTCAGCGCGGCAACGCTCACGGCCGTGAGCGCTTCCATCTCCACGCCGGTTTGGGCGGCGATCCGGGCAGAGGCGGTGATGACGATGCGGTCACCGGTTCGCGGAATCTCAAAATCCACTTCGCAGTGTGAGATGGGCAGGGGATGGCACAGCGGAATAAGCTCACCCGTGCGTTTCGCGGCTTGAATGCCGGCGATGCGGGCCGTCGCCAGCACATTGCCTTTGGCGAGCTGGTGCGACTTCACCAGACGCAGGGTGGCCTTGCTCAGGCGGATTTCTCCCTGCGCCACGGCGGTGCGCAGGGAAACCGGCTTGGCGGAAACGTCCACCATGCGCGCTTCGCCGTTGGCATCCAAGTGGGTCAGCTTGTTCACGACCGATGTTTAACGGTTTGCGGGGGGAATGACAAAGGAACTTTTGGTGCCACTACAGACAGCCGGCGAAAATGGCCCTTGCCAGTTTGGCGACCTGTGTTACTATATTTCTGTAAAGACAGAAATAACAGACATACAGAAAGTTGAGAAAGGAAACCTATGAACTGGATCATCACTACCTACATCGCTTACCTCGCCATCAGTGTGGCCCTCACCGTCTGGGTGGCAAGAACCCTTCACAAGAACGGTCGAATCTTTCTCGTGGACAGTTTCCTCGGCAACGAGGCGCTGGCGGATTCAGTCAACCACCTGCTGGTCGTGGGCTTCTACCTGATCAACGTAGGCTATGTCACTTTGGCGCTGAAATATGGGGTGGCCGCGGCCGACGCCCGGGAATCGTTGGAGACGCTCAGTACCAAGGTCGGGTTGGTGTTGCTGGTGCTGGGCTTCATGCACTTCTTCAACCTGGGTGTGTTCAGCATGATGCGCCGGCGGGGGTTGAATCATCGGCATCTCCATGCCGTGCCACCCGCCTTGCCCGTTTGTTGAGCTAACCTTGATTCCAGCGCGCGCTCGTTCACCGGGCGCGCGCTGCTTTTACCTCGTCGATCCATTCGCGCACGGCGAGGCGGATCTGGCCGGCAGCATCGAGTTTTGGTTTGACGAATTTTGGAGTGAACCAGGGGAAGGTGCCGATGAGATCGTTCGTCACCAGGATCTGCCCGTCACAATCCGGCCCCGAGCCGATGCCGATGGTGGGGATTGAGATTGCCTCGGATATTTCGCGGGCGACCGGCGGCGTGACGATTTCAAGCACGATGGCGAATGCGCCGGCATCCGTCAGGTCCCGGGCATCGGCAAGCAACCGGGCGTGGCTGGCGTCGTCGCGGCCTTTGACCCGATACTTGCCGCCTTCTTCCAGCACATGCTGCGGCAACATTCCGAGATGACCGCAATAAGGAATGCCCGCCGCCACAATGGCGCGCACTTGCTCGAGAATCTCCCGGCCGCCCTCAGCTTTGACCGATTCCGCGCCGGCCGTCACCAGCTTCCTGGCGTTGGTCACGGCGTCAGCTGGCGTGTCATAACTATGATATGGCAGGTCCGCGCAGATCAGCGCGCGCGGTCGGGCCCGGGCCACTGCCCGGACATGGTGTTCCATCTCCGCCATCGTGACGTGGGTCGTGTCCGGGTAACCGAGTACCACCATGCCGAGCGTGTCCCCGACATGGATGAACGGGACGCCGGTTTCATCCAGCAGCTTCGCCATCGGAAAATCGTAGGCCGTCAGCGCGGCGATCTTTTCCCCGCGCGATTTCATCGCCCGGATCTCGGCGGGGGTGATTTTTACAGCACTCATTTCGCAAAACTTGCGAGCAATTCCTCGGGCGAACATGTAGCCGTGCCGACCTTGCCGACCACCAGTCCGGCGGCATGGTTTGCGAGGATGGCCGATTCGATCGGCGAAGCGCCGGCGGCGATGCCGAGCGTAAAAGTGGCGATCACCGTGTCGCCTGCGCCAGAGACATCGAACACTTCCTGCGCCACCGTCGGAATGTGGAACGGTTTCTGGCCACGCTGGCAGAGCAACATGCCCAGTTCACCCAGTGTGATGAGCAGGACCGCCGGCCGCAGTTCGTTGAGCAACCGTTCGGCGGCGAGCATGAGCTGATGGTCCGCGAAGGGATTCGCGTGGCGCGTGTCGTCCTCCAGATTCGCCAGCTCGAACGTCTCCTTGCGGTTCGGTGTGATCAGGGAAAGGCTGGAGAGATTGAGATGATGCACCGGTTTGGGATCGAGGCTGAGCCATTTGCCCTGTGCATGGCAGAGCGCTTTCAATTCGTTCAACAAAGTCTGGGTCACGACGCCCTTGCCATAATCGCCGACGATCACCGCGTCAGCCTGCTGTAACTGTGCCTTGATGGCCGCAAGCAATTTGCGCGCAAGCGCGCCGTTCAACTCCCCGCGTGATTCGCGGTCGATGCGCACGAGCTGCTGCTGATGCGCGACGACGCGGGTCTTGAGCGTGGTGGCGCGCGTCGCACTGCCCGCGAGGCCGGTGCAACCGACGCGTTGCTGACGTAATAGATTTTTCAGCGTGTGTGCCGCGTCATCCTGGCCAACCGAGCCAAACAACTCGGCGCTGCCACCAAGCGCAGTGAGGTTGCGGGCCACGTTTGCAGCCCCACCGGGCATGAAACTTTCCCGTTGAAAATCCACGACCGGCACGGGGGCTTCCGGGGAGATGCGCGCCACGCTGCCCCAGATGAATTGGTCCAGCATCACATCACCGATGACCAGCACGCGCGATTTACGTGCGGCCGAGAGAAGTTTTTTGACACGAACCAGTGGGAGCTTGTTTCGATTCATTTGCAGGGGTGAATTCCTCAGTCCAAAAACCCCGTCAACGGACTGGTGGCGCTGGCGGTCGCCAGTTGTGGGCCCAGGCCGGATTCATAAGCAGTGCGCCCGGCTTCAACGGCGGTTCTAAAAGCGACCGCCATCCGATTCGGATCGGTGGCGACAGCGATGGCGGTGTTCACGAGCACGGCATCCGCTCCCAGTTCCATGGCTTCGGCGGCATGACTCGGCGCGCCTAGTCCCGCATCTACGACCACCGGCACGGTGGCTTGTTCAATGATGATGCGCACCTGATCCCGCGTTTGAATGCCGCGATTCGAACCGATGGGTGAGCCTAGCGGCATCACCGTGGCGCAACCCACTTCCTGCAGGCGTTTGGCCAGCACGGGATCAGCGTTGATGTAAGGCAGCACGGTGAAACCTTCCTTCACAAGTTGCTCTGCGGCCTTGAACGTCTCGATCGGATCTGGCAGCAGGTAGCGCGGGTCTGGGTGGATCTCCAGTTTGACCCATTTCGGCAGACCGGCGGCGACGGCGAGCTTCGCGAGTCGCACGGCTTCCTCGGCGTTCATCGCGCCGCTGGTGTTGGGCAGCAGAAGATATTTCTTCGAGTCAACGAACTCGAGGATGTTCGCGAAGGGGTCCTTTTTGCCGCTCAAGTCCGCGCGGCGTAGCGCGACCGTGACCAGCTCCGTACCGCTCGCCGCGAGCGCGTCCCGCATGGCCTCGGGCCCGGAGAATTTTCCCGTGCCCAGAATCAAGCGTGACTGAAACGTGCGGCCCGCGATGACGAGCGGCTTGTTGATTTGCGACATCCGGCGCGCAATGTGTCGGAAGCGGCGGGGTTTGTCGAGAATGGTGAGGTGCACACCAATTCTTTTCGTTGTGCGCCGCCGGGCAAATTCTCACACTGAGTCCGCGAGCTTGAAAACTTTGCACCGCTATCTCCTGCGGCAGATCCTGGCGTCGTTGCTGATGACCCTGGGGGTGTTCACGTTTGTCATCCTGCTGGGCAACGTGTTGAAGGAGGTGCTGCCGCTGTTGGTCAACCGCCAGGCATCGTTTGCGATGGTTGGCGAATTTGTCGGCCTGCTGATCCCATACGTCTGGCTGTATGCGTTGCCGATGTCGGTGCTCGCGGGAATCCTGCTGGTGTTCGGCCGGTTCAGCGCTGACCACGAACTGACGGCGGCCCGCGCCAGCGGCATCAGCCTGGTGTCGTTGTCGCTGCCGGTGTTGCTGTTGAGCCTGGTGCTCTGCGGCATTTGCGCCCTGATCAATCTGGAGATCGGCCCACGGTGTCGCAAAGCCTACAAGGACCTGCGTTTTCAGTTTCTGGCGGAGCTTTCGAGCGCCTTGCTCCCGGAGCGCCAGTTCATCCGCGATTTTCCGGGCTTCATCTTTTATGTGGGCCGCAATCGTATGGGCAACTTGGAAGACATCTTGATCGTCCAGAACGATGCTGGCGGGACGGTGACCAAGATCCGCGCCGAACGCGGCCGGTTGGAGGTGGATACCACCAACAGTACCTTCCGGCTGCATCTGACCGGGGTGCGGGGCGTGGCGATCAGTGGCACCCATGAACACGTTTACGAACGGGGCGACGGCGCCCTCGAAGTGCCGATCAACAAGCAGAAGCGCAGCACGCGCCGGGCCTCGCTCAGCGATCTGACCTTTCAGGAATTGTTGCAGGAGTATCGCGAAGTGCAGGCGCGCCTGGCCCTGCCGCCACCGGCCGGAGCTACAAACACAACCAATGCCCCGACGCGGGAATCCGAGATCGCTCGTGAGCGGGCCGACGTGGTTTCGCCAATCCGCGTGGAATTGCACCGCAAGATCGCGCTGTCGTTCTCTTGTTTCGGATTCGCGCTCATCGGCATTCCGCTGGGCATCCGGGTGCAACGGCGGGAATCCAACATCGGCTTTGCCGTCGCCCTGGTGCTGGTGGTGATCTATTACGCCTTCATCCTGGTGGGTTCGTCGTTGGAGACGAAGCCGCAGTATTTCCCGCATCTGTGGATGTGGCTGCCGAATTTTTTGTTTCAGATCGTGGGCGCCAGCCTCTTATGGCGGATGAATCGCGGCGGATGAGCCATCAAAGCCGCGATGCGCACCGTCAATCCAAGCCGCTTCGTTTCGTTTGTAACTTCCATCGCCGCGTTGCTGGTGCTGGCCTGTGATCGACCAAAGCCGGTGGCCCCGGCCGTTGAAGTGGCATATGCCGGCTCGGAAAGCTGCCAGTCATGTCATGCAGAGGCTTATGCGGACTGGAAAAAATCCCACCATGCACTCGCCGAAAGGCTGGTTGACGCGAAACTCGATCAGCCGGCGTTTGAACCGGCGCCGCGGATAACCCACGGTACGCAGCGCTCGCAGGCCCGGTGGAGCAATGGCGGGCCGCAGTTTGTGACGCGCGGTTTGAGCGGCAGTAACGAGACCTTCAACGTCGCCCGCGTCATCGGCGTAGATCCGTTGCGGCAATATCTGGTGCCCGCCTCGGGCGGAAGACTTCAAGCCACGGAACTCTGCTTCGATCCGGCGCGGATGGAGTGGTTCGACGTTTATGGCACGGAGAATCGCCAGCCCGGCGAATGGGGCCACTGGACTGGCCGCGGCATGAACTGGAACAACATGTGCGCCGTCTGCCACAACACCCGGTTTCAAAAAAATTACGACGCGGCGACCGACACGTATCGCTCGTCGTTCGCCGAAATGGGCGTCGGCTGCGAAGCGTGCCACGGTCCCATGGCCGATCACAATGCGTGGCAGGCGAAGCATCCGAACCAGCCCGGTGACCCAACCCTCCGCCCGCTCGCTCGTGACCAGGTGATTTCAACCTGCGCTCAGTGTCATACACGCCGAGGCGAACTCACGGCGGACTTTCGTCCCGGCGAGGATTTCTTTGATCACCACGCGCTCACGCTTCCGGACGACACGGAGATCTTTTACGCCGATGGTCAGGTGCATGAAGAGAATTACGAGTTCAACGCCTTTCTTGGGAGCAAAATGCACGCGGCCGGCGTCCGCTGCGTGAATTGCCACGAACCGCACACTTCCAAGCTTCGGTTGCCGGGCAATCTCATGTGCCTGAGCTGTCACTCTGGCGGTGAGATTGCGCCTGTGACCAATTCGTTGAACACCCTGCTGGTGGGGCCGCGCATCGATCCCGCCACACACAGCCGGCACAAGACGGGCGAGCGTGGTGATGCCTGCGTGGATTGCCACATGCCGGTGACGACTTACATGCAGCGCCACCCGCGACACGACCACGGTTTTACGATCCCCGATCCGCGGCTCACCAAGCAGTTCGGGATTCCCAACGCGTGCAATCGTTGTCACACCGACCAGACCGCCGACTGGTCGCTGGCCGCCATCGAGAAATGGTACGGCCCGCGCACGAACAACAATGTGCTGGCGCGTACCGAAGCCATCTGGCACGCGCGCCGAGGTGAGGTGCAGGCCGTGCCCGGGCTTTTGAAGCTGGCGGGCGAATCCACCAATGCTTACTGGCGGGCGGTGGCGCTCAATCTTTTGCGTCCGTGGGGAGCTGAAACAAATGTGCAAGCCCAGCTCAAGCGCGGTCTTGCGGATACCAATGCGCTGACTCGGGCCGCGGCGGTGCGCTCACTCGAACCGCTGGTGTTGGCGGGAGAGCCTAGCTCTACACGTCTTGTCGCCGAACGTCTCGCCGACTCCGCGCGTAATGTCCGCATCGACGCGGCGTGGGCGTTCCGCCGGAGTCTGGATACAAATTCTCCCGCCGGTCGCGAGTTGCTGGCGTATCTGCGTCACAACGCGGATCAGCCGCAGGGACTCATGCAGGCAGCCGTGTTCCAGTTTGAGCGCGGCGATGCGTCCGGAGCGGTCGCCGGCTTGCAGCGGGCGATCCGTTGGGATCCAAATTCGCCGCCGCTTTACGACACGCTGGCCGTGGTGTTGAGCACGCTGGGGCAGAGCGGGGAAGCCGTGACTGCGTTGAAAACTGCCGTCCGGCTGGCGCCCAGCAACGCAGAGTATCGGTACCGGTTGGGACTGGCATTCAATGAAGTCGGCGACCTCGCCTCGGCGCGCGATGCCCTGGCCGAGGCGGTGCGGATTGATCCGCGTTTCACCCGCGCCTGGTACAACCTCGGGCTGGCGCAATCCGCGTTGAACCAGCCAGACGCAGCGATCGAGAGTCTGATCCGGGCCGAGTCGCTGGACGCGACGTCACCAGGGATCCCGTACGCGCGCGCCACGATCCTCGCCCGGTTGGGGCGCGTCAGCGAAGCGCGCACCGCGGCCCAACGGGCATTGGAACTGGACCGCAATTTCACCGCCGCCCGCCAGCTTCTGCAATCGCTGCCCTGAGAATCCACGCATGAAAATCTGGCTGAAACGTTCTCTGATCACCGTGATCCGCTTGTTCGTGATCGGCGTGTTGCTGGGCTGGCTTTACGCGTGGGCATCGCCTTGGGGCTATCCGCGGGAAGGGAAGCTCGGCTTCGGCTATGGCTGCCTGCACGGCGCGCTGATGCCGATGGCGCTGCCGAGCCTGGTGATGGGCCACGACGTGGAGATCTTTGCCCCGAACCATTCCGGGCGCGGCTACAAGCTGGGCTACATCATCGGCATCAACGTGTGCGGCCTCGTGTTCTTCGGCTCGGCGTTCTGGACGCCGCGGGCGAAGCCGGGGAAGGAATGAGCGTCGGTTCGCTGCAGCGCAGGGTTAGGCGACTTGTGAATGGACAATGTAGCCAACTCAAAATACTGGACGGCCAGACCGATGGTGAGCAGAAGCGAAATGCCCGCGAACCACTTGTCGGCCCGCGAGCCGCGTCTGAACGCCTCGACGCTCGCGGCCAAACAGATGACGATGAGAACTGCGCCTGTAACCCAGACTGTTGGCGTGACACGCTCCATGACAGAAGTCCCCACGCCTGACTCGACGAAGAGCGCCGGACGGAGAACCGGAAAATACAGAATCGCAAACGCCGAGAGAACAAACGCAATCCAGCCTCTGAGTGTTGGAAGATAGCGCGTCATAGTCGCCTAACGACTAGAGCTCAGCCACGCCGGAACAATGACGCGGCCCGTGTCAGCGGACCTGACAGCGCCCACCGGCGTTGGCTGCAGCGATTTGTTAGCCGTCATGGTCAACCCTCAATAACTCCTGCTCACGGAAAAAGAAAGCCTGCGATGCAAGTGCGTCCGGCGTGACGGAGCGCTCATGTGCTGTCGGCTTCGTCTCGTCATCGAACCAACAGCTGTAAATCTCCAGCACTCCTGAATCTCGAACGTTGCGAACCAACTCTGCTACAGACTCTCGGGCGGCGAGCAACTGCCCTTCGTCGTCCTCAGCGTCTGGATACTCTCGACCAAAATTGAAACCACAACCACACCCTTCGTAACTGCCAGCGTAAAGAACGTGCGGCAAACTGAAATGTGAGCGCACAGCCTCCTGCTCTGAGCGAAGATGCGCCGTGTGAAAACGCTGCGCCTCACGAGGCCACGTCGGTGATGACATCGCGTCCTTCGGAATCTCGCGCTGCTCAATTACTGGTAGCGGTCGATCAGATGCTATGTAGATGGCCATACACATGAACGCGAATGACGGCTAACGACCCAAGCTCAGCGACGGCGGAACTGAGCGGCTGGACCATCCAGCGGTTCTCGGTGAACTGACAGCGCCCGCCGCCGTTCGCTGCAGCGCATGGTTAGCCATCGTCGTTCTCACTCAATCTTCCTCGAAATCTCTGTGGCAATAGCCGGATAATCCTGCGCCGCCTGCTCGATCTTAGCCATGATGTTCGTGTCTCCGCCCTTGCCGTGGTAAACACGATAATAACTCCCGATGGCTCGCAGCAATCGCTTCTTGGTCTCGTCAGTATCTCCCCGCTCCAGATACTTGAACGCTCCGAGCGCAACAACCGCAGCCATCTCGTCCTGCCGCCTCATGTCCTCGAAATACTGTGGAATCTTCGGACCAGCCTCGGCCATCTGCTCGTCCGTCATGTGAAAATTGTCTCTGACATACTGATACTGCTTCAGTAATTCTCGCTGATCCTTGGCGGTGGGGCGCGTGTATCCGAAATACCAACCGACGCCGATTCCGATGACCAGACAAACCAGAAGTGGGATGATGCGTTTCATGTGCTCGCGATGGCTAACATTGAGTAGGCCCAGCGTCTTGCAGCCTATCCTTGTACATGGCGCGACCGTAATTTCGGCTTAAGCGGCTGTCTAGGACAAAATTGGGTATTGGAAAGCGGTCAGACGTCTCCCAACAAAGGCTGCACAGAAGGCGGTTCAAGGTTCGGGCGGCACAATCCATTGAACTGCCAAAAGGCCAGTTTTTGGTCGAAAATGCGCGATTTTCGCGGATGGACGCCAGAATTCGAGGGGATGACGCCCGATTTTCAGGGGTTAACCTCTGATTTTCGCGGGTTGGGGCCCGAATTTCAGTGGCTGACGCGCGATTTCCGCGGGTTGGCCCGCAATATTTGCGGGTTGGGGGATGATTTTCAGGGGTCAACCCATGAGAAACTTCCGATAACGGCTCTTTGGACTGCGTTGGAGGAGGGCCAGAGTCGCCGTGATCAAACGCGTGGACACGCACGCATCTGATGACGACGACCCTGGACTTGGACCTTGGCGTTGAGGGAGTTCATGCGGCCATCAACTCCCGGCTGCGGGCGCGCACGACAAGTTGCCGTTCAAAATGCCGGCGCGTGATCCGGGCCTTTTCTTCAAACAATGCGGGAAACACCAGCAGCGGATGGGTGGTCACCCAGGCCAGTGCGGCGGCTTCGTTGGCCGCGCGCCGCAAGGGCACGGTGAGTTCACCGTTGGTTTCATCCGCCAGTTTTTCGCGGAGCAATCGGTATTTCAACCGCTCCAGCTCGTTGGTTTCCGTCGCCCGATAATTCACATCGGGCGGTCCGCCGGGACTGAATAGCGCCGGGGGCGCGAATCCGTCCGTTCCGGTTCTTGTACTGTTCATTCGTTTACCTTTCATTTCGCCCCGCCGACCGGCCGGGCCCTTCCCAAAACACAAAACCCGCGATTGCCTTGGCAACCGCGGGTCTTGGGGAAATTGTTCTTAGTTTCTTCAGCCAATCAAACCGCGGTCACCAGCAAGGCAAGTGTGCTGCCACGTGGACTTGTTTCCACGGGCAATCATGACTACCTGCATATTGGTCAACGCGATTTTCATCGTCCGATACGCGCACAGGGAACAGGATTTTGGGGCGCTTGTCAAATCCTTCCTCCGACTGGAAAGGCTTCAGTTTGAGGCGAGTGGAACTCCGGAAAGCAGGATTCTAAGCAAAAAAACCAGAGTGATTGAATCAGTAAGTAAGCAGTTCGAGCAGATTCTCGCCGGTCGTCGTCAGTTTCCAGCCGCCGCGTTGTTCGGTCACCAGCCGCTTGCCGGGGTTGACTTTTCTTTCAGCCTCGTTGACCGAAAGCAACTGGATGCGTGCCTTGGATTTGATCTCTGACTCCGGGCGTGGAATCAATTCGATGGGCACGCCGTTGAAGTTGAGCGCGATCTCATATCCGGCAACACCTTCAGCCTGGGCGCGCAGATTGGCGCGAAGCAACTGGGGATAGCGGCGCAGGAACGGGAAATCCGTGTCACGCACCAGCACGCGACAAAGTTCCCGCTGGCTGCGGATGAACTGGACCAGGCTGAAGTTTGTGCCCTGCGAACGTTGTTGCAACAGGATGAGGCCCGGATCAAGCCCCAGCATGTTCTGGCCGTTCCAATCGCCGTGGTCGTTGCGTTGCTTGGGATCGTTTTTCTTGTGCCACGCAGCAAAGCGATCGTTGATCAGCAGATTCAATTCGAAATGCACATGGGCGCGATCTTTGGTGATGGATTGGCGCGTGTTGGCTGTGCGTCCCATGACGCCGATGGGCTCGCCGGCTTTCACGACCGAACCCGCCCGCAAATCCGCCCGCACTTCGCTGAGGTGGGCGTAAACGGAGAATATCTCGAGGCCTTGAATGGTGTGGCGGATGATCAGGTAATTGCCGTAATTCGAGAGCGAAGGTTTGCGATTGATGTAGGCCACCGTGCCGTCGGCCGTCGTTATGACGGGGTCGGTCGGTTCGCCGCGTTTGTCGCGCTGCAGACTACGGATATCGAGGCCTTCGTGGATCTGCCAGCCATCACTGCGCACGCAGCCGAACGTGCCACTGGTCCACGGTTTGCCGGCCGTGCCGACAAAGAATCGTTCGCTCCCGCCGCGTTCATAGATGGCCTGGTTGGCGGTGGGAAGCAGGAACAGATCCGCAGCGCTGATCGCGGCGACCTGTTGGAAGATGAGAACGGCAAGCAGCCGGCGAGCGAACAACTTCATTCCTTTTTCGGCTTCGTTTGCTTGGGCAAGTTACCTTCTTCCTTGGCGACGTTTAGCAGCCCGGCCACGATCTCTTCGCACTCTTCTTTCGTGGCATCAGGCGTGAAGGAAAGCACCCCGTCAGTGATCCGATAGCTGATGACCGGGCCGGCGAGCCAGCGGGTGTTTGTCTGCTTGTCGCCCCACTGCGAAAAGATGGCGTAGTGCCGTCCGGGATTTGCCGATGTGTAATTCTCCAGGATCCACGCGCCCTTGCGTTCCAGCTGGATCACCATCGCCAGCACGCCCTGACTGGTGGTCACCTTGGCGTCTGAGACGTTGAGCTCGGTGAGGAA
>Ga0315910_10001018_pt1 | contig 26428 bp, 23 predicted proteins | sample EdamamesoilMG_FD_204470 | JGI IMG/M metagenome (GOLD analysis project Ga0315910, IMG submission 204470) | Garden soil microbial communities collected in Santa Monica, California, United States - Edamame soil | ecosystem: Environmental > Terrestrial > Soil > Garden | place: USA: California... | reverse complement strand
CCGACGCGTAAAATGCGTCCATGTCAGCGTGCAGGATGAAACGAGCGCCGTAGGTCATGAACTGTCTCGCAGCAGCTTTACCACACGCAAGAAGCTGCGTCCCAGGATCTTTCGGATCGAGATTTCAGGGAGTTTGAGCTGCAGAAGTGCCTCCACCAACCGGGGCAATTCCAGACACGTGGGCATGTCGCGGGGCGTGCAGATCAAGCCATCCCAATCACTGCCGAGCGCCACGTGGTCGTCGCCCATCACCTGGACCGCGTGCTGAATGTGGCGTGCCACCGTAGCCACGCGACCACGTAGCAGCGGGTCGCCCATGTACAGCGCGTGGTACATGATGCCGACCACGCCACCGCTCTTGGCTACCGCGCGCAACTGAGCATCGTCCAGGTTGCGCCAATGACGATGCACGCCGCTTACACCCGTGTGCGTGACGAGCAGCGGCAAGTCTGAGCGGTGCACGCGCACCGCGTCCCAAAAGCCACGCGGATGAATGTGCGCGAGGTCCACCCCAATGCGCAGGGCGTTCATGGCCTCGACCAACGTAAAGCCGCGCGGCGTGAGACCAACATCAGCGCGACGCAAGCCGGGCGCGCTGGTGTGGCCAAACGCGGAGTCGCTCATGTGCATGAGCGTGATGCGCAACACCTGGGGGGCGATTTGCGTCAAGAACTCGAGATCGAGCGGCAAGGCATTGGCGCCCTGCACACCGATGAACGCGGCATGTTTGCCCTCCGCGCGCGCTTGCTCAAACTGCCGAGCATCACCGACCACGCGTGCGGTGCCCTCTTCTTCCAAGAGCGCAGTGAGTTCACTGAGCTGGCGAAAAAACGTGTGCGCGCGATCTGCCTCGGGACGCAGCGGATTGGCGGTGATGACCCAGGTGGCGCCGGCGATGCTCGCCTCACGGAGACGAGGCAGATCGGCCTGGCCAAACAGCAAAGCGCGGTTAAGCCCTAGGCCATGACGTTTGCGCAAGTCATAACCCAGCGCGCGGTAGAAGCTGTAGGACTCGACGTGCAAGTCCACGACGCAGCTCGTGAGGTAGAGCTCGGCCGCGGCGTGGGAGATCCCCAATTTTTGGCTCAGCTGGAGGGCGTCGGGCGCCATGGCTCCAGTCTATCACGATACGATCAGCCGGCCGCATGTTCTCGCCCGCATGTTCGAATGGGGGAAGACGACGGGGTGAAGGCGTGGCATCACGCGTCGATGGCCGCGTCTGCACTTTTAATGAGCTAATTGTGAGCAGCTGGCAGACGTTGAAGCACGAAACGAGTGAGATGCGCAAGTGACACGCGCAAAGGTTGAGTAAAAAATACCAAAGATTCATGTTGACCTGTGTTTAGGCGCGTGGTCTACGGAGCAACCTGAACGTTGCGTGTGCAAATAGAGAAGGAGATTAGATGGGGAACCAGATTCGTCTAAAACGAAGGGCACTGAAGGGCACTGAAGGGCGCGGGGCAGCGAGTCGATGCTTTGATTGGCGGTGGAGCGTGACTTGCGGCGTCTTGTCGCTCCTATCTGCAGGCGGTTGCAGCACTTCGGAGGGTTGACTGCTGTTCGCAAGGAGCAAAAGTCCACATCTCCAGCACAATTTATAGCGTTTCAGCAGGCGTTGGACGCAGAGGCGATCTTCGCTGCGAGCGATTGGATGGAACTTGGCGACGGTGTGAAGGTCACCACACCGGCCGCTGAAGGCCATCTGATTGGCGTGCTCAATGAACCACTGCCCAACGTCCCTGACGACAACGATGATCCGAAAACGACCATGTTTTCGTCGCTGGATTACGAGATCGCGTTTCGCGCGAAAGCTCTCACGGTGTTGTTGACGCGTGGTACGAGCATTGCAAAAGCTGCCGTGTCGGAAGTCGCCAAGAATCACGTCAATGGTGAACTCAGAGGTCATGCCATTCAGGCGCTTGCCTATGGTTTGTCGGACGCTGAACGTGCTCAGCTTGAGCTTGGCGAGGGTTGGACGTCGTCCAGGGGTCGTGGGGACTTGGCCGCCACAAACCTTGAATACAGCAAGTTGTTCCTGGGGGCGGTGCTCCTGGGAACTGGTGTGAACAACATCGATCTGCAAATCAGCCAGAGTTCCTCCGGCCGTTGGGAGTACACGCCCGGACAGATCTATTTGAATCCGGCTTTTCACCGGAGTTGGGACGAGTGGCGGCCATTGATTTCGGATGAAGACTGGACGGTTTGTGACTCACTCTCCCCCTCAAGTGGCGCGTTCACGTGCGAGAAGGAGCGGTTTCGCAACTGGCCCGCGCCCAAACAGTACCGTTGGTTTGGCTACCCAAGTGACAGCAATGTTTTTGACGCCACCACTGACGTCGGATGGTCCGTCGAGGACTTCAATCCTGAGACGACGGAGGCCATCCCGGTTCACTGGACTTTTCAGAAGAAGCGGGAGCTGCAGTATTTTTGCCCGTTGTTTGAGGATGATCAGGGCAATGCCGACCAGATGGTGCTTCCACGCGTCATTTTTAACCTGGTCGCCAATAATTGGTACGTAAACATGGATCGCCGCCCCAAGGGGGATCCTCGCTCAAGCGCATTCATTGTCTCGCCCAAACACTCGAACCAGCGTGAAGCAGTCGGTCGGAATGATTCAGACGATGCTCTCTCTTATTTTCAGGTGGCTCATGAGGCGATGTGCGATCTCTCAGGGGCCACGCAGAGCTGGGTTCCCTTGATGGTCAATGAGGTAGCGGGTGAAGGATTTCGGGATGAGGCCGAGAGGGACCGTTACGACAACATCGACGACGGGAAGGCGCCGTACGGCTGTTCATCAATGCGGGATCTGCTAGTGGGAACACCACCAAGCGCTTCGGATTGCGGACCGGACGGCTATAGCTGTAACGACGTGAGCGATTGCCCGGGTGGGTACAATGATTGTTTTGCTTCGTGTTGCGGTATTCTGAGATGAGTTTGCGGCGGGCGTACGTGAGTCGAGCGGTGAGCACGCTAGGTCTTGGCCTAGCGTGCTTGGCTGCGTCTTGTGGTGGCCAGCGGGCGGATCCGGTTGAATGTTGGGAGGGAGAAGCGGAGGGCAGCTGGACCAAGGTGTTTTACCCTCCCGAGCATCTGGGCGGTGATCCGGGAGTGAGTGATGGGGTTACCTATTCGCTCATCTTGAGGCACCCAGTCTGCGAGAGCTGTACAATTGCTGAACTTGACACGGACGGCTCGAGTTGGAGCACGTACGAAACCTCCGGCGTGTATGGCGAGTTCAACGCCAGCGAGTTTTCCCTCTCTCCAGAGTATCTGGCTGCTTCCGATTTTTCGAACTTTGAGAACGGCTGGCGAATCTATTCGCGCACGTTTGCGCTGCTGGATCGGGAGACTCGCAACTGGATCGTGACCGAGCCGCCTGAGGAGTATGAGGGCCGCTTTGGAGCTGATCTTCACTGGACAGGTAGCTCATTCGTGCTCTGGGGCGGTGACGTAACGGACGATGGGCGAGGCGTGCTCGAAAGTGAGACTGTTATCCGTTCATTCTATGATGGCGCGACCTACGATCCTGCTGCCGGCACTTGGGATGTGGTGCTACCAGCTTGGCCCATTGGAGAGTTCCTCTATGAAGACAATGATCCCCAAGGCCAGATGAGCAGCGTATGGACCCCAGACGGCCTTTTTGTCTGGGGGTCAAAGCCGGATGAATCTGCGGCGGCGCTTGCTATCTACGACATTGAAGAGCACGAGTGGCGCTATCCTGAGCCAGAACACTCACCCGAGCCGCGTCGGTACCATCAACTGCTCTATCACGATCGCTTCGTCTATTTGGTGGGAGGCTTTCGTGCGAGCTACCACTGGGGAAATCATGGCCCTTCTGCTCAAGGCCCCCGGGATTTGTGGCGCTTTTCACTGGATGAACTGCAATGGGAACAGCTAGAGGTGCCGAAGTATGCAGACTTGGAGGTGGCGAGTGGACAATGGATCGGAGACCGTCTCGTGCTTTTGGGACAACGCTGCGCCTCTGGGTCCGCGTTCAGTGCCAAGGACGGAAGGTGGGAGCCGATCGCAGGTGAAGGTCGTCCGCCGCTTGCTCCGTACGTCATCCCGAGCGTGGGCGAGCTGGCGGTGGCGGGGGACAGCCTCGTGGTCAACGCCGTCTCTTCCGATGGCACGTTCGAGGATAGCGCGGTGTGGATCTTCGAATTCTAACGCGTCGCCCCCGGGGGCGCGACATGGCCCCGGCGCGCGCGAGCGGTCGCCTGGGCAGGCGCCCCTCAAAACCTGGCTGAACGCCTCGACTCACCAGCGAACAAAAATGAACAACGGCGCTGTCCAAAGAGGACGCGCCGCTGGGTCTGGCGAGAAGATCTCACCGAATACTCACATGCCCTGGGGAACCTGATCCAGATTGACCTCGTTCAGCGCATAGCGGATCAAGGCACTGCGGTTGGCCTTGGTCATGCCCTTGGCCTTGAGAATGTCGACCATCTCGTCCAAGCGCTGCAGGTCCTTGGTGTACATGGAGATGCAGATCACCTTGTAGTGAGTCGGCTTGTCCAGCTTGTCGCGGGCGGGGACCGCGTTCTTGGGCCCCGGGTACATGCCCGTGGGGATGGAGTCGTCGTTGTCTATGGCCTTCAAAGCCGCTTGATAGTCTGATTGATCGCTCATCATGCCTCCTCATTGCGGCTGATCACCGCTGCCTCGCGTTTTTTTCAACCGCTGTTGCGGCGTCATGGCCGCTGTTGCGGCTCGCCGTCCGCGCCTGAGTTGAATCGCATTGTTGTCGGCCGCTGGCCAACTTTCTGGAAGTTCTTCTCGAACCGCTCAATGAGCGGCCAAATAACCAGAAAGGCTGCGGGCGCGTGATGAGCACCTACCGAGACTCAATGTCGGAAGTGACGATTTCCGGTCAGAACCATGGCGATGCCATGATGATTGGCGGTCTCGATGACTTCGGGATCTTTCTTGCTGCCGCCGGGCTGGGCGATGGCGGCGATGCCCGCGGCCGCTGCCACCTCCACGCCGTCGGGGAAGGGGAAGAAGGCGTCCGAGGCCAGCACTGCCCCCCGGGCCAAGTCGCCGGCCTGGTCGCAGGCAATTTGCGCGGCTTTGACGCGGGAGGTCTGGCCCCCGCCGATGCCTACCGTCGCAAAAATACCCGGTGCGGTCTGGCGGGCGATGAGGATGGCGTTGCTCCGCACGTGTTTGCAGATGGCCCAGGCGAATTCGAGCGCGGCCAAGGTCGCTTCATCCGGGGTGCGGCTCGAGACGACACGGCCCGAAAGCACTTCGCCGCTGGCCGTCGCGTCGCGTTCTTGCACCACGTAGCCGCCGCCGATGCCCTTGGCGTAAAGCGCGTGGTGCGCTCCGTCGAGCCACTCGCCTGTGGCGAGCAAGCGCAAACTGGGTTTTTTGCGCAGGATGGCCAGGCCATCTTCGGAGAAGGTGGGGGCGATGACGCACTCCAAAAATGTCTCGGACAAGAGCTGCGCGGTCTCGAGATCCACGGGACGATTGAGCGCCACGATGCCGCCAAACGCGCTGACCGGATCGGCCTCACGCGCCGCAAGGTAGGCCTGACTGAGCGTCGGAGCGGTGGCCGCGCCGCACGGGCAGGCGTGTTTGATCACCACGGCGCCGGGCCCTGTGAGTTCGCGGACGGCTTCCAAAGCTGCGCTGGCGTCCACCAGGTTGTTGAAGGACAGCTCCTTGCTGCCCATGCCCAGGCTTTCGGCGCTGGCCAAGCACCCCTCGGGCGCGCCCCGTTCTACGTAAAATGCCGCTTTTTGGTGGGGGTTTTCCCCGTAACGCAGGCCATAACCTTTGACCAGCGGCAGCGTGAGGTGCTGGGGGAAGCCGTCGCTCTCGCCTAGTCCAGTCATCCAACCGCTGATGGCCGCGTCGTACGCGGCCGTTTGGGCAAACGCCTTGCCCGCCAATTTGCGCCGCGTTTCGCTGCTCAATTCCCCGGTCTTCTCAATCTCCTCCAGCACGCGACCGTAGTCGGCCGGGTCACACACGATGCCCACGCGATCGTGATTTTTTGCCGCGCTGCGCACCATGCTGGGGCCGCCGATGTCGATCTTCTCGATCAGTTCTTCAAAGGTGGAGTTGGGATTTTTGAGGGTCTGTTCGAACGGATACAGGTTGACGACCACCAAGTCGATGAACCCCGCGCCTATTTTCAAAAGATCCGCTTCATCGTGCCCTTCGCGAGCCAAGATCCCGCCGTGGATCTTGGGATGCAGCGTCTTGACCCGGCCATCCATGACCTCGGGCGAACCGGTGTACTCATCGACGGCGACCACCGGGATCCCAGCGGCGCGCAGGGTGCTGTAGGTACCCCCAGTGGACAGCAACTCGACGCCACGCTCGGACAGTGCGCGAGCAAAGCTCACGAGGCCAGTTTTGTCGGAAACGGAAAGAAGTGCTCGGCGGATCGGCATGTCGGACGGGGGTAACGTTCCGATGCGGGTCCGTCAACGGACCCCAGCTGGGCCGGCCATTTGTGCCAAAATCACGGTGTGCTCGCTGATCTGGGTCAGCAAGCCCGACTGCTGACATGTTTCCAAAAGGCGACCAAGTCCTCGGGAAGCGGCGCCTGAAACTCCACCTCGCTCTTGGTGAAGGGATGGACCAGCCGATAGAAGGTGGAGTGGAGCGCGTGACGCGGGAGCTCGAGCACGGCCAGGTCCTCAGCTGTGAGTTCATTGTCAGCTCCGCGCGCCAGGTACACTTCATCCGGACCGTACAGCTTGTCACCGACGATGGGCGTGCCCAGCTGGGCTAAATGCACGCGGATTTGATGTTGGCGCCCGGTGTACAAGTCGCATTGCACCAGAGCGTAGCCATCACACGCTTCGATAACGGTCACGCCGGTGCGCGCGGCCAGGCCTTCTCCCGGCTCGGCCACGCGCATTTTGACGCGCAATGGGCTCGGATCAGCGGTCAGCGGCGCGTTGACCAGGCCGTCCTCTGGCACGCCCCAGGTGATGGCCAAGTACACCTTGTCTGCGCGGGCGGGAACCGGGTCGCCCCGTTTTGCGGCGCGCGCCTCGGCTTTGGCGCGTCCCTCCACCTGCATCTTAAATAGGCGATCGGCCTCGGGTGTCTTGGCAAGCATCAAGATGCCGCTCGTCTCCCGATCCAGCCGGTGGATGAGGGATAGAAATTGATCCGGTCGTGCCGCTTGCAGCGAGCGAATCACCGTGTGGCGATGATGACGTGCTGTCGGATGCACGGTCATGAGCGGCGGCTTGTTGACCACCAGCAAATAGTCGTCCTCATAGATCGTGGTGAGGTCGCTTGGGGGCGGGGCTTCATCCAGGGCCGGCCGCCACAGCACGATGCGGTCTTCACCCTTGACCCGCTCGGAGGACTTGAGACGCCGCCCCTCCCAAGAAAAGGCTGAATTTTCGATGATGAGCGCTGCGCGTGTCCGACTGGTTGCACGCAGTTGGGTGGTCAAGAAGCGATCCAGCCGCATGCCGTGGGACTCCGGAGGGACGCGGATCACTCGCACGATCGCATCGTCGGCTACCGTTTTGGGACGGGGTGGGGCGTCGTTCATGAAAGGACCCCCACGAAGCTCAGGCGCGGACGGGACTGTCCAACTTTTGGATCTCCGAGCCGATGCCCTCATCGGTGAAAATCTCCAAGAGCAATGCGTGCATGACGCGGCCATCAACGATGTGCACCTTCTCTACACCGCCGTCTACGGCAGCGAGCGCGCATTCGACCTTAGGGATCATGCCGCCCGAGATCACGCCGCTTTCAATGAGGGACTTGGCCTCGCGCGCGCGGAGCGAACGAATGAGCTCTCCGTTTTGGTCTTTGACGCCTTCAACGTCGGTCATCAACATGAACTTGGCCGCGCCTAAGGCGGCGGCAATTTTCCCTGCGGCCGTGTCAGCGTTGACGTTGAGCGCCTCGCCATTTTCCGCCTTGGCGATGGGCGCTACCACCGGGATGTAACCCTTGTCGAACAGATCCTTCAGCAATTGGGGGCGTACGCGATCGATCACCCCGACCCGTCCCAAGTCGGCGGACACACTTTGTCCGTCCTCGGTGACTTGCACGGGCGCCTTGCGGCGCGCAGTCACCAGCTGAGCGTCCTTGCCGCTGAGCCCCACCGCGCGACCACCCTCCTCGGAAATGAGCCCTACGATTTCCGAATTGATCTGACCCCCCAAGACCATCTCCACCACGTCCATGGTGGCGTCGTCGGTGACCCGGTGGCCGCCACGAAATGTGGACTGGATCCCCATCTGCTGCAGGGTGCGGCTGATCTGCGGACCGCCTCCGTGCACCACCACGACGTTGATGCCCACGTAGCGCAAAAGGCACACGTCCCTGGCAAAGGAGCGCTTGAGGCGTTCGTCTATCATCGCATGTCCGCCGTATTTGACCACGAAGACGCGCCCCTGGAAGCGCTGAATGTACGGGAGAGCTTCATGGAGAACGGCGGCTTTTTGAATCAAAACGTCCATGGGGGGCTGCCCCGTAGCACTTCACCGGCCGCGTCGCTACTCGGGGACCGCCCTTGGCGGTGGACCGCCTGCCGAGAAAGCGGTAGAGACTCCAAAACATGAATATCCTGCTTATCGCGGCGCAATTCGCTCCGTATGTGGCTGAGCGACCGTCAGCGGAATCGGTGGCCCAATTGGCCAAGGCGCTGCGGCTCCTGGAGCACACCGTGACCGTGGTCCTGCCCAAGACGGACCACTACCAAGACGCGGGATTGATTGCCGCGCGGCGGCTGTCACCCCTGACGGCGAGCGCGCGCGAGGGCGGTGGGTCCGTGGAGTTGGCGCACGTCTACGACGTGACCCTCACCAATGGCGTACGCCTCGGGCTCTTGGACTTGCTGCCCCGCACCAACCCCAAAACCAAAGACTCCTCGGACGCTGTGGCTCACGCCACCTGGCTTGCGCAATGGGCCCAGGCAGTAGGTGCCTATGTCACCACGCAGGCCGCTCAAGGCACGCCGTTCGATGTGGTGCACGCCCACGACTGTGAAATGGGCCTGGCCCTCTTGGCCGTGAAGGAGTCAGGCCTGCCCAAGGTGCTGAGCGTGCACGACGCCGATCAGACGGGCAGCTTTCCGCGCGAATTGGCCAGCATCTTTGGCTTGACCGAGGAATGGTTGAGCAGCCACGATTTTGGCTCAGGGGAGGAAATCAGCCTGCTCAAGGGCTTGCTCAGCCAGGCCGATGCCGTGATCGTCTCCTCAGAGAGCTACGGGAAGAAACTGCAGGCTCCCGAGCACCGCGGCGGTCTGGCGCGGGCATTTCAAGCAGCCGAGGTCATCGGCATCGTCGAGGGCATCGATCAGGCGGTGTTCAACCCGGCGACGGACTCGACGCTGAGCTGCCGCTACGATGCGGCTCGCGCGGAAAGCAAAGGGCGCAACCGCGCGGCAGTCTTGGATCGTCTGGCGCTGCCCTTTGATCCGGCGCGCCCCATCGTGTTTTGTGAGTGGGACGACTGGGGTGACCCAGCTTGGTCCACGCTGCTGGGGGCGCTACCCAGCTTGCTCCGCAACGAGATGGCCCTGATCGTCTCGGGCGGTCCAGCGCCCAGCCAGGAGATCACGGAGACCTTTTCCGACCAGTTTCGCCACGTAAGCCAGCTCCCGGCAGTTGAGCGTCGTGGCGTGCTCGCAGCGAGTGATTTTTACCTGTCCGTGGCGCGCAAAGACCCAACGGGTCGGCGCCTGATGCAGGCCAGTCGTTATGGTTCGGTGCCCATCGCGTACCTGACCGACGCGGTGGCAGATTTGTTGGTGGATTGTGATGCTGAACTGACCACGGGCAATGGCATCGTGTTCGAATCCATGACCCAACGTGCGCTCCAGACAGCGCTCGCTCGGGCCATCCGCGCCTACAATCGGCCCAATTTTCGCGCGCTGCTCGCCCGGGTCATGCGGCGCGACCTCGCCTGGGATCGCGCGGCTCGTCGCCACGCCCAAGTCTATTCACAATTGGCACACGGCAGCTGAGCCAGGCTGCGCGCCGCCTAGCGCTCCGCAGGGCGGAAGAGGAGCCGGCGCGCACTCAGTAACTGTTGGGTGAGGGCCCGGTACCAAAGGGCCTCGGTCAGGATGCTGAGCAAGATGAGCCCCTGCACCAGGGCGCTGCTGAGCAAACTGGACCCGAGCCCTCGGTACACCAGGACCGAGAGGGCAGCTAGAGCACCGCTAGAGACCAGCCGCGCCAGGCGTAAGCCCAGCAGTCGTGGTGTGGTGATGCTGTCCAAGAGCGCCGCCCACAGGCGCCTGCGCAGGCGCGGGCGCTCACCGTCCACGAGCAGTCCGCTGAGCTGCATATGGTCGCTCATCACGCTCAATAGCACCCAAGCGAACACGAGGATGACGATGCAGAGCCCGAGCAGGGCCAGCACGTGAAAGCGAAACCCGGCGTTCAAGTCGGAGAGCAGTGTCCAGCCGGCGCGCATCGCGAGCCACGTGCACAAAAAGCTTGCGACTGCCCGGGCGCCACGAATGAGTAGCGCGCTGCCGAAGACGTCCAGCGTGGGCCGCGCAAGCAAGGACCCAGAGGGGCACGAGTTGCGCGCGCAGTCCGACAAGAGGTGCAGGTGAGCGAGCACGAGCAGCGGCAGCGCCGCCCCGATCAGCAGGAGTGACTCCAGCCCGGCGTGGCCCAGCATTTTTCCCTCGATGCGCCCCAACTCGAGCAGCAGGTAGCCCCCCGAGTCCAACCCAAAGACATGAGCGTCCGTGAGCGTTTTGGTGTGCTGGTTAAAGTGCAAGGTGATGAGGGCTGAAAACAAGCTTTGCGCAAACAGGCAGCCCAGCGCGGCGGTCACGTGTCTGAGTAGGGGTGAGTGCATCAACTGGCCCCCCATTGCAGGAGCCAACTGACCAACGAGAACAAGAGGAAGCTCACGCGTCCCTGCTTGTTATCCCGGCGCAGCGCTTTGGGCTTGGTGGGCCCTTGCTCGTTGGGCGCCGCCTGGGTGAAGCTGGCGCGATTGTCGAGTAAATTGGAATCGAGCAAGATGTGGTGGTCTGGATCGAGTTCCACGCGCACCAAGGCCGCGCGGTGGTTTGCCTGGTACAGCTTGGTCGGCTGATCGGAGACCCCCATTTGAACCACGGAGGAACCGTCGGCAAACACGAGGCGGAGCGGGTACTTGAGCGTCAGCGCGCCCTCGTGCATCACCTGGATGGTGGAGTGGTACCCGCTCGGGGTGCGCTCGCTGCTGACTTCACCCAGCCGTAGCTCGAGGGTGGCGTTTTCGTGGAGCATCAAGTGCGCCTGCCGTCGCGCGTCGCCGCCCAGTTCTTGTTCGACCACACGTAGGAAGTCCGTCAGCGTCGGGTGACGAAAGCGAAATTGCGCGGCGTAGCGCGACAGAACTCGGCTCAAGTTGGGGTCAGAAGCGCCGTGGCCCAAGGTCCAGAGCGCAAGCGGCGCCCGTCCGTAGATCACCTGAGCGAGCTCACCAAAATCCCTGAATTGGTCCACTGAACTGGCGATTTTGGTAGAGGTTTGGTTGTGTCCCGCTTGGGAAAAGAACAGGAATCTGCCCAGGGCGGCGCGGCTGAGGCCCGGCCAGGCGCTCACCCCGGGTGGGACCAGGTGTTGGTCCATGTAAATCCATTCCAAGAACGCAGTGATGCTTTCATCGAGGAAGGGAGAAGTCATTTCATCCGAAGCGATGACGGACTGAAACCACTGATGGATGAACTCATGGATCGTGACGAGTTCGACCACACGTACGCCCAAAAGTGGAAGCATGACACCGCTGCGCGTCGTGATGAATTGCGGATACTCCATGCCCTCGGCCGGGCCAGCGAATGGGGGAGGGATCACCACCGTGAGATCCGCGTACGGGTAGCTACCCAGCTGCTTTTCTAATTGGGACAGCCCCCCCGACAGGGTGCGGAGCGTGGCTGCGCGGAGCGCATCTGTGTCCGACGGACCCAGCAGGTGGACACGGACTGGACCGAGCGCTGCTTCCGATTTTACAAATTGGGGCCAGGCGGTCCAGGCAAAGTCCACCACGTTGCGTGCCTCCGCGCGAAAAACGGCGCGGCCCTGGGCGCTCTCGCCCAGTTGCTCGAGCGTTCCGGTGGAGCCGATGACGTAGTCGTCGGGTACGTCCATGCGGACCACGTAGTTGGCGAAGTTTGCATAGAACTCGCCGGCTGAATGATAGGCAAAGTGACGAAAGGATCCGTCGGGCTCGAGCTTGGCGAGCTTGGGAAACCACTGCCCTAGCAAGAAGAAGTCACGCGCTACCCCGCTGCGCTCGACCATCTCTGGGATGACGCTGGTGAAGGTGAGCCGGAATGCAGCGCTTGCCCCAGGGGCGATGGGCGCGGGCAGGGGGACGCGGATGTCAGTCTTGTCGTCTGGGTCGCCGGGACTATTTGGGTCGGCACTTTCCCACAAGTTCGTTTCTCCAAAATGGGGACTGGTCAAGCTGTGGACCTCCACTGAGCCAGGTGCCCCCAGTGACCGCCCGCTGCGCGCCCGGCCCGCGCGGAGGAACTGCGTATTTTTGTGGGAAAATGCGTTGAAATAGAGGTGAAAGTACAGATTGGAGAGCGGGGCGCTGCTGATGTTTTTGAGCTGTAGCTCCGCCGTGCCGTGGAGGGTTCGGGCGCCGGGGTCCAACCTCACAGACAACTCATAGTCTACGAAATGGTCCTCGGCCTGCGCAGGCCGTGGTGGGAGCGGCGGGGGTGCTATGGCCGGCGCAGGGCGCGCAGGCGCAGCTTGCGCGGAGATGTGCAGCTCGGCAAACCCCGTGAGCAGCAGCGAGACGAGCACCAAAGAGACACGAGCCCAGGCTGAATTGAAGAGGACACGGGCTACCATCGTCACGAATGGATGCGCAGGGAGCGAATGGATGCGCAGGGCGCGGTCAGCTGAGCAGAATCACCTTTTGATCGAGCAGCGAACACAAGATGCGCAGGGCGTCCAAACGCTGCATTCCCGACACATCGAGCAGATCGTCGATGGACGAGATGCCGTCGATCATGGAAAGTAGAAAGCCCGCCCGGTGGTCCAAGGACAGCCAGCGGATCTGATCGGGAGTCATGGCGATGTGGGGGACCTTCTCCAAGCCACTGATGCGCGATGAATACATGTCGAGCAATACTTCCCGACATTTATCGGCCAGCGAACGTGCTTCTGGGTCCTGCGGAGAGCGATTGAGGATTTGTTCGGCCACGTCGAGCGAGCCCGAGAAATCCCCCATCGCGAAGCGATCTTTCATCAACTGGTGCGAGCGCGGTGGCTGCGTCGAACTCGACGTGGGCGTGAAAGGTGGCGGAGGAGGAGGGAGTTCCGAGGCCAAATCGAGTTCCATGCCAGGGCCCTGGTGGGCGCCGGGTCCCTGGAACATTCCAGGTGGACGCAAGGCGATGGCGTCGCTTCCTTTACTGTCTTCCGGATCGAAACCGCGCGGCGGGGGCGCAGTGGGCATCTGGCTGAGGTGGGGCGTGGTTGGCTTTTCGTTCTCGGGAAAACTCGAAATGTACAAATCGAGACGAAACTCAGCGTCGTGATCCCCGGCCTGCTCAGGAGGTGGAGCCTGGGTGGCCGCGCGTGCTCGTTCTACTGCGGTGGTGCTGCGCGCCCAATGCTCAGGTGGAATTTGATGGGGCGCGGTGTCTCGTTCATGGGGGTCATCGTCGATGGCTTCGAGTTCGATGCCCGTGGGAGGCGCCGTCATCAATCCCTCGGGCAACTGTTCGCGCACAGGGGCCGTGGGCATTCGACTGGGCCGTGGCAGAGTCGTCTGCTCTTCATCGCCCCAACCTTCGTCGATGTGACTCAACTCGGGCGGTAGCGACATGCGCGGTTTTTGGCCGGAAGCCATACGTTCAGTCTTTGATCAGTTCCTCGCCACTACTCCACGAAACATCTTGTCAGCTCGCTCCAAATGAGCAAGCTGCTCGCGAATTGCCCCTGCGTCGCGACTTTCAATCGCTCGGCGCGCTGCGTCCACCGTGCTCCGGGCCTTGGACAGCGAATCACGCCCGAAATCCGCGGTACCCACGGTCTGTTCCACTTCTGAAAACATGCCCTCGATCCCGGCGATGAGGGTCTCGGCCCGCTGCCGCGCGCCCTCGAAGGCTTCGTCGGTTTTCCTTTCCACCATGAAATCGCGGGCTTCCGAGGCCATCTGGCGAATTTCGTCTGTGGTGAGACCCGAGGAAGCGGTGACCTGAATGGCCTGTACCTGGTTGGTCTCCAAGTCCTTGGCGCTGACACTGACGATGCCGTCCGTGTTGATTTCAAACGCCACGTCGATCTCTACTTCGCCTCGCGGGGCGCGGCGCAGTCCCGTCAAGATGAACTCACCGAGCAGCTCGTTTTCATCTGCGCGCTCGCTATCGCCTTGCATGACGATGATCTTCACCGCCGTCTGGTTGTCGCGGCTCGTGGTAAACGTCTTGCTCATGCTGGTGGGGACGGTGGTATTGGTGGGGATGAGCTCTTCGAAATGACTACCAAACGTCATGATCCCCAGCGCGTGGGGCGTGACGTCGAGCAACAACATCTCGCGTTTGTCCTCGACCAAGGCGGCGCCTTGGATAGCAGCTCCCATGGCCACGACCTCGTCCGGATGTACACCGCGATTGGGTTGGCGCCCAAAGAACTGACGCACCGCGTCTTGAATGGCCGGCATCCGCGTCATGCCTCCGACGAGCAGCACGTCTTCAATCTCATTGGTCCCGAGCTGTGCATCGTCCAAAGCTTGTCGACAAATCTCGACCGTTCGCTCGATCAAATCTCGGCTCAGTTCTTCGAACTTCTTACGACTCAGGTTGGTTTGCAAGTGGAGGGCTTCGTTGGCACTCGTGGAGATGATGAACGGCAGATTGATTTCGGTCTCCGGCATGCTCGACAGCTCACACTTGGCCTTTTCTGCGGCGTCGCGCAAGCGTTGCAGGGCCATGCGATCCTCACGCAGGTCGATGCGGTGCTCGGCTTGAAACCCATCGACCAACCAGTCGATGATGCGTGCATCAAAGTCTTCACCACCAAGGAAGGTGTCACCAGTGGTAGCGATCACCTTGAACACACCCTGCGAACTGATCTCCAAGATAGAGATGTCGAAGGTCCCGCCGCCCAAATCAAATACAGCTACGGTCTTGTCGATGTTCTTGCCGAAACCGTACGCCAAAGCCGCCGCCGTGGGCTCATTGATGATGCGGATCACATCGAGACCCGCGATGGTTCCGGCATCCTTGGTGGCCTGGCGCTGATTGTCGTTGAAATACGCGGGGACCGTGATGACCGCTTTGCTCACTGACTGACCCGTGTATTCGTCCGCCACCAGCTTCATTTCTTGCAAGATCATGGAGCTGATCTCGGGCACGGAGAACAACTTGTTGCGCAACTCGATGCGCACGTCGTCATGGGGCCCTTCCACGATGTGGTACGAGGACGTCATCAGTGCATTTTTGACCTGAGGCGATTCCCACTTGCGACCGATGAGTCGTTTGGCCGCATGCACGGTGTTCTCAGCATTGGTGATGGCCTGCCGTTTTGCGATATGCCCGACGAGGCGTTTTCCGGCCTCCGTGACGGCCACGATGCTGGGCGTGGTCTTGTATCCACCGCGATTGGGAATCACCGTGGGCGTATCCCCCTCGAGAATCGACACGCAGGAATTCGTCGTCCCAAGGTCAATACCGATTACAAGCTCCATGAGACTTCTTCAGTTTCCTTTCTGACTGGATCGCTGACCCATTAAGCCTCCCCAGCGACTGCGCGCACGTCCCGCTGCTACGCCACTAGAGAGCCGATTGGACTCGCAGGGTAGAGCTTACACGCAAGCGAAGCAGAACGCCTTATTTGAGCGACTTTTGCAGTAATTTTGCCTGCTGATTTTCGGGCTCGAGTTCGAGCGCTCGTGCAACCTCACCGAGCGCGCTGGTTTTCATGCCAGCGGCGCTATACGCCTGGGCTAGGGTGAGTCGATAAGCGACGCGCTGCAAATCACGCGTAACAGCGGTGCGGGCAAGCTCTACGACCATGCGCTTCTCTCCGGGGTTCAGTATCTCCAAATGTAGGAGACACTCCGCAGCCTTGTTGAACAAAGCAGCGGAATCCTTGCCGCGCGCAGCGCGCTCATAAGAACGTGCAGCACGCGCCCATTGCGCTTGTTTTTCCTCATACTTGGCCTGCTCCAGAAAGCGCGGGGCCAAGGCGCGATCGGCCTCCTGTTGCACGGTGTTCAGTTCGCGTTGCAGCGCCGCGTCGTCCGGCCTGAGTTCCAGCGCCATGCGCACGGCGGCGACGGCGGCGGACCAGTCGCCATTGCTCCGTGCGGTGCTCGACTTCAATAACAACTTGCGCACGCTTTCGTCGCCTTCGTTGCGTTTGGCGTCGAATCGAGCTCTCAGGTCGGCACGTACCGTCTGGCGCACGCTGTCAGAATCACTCTGGGGCATGGGGGACTTGATGCGAAGTCCCATCTTTCGCGCCAGGAGTTTGCGTGCTGCATCGTTGTTGGAACCTGGTCCCCGGGCCGACGGCTCGGGAGGCGTGCTGGAAGTTGTGGACGAACTGCCGGTGGGCCAGGTCTCGCCGGTGGCCTCGGTGGCGGGGAAGGTGACGTCCTCCAGTGCCTCAAAATCCAGGTGGGGCGCGCGGGGCGCAGGAGGAATGTGCCCTATCGTGTCCACCACCACGGTCCGGCCCGTCGTCTCGCTGGGATTCTGCTCAGCGGGTGCTCCACTTGGCCTGGTCGAATCCGAGACGGTGGGAACCATCGACGCGCGAGCGCCGAGCGTGCCGTGTCGGCTGGCGAGGTACGCGTCGTACTCTGCGCGCGTCTTGTTGCGGCTCAACGTTTCGCTGGCGCGGGTCAATACGTCGCTGATCTTCAAGAGCAGGGGCGCAAATTTGCCCGTCCTTTTCCCGAAGAACCTGTCCGCGTGGTACAGGTTCATCAGTTCAAAGTACGCGCGCTTGATCTCCGCTTTATCGGCCGTTTGCGATACGCCCAGCAGCTTGTAGTGATCATCGATTTCGAGTCGTGCAACGAGGTCCAAGATCCGCTTTTGCGTCTCGACGTCGAGGTCGATCTCCTCTGGATAGTTGCTCATGATCTCATTCAAACTGACGCACGTCGGAGTCCCCCGGAGGGTGGCCGCGCTTGCCTTGAGCTACTTTACGAGGCTCGTGCCGCCACGCAAGGGCTCGAAATGCCAGCTGGAAGCTTAGCGCTGCTGCCCAGTCACGGGCCCCTTGAGCGAAGCCGTCGAACCGCCAGTCTTTCCCACCCATGACCCGACCAGGGTGGAGATCTCGGCATCGCCATTGAGACTCACATCACCACTCGCGCCGATCAGCAGTGAAGCAGGTTGGCCTGACGCCTTGATCTCTTCCCAAAGAGCCGCGACTTGGCTGGTGCAGGTTGCGAGCAGGCAGGCGGCGTCACATTGCTCGAGTTGAGTTTCGCCCAAGTGGGCCGCCAGGACTTCAGCAACCCCGGCGCAAGCCGCCGCTTGCGCGATGAGGGTGGGCGGATCACTGTCGGGCTCGGACTCGGCCTCAGCTTCGGCAATTTCCCCCAGCCACCGGATAGGGTCGTAGAGAAGTTCTCCCCCCAAAGACACCTTGTCTCCCGTTTGCACCTCGAGTTGCCAGTCATCAGGCACCTCGAACCCGGCCGTCTCTGCGTCAATCGAGGTCGCAGAAAGTAGCGTAAATTGGCTCTCCAATCCGTTCAGGGTGAGCTCGGCCTCAAAAATTTCAGGGCCCTCCATGTACACGGACGCGTTGGTGAGGATGGCGCGCACTGTGTCGGAAATGGCCGTGGGTGAACTGAGTTGAGACTCCACATCCTGGATCACGTCGTCAGAACTCACCAGTTGGTCAAAGGCGGTCTGGTCTGTGGCGCTCAGTTGGCTGCGCATGAGGGAAAGCAGCGCGTGCGTGTCGCTTGGATACTCCTCAATCAATGTAGCAATGCTGTCAGCAATAGCCGTGTCCAAGATCGCGGCCAGTTCGGTGGCGGCGTCCACGCCCAGTGTCAGTCGGAGCTGTCCCGACGCGACATTGACCGGGCTGTCCGTCATCGTCACCTCGACCGAGACCTCTTGGTCGGTGGAAATTTGGGTGACGGTTGAGCAGCCACTGGCTAGCTTGTCGCCCCGCATGCTCACAGCGAGCATCGTTCCTGCCGGGATGTTCTCGATGAGCGGCCGCGTTGTGGAGCTGGCCGTATGCGGGCCTTTTTCCAATGTCGACTCCAATTGGTCGCAACTGAGCCCCGGCCAGGCGGAGGCGTACCATTTGGATACATCACGAGTGCCCGAGTACACGGGGATGACCCGTACCCGACCCAAGCCCTGGACCTTCACGGCAACTGCACGGAGCGTGTCTTCGCCCGTGACAAGCGACGCCCTGATCTGAAAATCTGTAGGCTCGCTTGGTGCGTGCACCGCTACTGACGCCGTCCCGTCGCCGGCGACGACGACGTTGTTACCCGTGAGGTAACCGTCGAAGGGCTCGCTGTCGGCGAGGATCTCGAACATCACGGTCTGGCGGAGCGCTGGCGATACGATGGCAGTAATTTGCGCAACCCCCGAGGGGGCGAGCTCAAGCGTCGATGTTTCCGTAAAAGTGATGGTTTGGTGAGTATCGACGTCGCCATCACCCTCCGCGCCAGCACCTCCGGTGGTTGTGTCAGGGTACCCCGGCGCCTCAGCGGCGCTGCAGCCGACCATCATCAAGCCACACTCGGCAAGCAGAGTCAGCCGAACCAGGCCGAGCGCGCGCCTGAGCACGGCGTGTCGCGAACTTGCGGCGGGGAAGGGAAAGGAGGCAAGATTAAGCATAGGCAGCTAGGAGTATTGCTCTTACTGCAATAAGAGCAATGACTCTCCGCCCCCACGAACCGAGAATTTTACTCGTAGACGACGAGCCTGCGCTGCGCCAAACCCTGAGTATTTTGCTGCGGCGCGAGGGCTATGACGTCATTGTCTGTGCAGGACAAAAGGACGCCCTCAGCGCCCTGCGTTCCGCTCCCCGGCCATTTCCCGTCATTCTGACCGATCTCTCCATGCCCGACGGCTCGGGGCTGGACATCCTGGCTGCCGCCAAGACCCGTGCTTCGTCCACACAGGTCATCCTACTCACCGCCTACTCCACCGTGGAAAATGCGGTGTCAGCGATGAGCGGGGGGGCCTACGACTTCGTGACCAAGCCGTTCGACAATGCGGAGCTCACCGCGCTCATTCGCAAAGCCTTCGAGAAGTTCGAGCTGCTTTCGGAAAACGAAGTGCTGCGTGCTCGAATAGGTAGCGATCGTGGTGAAGTGATCGGCAAGAGCGCGGCGATGCATAAGGTCCTCGAGCTGGCGGGACGCATCGCTCCATCGAAGACCAGTGTGCTCATTACCGGGGAGAGCGGAACGGGTAAAGAGCGCATTGCACGGCGGATTCATGAGCTATCGGATCGAGCACAAGGGCCATTTTTAGTCGTCAATTGTGGTGCGTTGCCTGAAAACCTGATGGAGAGTGAACTCTTCGGGCACGAAAAGGGTGCGTTCACGGGCGCTGTCGAGCGGACCCGGGGAGTGTTTCGTGAAGCCGAAGGCGGCACTCTGCTCTTGGACGAGCTGGGGGAACTACCCTTACCGCTTCAGGTCAAGCTGCTGCGCGTTCTACAAGAGAAGGCGGTGCGACCGGTGGGGGCAACGCGCGAATCAGCAGTGGACGTGCGGGTGCTCGCGGCGACCAACCGAAATATCGAAGAGGACGTGGAGGCCGGGAAATTCAGGCAAGATCTGTACTATCGCATCAACGTCATTCGCTTGGAGTTGCCCGCGTTACGGGAGCGCTTGGAAGACGTGCCCGCCTTGGCCGAGGGGTTGATTCGTCGACTGGCCCGTGAAATGGGCAAAGAGTTGCGGGGTTTTACGCCCGACGCGATGCGAGCGCTGATGGCTTACAAGTATCCGGGCAACGTGCGCGAGCTCGAGAACATCCTGGAACGCGCCGGGACCTTGGCTGGTTCGCCTGTCATTGGCTTGGGCGACTTACCAGAGAGCGTGAGTGGGTTAGTAGGAGGCACGAGCCCACAGTTGCTCACGTTGCCGGAGGATGGCTGTGATTTGGAGCAGGTGCTCAATGAAGTGGAGCGGCGCTTTCTGCTGGAGGCTTTGGACAGAACAGGCGGCGTACGGACGCAGGCCGCCAAACTGCTGGGGATTTCGTTCAGGAGTTTGCGCTATCGGCTCGTGAAACAGATGCTCGTCGACCAGGAGGGCGCGAGTGAGCCGGCAGACGATGACTCAGATAGTGAAGAAACTGCGGCCAAGTAGTTTCAGGTGGAGGAGCGCAATGCTAAATTCAAGCTCAGTGCTGGACCAAAGCCGCAGGAATTTAGCGTCAGACGGCGTGCCCCCGGGCCGCGCTCTTGGGTCGTGCCTCGGGTCAGGTGCGATCAGGGTCCGCGCCTTCACTCTCACGGAGTTGATGGTGGTCGTGGTGATCATCGGTATCCTGGCGTCGCTCGGCGTCGCCGGCGTGCGTCAAAAAATGAGGCAAGCCAAGCGGGTCGAGGTGGTCTCGGGCCTGCAAGAGATAGCCAAGGCTCAGGATCGATTTCGCGCCGAACACGGCGTGTTTCTCAATGTCTCGCCCGATCTCGCCACCTACTATCCGCCGCTCGTGGCTGGGCAGGTGGCGAATTTTTGGGGACACACAGGCGAAGGACCATGGCGCGAGTTAGGTCCGGAGCTGCCGCAGTTGGTCTCTTTCTCTTACTCCACGGTGGCGGGCTTGCCGTTCTCCGATCCTCCGGCCCTCGATCCCGACTTCGAAAGCCCCCCAGCGTGGCCTGCATCGAGTACACTGGTGGAGCCGTGGTACGTTGTCGGAGCAAAGGGCGCCGACAAGGGTTCAACCGGGTCCACTGTGTTCTTCATGAGCAGTTTCGACACGACCATCCACGAGCAGGACAACGAATGAGCACGGGATTTTTAGCTAGTTGCGCGTCAAAACCCAAGCTCGTCGTTGCTCGCCGCGCGTCGCTCGGTTTCACGCTGATGGAATTGATGATCGTTGTGGTCATTATGGGAGTGTTAGCGAGCCTGGCCGTGTATTCTCTCAATGGTTACCTGCAACGGGCCAAGGTGTCCGAGGCGCGGGAAGTGGTGGGCCAGATCATGGCTGCCCAAGAGGCCTACTTCGACGAGGTGGGTTCGTACCTGGACGTTACCGGGGGCATGAACGACGACAATTTCTATCCCGCAGGGAATTTTGACGGACGGATCATGATCCAGTGGGGCGGGGTCGATGCCTGCACGGCCCAAAGTGAAGCGTGCTCCGTGCGTTTCGCTCGGCTGGGCATCTCGGTGGGTACGCCCGTGCGTTTCCGTTACGCCGCGACCACCATGGCCGCGGGGGACCAACCCAAAATTCCCTCCGGGCACGTCAATTCGGCGGAGTTCAACCCCGGGGGTGTGACGTCGCCTCGCGCCGGTTATTCGGTGGTGGCGCTCAGTGATTTGAGCCCCGGTGGCGAGATGACGTCCGTTGTCGGCACCAGTATGCAAGCCCAGCTTTATGTCGGCAACTCGGGCGACTAAACTGGCCGCCGCATGAAGTCCCTGACGACGCTCCAGCTGGCCTTGTTGTTTGCGATGGTGGGGAGCGTACTTGCTGTGTTCGTTCCGCATTTCGTGCGCAACGTCCACGCGTCTCGCCTCGCGGAGCCCATTTCTGGGTTGAATCATTTGGCCACCTGGGCTTCGGTCCAGGCGGCGGGCTTTCCCATCCCGCTTGCGTATCCACCCAGCGTCGGCCGCACACCGGAACAGGTACCCGCCGGGGTATTGTCGCGCGATCCTGACGGGGCGTGGTCGCATCCAACTTGGAAGTTGCTCGGCTTTCGCAAGGAGGAACCGCACCGGTATTCCTTCGCGTTCGAGAGCGCATGCACGGATGCTGGTGCCCACTTCACCGCGAGCGCCTATGGAGACTTGGATGGTGACGGCGAGCTTTCACGGTTTTTCGTGTACGGAGAAACTCGCCCAGGCGCACATCCGACCATCTATTCGATCAGCATGGATAGGGAGATCGAGTAGTGAAAAGTCGCGTGCGTGACCTCGTAACCGTTATCACTTTGTGTGTGATGGCGGTGGGGGGCCTTTTTTGGGCGCAGCCCAAGGGGCTTGGGCTCGTCGAGAAGTTGGGCAATGAAGAGCACGTTTATGCCATGCCCAACCCCGAACATTTGAAGGTGTTCAGCTTGGGCTATCGTGCGGCGATGGCCGACTTGTTGTTCGGCCGTACGTTGGTCGACGCGGGTACTCATTTCGTTGAACGGCGCGTCTTCTTGCACCTGGACGCCTATCTGGACGCTGTGGTCGCGCTGGAACCGCGGTTTCGGGATGTTTACTACTACGCCGATACGTTGCTCAATTTATCTACCGTTGAAATGCCCCGGGAAAATCTGCGCAAGGCCAGGAACCTGCAAGAACGAGGGCTCAAGTTGTTTCCCGATGATCCGCAGCTGTGGATGTCAGCTGGCATGTTCGTCGCCTATGTGGCGCCCCAACGCCTGGCCGACAACGAGGATAAAGGCGAGTGGAAGGCCGCGGGCGTGGCCATGATTCAGCACGCCTGTGACGTATGGCCCAAGGCCGAGATCACTCCTCGCGTCTGCGTCTCCAGCTTTGGTCTGCTGGAGAAGACGGGGAAAACGGAAGCCGCCATCGCCAGCATGGAGCGGTTGTTGGCCATGACCGACGACCCACAGATTCGCTCTGGGGTGCTCGAATACTTGGCGCGCCTGACCGGCGAGCGAGCGGCGCTTCGCCGGGAAAAGGCGGCACAGCGCATGGAGGAACGTCAGTTGGCTGATCTGCCCGGTCTGAGTCGGACGCAATACCAACTGCTCGTGCCCCGCACCGATGTGCGGGCGTGCGTTGGACGTAGCTTGCCCTGGGCGCTCGATGAGTGTGCTTCTTCCTACGCGGGGCGCACAGAAGACGTTCCATGAGTTGACGATGCCCGCGGGTGCGGGCACCGCTGTTCTCTAGGGGCACCGCAGTTCTCTAGGGGCACCGCTGTTCTCTAGGGGAACCGCACGGCAGCCGTCGCCACGCTGCCCGGTTTCACGTTCACACTGCTGGTCTTTCGCCCGTGCTCCTTGTGCACGAAGACCACCGTGTGGGGACCCGCCGAGACACTCACGCCAATTTTAGGCGTAGTGCCGAGGGGGCGCCCATCGAGGATGACGTTGGAGACCGGGATGGAGTTGATGTTGAGGGTTCCGGTTCCGCTCACCGCCGGGGCAGCGCTGGGTTGCGGCGTCGAGCGCGGCGCGGGGGACGAGGCTCCGCGCGGACTGGGGCTGCTCACGGGGGCCGAGGCTCGCGGCTCATCCTGCTCGCTGCTCTCCTCCTCCATGCTGATGGTCACGGTCTTGACCGGCTCATTCAGGGTAAATTCCAAGGACTGTTCGAAATCCTGGTAGCCCTTCTTGGTGGCAACGATTTCATAACGCTTACCGTCGACGGGGAGGATGAGCGGAGCGCCCTTGTCCACGATGCGATCGAGGGGGCGACGCTTGCCGTCGACCAGCAAGAAAACCTTGGCGTCTTCCGCGCTGTCATCCAGCTTGACTGTGACTTGACCTTTTTTGAGTTTGAGGTCCGGATCGATGCTTGCGACTTCACCCTGTTTGACCGTGATGGTCGTCGCAAACGCATCAAAAAACTCGCTGCCGCTCACTTCAATCTTGTGGTCACCGGGCTCGAGCTCGATGAGATCTTGCGGCAGTGCTCCGACCTTTCGTCCATCGACAGTGAGCGACAAGCCACTGGCTGGCGAGGAGACTCTGACTCCCGTCGCCGCGCCGGGCAGCATCTCGATGTTGATGGCTTTCTCCTCTGCCGATTCCAGGTGGTGGGCCTGTCCAGCCATTTCGGCGTAGCCTGGCGCTATGGCTTTGACCACGTAGGAACCAGGCTTAAGTTCGGCGATTTTGCACGGACTGTCTTCGCACTTCACCTCTCCATCGAGCAGCACCTTGACGCCTGGGACCGCCTTGCCTCCCGGACCAGCTACAGAGACGACCATGCCTGCCGGCGAGGACCCGCCAAAGAACAAAAAGCCTCCGAGCGCAAGCGCTGCGACCGTCCCGGCACCGATGAAGAGCGTAGTCTTCTTCGTTTCTGCGGGCGCGGGAAGCGGTAACGGATTGAGTGGAGATGAACTCATCCCCGGGGCGGACATGCCGTTTGGGGCGGACATGGGGCTCCGACTCGACATGGGTCCTGAAGGTGGAAGCGTCGGGGCGGCAGAAGGACCCGGTGCTGGCGAAGGTGCGCCGAAGGTGCCCGACGCCGGGAGGCCGCCGGTGCCATCCAGGGTACGGCCAGGCGGCATAGTCGGCACGCCCGGACGCGGAGCGGTCGACGTGAGAGTCTGTGCGGCGGAGAAAGCTGCGGCGTTGGCGCTTGCGGCGCTGGGTGCCGGCGCAAAGGGCGACTGCCGATCAACAGGGCGTGAGGAGGCCTTCTGCAAAAGGGCCTGGGCCGATTCCTCATGGGATCGGTCAAACACCGTCGTCTTCTCGTCGTCGTCATCCCAATCGCCGCCGGTGATGGGGGCAGCGCCGAGTGGCTGCGAGCGGGGGATGCCGCTGGAGAGCGGTTGAGCACTCGCTTGCAGTGGAGGGCTCGGGGGGTGGAGGGGAACGCTCTGCGCTTGAGGAGCAGCGCCGTGCGGCTGTGCCGCGGGCGGTGCCGGCGGTGGCACCACCGACTTGAGCGGAGGCGGAGGGAGCGATTTGGCCGGTGCCGGCGGCGGGAGAGGAGAGCTGCGCGACACGAGCGGCGACGATGCCACGGGAGGCGTGAGCGGCGCTGGAGGAGCATTGCCCAGTGGACTGGGGGTTGCCACGACCGAGGTGGGATCCGTCGGCGGGGTGGGGGGCGCTGGCGGGGCAACGGCCAAGTCCGGTGTGGGACGCGGCGCTGGTGGCGGAGGAAGTGGAGCCCTTGAAGCGGGAGGCGGCGGGACCGGCGCCATGGCGGGCATACTTGGCGGCGCAGGTGGAGGCCCGGCCAGCGGCGTGGTGGGCAGCGGTGGCGGCGGCGGTGCGAGGCTCGACAGCGACGCGGACGAGCGCTCCGGAGCGCTCGCAGGAACTGGCGGCACAGGCGGCGCGAGGGGCTTGTTCAAGAGCGCGGAAGCCGACGGAGGAGGCAAGGACGAGGCGCTCGGTGCCCTGCTCAGGGGTGGGGGAGTGAGGGGCGGCGCGGGTGGCGGCACAGCTGCCTGACTTTGCGGCGGAGGTGGTGGACCCTTGGGGGCAGCACCGGGCGAGTTCATGCCCAATAGCGTCTTTTGTGCAGGAGCTGAACCTGGACCTGGAGCCGACTTCTTTGAAAGGCTCTCGAAAACATCTAGATCTGAACCACCTTGGTCACTCATTTTTCGGGGATCTCCTGGTGGCGGCGCGTGGGCCGCCAATAGTCTCGTCATTTGCGGGGATCAGGCTGTGTGTGCGCAAGAGGCCCCGGCACATAATCGGGTGCGGCAAGACGATGAAATCAGATGCAACAAGAACTCAAAGGACGGAGCGGATGTTCCAACCTGGCTGAAGATAGAGACATGAGCTGAGTCACTTGCCTACATCGCAGTTTCACCGGATTTGCGAGTTGGGGCGCAGATGCGCCCGGCCCGAACCCGAAATTTTGACAAGGACAGAATATACTCGGCTCTGCCCGTTGGCGAGTAAAGTTTGGTGATCAACTGAGTAAAATGTCCGGATTGTTGGCCTGCGCCGCTCGGGCCACACCTTTTCACCCAGGGGGGTCCCGTCACTTCGAGCGCTCATGGGCACAAGGGCTTGAGCTCGATGGCGCGCACGCCATCGCCCCGCGCCGCGTGCGTGGCTCGCCATGTGATCCGAACAGAATATTCAAGCCATTCTTCAGCGCTTCGAATCAGCGGTGCGTCGAGCTAGACTGAACCAGTGAACGTCCATCGCTTGCGCCGTCCTGTCGAGCGCTCTTTGACCTGCTCCCGGCGCGGCGCGCTCAACTGGCTCTTTGGCGCTGTGGTGAGCGGTTTATTGGTGGGCTGTTTAGCACCGACCTTGCCACTTCCGCCGCCGTCTCGACCGGAGGTGACGACACCGAACGCGGCAGGCATGATCCACATCCGCGGCACCGTGCGTCCCAAGGCTGAGGTGTTCGCGAAGAACCGCCGCACACTCAAGATCGTGGGCGAAGAAACCGACGAGAGCGGAAAGTACGATCTGACGATGCAGGCTGAAGTCGATGATCAGTTGATCGTTTGGTACACCGATCACGGCGACGAGAGCGATTTGACGGAAATCACCGTGCCCGACGAAAATGATTTTGGCGGCGCGGGCGCGAATAGTCGCTGAGCCGTTCGACCAAGACGGCTTTTGAACTGCTGTGGTGAGGGGGGGCCGGCCCGGGTCTG
>Ga0315910_10001017_pt1 | contig 26452 bp, 27 predicted proteins | sample EdamamesoilMG_FD_204470 | JGI IMG/M metagenome (GOLD analysis project Ga0315910, IMG submission 204470) | Garden soil microbial communities collected in Santa Monica, California, United States - Edamame soil | ecosystem: Environmental > Terrestrial > Soil > Garden | place: USA: California... | reverse complement strand
GGCTGGTGTTGTACTGGAGAGTGGTGAGGCCACGGCAAAAGCCGGAAACCTTGCCTGGTCGTATGCCGCTAAAGTGGTTAATGCTGCACCGGCTGGCAGCATCATTCAGGTGAGCGTAAATGACCGGCCGGGGAATACTACAACGAAAGAGATAGTAGTAGCGTAATCCAAATCCCTTTGCACCAGCGCATAACCATGCGCTGGTGTTTTTCTTTCAAGACCAATCTCCGGTTCTTTACATTTTTTTCCATAACCCGCAAAGAGAATTTGTCATCCAGCACTTACAATGGTTTTGCCGCGCAGTGTTTTAAAGAGTAACGTGTTGCCAAACTTACCGCTAAGTCCGTTGATCAATACATTTGTTGCTACCATTGCCATACCCGAATTGTTTTATCACAAGATAGCAGCAACCCTGTGACAACTTGTGTCACATGAATCTACACATTTTACTCCCTGGTAATTTGCACATCGACCCATCGATCATTTATAATTAATTCGGTACTTCTCCACACTTCCTCCACTCCTTCTCCACGCTTGCTCCACACGGGCATGCGGTTGCATGTAGCAATCCATCGGATTGAACTCGTATACCGATTGAACCCTCACAGGGTAAAACAGGGTTAACGTGGTAAAACCCACTGTACTCAAACGTTTGCTCTTACGTCCTCTTTACTTTTACAAAAATTCTGCGATTGTATTCCATCCGTTTTAGTAGTTTGTGGTTGTTTACCTAAGGTATGATCAAACTCAACGAACTCTTCCCGTATACTTTCGATAAAAAGTATTCCAAACCGGTTGCCTACTTTTCGATGGAATTCGCTGTCGACCAGCCCCTGAAAATCTACTCCGGTGGCCTGGGGTTTCTGGCCGGCTCGCACTTGCGCAGTGCTTACGAACTCAAACAAAATATGATCGGCATCGGCATTCTCTGGAAGAAAGGCTACTACGACCAGGAGCGAAACCAGGATCAAACATTAAAGGTAAGTTTCCGCGACAAAGACTACCACTTCCTTACCGATACCAACATCGTGTTTCCCATCACCATTCACGGGGCGCGTGTATATGTAAAGGCATACCTGCTGAAACCGGAAGTATTTCAGTCGGCACCATTGTTCTTGCTTTCTACCGATATCCAGGAGAACGACTACCTGGCGCAAACCATAAGCCACCGGTTGTACGATCCGAATGAAACCACGCGCATTGCACAGTCCATCTTACTCGGTGTAGGCGGAGCCAAACTTCTCGATGTACTGGAACGGCAAACCGAAATCTACCACATGAACGAAGGACACGCCTTGCCGATGTGCTTCTACCTGATGGGAAAATACAACGACCTGAATGAGGTGAAGAAGCGTGTGGTGTTTACCACGCATACACCCGAGAAAGCCGGCAACGAAGAACACAGCCTGCCGCTGCTCAACAGCATGAGTTTTTTCAACGGACTTTCGTTGCAGCAAGTAAACGATCTGGTACATCCGGAGAATGGTATGCTGAATTATACACTCACCGCCTTGCGCATGGCCAAAATCGCCAACGGGGTTTCACAACTGCATGGCGAAGTGGCCCGCAAAATGTGGGGCGATTACAATGGCATTTGCGACATCACGGCTATCACCAACGCGCAGAACAAAACCTATTGGAGCGATCCTGTATTGGATAACGCATTAAAAGAGAATGATGACAACGCGCTGATTGCACGCAAGAAGGAATTGAAATTCAAACTCTTCCGCACCATTGCCAACCAAACCGGAAAACTGTTTAACGAAAATGTGCTCACCATCGTGTGGGCCAGACGTTTTGCAACATACAAGCGTGCAAACCTTTTGCTTTCTGATTTTAACCGTTTCCTGCAACTTGTTCAAAATAAAAAGTATCCGGTTCAAATCATCTGGGCCGGCAAACCGTACCCGGAAGATTTCAATGCCATTAACCTCTTCAATGAAATTTACTGGAAGACCAAAGACGTGCCGAATTGCACCGTAGTAACCGGATACGAATTATGGTTGTCGGGTCATTTAAAAAAAGGATCGGATTTGTGGCTGAACAATCCGCGCTTGTATCATGAGGCGTCAGGAACTTCGGGCATGACAGCCGCGATGAATGCTTCCATCAACCTCTCTATTCCGGATGGGTGGGTACCCGAATTTGCCAAGCAAGGCAAAAACAGTTTTATCATACCCACCGCAAACGATCAGCTTACACAGGAATCAAAAGATAAAATTGAAGCACTGGCGTTACTTGATCTGCTGGAGCACGAAGTGATTCCCATGTATTACGACAAACCCGATAAGTGGTTGAAGATGGTGAAGACCAGCATGCAGGATGTTGCTCCGTTTTTTGATTCCGGAAGAATGGCCAACGAGTACTACGAACGATTGTATAATCTTTAACCGTGCTTCGCTATCGAGTGTTCTGAAACAGAAACACTGTACTGCTACAAATGAGTACTACTCCATTGCACGGGCTTGTTGAAAAGAGCTTTCGTTGATGGTTCCACCCTCACCGGAGTCACTATCGACAAGAATCTTCCAGGTGCCGTTTTCTTTTCTTAACGCCACGTGAAATTTACCATAGTAGTGCTGGAGTGCCTCGCCTGCGCGTGAAAACGTGACTTTATAAATTCCTACTTCATACCCCTGCGAGGCACTGGCTATCCGTTCGAGAAATCGAAGTTCAATACTTCTCACCGTCTTACTTTCTTTGCCTTGCTTGTCCCACTTCTCATTGCTTGCCTTGTATTCTTCAAAGGTGCTTACCGTTTTTGAATCGCGGGGCGACCGTACGAGATCTGCTGAATGTACCGCCATAAAGCCTGCCGTGTTAAATTCACCAAACGTCTTCATAAAAGGTTTCCAAACCTGTTCGTTGATTTCCTGCTGATAATGCTGTGCAAAAGAATTCAAGGCCAGCACAAGTACCGAAAGGATTATGGCAATTCGCTTCATAGACTTAACCTTGTGCCGACTGTGTATTGGAGGAATGGATAAATACTTCTTTAAACACCTGATCGCTTTTTGTATCGCGGTGATGAATCGGGCCGGAGCGATACTTCAGAAAACCGCCCGACCGGTTGGTGAACTTACCTTGAATCTCGGCAATAATGGATACCGCTATTTCATCGGGCGCTTCTGCACCAATGTCCAGGCCAATGGGCGAGTGAATGCGATGATAATCCTCACCGCTTACCTCAATACCTTGTTCAGAAAATTCTTTCAACATTTTATCGAAACGCTTTCGCGGACCGAGTATGCCAATGTAGGGTGTTTCTGTTTTGATAAGTTTCTTCAACACATCACGATCGTACGTGTAGTTGTGCGACATCAGTACGCAGGCTGTGTACGGTGTGATGGTAAAATCGCGGTCGATGTAATCACGCTGGCACAGCGAAAGCTTATCGGCATCCGGAAAAAAGATCGGAGCAATATGCGCCACACATTCATCGGTAATCATTACTTCCCACCCCAGTGATTTCGCCAACTGACTAACCGGGCGCGCATCAAAGCCACCACCAAAAATAACCAGCGACACTGCCGGCTGAATCAACTCCACAAAGACATGGGCCTCCGTTTCGTTTATGTTGTATTTTTTTACTTCCGATTTTTTCGATTCAAAGACTTCCAGCAAATCACGCGTAACAGGCTCCACCAGCGCTTCGTCTGCAACATTGTGAATAGCCGAACTGCCGGATGTGACCAACAATTTATTTCCAATGCATTTTTCCTGGTTTCCATCAAAAACAGTGGCCAACGCCACGGGCACATTCATGCGCAGGATACTTTCAAAAAAGGCAATGGGATTAGCCGCATCCTGCAAATCGACCGGCTCGATCAATACATCGATCACACCGTTGCAGCCCAGGCCTATGCCCAGGTTCTGATTGCTTTCTTCGCGCGTGTCGTAGGTAACGGTCATGGGTAATTTGCTCATCATCACCTGTCGTGCTTTGCGCAAGGCATCACCTTCCAAACATCCACCGCTGATCGACCCTACCCATCTTCCATCATCGGTAATAAGCATGCGCGCACCGGGGCTTCGGTACGATGAACCCCGAACACGCACCACCGTGGCAATGGCAGCCTTACGGGTTGTAAAGTCAACCTTCCTGCACTCGGTTACTATTGCTTTTAAATCTTTCACTCACGCACTGCTTTTACTTCTGCTGGTGTTATCGCAGCGCCTTTATTTCCAAAGGAGTTACGAATGTAGTTCAGCACATCGCTGGCCTCTTCATCGGTTAACGCGAAGCCTGCCATCTCAGCATTGTACACTATACCATTCACTTTTATTTCACCACTTACACCATTGAGGAGTTGTTGAATGGACCGCTTCGCATCGGCCATGAGGTAATCCGATTTAGCCAGCGGTGGAAATACGCCTTCAATACCTTCGCCTTGCTCCATGTGGCACGACATGCATTGACCTTCGTACACGCTTTTGCCGCGCGCAATACTTGCGTTGAGATCAAACTTCTGATCGAACGATAAAAAAGTGGCTCCGGCAACAGCCACTACACCAAGGATAATAATTCGCTGCATACGTTACGGATGGTATTGAAAGTTACGAAATACCTTTTAAAGTGTTCTGTTGAAATCCGTTTTAGCAGGCTCATTTATCTGAAACGTCAATTTTACGTTCAGGCGGTAAACCAAACTGTTAACAAGTTGTTAAGGAAGAATCAGGTGCCGTTACTAACAATTCATCGGTATCATTCAACAATTCAGAAACGCTGATTTTACCCTGTGCCGTGAGCACCTCATATTTGATCAAAAAAAACACCATGCAAAAGAACACACTCCTAACCACCCTCTTCACGATGATCCTTTTCGGAACCGCCTTTGCCCAGGGGTCCATTGAGGTAACGGTTAAAAACATTAAGGAACCCAAAGGGAGTATACGGGTAGGGCTCTTCAACCAGGATGAAGATTTCCTGAAAAAAGCAATTGACGGAAAAGTAGTAAAAGCCACCGGAACAGAGGTAACGGTAGTCTTTGAAAACCTGAAAGCCGGTGAGTATGCCGTGAGCATTATTCACGATGAAAATGATAACGGAGAACTGGACTCCAACTTTATGGGAATACCCAAGGAAGGATTCGCCTTTGGAAATAATGCTGCGGGTATGTTTGGTCCACCCGATTTCAAACAAGCCAAAATGAAAGTAGAGTCTGAGCCGGTGAAGCAGGAGATTAAATTGATATACATGTAGCGAGGAGAGGCTTTCGTTATCTGTTAACCCGTGCAGGTATTTGAATGTACCAGCCGGTTAACGGGTAGCGGGTAACGAATCACATTGGGAAAGTATTCTTGAAGCATCTGAAACCTCAACGATGCCGCTTTCACGTCCCCAGGAATTATAAACGAACGTGGCGATCTCGGCAATTTCAAGATCGGTGAGCGAAGGAATGGCCGGCATTTTTTTGTTGAAGCTTTTTCCGTTTACCAACAACTCGCCTTCTATGCCGTTTCGCATCAGGCAAAGTACCGATTCAACGTTTTGGTCTACATAGTCCGATTGATTCAACGGAGGAAATAGCAAGCCAAGTCCGGTTCCGTTTTTCTGGTGACAGTTGCTGCAATGCGTCAGGTAAAGTTCTTCCCCTTTTAAAAAGTACTGCTGAAACTTGGTTGACGATTGAGGTTGAGATTCCGGTTTTGGCGCGCAAGATGAAAGAATCAAAATGCAGAAAGCTAAAAGCCGAAAGTCGAAACACGAAACCCGAAACCAAAAGCTATTCATTCTCTAACCGCTTGATGTCCGCTAACAACCGGTTCACTTCTTCTTCTTTTGTTCCGTCATACTTCCCACGAATGCGTCTCTGCTTATCGATCAACAAAAATGCACCGCTATGAATAAATCCATCGGGCTCCGTTTGATCTTCAAGCGCTGTGGTAAAGTAGCTGGTCTGCGCAATCTTATAGATGTCATCTTTAGTGCCCGTTACAAAATGCCATTTGTCGCTCTTCACCCCCAGGCGTTCAGCAAAGTCGTGCAGCAGGGCCACGGTATCATACTCCGGGTCGATGGTATGCGAAAGCAACAACACCTGCGGATTGTTCTGAACCGAATCGTACACCCGCAGCATTTGTGTTTTCATAATCGGGCAGATGGTGCGGCAGGACGTAAAGAAAAAATCAGTCACGTAAATTTTACCCGCAAAGGTTTCGTTGGTAATTACGGCACTGTCCTGGTCGACAAATTTAAACTCGGCAATGGTGTGGTACACCGTATCCGCGCCTGCTACTTCGCGCTCTCCAAAAATGGGTAATGGCATTTCCTTCTTCTGCGTACACGCAGAAAGCAGCAAGCCAAAAGCCAAAAGGATAACACCTAATCGCATGCCTGCCGGCAGGCAGGTAAATCGTAAATTATTCTTAGTCATCTTTTCTGAATTTCTTATACACTTTAATTCCCATCATCATCACCATCGCCAGCACTACCAATCCAAGTATTCCCCACAGTACACTCAATGCATTTTTCAATACAATCAAAAATACAATGCTGATCAAAAACAGGGTGCCTACTTCATTCCAGATGCGCATCTGCTGCGAAGTGTACTTTACTACTCCTTTACTTAACTGCTTGCACACCGCGTGAAGGGAGAAATGATACAGGTAAAGTAAGAACACCAGCGTGAGTTTAATGTGCATAAAGCCCATGGTAAGCCACTCCGGTTGATTTACCAGCAAGCTGATCCCTAACCCTAATGTTATCAACGCACTGGGCCAGGTAATGATATACCACAACCGCGAAGCCATCATGTTCAATTGTTTGATAAGAATGGATCGCTCCGGTTCGGGTTTGCCATTCGCTTCAATGATGTACACAAACAAGCGGGGCATGTAGAACAATCCGGCAAACCAGGTAACAATAAAAATAATGTGAACAGCCTTGAGGTATAGCGAAGTCATTCGGCAAAAGTCCACAGTCCACAGTCAACGGGCAACTGTTTTGAATACTTTTTTATGGAAGAATGATGCGATCGCCAACCTGAATTTCATGGTGATCGACAGCCACAAGGTTCTGTCCGAACAGAACTTTTCCATTTCGGTTTCGATAGGTTGATAACGTTTTCAACGGCTCCTTCCCGGCTATGCCTGTATCCTGATTTACCGTAGTAAGCACACAGCGCGCGCAGGGCTTTACACCCACAAAGCGGTTCTTTCCTACCGTAAATTCCTGCCAGGTATCTTCTTCATACGGATCGCCTCCGGTGAAAACGAGGTTGGGCCGAAAGCGGTTCATCGGCACGGGCTCAGCCAGGCGCGTATTCAAGTCATCGAGCGAACGTTGCCCAATGATCAACAGTGGATACGCATCGGCCAGGCTAACATGCTCATTGTTTACCTTGTACCGCGGGTCAACCGCGCGCGCATTTTCTTCCGGAAAGAAAACCAGTTTGCATTTTAACTTCAGCCGATCGGAAAACCATTGATTATACTCTGCCCCTGCTTCCACAGCTTGCACCGTGTCATCCCAAATGTTCACAACCTTTTCAGCGCCATGCAAAACAGGAACAACCGGTATGGTAAGCGAATCTGAATTGTGCTGAACAGAAAATTGATCGTTGAACACTGACAATTTAAAAAGCGCCATCGAGGGATGAACCCGCTGCGTCATAAACTTTCCGTTCTCATCTACAAGCATAAAGCGCCTGTCGAATTTCAAACCTTTCTCTAAAACTTTTGCTGTAGTTAGCCGTATTCCTCCCAACGACTTGATGGGGTAAATCCAGATCTCGCTAAGTCTTAATTCGTTCATCATTCGTATCGCGATAATTTTTGTACCTTAAAGACTATGACAAATGTTTCGGCTCTGTGGTATTTCGAAAGTGTGAATCTATTCAATGTGCTTTGCCCGCACAAAGTAAAGAAGATGGGCGATAAGCACGCGTTTATTCAGTACAAAAAAGATCAGTTTGTATACATGCCCGATGAAAGCGCCTCGCATATTTATATGATTGTAGAAGGTCGCGTTAAAATCGGGCACTACCAGGATGATGGCAAGGAGGTAGTATCATCCATTCTAACCTCCGGAGAAATTTTTGGAGAGCTGGCGCTGGCTGGCGAAGACAAACGCAAAGACTTTGCCCAGACCATGGCTACTACTACCCTCTGCCCGCTTACCATCGATGAACTGAAAGACCTGATGTACGACAACAAAGAACTCAGTTTTAAAATTCTGAAATTGATCGGGCTGCGCCTGATGAAACTGGAACGTAAACTTGAGCTTCTCGTTTTCAAAGATGCCCGCACCCGCATTGTAGAATTTCTGAAAGATACCGCAGCCTGGAAAGGACAGAAGGTTGGCACTGAAACCATGATACCCACCAAGCTAACGCATAAAGATATCGCTTCGCTTACGGGCACCTCGCGCCAAACCGTTACTACTGTATTAAATGAATTGAAAGATCAGAACCTGGTTTATTTCGATCGAAGAAAAATTCTGATCCGCGATTTGAAACGTCTTGCCTGATTCTGTTGTTGATTGCAGTAGATTTGTAGCTTGCGCTAATTTTTAATTCAAACTTGGTCTTACTAACTAATTAATTATGAAAATCATCTTTCGATTGTGCTGTCTGGTGTTGGTTGTAAATGCGTGCACACCTAAAGAGGTATCGAAATCGGGAAGCATTATTCAATCCGAAAATCAAAACTTCTCTGTTGATACGCTCACCGCCTCACTTGAAAATCCATGGGGCATGGCGTTCCTGCCGGATGATCGCATTCTGGTGACTGAAAAAAAAGGAGAGATTCGCATTATCGAAAATGGTAAACTGCTGGATGAAAAAATTGAAAACGTGCCCGCAGTTTATACCGAAGGTCAGGCGGGATTACTGGATATAGCTACGCACCCTGACTACGCCAACAACGGTTGGATTTATCTCACCTATGTTAAACCTGGAGAAAATGGTGGCGCCACCACCCTAGCGCGGGCCAAACTCGATGGCAACACCCTGACGGACTTCCAGGACTTATTCACTGCACTGCCGTATGTAAAATCAGGTGTTCATTTTGGATCGCGTATTGTGTTTGATGGCAATGGCCACATCTTTTTTTCTTCTGGTGAAAGAGGAACCAAGGAAAACTCGCAGAAGCTTGAAAATCACTTAGGCAAAATTCTCCGCCTCAACGAAGACGGAAGTATCCCGGCCGACAATCCATTCAACAATGTAATTGGAGCCAAATCAGAAATCTGGAGTTATGGCCACCGTAATCCACAGGGATTATACTATGACAAATCAACCAAAACACTTTGGAACGTTGAACACGGCCCTATGGGTGGAGACGAATTGAATAAAGTAGAGAAAGGTAAAAACTACGGATGGCCCGTAATTACGTATGGAAAAAATTATGACGGCACACCCATCACCGACATCACCGCCAAAGAAGGCATGGAGCAACCAGTACATTACTGGGTTCCTTCAATCGCCACCTGCGGCATGACGATGGTAACAAGCGACAAGTATCCTGGATGGAAAAATAATTTCCTTGTGGGGGCACTCGTTAAAACCCACATCGCGCGCGTAGAGGTGGCCGGTGGAAGTTTTGTAAAAGAAGAAAAACTATTGGATGAAGTAGGCCGTGTGCGGATGATCGCCCAAAGCCCGGATGGCTATTTGTATGTTGCCGTAGAAGGCCCGGGGATGGTGTTGAAGATTATTCCCGAGTAGTTCAAAGTTCCAGGTTCAAGGTTCTGAAACTTTGAACCTGGAACCTGGAACATTTACTACATCCCCATCATCACAAACGCTCCCCAATAATAAGGCTCTTTGTATTTTGTCATTAATTGAAGCTGGGCTTGCTTGAATGCTTTTTGTTTGTTGCCCAGCTTAATCCAGTTGGTATAAAAGTTAGACATAAGTTGTTGCGTGGCGGCATCGTCTACTTTCCAGAGACTCATGATCAACGCATCGGCACCGGCAACGAGAAACGCGCGCTGCAACCCGTACACGCCTTCACCGGCCTTAACATCACCGAGTCCGGTTTCGCAGGCACTTAGTAATACAAGGTCAGTTCCTTCCAGGTTCAGATTCATCGCTTCGTAGGCTGTCATCACCCCATTATCATTGCTCTCCAGGTTAGGCATACGTTTACCGCTCACCGTAGCCGATGCGCCCGCCAGCATCAATCCGGAACGCAGCAACGGGTTATCGTTAGCGTTTTCCAAATGAACGCCAAATGCACCGCCCTGACTCTCCACATCCTGCAAGAAAAATCCGTGGGTGGCAATGTGCAACAGCGTTGGGCCTTTAATCGATTTCAGGTTTGCTTCTGTGGCTGTCTTCTGCGCGAACTGTGTTACCTGATAACCTGATCCTTTCAACACTTTAGACACGTTGTCGATTTCAACCTTGGTGCCGGGCAGTGCTGCAATTTCTCCTGCCCCATAATCGGGGAAGCCCAGCAACACAGCATTCTTCTTCAACGTCTTTGCTTTCCTGGCTTTCAATGGAATAATGTCTTTGGAGTTTCCAACAATCACCAGATCGTAGCGGTTTACCACAAAATCAGCGTCAGGCTTTTTAAGCGTATTCAAGTTGAGCTGATTGTAAACACCATCGGGTGAAATATAAATAAGCTTCTTTCCTTTAAGTTCGGGTTCGATGCGCGCCCAGTATTGATCGTACGAATACTGATCGTCAATTTTTTGCTGCACCGCATTTCGATAAAATTTTGCGTAGCGTGTATCCAGTTGCTGACCGTTTTCAAGCACTACCAGTTTGGGTATCTCCGATGATTTTGTCAGTACCAGTGCGAGGTATCGCGAATCCTGCACAAACTTCTGATCATACTTTTGCATACGGATAATTTCAACCGATGCTTCAGTTTCAGAAAGTAAATTCTTAATCTGGCTAAAGTTTATCTTCTGCGCTGCATAGCCAGCGGAAAATGCCGTTGAGCGATCGGAGAGCTTTCGTTCCATCGTATTAGCTGCACGCTCCATGGAGTCCAGGTTTATTTTCTGCAGCTTCAATTCTTCTTTAGAGTAGGCGTACAATCGCGCCAACGTCTCCTTCTGATCAAGCCACGTGAAATAGTCTTTTATCAGCACAGCATCTTTGCTGGCCAGGATGGCTTGCTTCACTTTGTTCGTTGAATTCAACAACAATGCTTTGGTGGCGATACGATAATCATAGAGCGCTTCCAGCACGTGCGGGTTTTCTACACTTGCCTCCACGGCAAAATTGTAGAAGCGTTGAAACCGGGGCGAGAGCACATCCCAGTATTTTGTTTTCTCGGCTTCACTCATCGGTGGAAAATATTTATTGATGAAGTCAAGCGATTTATCCATCACATCACGGTACATCATAAAGGATTTATCCCAACCCTTTCGCTTCCAGTATAAAACTGCAATGTCTTCCTGCGACTGCACATACAAGGGGTGATTTCTGCCCAGTGTAACCTCGCGAATGGCCAATGCTTTTTCCAACAGCGGATCAGCCTCGGCATACCGTTCCTTGTACCGATAAAAATTTCCCTGGTCGCTGATCGCCTTCGCATAGGCCGGATTCTCCTCACCAAAACTTGACTTATAAATAGAAGCCGACTTCTTCAACAACTCCTCTACTTTATCCTCCTTGCCCATCGTCATATAAAGTGCCGCCAGGTTGTTAAGCATACTGGCGTAATCGGGATTCGACTTGCCAAGGCGTTTTTCCATGCCCAGGTAAATGGCTTCAGCCTCCGTATACTTGCCCATCTGCTGGTACAAGAGCGCCTGGTTCGACATGAACTTCAAATGGTTTTTACTTTTGCTGCTCTGTAGTTTTTCAGCAACGGCAATTGCCTCTTTGATAGACTTGTCGGCTTGCTCATACCGGCCGATGGTTTGATAAAGCATTGCCTGATTGTTGAGCGTAATGGCATACGGCATGGCCGTCTGCAGACTGCTTGCCTTAATAATAGTAAGTGCCGCATCAAAATCTTTTTCCGCCTCGTTGTAGCGCGCCAGGTTATACTTGAGCACACCATAATTATTAAGCGATGATGCAACGGCAGGACTGTTGTCGCCAAATTTTTCTTTTCGCATTTCCAGCGACTCAGCGGTGTATCCCTCCGCTTGCGAGAAGCGGCCCATCGTGGCGTACAGTAAGCCCTGGTTGGCAATTGTTTTAAAGTACCCTAACGCATCCCGATGATTGGCGCCCTCATAAAGACCACGCGCATCTACAAATTGCTGATCGGCCATCTTGAACATTTTCCTGGCATACATTACCTCGCCAAGCTTTCGGGCGTTGTCTGCTTTTTGAAGTTCTGTAAACTTGGCATCCAGCCCATCCTGGTGCACCGACAATACTAAGTCACCCATGGATTGCGCCTGCGCCTTCAACTCGCCTTTCTCTTTTACATCAAACAAACCCGAATTGTCGCTCACTAAAATCGCGTAATCAAAATCGGTGGAATCAAATTCAGCGCGTGCCTTGTCCATGCCCAGGTAGCTCGAACCAATCTTGGCCACCTTCACCTGGTTTTCTTTTGTGTTTAGTTTTTTTCCGGTGTCGACCGCTGCTTTTTTCAGGTCTTTTAAAATCTGAGCATCAGCATGAATAAAAAAATGGAGTAGTACTGCTGCACTTAAAAATATCCGCTTCATGAGGTTCTTATATTATTCCAGAACAAATTTAAGTAATCTCATGGATTTGAAATTACCCTATTCAGCAGAGTTAACCCCATTTACGTGTAGGGAATTGAAAGCACTAACTGATTCCTCGCGATAGATGCTCACCATCGCCTGTTCACGGCTACGCGCTACTTTTCAAACCACCACAATGAGCCGGAAGTAAATGCTATCTTCGCACCACAATTCATCACCACAAGCACACATGAAACTTTACGTTAACCTGGCCCGGGCAGTCGTTCAGGCACTTGAAATGATTTTCGAAGAAGGTAAGTATGCCGACAAGGTGATGGAGAAAGTATTGAAGCAAAACCCAAAATGGGGCGCCCGCGACAGACGTTTTATCGCGGAAACCACGTACGACATTGTACGGTGGTATCGGCTCATGCAAACCTTAGCCAACACCCCCGCCAATGACTACTGGTCGCTCATCGGCTGCTGGTGTATTCTCAATCACATTGCCTTGCCCGATTGGGAGGAGTTCAAAAATTTATCATCGCCTAAAATTCATGAGCGACTGGAACGCTTCAAATCGATCCGAAAAATAAATGAGTCTATCCCCGACTGGCTGGATGAACTTGGCGAGCAGGAACTGGGTGCCGCCTGGGACGATGAACTTCATGCGCTGAATGATGAAGCCAGTGTAGTGCTTCGCGCCAATACGCTAAAAATTTCCGCGCGCGAATTACGGGCCATGCTCATGGAAGATGAAGTGGCCACGAGTACCCTCGCCAACCTGCCCGATGCGCTCATTCTTAACGAGCGTCAGAATGTTTTCAGACTGCCGGCTTTTAAAGAAGGACTTTTTGAAGTACAGGATGCCGCCTCACAACGCATAGCACCCTTTATGAAACTTGAACCCGGCATGCGTGTGATCGATGCTTGTGCCGGTGCCGGTGGTAAGACGCTTCACATTGCTTCACTGCTTCAAAACAAAGGCCGCATCATCGCGATGGATGTAGAAGGCTGGAAACTTGACGAACTTAAAAAGCGCGCACGCAGAGCCGATGCCAGCAACATTATTGAAACACGCATCATTGAATCATCCAAATCGGTGAAGCGACTTGAAAATTCTGCCGACCGGTTGTTGCTCGATGTTCCGTGTTCCGGTCTGGGTGTATTGAAAAGAAATCCGGATGCCAAGTGGAAACTGACACCGCAATTTATCGATGAGGTAAAAACTCTTCAACAACACATCATCAACGATTATTGCCAGATGGTAAAACCCGGAGGATTGATGGTGTACTCAACCTGCAGCATTCTTCCTGCTGAAAATGAAAAACAAGTTGAAAAATTTCTGACCGATCATACTGGTAAATTTGAATTAATCGAACAACAGCACACACGCCCCTCCGAAGGATTTGATGGCTTCTACATGGCCCTGATCAAACGGAAAAGCTGATATAATTTACAGAACGTAAGAGCGGCCACCACTGAAAAAAATCAGGTTGTGGACTGCAGGCTGATTGTCTATCTTCACAGACTTAAAAAAATCAGGCATTGAAATCGCGTTTACTTCAGGCACCACTACTCAGCATCGTCTTTTTATTTATTGCTCAGGTTTCGTTACTCAGCGCACAGGACTTTAAATCGTACGACCAGACTATTCCCGGCACCGCCATTAAATTCAGAATGGTGGCTATTCCAGCCGGATTATTTACCCTTGGAAATTCTTCTTCCGAAAAAGAAAAAGAGCGTGATGAGACACCTCAAAAAAAAATAAACATTTCAGCCTTCTGGATGGAGGAGCATGAAGTAACTTTTGAAGAATGGGATGCCTTTTTTAAAAATATGGATGTGCCACAAACCAAAGCCATCAATGTAGATGCTGTGTCGCGACCCACTGCGCAATACATCGACTTAACCTGGGGCATGGGGCGCAACCCTAAACATCCTGCCAATAGCATGAGTCAGCAAGCTGGTATAATGTATTGCCGGTGGTTGTACACGCAAACCGGAATTTTCTTCAGGCTGCCCACAGAAGCCGAGTGGGAATATGCCTGTAGGGCCGGAACTACTACCACCTATTATTTCGGTAACGATGCTAAGCAACTAAAAGAGCATGCACACTTTAAAGACAACAGCGGTAACAAATACCACAACGTAAAAGAACTGAAGCCCAATGCCTGGGGGTTGTATGATATGCTCGGCAACCTCAGCGAATGGACCCTGGATCAATACGATGCCGGTGCATACCAAAAACTTGATGATAAAGATCCTACTATACCTCCCGGAGCAAAGTACCCGCGTGTGGCAAGAGGCGGGTCGTACCTGGATGATGCCACGATGTTGCGCTGCGCGAATCGGATACCATCGCATGCCGATTGGAACAAGCGCGATCCACAAATTCCAAAAAGCCGCTGGTGGTTAACAGAAGCCATGTACATGGGCTTTCGAATTGTGCGCCCCGTGAAGCAACCTTCGAAGGAAGAGATTGAGAAATTTTACGCTTCGTATTTGAAATGAAAAGCCACTGATTCACAGATTGAGCCTTGACTAAACTTACCGTCTATGCAGAGTTTGTGGCTTTAATGAGGTAATTATAGAGATTAAAGCTCAGAAAGGTATTGTTGATGAACACTACAGTCAGGTATTGAATTATCTGGCTGTTTCTAAATGCAAAATCGGATTAATCTATAATTTCGGAGAAAGTTCGCTCGTCATTGAACGGGTAATCCTTTAACGTCAGAGATTAATCTGTGAATCAGTGGCTAAACCTTGCACTAAAATAATCATGAAAGAAAATTCAAACACACAATCGCGAAGGGAGTTTGTTAAACAATCTTCGTTATTGGCCGGTAGTTTAATGCTGGCCCCACTCGCTGCACAGGCGGGTTACTTTACATCAGTGGATGACACCATCAAGGTAGCGTTGATCGGATGCGGTGGGCGCGGAACAGGCGCAGCCATGCAGGCGTTGCTAACCAAACAAAATGTAAAACTGGTTGCGATGGCCGATGCCTTTCGCGATCGTCTTGATGATTGCTTCAACGCACTAACCGATGAAAACTCGGAAGAGGGAAATGTAAAAGCTAACGTAACCGTTACCGAAGACACCAAGTTTGTTGGGTTCGATGCCTACCTAAAAGCAATTCCCCTGGCCGATGTGGTTATTCTTACTACACCACCGGGTTTCCGCCCGATACATTTTGAAGAAGCCATTAAACAAGGCAAGCATGTATTCATGGAAAAACCTGTGGCTACAGATCCGGCTGGTGTTAAAAAAGTGTTGGATGCCGCTGCTCTTGCCAAACAGAAAAAATTAAATGTTGTGGTTGGCTTGCAGCGTCACTATCAAAATTCCTATCGTGAGTTGATCAAGCGTGTAAACGATGGCATGATTGGGGAAATCACTTCCGGACAAGTGTGGTGGAATAGCGATGGTGTTTGGGTGAATCCACGCCAGCCCGGTCAAACAGAAATGGAATACCAGATGCGTAACTGGTATTACTTTAACTGGTTGTGTGGCGATCATATTAACGAGCAACACATTCACAACATCGATGTGATGAACTGGTTCAAGGGAGCCTACCCCGTAAAAGCGCAGGGTATGGGCGGAAGACAAGTCAGAACAGGAGAAGCGTTTGGTGAAATTTACGATCACCACTATGTGGAATTTCACTATGCTGATGGCACCGTTATGAACAGCCAGTGCCGTCACATTAAAGGCACCTATTCCCGGGTGGATGAAATGCTGGTGGGCACAAAGGGTGTTGTAAAATGTGGAGCCGGTGAAATCAGCCGCAACGGAAAATCGCTTTACAAGTATGATATGAAAAATGAGAACAATCCGTATCAAACCGAGCACGATGAACTCTTTGCCGCCATCGCAAAGAAGGAGTACAAATTTGCCGATGCCGAAAACGGAGCCAAGGCAACAATGACCGCCATCATGGGCCGTATGGCTACCTACTCCGGTCAGGTCATTGAGTGGGACAAAGCCCTGAGCTCCGGCATCAACATCATGCCTGAAAAATTTGCGTGGGATGCCAACCCGCCAAGCTTACCTGATGCCAATGGACTTTATGCTATTGCAACCCCGGGCGTTACAAAATATTTCTCGTAATTCAACTACAGCTGTCAACGTGCTAAATTAACCTTGGAACTTCCGCAAACTTTCTGAACTTTTGCGGAAGTTTTTTTTATCTACCGACATTGAAAATTATCAAAGGCATTCTACTTACGCTCTACAAGCTCTGGGTGTTCATCGTGTTTACGGTGTTCATGATCCTTTTTTTTCCAGGCATTGTCGGGCCCTTTCTGCTTGGCCAACGGTTCGGCTGGATTGGTTATGCTTTTCTTCGGTTGTGGTCGTGGGTGTTTAGCATGCTCACCTTTATCCGGTACGAATACTACGGCAAAGAAAATTTTCACAAGGGGCAGTCGTATATCTACGTTAGCAACCACACCTCGTTTCTCGATATTCCCGGCTTGTGGATGCTCATCCCTGGCCATTTCCGTCCGTTGGCAAAAAAAGAATTATTGAAGATTCCGATGTTTGGATGGATCGCCAAAAGTGCGGCTATCATCGTTGATCGTTCAAGTCCTGAAAGCCGAAAGAAAAGTGTCGACATCCTGAAAGGCTTTTTAAAATCCGGTTTTTCTATTTTGATTTTTGCGGAAGGAACACAAAACAGAACACAGGAAATTTTACAACCGTTTCATGATGGTGCTTTTCGCATTGCCATAGACACCCAGCAACCGGTACTGCCTATCGTTTTGATCGGTGCAGGCAGACTGATGCCACCGGGCACCATCAATCTTCGTCCGGGCAGGGTAAGAATATACGTTGGCAATCAAATCGAAACAGCCGGCCTTACTACGGAAAGCACCCGAACGTTAAAGCAACAAACCTTCGATGTAATGAAGGAGATGATTGTGAAAAACAGTCGTTAACATCAATCAAAAAAGAAGTCAAAAAAAATACGATTAAAACGGAGGCTCATCGTGAATGAACCCTTAACCGTTCTAACCGCATCCTTTTTCCTTTTCTAACAGGTAACCAATCTGTCAGCCGAGGTCTTTTGTGTGTGTGATGTCCCGTGTGTGTAAACCCAAATCTTAAAGCGCCAACGCAATCGAGCAATTAAAGGCCCGACCATCCGAAGACCATACGCCTGGTCCGGGATAAAATTGTGGTCGCTTGGTAAAGTATTGTTTATCGGTAACGTTGTTGATGTTGAATCGCATTGTTACCTGATTTGAAATTCTAAACGAAGTATTGAGATCGAGCAGTCCATACGAAGGCACTAACCCGACAGCTCCTGTGGCCGAAGGCCTCTCGGTGTTTAAGGCATCGGCATAACTCTTTGCGGTGTAACTGTACAACAACGAAACACTGGCTGTACCGTATCGTAAAGTCATTCCATTGCGACTGATCACATGTGGAACTGACTCCACCTGATTGCCCGAAACATCAATATTATTTTCACCAGAACGCACGTGCGCATCCTGGTAACGCGCATTCATAAACGAAGTAGCTGTAAACACTGTAATGCCCATGCGCTTCGCTAACGGAAAATAATTTTCAACAAATACCTCGGCTCCATTGGTCACCGAGTTGCCGATGTTGGTGCGCAAAATATAAAAGCTGTCATCGGCATCGGTGCCCGCCACAGTACCCAGGCGATTGTTGTATTGCAATTGAAATACGTTCACATCCCACCGAAGGGAGTTCCACGAACCACGATAACCGGCTTCGAGGTTATAGCCAAAAGCATCCTTCAGGTTATCATCGATTACATCGTACGTGGAGGTTGGAATAATATCTTTAAAGGTTACCGGGCGATACGCCTGCGACCAGCCTGCGTAAAATTCAGTTTCATTCTTAAAGGTGTAATTAGCACTCAACCCAAACAACGGAAAGTGATGCTTGATGGTGGTTGGCAATAATTCGGAATCATAATTTTCTACTACGCCTATCATTTCCGAGTTGCCAATTTCCAATCGCACGCCCGGACTCACCACTAAGCCGCGCATCAGTTCAATTCTGTTTTCAGCAAAGAGCGCGATATTTTTTGTTTTCAGATGAAGATCTCTTCCGAATCCTTCATCGGTGATTGTAAGATCAAAATCAGATCCCGTGGTTCCCTTACCAACCTGCTGACGATGCAGATCATTATTTATCAATTGAACTCCGGTGGCCAGTATGTTCTGAAGTTTTCCAAGGCGGTATTGTTGCAGCAGGCGAAGTTCTGAAGTATAGCTGTTGAAATTATCAATATCCACCTGACGGTGGGCATACTGCAAGGTTATCGGATCGATAGCATCCTGAACGTTGGCCGGCTTATCAAATTGCACACTGCTGCGCGTGCCCAGCACGGCTGAAGTAACCCAGGATAGATGTGTTCGCTCGCTAAGTTTCCAATCAACCGAAAAAGAGGGAACATAAATCTCAGGATTGAAATAATTTCTTGAACGTGTTGACTGCCGTGGGTCCGCGTGAAACATACTATCCGTTAGCGGGCCTGGAATATGATATACATAATTGGAGCGCGACACTTCAGCTTTCAAGCTCAGGCGTGATGTAGGGTGATAAATCAGCACGATGGATTGGGTATCAAAATCAGTATCGCCATTATCGCGATAACCATCGGAAACGCGCTTGTTGAAATAGGCATAGTATTGAAATTTACCAAGGGTACCCCCGATGGCATTATGCGTACTTAGCAATCCAAACGAACCGATGGCGTTAATACTTTCAAAAGCAACGGCACGTGTCGTATCGGGTTTACGGGTAACATAGTTCAACAAGCCCCCAAACTGCGCACCATACTGCAATGAACCCGTGCCACGCACCAGTTCAATCCGATCGATGGCTTCCATGGGCAAACTGAAATGACTGGCCGGGTAGCCATACATATCGGAGTTTGTAATGTTTCCGTTCTCGCGAATATTAAATTCCCACCCGCGGTGAGGGTCTAGCCCGCGGGTAGAAATATTGGTTTGATTTCCTGTTCCATCCATATCGTACACAAATACGCCAGGCACTTTGGCAAAAATCTGTCGCGGTGTTTTTTCTGAAATGTTAGCGTCCAGGCTTTGCACCTGAATGACTTCATTTTTTTTGTTGCCGAACATCCTGGTGCCCATTGTCGTTGACATGCGTTCCATCATAAACCGATAAGCCTTCACGGTTACTTCATCGAGTTGGCGTGTGGCCAACGAATCGACCTGCGCCATACCCGCCACTCCTGTCACCAACAAAATCAACGTAACAACCAGTCTGTTCATAAATTCCAATGCTTCGAAAAAATCCGGTGAAGTCTTGCACCAACTTCACCGGACACCCCTATGTATTTACTTACTATATCAACTCCGGATTAATCGGCACCATCTGTTGAAGCAAACGCAACAGCATAGCCGCCAATCACTTTACCATGCGCCAATCCTACTTCAGAATCAGAGCGGTAGTGAATGCCTCCGTATAAGCGCGACATCGCAGCTTCTAATGCCTGATTGTTAAAATATTCTGAATGTTCAGGGAACAGGTACGACAAGAATTCAGCCGCAGCACCAGAGAATGTTGAGTGCCCGGAAGTGTAAGCCGGAAAATTTGGAATACCCGTTCCGGTTTTAATGGCATGATTCAATTGTGATGGACGAGGATTAAAATAAAAAAACTTTGTATCCCAACAGGCCACACCTGCATCGTGCAAGGTCATGTTCAAGAGTGCAAAAGCCCGTGCCGTACGAACCTCGCTGAAATTTGAATCGCGAATGTACTCTGCAGCAATATCATTCCAGTGACCGGGAGGCGTATACGTATTGACACCATCCGCCCATTTGTGAACGATGGCCAGACGTTCGCGGGTCAAATTATCCGTATAGTATTTTACCTCTTTCGTTTCTTCCACCATTTGTTCTGATGCTGTTGATGGCGGTGGCCCCGGCCGATTGTTTACAATATCATTGTCCGTCATCAACCATGTTTTACATCCGGTCGAAACTCCTGTTTTACGTAAACCAAAAAAAGGAAGCATCGGTGGTCGCTTAGGCGCTTCAAGACTTATCCAGGGAATCTCGCCATTGCTGACGGCCGTATCCGCCAACGCCTGCCATTGGGGTTTGCTTCCGCCCGAGTTACCCATCCGGTCACCGCGTGCACGAGTAGTAAACAGCGCGGCAACTGACTTTCCTAAGGCGAGGCCCTTGGCAACATCGCTGGTTGATGCACGACCCGACCAGATGGCTGCGTTGCGCTGCTCTGCGGCTTTCCTGGTTATTTCTTCCAATGCAGCAGGAAAAAGTAATTTCAAAATTTCAGCCGTTACGCCTGACATCACAGCATCGTACGAAGGATACGAAGGAAGATCCGTTTCCGGCATCAGTGATTTTACACCACTATCATTCTTGTACGGTGACTGACGATCGTACAAGTACATGTAGTGCCATGCAGCCTTTAAGGCTTCATATTGCGCAGCCGTTACATACGCGTAGGCACGTGCTGCATACGGAGGGTTAGCAAATGGAAAGTTGGGGTCGGCAAATGGATTCTCGGCATCCGGTGCCGGATAACTTCCATCAGCCTTTGGTGCAGGCGGCAGGTTGTAACGCGCCACCAACCCGCGTAGTATCTGATTCCAGCGAAGTACGCCACCGCCACTCCAGTATTCAATCGCTTTTTTCTGCTCACCAGTCAGCTTGCTCTGCATGTCTTTGATACTGGCCAGTTCTGATTGATATGAGGCAGAGCCTACATTCTGTACAGAAGCGATGTCGGTGGCCGGGTCAAAAACTTTTGGCATTGGTCCAACCGCAGTTTCTGCAGCCGTATAAATTTTTGCCTGGGTTACATCATACGTGTCAATGTTAACCGATGCCCAGGTTTCAGCATCTTCATCAATACTGGTAGGCTCAAGTGTGCCGAGCTGTTCGGTTAAGGTGAGATCTTTATCACAACTGATTACCGTTACAACCAGGAAGAGCGCGGTTAGTATAGAGGTTCCGTAGTATTTTATGGATTTCATAGCGGAGAATTATTCAGGTTGAGATTTTGCAAATTGAAACGTGTAAAGAACGCCCGCCAGTAACGTGGTGGACTTTCCTACATTTCTACCGGCCACGGTAAAATCAACTGATCCGCGAACGGCCAGGTTTTTCACCATCGGCACATAGTACATCACCAGGGCACCTACTTTGGTAAAATTCATTTTGTTGGAAACAAAAGGCATGGACTGGCGCAGGATGTCGCCACCGCCTAAGGTATTCATCTGGGTTAACTGGGCTTGTACCTGAACGGGGCCATTGTGAAAACCGAGGCTTACAAACGCATCAAATACATTGGGCATTTTCACTTCATCGGTTTCATAAAAATCCTGACCATCATCATACGCAGGACGATCCAATGTCGTGTTGCTTCGCCAGGTATACGCTGCTGACGCATTGGCAAACCAATTACCATACTTGTAATGCACCGTTGCCCGGTACGCAATATTCGTAGTGTGTGTACCCAATGAAAGCGGATAGAAATCCGGAGAGTAGTCACTCAACGGTGTTGAGAAATTGATCGCGGCAAAAACTCCGAACACATTATCCTCACCGATTTCTTTTCGAAGTACATAGTACTTCACACCAACCGATAAATCCTGAAGGCCTTCCATGTGGTGGAGTGTTCCCTGGCTGGCATTGATTTTCATGTATGGCACCATGGCGATAACATTTAGCTTATCGGTAATACCATAATTACCAGCCCACACCAGGCTTTGTGTGGTGATCTTTCCGATGTTGCCGTTATCACGTTCCAGCGTTCCTTCCCAATAGTTTTTCCATTGGTCGTGGGTGTACATAAAGCCCGTACACAGATTGCCTTTTTTCATCATCAGGCCATCAGTGAGGGTTTGTGCAAAAGCAGCAGACGATACTACTGCCATAAAAAAAATAAGTAGAGGTTTATTCATAGGGGTATGTTTGGGTTTGTTTGTTCCATGTTGTTCTGACGTATACCAGCACAACAACAAGCGGTTAAATGCTGTTGTGTTGCCGATATGTCAACCGTTGATCGTGAAGTCGATTGTCATGCTTACTATCGGTCATGAAGCAAGCTCTGGTAGTAGAGCATACCGCACAGCAGACAATCGTAAAAAGAAAAATAATTAAGCTCGTTCGGGAGGATGAACGATTGAAGGAAAGTAGGAACTCACCAATAACTCGGGAGCATGTTGCAATGTAATTTCCTGCCCCCAGCCAGCACAGGCGTGCTTAATGCTGAAGGAACTAGAAAGGTAGTCTTTAATAAATGAAGGAAGTGTAGTGGTGTTACCTGTACTCCCCGGATTGTCAGAGAATGTTTTCACATAATCCGTCAACGCCTCATTGATACGTTTACTCTGATGATCTTTAACACAGACAATGTACAAGGTGTCGTTTGCCATGCGCTGTTTTACCAAACGATAGAATTCTCCATTGTATTCAAAATCTCCATCTACCCGTACATACTCGTTGCTCTCCACAACATACGGAATGGTAATCGGCATTTTAAGGGTAACTTCTTCTGCGGCATTGTAATCATTCGCATCAAGGCGCTGTGTGAAGCGTTGCGTATTCTGGTACTGAAGCCCCATAAACAACCCATAATATCCCAGCACATTAAAGAGCAGAAGGGCAATGAGCAGTATGGACACAAGTTTACGCATGCGGTAAGGGTATTACATAGATAGCGAAAAAAAAGTAATGAACAAACGATAGCGGAGGCACTTTTAGCCTCACGCCTGTTTGGAATGGCTTAAAGTGGTACGTAAACCACTTTTTTGGTTTCAAAAAATTCTTCCTGAAAATAGTCTGACAGACTGTAGAGACTATAGGGGCGTTTGAGCGCTGCGAGTTCTTCGTCCAGATCGCCACCTTTTAAATAGAGTATACCATTATATAATGTATGGCGGGAATCCTTCTTTACTTTTCGGTTTATCCAACCATAGAATTCCTTTATTCGCGTAACGGCCCGGCTCACGATAAAATCATACTCACCTTTAATTTGCTCGGCCCTGATTTGCTCGCCTTTTACATTGGTTAAGCCAAGCCCGGCCGCAACATTATTGACAACGGTAATTTTTTTTCCGATGGAATCTACCAGGTGAAATTGTGTTTCGGGAAAAAGTATGGCGAGTGGAATGCCCGGAAAACCTCCGCCTGTACCCACATCTAAAATTTTTGCTCCGGGTTTAAAGGATGTTACTTTGGCGATACCCAACGAATGCAGCACATGGTTGATGTACAGGTTATCAATATCCTTGCGCGAGATCACATTGATCTTGTCGTTCCACTCTTTGTAAAGATCAAAGAGTTTTACGAATTGTGTTTTCTGATTTTCTGAGAGATCAGGAAAGTAATGGAATATAACTTCGCACGTATTAACCATCACTCAAAGATCAATGAATAGCAATTCCAATCCACTAACTTTTTGAAAATCCTTATCTGCAGTTAATAAGGGTAGTCGTAAATATTTTGCTGAAGCGGCTATAATGGCATCCGGCAATTTTAAGCGATGTGACCTTCTCAATTTGATCGCTTCGGATTTAATCTCATGGTTGAACTCCACCAGCACGCAACTATTGATTAACGACTGCAGTAACCTAACATGCTCGTTGGATAGCCCAGGCTTGCTCAACAATTCCATTTCAGAAATGAAAGAGAGAAACAAAATCTTTTCCTGTAAAAAACCAGTGATCACCTCATCTCCGTTACCCAGTTGGATAAGAACATTAGTATCCACAAAGTAATCACGACCACTCATCTCTTACTTTCTTTTGATACTCCAGTGGATTACCAAAAACTCCCTTTAGTTTACCTGCGTACTTCCTGGCATTAAACCCCTTTGCCTTTCCTCGCGTTTCATTCAGCAGCTTTTCAGCATTGTCGAGCTTGGCTTTTGTTAGTGGCCTTTTGACTTTAATCATCATACCATTACAAAGTTTTGTACTTAAATATGATCGCGTTTGTTCTTCACCATCTCGAACATGAGCTCGCGGGCGCGATGAAGCTGGGCTTTCACGGTTCCTAGCGGAGCATCAAGCTCAACAGCAATTTCTTCGTACGATAGTTCATGGAAGTATCGAAGTCGAACCAGTTTTTGATATTTCGGTGGAAGCTTATCCACAAACACCTGGATCAACTCGGCCTTTTGCGATTTAATCGTTTCTTCCTGCGGATTAAGGTTTTCATCTTCTACGTCAATCGACACGGCCTGGCCGTCATCATCGGTAAACGAGTTATCAATACTTAATGTATTGAGTTTCTTCTTGCGGATAAAGTCGATGGTATTATTCGTGGCAATGCGAAACAACCATGTACTGAATGTAAAATCTTTCTTAAACCGGTGAAGGCTGCGAAACGCTTTGGCGAACGATTCGATGGTAAGGTCTTCTGCATCATCTACATTGCGAATCATTTTCAACACCATGTGATAAACCGGCCGCTTGTATCGCTGCAATAACTTGGCATAGGCCTTATCGTCTCCGCCAACAGCCTGATCAATAAGCTTGAAGTCTTCGATCGCTTTGGACGAGAATCGGTTTTCTTCTAATTCTTCCATCGTATTTTTTTAGACACTAACGCCACCAGGCCGGTGACAAGATAGTAAAAGGCATAAATAAAATCTAAGGGAAGAACGGCCCAGACCTCGAAGGGTTGCCCCAGTTTTTTGGAGGACGATGACACCAATATGCTCAAAACAATCAGCCGCAGGGCTAAGCCACTGATTGCCCAATATATAGTAGACGGTTCGAGGGCGAGTGGTATGGCCAGAAACCAGGTTAGCAGCCAGCTCACAGCAAACAACCCAAGCATTAACCGATGGCCGAACCGGTAGTATTTACCCACCGAAAGATGCCGGAGTTTTTGCCGGAAGTAAGCCGACCAGGAAGTATGCGGTTTTGAAAAGACGAACGATTCAGACTCCAGGCACACCATTGTATTGTTGGGGGTGGCATGTTGGTTAACAAACAAATCATCGTCTCCGCCAGTAACGTTAATGAAATCATTAAACCCTTTGTTGTCCATAAACACCGACTTGCGATAGGCCAGGTTTCGACCCACACCCATATAAGGCTTGCCAAGCAAAGCGAACGCTACATACTGAATGGCCGTAACCAATGTTTCAAAACGAATAAAGGCATTCAATACACCAGCCTTTCGGTAATAGGGCGAAACCCCAAGTACAAACTTTGTGTCTTCACCGAAGGCAGCTGCCATGGAACGTATCCACTGATTACCCTGCGGACGGCAGTCAGCATCGGTAAACAATAACCAATTGTATTTCGCGGCTTTAATTCCTAACGTAATTCCATACTTCTTACCGTTGGCATGCACAGGGGTACGATTAACATGCACCATGCGCAGGCGGTGGTCTTTAGCTGTTTCGGTGAGCAGAAAGTCGAAGGTAGTATCGTTAGAGCGGTCGTCTACAATAACCACTTCAAACTCGGGGTAGTCTTGTTGTAGCAACAGCGGAATGAGTTCCCGAAGGTTTTGCTCCTCATCGTGCGCGCATACAATTACTGAAACGGGGAGTGGTTGAGGTTGATGAAGTGCTTTCTTTTTTGAAAGTCCTGCCAAAAAAAGAATGAAGTAAATGAGTTGGAGGGCGACAGCAGCAGCGAAGGCAAGGAGTAAGAGTTGCAAAGATGATAGGAGTTATTGGCACAAAGATAAAAGGAGGTTTTTAGGATGAAAGAGAAGCCGCCTTTTTCAGAACCCATTGTTAAGTTCCAAGAAAAAAGAGGCTGTCTCAAAAGGGCAGCCTCCTTCTTTTTAGCCGAAAAAAAAGAAGAGAACCGAAGTCCTCTTCTTAATGCAAGGCGTTATCTTGCTTTTGTGCAACTAAGATCAAAAGTAGTTTTT
>Ga0315910_10001016_pt1 | contig 26461 bp, 25 predicted proteins | sample EdamamesoilMG_FD_204470 | JGI IMG/M metagenome (GOLD analysis project Ga0315910, IMG submission 204470) | Garden soil microbial communities collected in Santa Monica, California, United States - Edamame soil | ecosystem: Environmental > Terrestrial > Soil > Garden | place: USA: California... | reverse complement strand
TCGGACTTGAAACTATCCACGGGTAGCAACTGACTGCGCACCCGCCTGGCCGGGGCGAGGAATTGCATCATGCCGAGGTCCCAAATGAAGGACTGGTTCAGCACATAGGCGATTTGCGTGGTGGTATCGGTCTGCAAGGGCACTTGGGCGGGGCCGATGGCGATCGTGGGATTGCCGAACGCGGAGTAGAGTTCCAGCGAGCTGGAGCTGTTGCCGGAGTCCACCTCGGCCAGCGAAACCGGCAGACGCAAAAAGACGGTGGCGGGGGCGCAGCGCCGGACGCCCAGTTCGGGATCAAATTTCCGGACCGCCACCAAAGGCGCACCCACACCCGGACTGCGGTTGCGCACGCTCAAGCCACGCACCAGAAATTGATCCGTCAGCACGAGCTGTTCGAACTCCTCCAATGGCGCGGGAAAATTCGTGAGGTTGACTTTCAACTCGATGGCTCCCACGGGCAACCGTCGCCGACTGGCTTCCAGACGAACGGTGGCATTGGTGCTCCTGCGTTCGCTCAGGGCGAGGCCGAGACCATAGTTGTACAAGTCGCAAGCTTCTCGCACCCGACGGTCCAGAAATCCAGGTGGCGGCTCCTTGCCTTCACCAAATAGGAAGAGCCAGGCGTACACCGCCGCGCCGAGGTAATAATCACGCGCGTCCCGCGGTTCCCAAGGCTTGAGGCTGGCGGCAATGTTGTCGCCCGCCACGTAGCTCATTTCCGCCAACGCGAACAGCAGTTCGCGCTCGCCGCTGGCCAGAGCTGCTTGATGCAGCCGGCGGACGGCTTCGTCTGGTTGTTGGGTCGCCAGGTGATCCAGATCATACCGGTGCAGGATGGCCGTGGTCGTCGAGCTGGGCTTACCGTTGCTCAGCGCGTTGGCTTGCACTTGCGCGTAGGCCTGACGCGTCGTCACCTGGTCCGCCCCAATCGGGGCCAGGGGACCGGCGCAACCCGCGAGCAACCCAATCAGCAAGCAAGCCGTGAGCAAGTGCTCCAATGGGATTCTGGGTGGTTTACAACTGGTTTGCATGGTCTGGATTTCGTTGACTGGGTAAAAAAACCGGGCCCGGTTGCCGAAAATCCCTGATCTGGGTTTCGGACTTTGAATCGCGTCAAGGTTTCTGGACTCCGATGGCGAGCGCCTCGGTCAGGCGGATGACCACCTTGTCGCCGACCTTGCGCTTGCCCAAATCCACGTCCTGTCGCACCGCGACCTTCCGGATCGAGCGGTCCTCAAATTGAAGCGTGGCCAGGCGGTGTTCGACATCAAGGGCCGTGACCCTGGCGGTCACCTGTCTTGACTCCGCCATGATGCCGCCTGGTTTTGCTCCCTTGGGCGCCAAGGCCACCAATTGAACTCCGCCGTCAGTGGACGCGTCCCCTTCTCCGGCCACATAGATCACCAGTTCCTGGACCGTGGTGACCTTGAGTTGGTCGCCCACGCGGATTTGGTCGAAGTTGACGACCTCCGGACCTGCCTTCACGGTGGTCTTGATGCCCGCTTCATCCACGAGCGTGATGCGGCGCCGGGCGCCATCAATGGACGCCACGGTGGCCTTGAGTTCGTACGTTTGCACCACACTTCCTCCGGGAACCCCTTCCGCAGCGACCACGGAGAGTTCGCCTCCGCCGGTAAGGCGACCCTCAATCGGAAGGAGCGGAATCTCAGCGGCGATACCAATCCGCAACACCAGGTCCAACCGGCTTTCCACCTGGGCGAACCGCAGCGTCTTGGCCGGGGACACAACCTTCCCGATCTTCTTGAGGTAGGAATTTCGGGTCGCCACGAGCTGCTGCTCGAGTTTGGCGAGGTCTTTCAGCATAACCTTGGCCCGTTCGTCGGGAACGTCGGGATACAATTGAGCGTACTCCTTGACCAGCTTCAGCACGGCCGCCCCCGACTTGTCCATTTCCGCCCGATACTGTTCGTAGAGCGGCCAGAAGGCTTTGGCTTCCGACGCGGAGAATTGCATGGCCTCGGCCACGGTCGCCCGGCGGTCGGCTTTAAGTGCGGTGCGGGCAACGTTGATTTGATCGTCAACGGTCTGTGCGTTTGTCTGGCCCGCCAACACGGCTAGGCCGGCAGTCAGGAAGAGGAGGATTAATTTCTGGGTAAGTTTCATGGTCTCGATCTCGGTTTGGTTTGGTTAATTTTTGGTCTGGTCCACGAGGTCAAAAATGGAAGGTGAACCCGATCTGCGCGCCCTGGTTGAGCATGTCGTACGCAAATCGGTCGGCGCCGCTGCCGGTCTCGTAGTCCATGTAAAGCCAGCGGTAACCGGCCTGCATGGAACCCCATTTGGCAAAGCGCCAGTCGAGATAGGGGTAAAGCTGCCAGGTGACCTCCGAGCCGATGCCGAAGCCGCCAATGTCGCCGCGCAGCTTGAGGCTGAACTGCTTTCCCAATGGCAAGGTCAGGTTTGCGCCCACGATGGGATCCCACCAATCCCGGGTGCCCGAGGGCATGATGGGTATGGGGAGGATGCCGGGCCCGCGGAGTTCGGCACTGAGGTTGTTGTAGCGCACTCCGGCCAGCGGCTCGAAATACTTTGAAACCCGGTAACTGAGGGTCGGTTCAACCAGCCATTGATCCAGGTCCGCAGTTACGCCACGCGTTTCGCCCTGCACTCCCAAAAAGAGTCCTTCCACCGTGATCGCCCACGGGCCGCAACCGACGCGAAACGTGCCCATGATACCAAATTCCAGGTTTTCCAGAATATCGTCCAAACCGATGTCCACGTCGGCGGTGACTGGCCCAATGCCGAGTTCGCCTGACATGTTGTCAGCCAAACCGTAGAGCGCGAGGTCGAACGTCCATTCCTTTGGCGGCGCCGCACTGGCGGACAGGGGACACAACACCGCCGCCGCGCACAGGGATAACAGAGCTTGGGGTTTCATGGTCAGATTCAATTTCACAGGTTGGATGAAGGGACCGCGGTCCAGGATTCGTCAGGGTTGTACTCCATCAAGGTCGAGGCCTGGCGGTCAGAGTCCGAGCCAAGATCTTTTTCGTAAACAATACCGTCCGACCCGACAATGAAGGTCATGACGCCGCTGAAGGCGTATTTGGCCGGATAGGCGAGCAGGGCGAAGCCGCCAGACATTTCGCCTTTCACCACGTAGCTCTTTTGGCCGCCGGGCGCGGCAGGTCCTTGCGCCGTGAGGATCCGAAAGCGGTAACCCCGGAACGGCGAGACATCCGCTTTGTTCGGGTCATAGCTTTCAAAAATGCCGGCGGCAACAAGCTCGCCGAAGGGACTGCTCTCCTCCCCGCGTTTCAAATGCCAGAAGAGACCGTCATGCCGGCCGGGCGAACTCCGAAAATGCTGCGCAAACAGACCCGTGGGTTTGCCGTCGTGCGGTTCGCTGGCGTATTCCTTTTGCGCCCGGAGGTAATCGCGGCAGAGGCTGATCACGCCCAGTTCGTTGCCGCCGATGCGCCGGGCCAGCACTTCTTCCCGACCCGCCTCGGAATCGAACTGCCACTCGGTGCCGCGCTTCACCAGCGGGACCGGGAAGGGCCATTGTTCGTCACCGATAATGAGTTCTTTGGCGGACTCACCACGCGGGGCCCAACGCCAGGACTGGTCCATCGCGAGCGCGACGACTTCGCGTTCATTCTGGTCGGCCACTGCATCTCCGGAGGCGGCCAGCGCCATCCATTCGCGGCCGAAGATCGCGTGCATGGATTCCAAGTTCGCCGCTTTTAGCGCCTGGTGCAGCGCCGCCGCTGCGTCTTCCGGCGTGGCGAAACTCGCGTGCGTCACGGGTTTGTTACAGCCCGACATCACGAGGAGAGCCAGACCTAGCACGACCAACAGAAATGTATGTTTAAGATTTCGCATATTTATTCTCCCTGTCTGGGTGACCTATCTGGCACGACCACCGCCGCGACTGCCGCCACCACTGCGCCCGCCGCCCCGGCTGGAGGAAACGCTGCTGCTCCCCCGCGAACTCTGCGATCGCGTGGCCGATCCACTTTGGTAACCGGAGAAGCCCCCGGAACTCATGCCGCTGCTGCGCGAGGCGCTTCCACCGCCGCCGCGGCTTGAAGCGGTGGCAGTCCCCGCGCTCTGGCGTTGCATTCCCTGTGACTGCGCGGAGGCTCCACCCGACTGCCGCTGATCCTGGTTCCCCTGCCGGTCGGACTGGCGCTGATCCTGGCTCCCCTGGCGGTCACCTTGACGCTGATCTTGTTCTCCCTGGCGCTGATCCTGATTCACCTGCCGGTCTCCCTGGCGTTGATCCTGGCTCCCTTGGCGGTCACCTTGACGCTGATCCTGTTCGCCTTGGCGTTGATCCTGATTGCCCTGCCGGTTGTACTGGCGCTGGTCCTGATTTTGCCGGGCATTCCGCGCGCGATATTCGTTGTGACCCCCGTGAACCACCCAGTAGTTGTCGTGGTGATGGTGATCATAGTAGGAATTGTTGGCGCCGATGATCACCCCCACGGTGAAACCCAGCAGCGCTGCGCCAGCGGTGGACGTGCTCGACGGCGGGGGTGCCGGTTGCACATAAACGGTCTGAGGGTAAGTGGGAACATAGATGACCTGGGGATTGGCCGGCTGAATCTGAACAATCGTGTTGGTGACGACCACGACCTGTTGTTCGACCGTTCGTTCGATGATGGTATTGGTCACGACGACGACCTGCTGGGGCGTGGTTTTCAGATTGCCGAGGGCCTGCGCCTGCCCGCGCAGCCGTTGGATCGAATCGGCAACCGCGGCCTCGTCGGCCGTCACCGCCTGGCCCAGCGCCTTGGTCCAATCCGGCTTCTGCACCATCATCTGGACGACTTGCGGAAAGAGCGCGAGGGCGACCAAAGCGTCGGCAGAACCGGCGGCCTTGGCGGCGGCCTGGAGTTCGCTCCCCTTGAGGCTGGAATTCTTTTCCAGCCAGCCGGCAAAGGACAGCACCGCACCATAATCCTTGGAAGCCGTCAGAATCTGAATGACGAGGGCATCCGGGTACAAGGCGATGGGGCCGGTCAGTTGATCAATCGCATTCGCCGAGGCCGACTGCGCCCGGAGTTGCCCCGGGGAGATGAGCGCACAAGCGAACGCGCAACTCAACGCTGCTATCCAAACAGGTGATCTGTATTTCATTGGGTGGTTTCCTTTCCCGCTCGTTCAGAGTGGTCATTGAGACAGGTGTTTTATGATTTCTTCGGGAACAGCAAGGTGACCGCGAATCGGAGGCCCCAATTGGGTCCATCGTCCGCCTTCTCGGCGTAGTAGCGATATCCCAATTGGAGCGCGACGGGTTGTTTGCCGATTTTCACCAACTGTTGCACCATCACGTTGATCGGCACGGTCCATTGGCCGCCTTCCCAGTCATAGGTGGACTCGGTATTGAGGGTGAAGCTGGTAAATGTCTTCGTGGTGTAGGAGACAAACGGTTGCAGGAAGGTGGCATTGACATCCGCGCGACTGTCTTCGCCGGCAAAGGACCAGATGTGGTTCGCGAGCGCCCCATAGGTCCAGCCGTTCTGCTGTTTGAGCACGACGGCGGTCGGCCCGGCACCCCACTTCTCGGCACCCAGCAGTTCATCGGTGGCTGTCGGGAGCAGAAAGGCCGGCCCGGCGCCCCAGACCCAACCGCCTTTGGTGGGTTTGGTCGGCGAGAAGAAAAGGCTCTCCATAATATCCGACAGGCCGGACTGGCCGGATGTGTTGACGGTATTCTCCTGGTGAACGAACGGGAGAATCGTGCGCGTGATGAGGTTCCAGTCTTCACTGAGCGCGAAGGGAATCACCGGTTGCACGTTGACCTTGTATTGAAAGCCATCGCCGTTCGGGCCCGCACCCCAGTCGAAGTTGTTCTGGATCGGCACGCTGATCAGGCTGGCGATGGGATTCTGGAGTTGCTTGGCCAGTTCGGCCGCCTGGTCTTTGGTGGCATCCCCCGCGCCGCCGCCACCGGAGGAAGCAGCATCGGCCGCCCGGGCCGGCGTTTGCGAGATTAGTACGATCGTGACGATGCCCGCCGCGAGGCACCCGTTCGCGAACGTCGCGAGCGCGGATTTGGCGTGAGAAGTCAGGACTGGCGGATGGTGGGGGTGTAGTTTCATTAGTTTGGGAGTTATCAGTTAAAGGTAATCAGTGTTCAGTGATCAGTATTCGGTTTCGAGGCCGAGGGGCTCTTTGGCACTTCTGCCGGGTTGGCTGGTGGCTCATGTTTCGCGTAAATTCGCCGCATGAGGACGGAACCCGCGCTGCGGACCACCAAATACGGCAGGATGGCGGATGCCATCACGACAATGAGCAGTTCCCCGAGGTAGAACGACTTTAGAACCAGGATTTGGTAGGTGGTATCGAGCACGATGGCCACGACGAATATCTTGCCGACATCCTTAAAAGCCGAGCGGACCAAGCGCGCCCGCTCGCCAGGCTGGGCGAGGAACGTCCGGAAGAACCGCGGCTGCCCTTGCCGGGCGTCTCGCATGGCCGCCCGGATCGCGAAAAACGTGACCACGAGCGGCATGACCAGGAGCCGGAAATTAAAGGGCCCGGCAGTACGCCCGAGCAGATGCTCAAAACGACTGGTCAGCATTTCCAAGAACGTATCCATGAGTCACTCCTTTCGTGGTTCAGCAGGGCTTTCGTCATTTCGCTTCAGCAACCGCGCGCATCGGGAAGCACCATCTGTTCGCGGTTGGGTTTGTAAGTCCAGGGGCACCCGGAGTTCTTCCAGCCATTTCTCATGGGCATGCCCTGGAACACACTTCCAGCATCGTCCACGGGGTCGCCCTCCACGCCGTCCACGATGTTGTACACCTGCTTGAAGCCAGCCTGGGCGAGCATGTTGATCGCCATGGCGGCGCGACCGCCCGCCCGGCAAGTGACCAGGAGCGTGGCGTCAGGCTTGGCCACGCCTTGAACGCGCGAAACGAAATCCGGCAGCGGTTTCATCGGGAACTGCTGCTTCGCGGCGTCCCATTCGTACGTTTGGGCGAACACGGGAATGTTCCACGCCATCGTCGGGTGCCCGACAAAGAGGTATTCCTCGGGGGTGCGGACATCAATGATCAGCACCTTCTCCGGATCCGCCTGCCACTTCTCGAGTGCTTCCTTCGCCGTCACATAAAGCCCGAGCACGGTCTGTTTTACTTTGGGTAGATTCTCTTTTGGGTCATTCATAACAATTTATTTTGGTGATGGTTTTTTCAGTTCAAAATCACGATTCACGTCCCGGTTGCCGCCCGAGAGCTTGAGCAGCATGAGATCCCAGGTGCTCCCGAACAGGTTGCAGAAGCGAATGATCCGCAGCACCAGTTCGAGCAAGCGGACTGTTCGCGTGCCATAACTGGCCACCAGGCGCGTCCGCGCCTCCGGATCGGTCCGTCCGTCTTGCCTGGCCCAATTCAGGCCGTAGAGCAGCCACGGGCGCTCCTCGGCCGGACTGTCAGCGATCACGCCGGACGACAGTGTTTTCACTTCCTCGAAGGAGATGCCCAAACGTGACCCGATAGTGCTGTGGAGATAGCGGCAATAACGGCAGTCGTTCACCGAGGTGACGACGAGCCAGAGCCGCTGACGGAAGGCCAGGCTGACGGGCCCACTCACATACAGGTATCCCGGCAGGGCGTCGAGCCGTCCGATCATGGAGACGCACGACGCCACGAATTCGCAGGGATTGCGGAAGTAGCGACGCTTGAACGGGCTCATAGCCTACTTGCCCTCGAGGAGCTTCAGGATCGCCTTGTAGCCTCCGCCGTTCGCCGCTTTGAAGCCATTGGCTTCGAGAATTTCCACGGCTTTAGCCGCGCGTCCGCCCGTGCCGCAATAGGTCACCAGCGTCCGGTCCCGCGGCAATTCCTTCAGGTGACTCTTCAATCTCAACAACGGAATATTCGTCGCCCCCGGAGCCATGCCGATTTTCGCCTCGAGCCGCGATCGGACATCAACCAAGACCGCGCCCTTTTTGAGCAGCTTCGCCACTGCTTCCGGCGGCAGCTTGGTGTTCGCCATCGCGTCGTGTTTTTCTTTTATTTTTTTAAGCAACATATGTTTTTCCCTTTAGTAGATCGGCCCGGTTTGACACCTGAGCCGCGTCGTTCACTGATCACCGATTACTGATTACCGACCCCCGCCTTCCGTCGCCGGTCGGTGCCGACGAGCTTTTGCAATTTTACGAACAAAACCAAAACGAACAGGATTGGGGCGAGCGCGGCGCCAACCACTCCCTCAAAGACGGTGATGGGGCGGCCCGTGCCGCGGATTCGCTCCAGCAGAACATCCACGGTGTTGCCGCTGAGATTGGTGAACGTCATCAAGTAGACATGCCCGAGAATCTCCTGCACCTGCGCTTGGCTGAAATGGTTGCGAAGATTCTTCACCGATTCCGGATCCATCTCGTCGAGTTGCTCGGCATAGTGCTGGCCAAACAGGATGGCCGCTGCTTCGGCGGGATCGCTCGCCTTCAGGGAGCCAACCTGGCTGCTGAGGATCTGGTTGACCTCTTCCAGCGGGATGCCCTGGGCTGCCGCCCAATGGGAATGCCCCCACGCGCAGTAGCGGCAGTCATTGATCGCGGTGACTCCAAGCATGACCTTTTCGCGAACCGCCTTGGATGTTTTCGGCCGGAACACCGACCCGATGATGGCCGGAAATGAAATCACCACGTTGCCCACCGTCTTCAAAAAGTTAGCCGGGGTGAAGGTTCGCTTCGCCTTGGCTGGCTTCTGGGACGGCGCACTGGCGCCAGCCTCAGAGGGTCGCGGGGTGGTGGTGGTCATTGTGGCGGCATCGGGGCGCGGAATCGCCGCGCCCCGAGGTTTGGTTTATGGAATGTAGTTGGCGCTGGTGTCCTTGCCGTAGCCGCAGCCTTGGTACGTGCAGTGCAGATCGTCGCGGATGATAGCCGCCCAACTGCCAGCGCGACCGGTGTCCAACACCAGATCCTCGGTCAGCACCTTGGTTTCGAACTTCCAGCCCTGTGGCAGGTTCTTCAGCTTGCTGCCCACCGTGTTCAGATTCTCCGGGGTCAGGCTCGGATCGACCGCCTTGGTGTATTCCTGCATCACCCAGACCGGACCGCTGGGATCGCGCAGCAGGAACACCGGTTTGCCCGCCTTGAAGGTCCAGACCGTGTTACGCCGGATCAGCGAGGGCACGTAGGCGCTCTGGAACTGGGTGAGCATCTCGGCCCCCGTCATGTCCCCGCCATAGCGCAACTCGACACCGTGGAAGCTCTGCGCTTCGCTGACGACGAACTCGATTTCGTCCATCATCCAGAAGCGTCCGTAGTTGACCGCGCACATGTCCACTTCGAGTTCCTCGGCCAGCTTCTTGGCATCGATCTTCTTGTAAGCCTCCGGGTCAACCGGGATCGATGACGCCGTGAAGACGTAGGCCCGCTGGGTCTTGCCGACGCCGACAAAGGCCCCCATTCCGTGGAAGGCGAGGCCGCGGGTGTTCTTGAAACTCATCCTGCTCATGGGATCCACACCTGTTTTCAGTTTCATTTTGTTTCTTTCTTTCGTTTTGTTGTTGGTTTATTGAGTAATCTGTGAGGAAAGCCGGGGCGCGGGAACACCGCGCTCCGATGTTTGATTTATTAATGCCCGGCGCAGGCCTTCTTTTTCGCGATCATGTCCTCTACTATCTTGGCTTGCGCAGCCAACCCGTGAGAGGTGCTGAACTGGAGGATCTCGGCCCCTTCCTCCGAAATGAAGTTGTGCGGAGCCGGCCAGTAGCAACATTCCCCAGCGCGGCAAACGTCAACGGTCCCGTCAAGGTAGATGACCCTCAACGTGCCCTTCAAAACGTAAGCCCAGTGTTCAACCCCGCACAGATCGTGCGGCAGTCCCTTCAGCAGCTGCGTGAAATCAGTACCCGGGGCAAAGATGTGGTAGGCGCACTGCATGCCGCCCCAGTTCTCGTCCCAGATCTTGAGGCCCGGGGTGTTCTGGGTGACGAAGTCGTCCACCGGTTTCATGTCTGTCAGTTTCTTGTGCATGGTTTCTTTCTTTCGTTTTGTTATTTGTTGTTCGTTGTTTGTTTACGTAACTGTTGGTTTGCTGAACTGGTCGGGTTGATTCGCAGCGAGGTTTCTAGTTAGTTGCTGTGCGGGTTGACGGCCTGTTGGATTGCTTCGAGGAGCGCCTCGTCATCCACCGGTTTGCGCAAATAGGCCGCGGCCCCGCCCGCCAGCGCCCGCTCGCGGTTTTCAGGCGTATCGTGCCCCGTGATGACCACTACCGGCACCCGGCTGCCCGTTTCTTCGAGCCGCGCTTGAACGGCGAAGCCGTTGACCTGCGGCATGTGCAGGTCGAGGACGACACAGTCGGGCAGACGTCCCTTCACGGATTCAAGGAACTCGGCCCCGGATGAGAAGGTCTCAGCATTCATGTTCGCCGAACGCAGCAGTCGCCGGATGGCAATGCGCACTGATTCCTCGTCATCCACCACCGCAATGAGCAACCGCGTCTTCGTCACGGTCCAGATAGTAGGGAGGGAATTGGCGGCAGGATATTGGACCTTGGGCCAATACGAGGGGCGAGGGGGGAAAGTAATCAGTAACCGGTAATCAGTGGTCAGTGGTCGCCGCGCACGCGACGCGTGATCGATTACTGTTACCGATCACTGTTTACTTTTCAGCGCGCTGCGATCCCCACGCGCTCGGCGAGATGAACCAGCTCCGCCACCGAGTGCACCTGCATTTTCTCCAGCACACGCGCCCGGTGGACTTTGATGGTTTTCTCAACGGTGCCGAGATCGGCTGCACTCTGCTTGTTGAGCTGACCCGTGATGACGTGTTGCAAAACCTCGCGCCGGGAAGCAAACGCCGCCACCGCCAGACCCGCCGAGCGCAGCAACCTCGCGAGGCTCTTCAACACTACGGCATCGTCGTCCACGAAGAAGACGGCTGCGACGGAAGGCGGCGGGTCATCTATCATCTAACGGTGAAGGTTAGCGGTGGAATTTCCAGTGGCGCAGGTCTGTGAGGTCTTGGGGCTTTCTCGCAGCGGTTGCTATGCGGAGCTCAAGCGCAAGCCCGGTTGCCGGCAGTTGAGCGATCAGAAGCTGCTGCCGATAGTTATCCAGGTCCATAAGGAATGACGGTGTTTACCTGGCCGTAGTCAAGGACCTCTGGACCGGAGAATAAGGCTCTGCGGGGACACAACCTGAGCGCGGTTTCCAGGACTCTATACCGCCAAGCAAGGGGGGGTGCTTGTAGGTCTCCCGTCCTGCGCAGCAAAGTCCTGGCGCGTCGAGAATCAAAGCGGTAAATCCGCGAACCAAACTGATACTGATAGGAATTTGCTTTTCGCGCGCACGCCTCGTACTGAGCGCACGCGGGCGAGCGTGGTCAGGGTAAGCAACAGCATTGCGAGGCAGCCTTTGCACCATGGCGTTTAGATCGGCTGATTAGCTGGCCACCGTCTGAGTCGGACATCCTACCAACTCGCTCGCTTTTTCTTGGCGAGTACCGAGCAGCGCTCCAAACAAAGCGCCTGGCCCGGTAGTTCCATTCCACCCCGAGCTGGAGTGCCGACCCTATAATACCTCGCTCTCAAGGCACCACGATGTAGACAATGGTGCCCTGGTAATAGACCGGGCGATAGTACACATAATCCACATAGGCGCACCAATAGCCGCCGTAATAAACTCTGGTCCAGCCTGCCGGGACGACGACATAATAGCCGCGCGGCAGCGCACCGACGCCCGGCGCACCGACACCAACCCCGGGAGCGACGCCCGCGCCGCGCGCACCCGCGCCTGCTCCTGGTGTCACCCCTACCCCGGATGCACCCGCGCCAGCCCCGGGCGCGCCAACTCCCGGAGATTGTACTCGAGTTTGGTTAACTCCCGCGTTGTTGTTTCCCCCAGCCCCCCGCCGCCCTCGTGCTCCCACGGCAGTTTCCTCGCCGGCCCCCGCAAGCAGCAACGCCGCCGCCGCACAACCCACCCACCAGGAACCACCATTTTGAATTCTCATTTTTTGTCTCCTTAAGCTTATTTGCCGGCCTCGCGCGCGGCAGCCATCTCGGCTTCTGTCATCATCGGGATTTGAATCACATCCTTTGCCGGCGAATACACAAAATCGGCCTTGCGGATCTTGACCTCGAGGTTCCAGTTCGACAATTCAAGCCTAATGACCTCAGTGCCGGTTGTTGCCTTCACCGTCGATATCCATCGTCTCGGCACGAGGTCCTCTTCTGCAATCCAGACTTCAGAATCCGCCGCGTCCCCCCGCAAAGCGACTTGGTGACAGCGCACTCTCTTGAGTCCCAGGAATCCGGATCGAATCGTACCCGTGCCTAAATACTCCACGCTCTTCGCCCGCCAAACCAGGTCCTCGTAAAAATCAGATACCAGGAAATCCGCCGCGACCGGCACGAAACCGTAAATCCTCGCCAGTTCCGAGGGCAGCTTGTCCAAAGTCATCTCCATGGGAACGGTGGAGTAAACTTTTTTACGCACATCGGTCATGGTAAGTTGCTTGCCGTCGAAATACAGGATCCGGGTATCGCCCGGGACGAGCGCACGCGCCCTCAAGTGGTCAGGTCGCTGCACCGTGACTTCGATTTTGGTTTTGCCCTGCAGGCCGTCTTCGCCCGCATGTCCCGACGCAATTTCGCGCCGCAATTCGAAGCTGAACCTATTGGCCGAACCGATCTTCCGCGACATCTGCCGCAGGACCGTGTCCGCACTGACAACTTTCCCATCTGCTTCGGGGCGAACCTCCGCCGCGAGAATGGGCGACTGGCCCGTAACAGCCAATGTGCAAGCCAGCACTCCGAGAGTCCGTATTATTCTCATGATGTTCTCTGCTGTTTTTTGTTTGGTCGCAGGCATTCCGGTGCCTTGAGGAGTTACATAACTCCAGGCAGGTGTTTTTCGGTCCTATTCTTGATTGGGAGGAATTTCCTTTTCGCGCGCCCACCCGTGCTGAGCGCCGCGCGGGTGAAGGAGAATTGTTTTCGGGCGTAACGCGCCCGGTAATGACAACGACCGGCAACCGGCTGCCCGTTTCGGCGAGCCGCGCTTGAACCGCGAAGCCGTCGACCTGCGGCATGTGCAAGTCGAGGACGACACAGTCCGGCTGGTGCTCCTTTATGGATTCGAGGAATTCGGCGCCGGATGAGAAGGTCTCCGCATTCAGGTTCGCCGACCGCAGCAGTCGCCGGATGGCAATGCGCACGGCTTCCTCGTCATCCACCACCGCAATGAGCAACCGCGTTCTCGTCACGGTCCAGATAGTAGCGAGGGAATTGGCGGCAGGATATTGGACCTTGGGCCAATAAGGAGGCGGAGGGGAAGTGATCGGTAATCAGTGAGCAGTAATCAGTGGTCGTCAGCGCGGAGAGACGCGTGACTGATTACTGTTTACCCATCACTGGTCACGGATCATCGATCACTGATTACTCCTCAATCGACGATTCCCACGCGCTCGGCCAGATGAACAAGCTCTGCCACCGAGTGCACCTGCATTTTCTCCAGCACGCGCGCCCGGTGGACTTTGATGGTTTTCTCAACGGTGCCGAGATCGGCGGCGATCTGCTTGTTGAGCTGACCCGTGATGACGTGTTGCAGAACCTCGCGCTCGCGCGGTGTGAGTGTCGCCAGCCGTTGCTGAATATCCGCGACTTCGGCGCGCCCCGCGCGCTGGAGACGATCTTTCTCGATGGCGACGCCAACTGCTTTGAGCAGGTCGGCGTCATTCACCGGTTTCGTCAGGAAATCCACGGCGCCACGTTTCATCGCCTGCACGCTCATCGGGATGTCACCGTGTCCGGTGAGAAACACGATGGCCAGTTCGTGCCCACCCGCGATGAGCGCTTGCTGGAGTTCCAGGCCGTTCAGTCCCGGCATGGCGACGTCCAACACCAGGCAGCCGGGCGCGTCCGGATCGTGGTGATCCAAAAACTCGCGCGGAGAAGCAAACGTCGCCACCGCCAGACCCGCCGAGCGCAGCAGCCGGGCGAGGCCCTTCCGCACGGCGGCGTCATCGTCCACGATGGAGATGGTGGGTGTTGGAGACATGGAATAATCAGTGGCCAGTCGCCGGGAGCGTGAGCCAAACCGTTGCGCCGCGTCCTAGTTTGCTGGTCGCCCACAGCTTGCCGTTATGCGCCGTAATGATGGTGCGGCACACCGTCAGGCCCAGGCCCATGCCTTGCGGCTTGGTGGTGTAAAACGATTCAAAGATCTGTTCCAGTTTTTCCGGAGCGATCCCCGGACCGCAATCGGCGACAGAGACACGGATGGAACAGTCCTCGGACCGGTCCGTGCGAATCGTGAGGTGGCGGGCAGGCCTCTCGATGCTGGCCATCGCCTCGCAGCCGTTCATCACCAGATTCAACAACACCTGCTGGAGTTGCACGCGGTCGCCGTGAACGACGGGCAGATCCGGCGCGAGTTCGGTCTGGGTGGTGACGTTTTGATTCACCAAATCGCTGCGCACGAGCTTCAGGACTTCCTGGACCACTTCGTTCACGTTGAGCGGCTGATGTTGCACTTCCCCTTTCTTGAGCAGGAGGCGCAGGCGGCGGATGATTTCGCCCGCCCGTTTGTCCTCGGCGACGATATCCGCCAGGATGTCGCGCACCTCGCCGAGGTCTGCATCCTCTCCCGCCAGGAAGCGTTGCGCCGCCTGCGCGTTGCTGAGGATCGCGGTGAGCGGCTGGTTCAATTCATGCGCCATCGAGCCGGACAATTCGCCCAGCATCGCCACGCGCGAGAGGTGCGCCAGTTCCGCCCGCTGCCGCAACAGCGCATCCTCAGACCGCTTCCGCTCGGTGATATCCTCCTTGACCCCCACAAAGTGGGTGATCTTGCCGGCGGAATCGAAGAGTGGCGAAATAACTTCCCACTCCCAGTAGAGCTCGCCGTTTTTTCGGCGATTGTGAAACTCGCCCCGCCAGATCCGGCCGCTGGTGATACATTCCCACATCTCCTGGTAGAGTTCCGGCGGGCTGGCGCCGGATTTCAAGATGCGGGAATTCTGGCCAAGGCATTCGGACAACGAGTAGCCCGACGCTTCGCAGAACTTGCGGTTGACGTAAATCATCCGGCCCTCCAGGTCGGTGATGATGACCGCGACCGGACTCTGCTCCACCGCGAGCGACAACTGACGCAATTGCTCCTCCGTGCGCTTGCGCTCCGTGATGTCCATGGAAAGGCCCTGGAGACGCTGCGCGTTGCCGTTGGACTTAGCGAACCGTCGGCCCCAGGAGGCAATCCACCGCTCGCGGCCATCGCCCAGCCGAATGCGATATTCCACGTTGATCGGTTCACCAGCCTGCATCGCCCGATCCAGCGATTGCCAAACCAATGCCCAATCCTCGGCGTGGACTGACTTCTCGAACCGCAACAGATCGATTTTCTCATCGCGCGAGTAGCCGAACAATGTCCGCGCCTTCTCGGTGGCCCAGAATTCAAAGGTGCCGCAATCCATGACCCAGAGCCCGGCCTCCGCCGAGGATACCGCGAGACTCAGGCGTTCCTCGCTTTCGCGCAATGCCTGGTCCGCGCGTTTCCGGGCGAGCGCGTTCGCGAAGATTTGCGCGACCAGTTGCAACCGCTTTACCAGCGCGTCCGTCCAGCGGCGCTCCCGCCGCAGGGCGTTGAATGACAGCACCCCGAGGGTTTGTTCGCCGCCTACCGCCAGCGGAATCGTGAGCGTGGACTTGATTCCAAACGTGGACACCGTCTCCCGATCCTTCGCCGCATCCGCCGGTATCTCGGCCACCTTGGTAAACATGACGGTACGGCCGACGGTCATCTCACTTCGCACCCAGGGAAAATCCTCCTGCCGGAACGGTTGCGAGGGCGCGGGACTACCATCGCGCTGATACGCGTGGGTGGCGATGTAGTCCGCGCTGCCCTCCTGCACCTGCCAGAGCACGGACAAATCGAGATCCAGAAATCGGCAGATCCGGCGCTGGGCGTCGATGATTTCCCGGTCCACGTCCGGGGGCGGAAGATTCACAAACCTCGAAGAGATTTCGGCGAGCAGGGTTGCCTCCGCCTCGCCCTGCTTGCGCTGGGATCGATTCACCCACAAGCCAACAATCAAAGCGCCTTGAAGGAGACAGAACAACGACGTGCCGATGACCAGCCAGTGGTAACGCTCCCAGAAAGTCGGTTGGCGAAACTGAATGACGCTGCCCGCGGGCAGGTTTGCCTCGCTGATGCCCCAGCGCCGGAGCTCACGCCAATCGTAAACCGGGAGCGTTGGCTCCAGGATTTGCACGGGGATGAGCTCTGGCCGTTCCCCGCGAAGAATGCGCACCGCGACGTGGGCGGCTTGGGTTCCCACCTCATCATCCTGGAACAGCCTGCCTCCAATCGAACCTAGACCGAACTCACTGGTGTAAAATCCGAAAACCGGAGCATTGGCGACCTCATGCAACCGCCGCAAGGCTTCGTTCTTTTCACAAGGCACTCCAGCTGCATCCACCACAAACAATGTGTGCAGGATGAAAGAGCGCGGTGGCAACGTGGCGCAATGCTTCAGAATTTGCTCCAGCGTCAGGTCGTTCACCCAAGTGAACCCGACCCGATTGGTGAAGACCTGAAACTCCTGCCGGCACTGCTCGGTCCAAAACCGTTCCAGCGCGGAGGCACCAAACACCACCACGATATTGGTGGTCTGGGGCTGGAGTTGCAAAATATCCTCCACCATACTCGGCAGTCTCACCCTTTGAGCAACCAGAGCAACGTTGGTTTTGAGAAACTCCGGAGGTACCATCCGCGGCTCCGCCGCGAGCACGAGAACGGGGGTGTTTGGGAAAAGGCGCGCCCGGTGTTGCGCTGCGAACTGCATCCCAGCGCCACCAACCGGAACGACCAGATCCACGGGCTGTTCCTTGAGCCTGCCTTCCATGAACGTCACGAGTGGCGACTCTCCGTCGGGCCCGGAAAAGCGCGCCAGCTCCAGCGGCAGTTCGTAAATATCTACCGGCTCGCCCAACTCGCGCGCCAGCGTAGATCGGAACGAGGATACGGCGGTCGTGAACGGAGCGACATTGCGTCCAAACGGATCCAGGATGAGCACCCGCTTGGGGCTTGGAGCCGAAACGCCAAGCGTGGCCAGGGTTAGCAGGAGCGCCCCAACGAAGCCCTTGCCCCATCGCGTCATGAACGGTCGTCGCGTCACAGATTCAGACCTAGATGCTACCGGTTCACGGTCCGCTTGGCGAGCGCCGACGAGAGAGTCAATTCACAAGATCAGCGGAATCTTCTGGTGGTCGTACGGCGGCTGGGGCGCGGAGGAGTTGGCCGCCGAATTCAGCCGGACTCAGGCTGTTTTGCCGGGCACGCGCGTGCAGCAGGTTGGCCTCCGCAGCCGTCATGGGCAGCCGCATGGTCGCTCACTAAGCCGAGCGGCGGATTACGAGGGATTCGCTGGTGGCGATGGAATCTTCGCCGATTCTCCGTTCAGGAGAACCGTGATCGCTTCACCAAAGCTGCACCGATGCTGCGTCGCCAAGGCTTTCAATTTTTCTTCCGCATCGCAGGACAGGTTTACACGCACCGTTTTCAGACCGCGCTCGGCTAGTCGGCGAGCGTAAGCTGTACGTGCAGCTTTGCGTCTTTCAGGCAAGGGAACGGGAGAACGCGGACGACCGAGCACGCCGCTAGGCCGGCCCAGTCGCCGTCTCAGATACCACCATTGCATAGTCAGAGTCTCCATTTGCTACCGGACTGGATTAGAACGTGGGGGAAGAATCCACCCACAAATCAAAAGCCTGCCGAATGGGTTGGGCTGCCGGGACTCATTTGGCAAAAGCGTGCGGGTCCGTCATGCGCCGCCACAAGGCGTCGGTCAGTTGCAGGTCCCGTCGAAGGTAATCGAGCGCGGCGGGGCGGTCGGTCTGCCAAAGTTTCCCAAAATCTGCGCCGTTGCCAGTTTTGCCGGGCAGACCGCACAAACGAGCCAGACGGTCGAGGCTGATCGTTTCGGTTCGGTCGCCACACTGCCAGAGAGTGAACAAGTCGCAGTGCGTGCGGTGCGGCCAGCGCCCATCAGCGGGAAACCATGTCGGCACGGGCACGCCCAGGACGTAGCTGCGGCGGGCCAGCAGGGGAAAATCAAATTTGGTGCTGTTGAAACCGACAAAGATTTCATCCGCCTCTTTGGTTTCGAGTTCCAGCCAGGTCTTGCGGAGGAGCTTGGCTTCGTCGTCGTCATGGATGAATTGCGCCTCCATACCATTGCGCAGAATTCCCACACAAAGAATGCGGGCGGTTTCGGCGGAGAGGGCGGCAGCTTCAAGTTGCCGAGCGTGGCGTTCTTCGAGGTAGGCGCGAATCTTCTCCGCGTCCTTGTAATTTGAGGGCGCTTCAATGGGCGGCAGATACTCACTTGCGTCAACGCGGCCGGCGGTTTCGAGGTCGATGATGAATGGTTTCATGGCGGTAAAAAAATGAGGATTGACGGTCAAAAACAGCGATTCATAGTAATCAGCGTTCGCTAGGTGAAGGATAGTGGACCGCGATGAGTCGGCCCGGATAGGAGTGGCAGTCCCGGAAGGGGAAATAAGTCCGCTCCCCTCGGCGACCCGTCCAACAGACACCACCCGCGTTAGCGGGTGGTTGCTTCGCCTGCTGACGGGCGAACGCGATTCTGCGCGCTCGGAGCGCGCTCCCAAAATGCTGGGAGTGATGCGAAGCAAAGCAAAGCAAAGCAGCCCCGGAGCCTTCTCTCCGGGGCTTTTCATTTTTACCTTCAAAACGGCACATCATCGGTGTCCTCTGCCGATGCCGTGGCGGCGGCGGCGATTTTGCTGCCGCGAGCGCCAGCGCCAGGTGCGACGGCTTGCGGCTTGGGAGCGCGGACGCGGATGGCATCCACGAGCTTGCTCTGGAATTGAACTTTGGTGGAGAACAACACGACAAGTTTGCCGCTCCAGGTGTCCGTGTCGTCATTGCCATAAAGCTCCGCAAGACTGGCGGAATTGGTGCGGTTCAAGACCATTGGCTTGAGGTCGCCCAGGAAGTTAAGGATCGGCTTGTCCTCACCTTCGCTCACTTCCTCGACGGTCACGTTCTTGATCGTGGCCAGCACGGGCCGGGTTACGTCCGCTGCTTTTAGCCAGCGGCTTGGATAGAGTTCATCAATTTTCATTTCAGTTTGTTCCTTTCGATTCAGTTCGGTTTCTTTTGGTGCCGCAGCCGTGGTTTCCGCATCACACGAGGCGGACGACGGCGGCAAATTGTTTTGCGGGGGCAGGCGGTCGCGGATGAGGTCGAGCAGATCGTCGAGCTTCATCACGGCGAGCCACGGGCCAAATTTTCTTTTCCAAGCGATGACCCACGGTTTTCCGCCGCAGTCGCCTTCGGCTTGGGCGAGCCAGTCACGGAAGCGGAGTTGTTCGGCGAACTTGGATTCCCAGTGCCAGCGGGCCAGCGTGGGGCAAATAATGTCGGGTGATTCACTGCCGCCTTTGAATTGTTGCCCGCGCCGGGCGGGGAAACCGGCTTCACTCAGAATCGAAGCCAGCATCCGTTCACCGCGCGAGCCTTTGCGTTTGGATTTGAAGCTCATCGTCGTGCCTCCTTGCGGTTGCGGCCCAGCATCGTTTCAAGTCGAGCGCGAGCTTGTCGGCAGACCGGGTGCGCGATGTTCCGCAAGCCGATATGAAGCGCGTCGAGCAAGCTGCGGTCCCCGCCGGCGAATTCGCCGGCCATAACTTGCCGCGCGGTGTGGATCCATGGCGCACAGTCCTGCGGGAGTAGAGCGGCCTCGGCTTCCAGGAGCAGGAGCAGCGCGTCCTTGTGCGCGCGTAGCTGTAAGAGCAGTTCCGGGGTGGCGCGGTTGGCGGGTCGGACGGCCAAACCATCGCCGCGCGGTTGGAAGGACACGCCCAGCTTGCGGCAGGTGTGGAGCAGATCGGCAGGGTTCACAACAAAACCTCCTCGGCTGCGGTTTCAACGCGCTGCCCGTCAGCGTCCACAGGCGGCAGATCGCCGGGCGGATCGGTGATTGGTGAGCCGTCCTGCCAGACGTCTCCCTGCCCCGAATCGGGGGGAGAAAACGGAACAACGGAACTTGCCCCGTCGTTATTGGTCGAAACCTCGCTTTTGGAAACGGAACTCGCGGCTTCAGTTCCGCTCTCAAAAAGTGTGCTTTCCCTTTGTACCACGGGCGAAGTTCCGTTGTTCCGTTTTGATGGGTCGGAATCCGGGCAGTAACGTGACCAAATCTCTTGAAACTGCGAACTCACATAGCCTTTGAGGGTCTTGCCGTTCGGGAACTTTACCGAGTCAGGATGGATGCCCAACGGTGAGAGCAGACGGGCCAACTTCGATTTGGACAAACCCTTTCCGTGGTCCCAGTCCGACCAGCGCGAGCCTTCCAAACCTGCGAGTTCCTGGCAGAGCTCGGCGGAACTGATCCGATCTGCCTTGAACACCTTGCGAATGTCCCGGATAAGGCTCTCGATCATATCATCAGCCGCCATCTCAGCCTCGCCAGCCAACGTGATTGCAGCTTCCCGTGCGATTTTTGGCCAGTCGCCGCCAATCAGATCAGCGATGGCCAGCAATGGCGTCCAGTTATCTGCGGCCCGGTCGTTCAGTGCGTCGGGAAGGGCCGGGTCTGATTTCCTGAGTGCGTCCGCTGAATCTTGGCTCCAACGAGCCAACTGGCGGCGTAGATCGTCGAAGCGGTCGGCGTACCGAAGCCGTGTGACCGCTTCGTCCTTCCGGCGTCGGCGCAGGTTGAGGATGACGGCCCGATCTTCGAGGGTCGGGGCCAGTCTGCCGATGCCGGAAAGAACTTTGGGACACCAGGTTGACCAGCGCACGGGTTCCCAGCCGTCGCCGCTGGGAACGCAGCCGAGATGGAAGGCCGCATCGCGCGTGTGGCCGGAGTTAATCAAACCGCGGAGTTGCTCGTCCCCCTTCAAAAAGGCATCCACTTCATCAATGAGCAGCGTCGGCTGGTGCAACTCGATGGTGCGGTAAATCCCCGCCGGCGTCGCCGAACTGACGGTGAACGGCTTGGCCACAAGTCGGAGCAGAATGGACAACAACTTGCTCTTACCCGCCCGTTTGGTGGGCGCGGTGATAATCAGCATCACCGCCACGTCGAATAGGTCAAACACCCATGTCCAGAGACTCCACAAAGTCGCGGCGACGAGAACAGGCTCGTCCGCTACAATGAACTTCTTGAAAGTAGCCAAGAGGCCATTGGCGAGTTCGGCGCCGGCGACAGGATCCGGCCAAGGTTCGACGATTGGAAAATCTCCGCTGTCTCCAGTCGGCTCGGGTCTGCGCTTGGCAACCTCGGCGTCCAGCGTGCCGAGGCGGATTCCGAGTTTCTCGGCTTCGGCTTCGCGCAGGCGGTCGTACTCGGCGGGAGGCAACTTTGCCAGATTGGTGAAGGCTTCATCGTCGCGGCTGGCACGCGGGAGCGTGGCGGCAACACCCTCCGGATCATTCTGGATGGTGCCTTCGCTGGCAGCTCGCAAAGGTTCCTTTCTCCGCGCCGGTTCGCGGGCTGGTGTTGCGTACGCGGAACGGAGCGTTGCCAGGGCTTCACGAGTCGCCAGCGCCGGTTTGCACCGCGCCGCGAATTCGAGGATGCGGTTTGCTGCGTCGCTCTCGGTCATGCCGACGTCCCGCAACTGGCAGGCGAGCTTGAACGCTTGGTCGTTGCGCTCACCCTCTTGAGCGCCAGTGGCGAGCAAGCGATCCACGAACGGCGGCAACGTGCCAGTGCAGGGAGGAGCCGGCACCGCCGCCGACTTCTTCGGCGTGGGCGATTCAGCCAGGGGCGGCAGTTCGACCGCGTCGCGGTTCAAGAAAGCGTCCGGGTCGTAGCTGACGAAACAGAGCCGGGCCAAGTCCTTGCACGCGAGGTCAACTTCGTCGCCGCACAACTGACGAACATGCGCGGCGACGGCGCCGAAGCTGCGGGCGTGCAACGTGGCGTCGGTGGGCACACGAAAGACCGCTTTCAAACCGGTCGCTGTCGGGGACAGGAACAGCGCATAAAGGTGGGGACTGGTGAGCAACCGCTCGCGCACTTCGGCCAGCCGGTCGCCAAGGTTGTCCTGGTCGGCGCAGAGCAAACCGGAGTCCGCAACCAAGCCGGCGTTGCAACGGCGCTCGAATTTACCGCACCACAACACACCAGGCAGCCACTTCTTCAATTCGTCCACCGCGCTCTTACCGGCGCGTTGATACTCGGCCCGAATGCGTGCAACAGGTTCGCGCCAGCGGCCAGAGCGGACGGCTTCAATCACGGCCACGGCGCGAGTGTCAACGCATTCAATGTTCTTCGCGTTTTTCGTCATGCTCAAGATGGGATTCATAGCAAGTGCGGTAGCTGGTTCAGTTCAAGGTGCGGATTGGTGTTTCTGCCAGGCGTCCAGAACCAGCGGTTGAATTGCCTCGCGCAGATCGGACCCGCTCACGGCGGCGAAGAATTTTCCGTCCGCAGTTTCGACCTGTGGCAGCGCGACGTATGCCTTCTGAGCGGGTTGCTGAATGATTCGAACTTTGTGAAGCGTAAGATTGAGTCCGCCCTCGAAGCGGAGTTCCACATCGGCCAGGGCATGAAGGTTTCCGCGGCCAGTCATCGGACGAATAGAGAGAACGGTAGCGGTCATTCTTCCAACCCTCCCTTCGTGAAGCGCAAGAGCGCGGCCTCACAGCTTGGGATATGAAACGTCCATCGATGCGACCCCGGGGGCCGGATTCCAGGAAGGATTTTCTTCGCGACCAGGCGGCGGAGACTCCGCACCGAAAACGTCGGGAAGTGACGGGCCAGCCCGGGGAAATCAACGAACGGTGATGGCGGAGGTGCCTTGGCGGCGAATTCCCGAACGAGTTCTTCCACCACGGGTCGGAGCCAATCCGGCGCGGCTGGCGGCGCGGGCACGGTGGAAGTCGCTCTCGATTTCGGTATTTTAGACGCTGTTGCTGTCATCGCGTGAACACAATTTGTCACGCGACTTCGGCGGAACTCTTGGACGCGGAGGATTGGAAAAGCCTGCAAAATCAGGCTGTTGGGGAACTCAGACCGGAACGCTTGGGGAACGCTTGGGAGTCAAGCGAGATTCTTTTCAAAAACTTCCCGACGTTGCCTTGGGGCTGCCGCGCCGCTCCTGAGCGTACTTTTTGATGCGCTTGCCGGCTGCTTCCTCGACTGCCCTTTTGTGCCGTGTGTTTTTGATCACCAGCCGGTCTAACTCGCCTCGCGTTTTCGGCCATTTAACTTTATAGCGGGAGCAGATTTTCAGCACTCCTCTATCTCCGACTTTCAACTCCGCGCGCACGACTTCGCGGGGCACGTTTTGCTGCGCGCGTTGGCGGGCCTGCCGCGCGGCTTCCTTGCGGCTTCGCGCCTTGAGCGTTTCGAGGCTGGTTTTGTCCGCGACGAGCTTCCTCTCCCTGGCATTAACTGCGTCTCTCTTGCGGAGAAGTTCCTCCTGCCGAGAAAAGAAGGCCGGCGAAAGTTGCTTTTCCTCCACCGTCAGACTGTCCGGCGCACAATCGGCGAGCCAGATCGTTTCGACTTGGGCGCCCCGGTGGAAGTCAGCGCGGAACTGGATGCGCTCCCTAACTTCGTGCGAGACACAACCGGCAGTTCCGGCCCAAAGGAATAGTGTTGAACCCGGTGGGGTGTAGCTCGAAAGCCAATGGCGTTCCATTTCTGGGCTTCTCAATTTGAACCACAGTTCCAATTTACCCTTCGTCTCAAGCCAGTGCATCCAGGTGTCGTTCCTATCCAGATATTCGTGTTTGCCTGCCAAGTGGTCGCGTCGCATGGCTTCCACTTCGGCGGGGTGATCGGCGATGAGCGAATCCGGCAAGTCCCAGCACACGGGCCAGACTTCCAGCCGGTCGCACAAGGGCGGCGTGGATACGGGCCGGGCTCCCGCATCGCACAACGGCACAAGCTCAAGGGCACAATCGTCCGAGAGGAATCGCCACGTCTGACCCATGAAGATCGGGCTGTGACGGTTCGGCCACGTCCACGGTTTGCCCTCGCCTGTGTGATGGAGCGTGAACGCCTTGGGCGGTTCGCCGGCTTTGAAGGTGATGGTGGCGCGGTGGCTGGTCACATGACTGTCTCCCGACTCGCTCCGGGTGCTGGTGATCTTCCTTTTCACGCGGCACCTTTGACCGGCTTGATCGCAAACCATCTCTCCCCCTCGGCTTTCGTGACCAATCCTTTGTAGGCGGCGTGAAGCTGGTTCGGCGTGTGGCCCGCCTGCGCCGCCGTCAGGTTCTCGTCGCCGAAGAACGCAAGGTGATGGCTGCAAAACGCGTGTCTCAAGCCGTTTTTGCGGCCCGGAATTTTGCGGGCCTCGCGGAGTTCCGTGAACTTTGCGTGGTAGGTGTCGCGGCTCTGCGTCCAGAGCGGGCCTTCAGCCTGGCGATAGGGTTTAAGCCACGCGGCCAAGGCCGGGACAATCGTCACCAATCTCCTGCTGCGGGTCTTGGACTTCGCCGATGAAATGGTGACGTGTCCCGGCGTGCCGAACACGTCGGCCCACGTCAACCGCTGCGCCTCCTGGAGTCGAATCCCGGCCAGACCTTGCAGGGCGATGATCGGGCGCATGGTGTCGTCGGCGGCTGTCAGCAACGCCTTGAATTCGGCCGGGCGGTAAAAATCCGTTTCCTCGCCAGTGATCGTCTCGCGCTCCATCGAGGCAGCTTCCAACAATCGGTGATTGGCGGGCAGGTAGTCATTCTTGACCGCCCAGCCGAGGAATAGCGCGAGCGTGTTGCGAATGTGGTTGCGACTCTTGGGCGCGAGGTCCGCCCGCTTCTGGTGGGCAAAGTAGAGATCGAGCAGTTCCTTGCCGAAGTCGCTCAGGACGTGCCCCGGAAATTCGGCGGCGAAGTTCCGCAACCACAGCCCAGTGTTGTAGGCGTAGGTGGATGAGAGTTGCGCCCGTTTGCCGTCTTTGGATTTTGTCTTGGCATCCCGCGCCGCGATGAATTCTTCCACCGCTGCGGCCAACTCCAGACGCTTGACCGTCGCCACGTTGCCCAGGAATCCGGTCACGGCCTCGGAGAGCGGGCGGTTGCCCAGCTTGCGGACGGCGGCGAGGTATTCAGTCACGGCTTGAACCGGGCTGATGACGCGGCCCGTTTCGAGCCGGAAAGCGTCGAGCGCATCGCGGACGGCGAACGCGCTGCGAGCCTCAGCGGAAGTCAGCGCGGCAACTTGCGAACCATTTGCAATGTCTTTGGCGAGCGCCTCGGCAAATCGTCGCGCTCCGCCCTCTCCTGCAAAACGGGGAAAGGATTTCATCACGCGCCGGCCGGTCGCCTGCCACGCCACGCGATACCCCTCCCGGCCCAGGCAAGGCCGGTAGATTTTGGCGACGACCGGGCCGTTCTTGCGGTGTCGAACTTTGTATGGCCATTTCACGTCCGCCTCGGGGCTTTGGGGCTTTTCCTGTGTCGGAAACGTGTCAGAGACTTGGAATCTCTCGTTTTCCTTAGCAAAGTTGGCTGTCCGACATGGATTCGAACCATGACAAATGCCTCCAAAGGGCATTGTGCTACCATTACACCATCGGACACGACGGCCTAAAGTAGTTTCCCGGGACACACAGGGCAAAGAAAATTTCCACCCTGACCTTTCCTGATTTGCCCGATCGCGGCACACGCGTATGCTGGGCGCATGGTTAAGACGAATTTGAAACCTGCGGAGGCAGAAACGCCAGCCGAACTCGGCTTCGCGATGCCGGCGGAATGGGAAAAGCACGAAGCCACCTGGCTGGGCTGGCCGCACAACGAGTCGGACTGGCCGGACAAGATTGACACAATCCGTTGGGTTTATGGCGAGATGGTGCGGAAGATTTCCGAAGGCGAACTGGTGCGGATGCTGGTGCGCAGCCGGGCGGAGACGAAGTTCGCCAGCCGCTATCTCAAGCGCGCGGGCTGCAACTTGAAACGCGTGCAGTTCGTGGTGCATCCCACCAACCGCGGTTGGACGCGGGACAGCGGGCCTATTTTCGTGAGCAGGCAGAGGGCGGAAGCCCGAAACCGGAGGTCGGAAACCGCCATTGTCCATTTCCATTTCAACGCGTGGGCGAAATACCGGAACTGGCAACTTGACACCAAAGTCCCGGAAACGGCGGCGCTTCTTTTGAAGAAGCGGTTGTTCGATGGGCAGTTCAACGGGAGAAACTTCGTCATTGAGGGTGGCGGCATCGAACTGAACGGACGTGGCACATTGCTGACTACGGAGGAATGTTATTTGCATCCGACGGTGCAGGTGCGCAATCCGGGCATGACCAAGACGCAGTACGACGAGACCTTCAAAAAACATCTCGGCGTAAGGAACGTCCTGTGGTTGCTCAATGGGCCGGTGGGTGACGACACGCACGGGCACATTGACGACATCTGCCGTTTCGTGAATCCGGAGACGCTCGTGCTTATCAAGGAAACGAACCCGCGCGACATCAATTACAAGCCGCTTGCGGAGAACTGGGAGCGGGTGCAGGATTTGCGGTTGGAAAACGGCTCCAAGCCGGGG
>Ga0315910_10001015_pt1 | contig 26478 bp, 23 predicted proteins | sample EdamamesoilMG_FD_204470 | JGI IMG/M metagenome (GOLD analysis project Ga0315910, IMG submission 204470) | Garden soil microbial communities collected in Santa Monica, California, United States - Edamame soil | ecosystem: Environmental > Terrestrial > Soil > Garden | place: USA: California... | reverse complement strand
GGCGGCGGGGTGGAGAGCGGTGGCACGAGCAGCGGTGCGAGTGGTGCGAGCGGCACGGGGAGTGGCGCGAGTGGTACCGCGGGAGTCGACGTGGCCGAGGGTGGCGACGGCGGGACGGCTGGGATGGAAGCGACGCCGGGTGGCGCGGGCGGCGCGGGCGGCGCGGGCGGCGCGGACGACTGCTCGCCGACGCACGCACCCTGCTTCGAACCCTGCGGCGGTGATCCCGTCGGCAATTGGATCCTGGAGGAGGGATGCCTGCGAGGGGGTGCGATCGGCGAGGGCTGCACCGGCGGCTCGATCGAGGGAACCCTTCGTGAGGCGAACCTGCGGATCTCGTTCGGCGACAACGGCTCCTACGTGGGCGTGAGCGGCAACGAGTCCTGGGATCTGGTCGTGAGCTCACCTCGCTCGTGTTTGGGCCTCGACGGCGCGGCACCTTGCGAACGCGGCGTGCTGTTCTCGAGTGCACTGCTGTTCGCGTCATCACGATCCGTGGTTGCGTGCCAGCTCGAAGCTTGCGGGGCCTGCGAATGTTCCGGCTCGACCGATGGCGGTGGGGCGGGAGCCCGCGGATGGACCTCCGCCGGCTCTCTGCTGACGCTCGAGGGGGCGGGGGGCGAGATCGCGGACACGATCGTGCCCTACTGTGTCCAGGGTGACGTGCTGTGGCTCGGCGGCGGCGACGCGAATGGGCACACCAAGGTGGCCTACAGATTCAGAAAGCGGAGCTGCACCGAAACGATGCCGCCATGCCGCGAGCGCACGCTTGCGGAATGCGAGACGACGGCGGACTGCCGGTGGGGAGCGTGCCTGCGTCGCACTGCCCGTAGCGGATTCTGCGAGGGATTGAGCGATTTTCAGTGCACCGCTCCGGATTGCATCTGGGATCCGAACCAGTGCGGCAAGACGGGCGCCCCGAGCTGTGAATTTCACACCTGCGGGCTGACGCCCGGCTGCGAGCTCGGGCCGCCGGTCTTACGATGCGCGGGGAGCGCGTGGTGTGGCGGCTTCGACGCGAACCAGTGCTCCGAGCCGGGATGTTTCGTCGTTACCTGCGCGGCGCGGAACGACAACATCACGAGCTGCGACCCACTGGATGTCGAATCGTGCAGGCTGGCTCCGGGTTGCTCGCTCGACGGCGTGAGCTGCGAGGGCACCACTCGCTGCTGGGACCAGACGAACGACGACGTCTGCTCGCGACTCTACTGCGACCCGCAGGAACACTGTGCGGGCGTTCCCACGCGGAGCTGTTCGGACCTTCCCGTGAGCGAATGCACTACCCTTCCGGGCTGTCGGGTGGAGTGGTGAGGACGTGCCTAGCGCGTGGTGATCGTCCCGAGGTAGTCCCACTTGCCGAGCTCGATGCCGTTGTGGCGCAGGATGGCGTACGCGGTCGTCGCATGAAAATAGAAGTTCGGTAGCTGCATCTCGAACAGGTAGACGCGCCCGAGCACCTCCTTGCCGGCCAGGACGGGCGGCGCGATCACGCGCTCGGCGGAGCCCGCAAAGTCATCCGACTTGAACCCAGCAAGAAAGCCCAGCACCGAGTGGATGCGGGCACGGACCTCGCCGAGAGTTTTTTGGTCGTCGGAGTGCTTGGGCGCTTCCTTCGCGCAGAGCCGCGCCACGGTGAACTTCGCGGTGTCGCAGACACCTCCGATCTGCCGCGCGAGCGGCCACTGATCGGGAGCGAGTCGCGACGCGACCAGGACCTCGGGATCGAACTTGCGCTTGTGGGCGTGGGTGACGGCCGCGTCGAGCCAGCGCTCCACGTTGCCGAGCATCCGCTGAAAATGAGGCACCGAGGCGTCGTAGAGCGTCATGGGGGGTCGAAGCGTGGCACCAAGCGTCGCGCTCGGGTAGTTGCGAGGACGCAAGGACACCACGGCCGCGGCAATCTGCTAGGCTCGCGTCCCGGTAGTGAGGTCATTTGGATCTGGGGCGATTGGGGAGCGCCGTCAGTACATCCCAAGCGACCTACGCAGTTCGTAGCAACGCTGCATGAGGTCCGTCGCTTCCTCTGCTTGCGGCGGCGCGTCCGGATCCGCCGCCGCGATCCGCCGCCTGGCATCCCTGTGGTAGACGCCGAAAACCTCGCAGGCATCGACCGCGACCGATTGCACCCAGGCTAGCTCTTTGGCAGAGCCCGAAGCGGTGCGCGACGCGGCCTCCTTCGCCTTGGCGCGCTCCTGCGAGCGTCCGACCAGCAGCCCAAGGAACAAGCCGACGCAGAGTCCCCCGATGGCGAAAGCGACTTTCATCCCTACCATTGTAAGCCCATGGCCCCCGCCGGCCTCCCCGCTCTGCTCGACGCCATCCGCCACCTTCACGGTCTCGATGCAACGTGGCTCGAATCGGTCCCCGTGAAGGAAGCCCACGACGGCCAGACCGTCTGGGAGGGCGAGGTCCAGGTCTTCGAGGTCAGCCACACGAAGGCCTCCCGCGTCTACGCCTGGTCCCATGAGAGCGGACCGGGCGGGAAGCGGAGGTTCCGCGCGGTGCTGGGCGTGTCACCAGTCTCAGGACCCGCGGAGGCCGTCAGGGTCGCGATCGTTGCCGAGTTTCGAAAGGCGCAGAACTAGCGAGCGAGCACTCGCTGCCCGCGAGAAACTCTATCGAAGGGCGTAGTCAACGTAACCCTGGCGACGTGCTTGAAAAAAGCGAACAAGAAGACGCCGCCGACGATCGTGGGAACGAGGATCAGCGTGAGGAATAGGTGCCGCCAGAAGAGAACGCGCATGATCTGGAAGACAGCCTGATCATAGATTGCATCAAGCGCTGCATGTTCGGGGCGCTTCAGCTCGGCGATGAAGTCGCGTGCACGTTCTCGCGCGCCGTCGTCGTCGGGCATCAACGCCCACGCCGAACCAAAAATCCAAAGTGAAACGCACTGCTGCTGACACAGGGCACAGAATCTAGTGAGGCTTTCGTCTAAGAGGCGCATGATTCGCGGGCGAAAGCTCTCGCCTGACTCGATGGCGGCCCAGCGCAACTCGTCGCGCAGGGCATAGAGCCTCCATCGAGCTGCCGCCATCTCAGTCTCCTGCCAGCGCCGCAACGCAAACGCCAGACACATCGCTGCTGTGGCAATGAGTGCAAACGTCATGGGTCCTCGGGCTTTCTTGGTGGGACGGAGCTGCCTAAGTCATCTCCCAGAAGCTTCATTTGGAGCCGCGTGCGTTCAGATGCAAGGCGTTTCATCTCTTCGCTCTCTAGCGACTCCCGTCGCGGCCCAGCCCTCATGGCACCCACCGCTGACGCGACAATGAGGCCCCCGATGAATAACGACAGCCAGGGGGTATGGGTTATCCCCTGGAACAGCACCTCGCGGACGAAGTCGTCGCGCGTCTGAGTGCTCCCAAAAAGCCAGACCGCCCCAAAACACAGCACCAACGTCGCCGCGGGGACCCCGAACGTGTTGGCAACCCGATCAAGGAACGCAAACCCTTGAAACACCGCGAGCTGCCCCAGGCTCGGAGTCGTAGCTGCGCTATCCCGCTTCGAGACGCCCTCTGGCACTGTGCCGCTAGGACACCTTAGGTTGGCATCAATGTCCAGCGGTTTTCGGGGCTGCCAGCTAACGACGAGCGGCGGCTACCAGCACGCGGCGCGCCCACTCTGAAAGCCCCACGCCGTCAGCCTTGGCGGCAAGCTCAAGTAGCCGACGCTCCGCTTCTGTAAGCCGCACAGATCGCAAGGACCAGGTTTCAGCTGCGCTGCCCGAGCGAACGCGAGGGCGGCGTCTGCTGCAAACCGGAGTTCGACGGCGGGCGCTGAGTTCTAGAACTGGATCCGCTACCAGACGGCCGGATTGTTGGAGAAGTGGTCAAGTAAGCCGGCCATTCTCCGTGCGTGCTCGGTGAATACGCGAAGGTTCAGAAAAACGGTGTCCGGATCCGTCTGCGTCGGGATATCCGGATGGCCAGCGTCGTTTCGGCAACGGCGTATCAGCTCTGAGGTTGCCGGAAAAGCATGATCGATGGTCTCGATCAGCTCATGGTGACCCGCAAACTTGCCAGCGCTAACCATGAGATCAAGTCGCGACTTGAGTGCTTTGAACTTCCTTCCGACCGAGATGCCTTGCGAATCCTTTTCGAACTTCCTTCGCGCCGACGGGTCAGCGATCTTGCTCTCAAAAAACTCATGAAGCACAAGCAACACTTTCTCGGCCGAGCCGCCCAGCATCACGGCCGCCGATTTGTAGCAACCGCTGTTGAACGCACGAATAGCCTCGGTCAGGTAGTCAACAACAATTGGATCCGCCGCAGGAACAAGTCTGCGAAATTCGGCGAGGAAACCGTCAGGATCATAGGGCTGCGCCTTCGCAGAATCCGCAAGCACCCTGCCGCCAAGCTCGGTGAGTCGGTAGAAGGGGTACTTGTCGTTGTTCGACATGCTTCCACCGAGCCCCCACACAAGAACGCCCTGTGGAAGAAGCTGCCACATGATCATTTGAACGCTGTCGAACAACTGCATCCGATCGGCCCTGCCCGGCCAACCTGCAGGAACGAGACCCTTCCTGTGCGCCAGCTCTGCGACGCCATCGACGGCCCCTTCCACCTGGTCGCTAGTCCCGCTCGCGAGGTGCTCCAGCACCAGGGGTCGGAGAATCTGTGGAGTGAGCATATCGGCTATCTCGTCCGTCCAACGTACCAGGTTTCAGCTGTGCCGACCGAGCGAACGAGAGCGCGGCGTCCTGCGTAAACTGGAGTTAGCGGGCTTGGTCAGCGATCGCGTCAAGCACCTCGCGTGTCTGCAACGGATCCGCGTGGAAGTGCCGACCGATCTGATCGGAGAAGAAGAACGTGCGGATATTGGCAGCGACCTTTTTGAGATCGCCTTCAAGAAGCAGCGTCTGGTGGGCGGCCCCTGGCTCGAGCTTGAGTGGATACGACGGCTGGCCAAGCGCATCGTGCCGAAACCAAAGAAAGCCGTCCTCGTCCGTACGGTCGGCGGAAGCGCCTCCCGTCAGAAAGATCGGGATGTTGTCATGGTTCTCGATCCTTACGGAAACAACATCTTTGGTCGGTTCGCCGGTGCTCGCCAGATGGCCGCGCTTCACTTGAACACGCACATCGGGCGCAGACGCTAGGTTGGCTCGGGGCCCGATGTCCTGCAACGGCGAAGGTAGCGCTCGGAGGATCTCTCGCAAGCCCTGCAGCGACGATGCTGGTTCCTTCCAAACGTAAGGCTCGAGCAACTCGGGGACACGGCCCGCGTTTCCGCCCCCATCGCGAAGGAGGAGTGTGATGATGGCGAACGCCTCAGCTCGCTGCCGCTTCTCAGCGACTGCGTAGTTTATCTCCGCGCGAAGATACTTCTCATCCGCGAAGGAGGGCGTAACAAAGAAGACCGCGGCGCAGGATGCCTTCATGCCCGCTTGAAGGGCGCGTTCGAGTTCTGTTCCTGCTGGTAGGTCATCCTCATCAAGCCAGGGTCGAAGCCCCAGTACCTCCAGCGTCTGCTTGTAGTCGCGGACGAGGTCCTTGTCCGCGCCACGATGGCTCAGAAAGATCCTATCTGCTCTCGCTGACACCTAGCGGGCTCCGAGTCCGTCCAACGTACCAGGTTTCAGCGCGCCGGCCGAGCGGAGGCGATGGCGGTGTCTGCTGCATACCGGAGTTAGGCCGCCCCGCCCTCTCGTGTGCGTTACATGCGTTCGACTGAAATCCTGTTCGAGCCATAGATCTGTCTATGCGAATGCTCAACAATCATCTGATTGTAGCTGGCAATAGTGTCATCTTCGATGGCGCGCTCGGTGGTGGACCTTGCGTCCGCATCAAAGTCAAAGAGTACTCCGAGTGACGGCGTTAGAGGGTAGTAAAGTTCCAGGGTCTGCGGCGGAACACTTGGATCACCCCCGGTCGCTCGAGTGTTGACGATCGGCTGGTCACCTGTAATGAGGCAACCATCGCCCACCGCATCCAGGAATGTGACGCGAAGTGTTGAGCGGCGAGCCCAAAGGGCATAGCCAACGTTGGTGGACATGATGGTGCGGATCAAGCCAAAGCTCGCTTCCGCGTTGAACGGGGCGTCCTGCAACGCCAGCCCGACGTTGGCCAGCATTCCTGGAGTTCGAAAGTATTGGGCTGCCACAAACCAGCAGTAGGTCATGTCTTCGTCGTCCCGGAGAAGACGGTCGTCCTTTGCCCGCAGGCCTCTGAGGAGTGGGAGTGCCTTGGACTCGAGACGGGCATGCAAGTCCTCCTCCAAGTCGTTGATGGCCTCATCGAGCTCCGCCTCGGCCGCGTCCTTCAGCATGTCGGCTCTGTTGAGTTCGGCCTTGATTTCGAAAAGTCGGGTGAAGTGCGGAACCCAACCCTCGGCGATCTCTCGAACGGGCGAATTCAAGGGTTCAATGAGTAGTGCTCTCACCACGGCCAGGTCGCGCTCGGACATCTCCCTAAGGCGATAGAAGTCGCGCTGGCTTGCAACGTTTACTGGGGTAGCCGGAAACACGTTGGCGGCCATGCGGCACCAGAGCGTACCGTCGGTTGTCCACGCCTCGAGGTAGTGTCGCCAAACATAGTGTTGACGCCGTTTCTTGTTCCTGTTCGGCATCGTGTCGACCGTGAAACGCTTCCAGTCGGTCCAACGTACCAGGTTTCAGCTGCGCCGCTCGAGCGAACGCGAGGGCGGCGTGGAGGTGGGCAGCACCGGCGAACCTGCCTTAGTTGCGGCGGGCAGGCGCGTGAATCGGAATCTGTTCGCTCTCGGCCTTGACGCGGTCCTTTGCGGGAACGTCCGGTTCCGGTGCGGGTCGTGGGAAGATTTCGCTCAGGGACACATAGAGAAGCGCGACGCCCGCCGCTAGCAAGTAGATGCCGAGTTCGTTGAGTTTCTTGATCTGATCCTTGTCAAACGCGCAGATCAGCAGAAAGACAGCTGGAGGAATGGCGCTGCCGGCCAAAGCACGGGAGAGAAGCCTTTCCAGCGGCATCTGCTTCCCGTTGCGGTGCCCCACAATAAGCGCATGAACCAGGCAGAGCAGAGCCACGCAAATCGATATCCGCTCAAGCGTGAACCAGGCGGTCATTCGCGCCTCTTCAGAAACGCGGTCGCCAAGCTAGCGAGCACGGCCGGCACGATAACTAGTACTTTGGACCACGGGTTGTCGAAGAACGCTTTGTTGTCAACAAGAACCCCGGAGGCCATCGCAACGAGTGCCGCTGCCATCGTTACGCCACTCGGTAGAGTCTTGATAACGTCGCTAGCAACGCGCTTCCGACGTTCCTTGGTAACCTCGTTCGAGCTGACCATCGTCAAGACCTCAACCGCAGAATAGCTCGTGGTCCGGAAATCGGTCAAAGAGATCCGCCCGCATTCTTGACGTTCGCGACTGCGTGCGTGAGCGGAAGCTTACGTCCTGAGGATCACAGCCTTTGTAGCGTCAGACCAGCGGCTGCGCCTGTCTGCACAACTTGTGCTCAGCTGCTTCTGAGTAGTCCAGCTGCAAGTGGTCAGTCTATGCGCTGACGAGTTGCGAGGAGTAGGCAGACCACGGTGACGCCAGTATTCTTGCGTCGACGTGTTCCCCCCTGAGCGACGCGTCTGCGCGGCGCGATTGGGGGGTAACCGTCGCCCCGCAGCGCCGAAGGCGCGAGGAGCGACGATGGGGGGCAGCCCCAATCATTCATCTCACTCCGTTTTCGCTGAGAACGCTCAGTCGAGCTCGAGCGGAAGCGCCCAGCGCGATCCAGCGCCGGCGCGCTCGTTGATGCCGAAGCGGAGGTCATCGGTGGGCTCGGGGTCGTAGTCGTACGGTGGTTCGAACACCGGATCGGCGGGCTCCGGCGTGATGGTCCCCGCGTTGTCGTGGTCGCCCACTCCCGCGCCATAGAGGTTCGGGCGTCCCACGCCGATCGAGCCGACGCCGAGGGTGATGTCGTCGCAGGTTCGCTTCGAGGTCGGGATGAGGACGTTCTCGAACACGCTCGCCTCGAGCAGCACTTCAGCCCCGCAGCCCGAGCCGACGGCGTAGTCGACGTCGTCGCTGAAGAGGTCGTTGTAGAGGTGGACGTTCGAGCCTGCGTGCGTGACGAACGGCGCGCGGCCGTTCACGTGGAGCCAGGCGTTGTGGTGAAACGTGGCCATGGTGGTCACCATCTGGTTCGAGCGCGGGTGGCGACCCTGGCATGCATACTCGTTCGTGCCGTCGTTCCGCAGCCATGAGCCGGTGAAGGCGGACGCCGCCATGCTCACGTCGATGAAGCCGTCGCTGATCGCTTTGAAGGTCACGTGGTCGACCCACAACCGCTCCGCGCTGGCGACGCTGATGGCGTCGCCCGCTTCAATCAGGGTCGGGTTCACGTCGAACAGGGCGATGTTGCGCACGATCACGTTCTGGCTCATCCCGATGTCGAGCCAGGCGCCCCGGAGCAGCGCGCCACGCCCGAGGCCGACCAGCGTCTTGTCGGAGGCGACGGCGAGGCGGCGCTCATTTCGTGGCATCGGGACCGTTGCGCGGTCGCAGGTCATGCCGGGTATGAGCAGGTTGTAGGTGATCGCGCCGGAGCCGTCCGGGCAGTCCGTGGGGCAGGCCATTGATTCGATCACCTCGTCGTCCGCGCGACGGACGTCGAACACGCCCTCGCGCACGAGCACGACTGCCGGCTCGGGCTGCTCGAGCAAAGCCGTGAGCTCGGCGATGTCGTCGGCGACGACCGGTTCGGTATCCGCGCCGCCCGTCGTCTCGGCGCCGTATCCGGTCGGTGCAATCCGTACGGTAAGACGGAAGGCGACGTTCGTGGCGGGCTCCGACGCGGTGATCCAGTGAGCGGACGACCCGGCCGGGAACCCGGCGCTCGGGGTGCAGTCGGGGTTTTGGGCGACGCTGCCGTGATCGAGGGCGGGCGCCCAGCTCGAGTCGTCGAAGCCGGGGAGCATCCAGTCGCCGCTTGGCTCGCGGCTCACCTTCCATGAGCCGTCGCTCACGTGCGCGCGTTCGAGCTCCTCGAGCTCGACCAGCAGGGCAGGGGGCTCGCTCTCCGCCGTCACGACCACGGCGATGACGCTTTCGCCCGGGAGCAGCGTGAGCGGCACGAAGACCGGCTCGAGCGACGCCGTGCTCTCGGCGAGCAGGTGCCCGTTCACGAACAGCCGAAATCCGTCGCGGGCGGCGAGAGCAATCCCCGGCCCCTGCTCGACGCCGTAGTCGCCGTCCGCGAGCACCCAATCGTCGATCGTGGCGTCGCCGCCGAGCTCGGGCTCTGTCGGTAGGGAGATCGGCGCCGTCGGCTCGGTGCAGCTGAGCCCGCCGCCGTCGCCCGGTGCGACGCTCGCCGTCTGGGCGATGTCGGTGCCGCAGGCGAGCGTGACGAGCGCGAGCGAGCAGGCGAGGGTTCGTGCGCGCGTCATCTCGTCCTCAGAACGCCACCGTGAGCCCCGCGCCCGCTCGGAGCAATGGCATGCGGTAGAGGACGCGGTCGTCCAGGACGGCCACGCCCGGCTGCGGTGCGAGCGCGAGCGCTGCGCCCTCGACGCTGAGGCCCAGGTGGTCGGTGAGGGCCAAGCGGATCTCGGCGCCAAGGCTGCCGAGCGCACTCGTCACGTCGTCAGTCTGCGCGACGAGCGGCGGGTCTACCTCCGAGCGCGCACGGAGGTGGAAGACGCCGAGGCCGAGGACGACGGCGAGGGTGAGGGGGCGATGCTCGACGACGACGATCTCGCCTTCGATCGCGCCGAGCTCCTGACGGACCGTGGCGCGGCCGTACCGGGTTTCGAAGGACGCGCCGAGCAGCGGGCCGGCGAGCAAGAGGCCGATGCGAAAGCGATCCGAGAGCCGATACTCGAAGGCAGCAGCCGGTCCGTACGCGGCGTCGAGCTCGCCCGCCTGCACGAGCATCACCCCCATCAGCTCGAGTGCAAACGCGGGCGGCGGGGGTGCGGAGAATGCCTTGACGTCCTCCGGAATCGGCCGCCGGTCGACGCCGCGCACCTCGGGCGGTGGGGCCCGTCCCGGAGCGTACTCGCGCAGGCTCGAGCGCAGCAGATCCACCGTGCGCATCGCGAGTACGGTCGGCGCGTCGCTCTCGCGGTCGAGGGCGAGCGTCCGTAGCGTTGTCTTGCCGGTGACGCGGTCGACGAGCCAGACATCGGCGGTGCGCGTGCTCGCGCGGCGCGAAAGCGAGATCGCGGCGAAGGCGTCGGCGCGTTGCGCGGCGGCGGCGAGCGATTCGGGTGTGCTCGGGCCGCCGGTCGCGTCCACGACCTCGACCTCGAAATCCTGCAAGCGGAGCTCGGCGTGGAGCCGGGTGAACGCTTCGGCGAGGAGTGCGTCCGGCTCCGGCGGCCGCACCAGCACGACGCGCTGGGCGAATAGGTGGGGCGCACCGAGGAGCGCGGAGAGCCCGAGGAGTAGCGCGACCAGCAGCCGTTGGTGGCGCCGCTCGCGTTCAGGGCTCAAGGATCGCGCGGGCGGCCTCGGCATGCACACCATCGGGGTACCGTGAAAGGTACTCCCGCGCGAGCGGTGCTGCCGAGCGCCGGCCGCTGGTTGCCGAAACGGTGCGCATCCGCCCGGCCAAGGCTTCCGCCGCGAGCTCTCCGCCCGGTCGCTCGGTGAGGTACCTCTCGTACCAGCCTCCGGCCCGGGCGGCGGCGCCCCGCGCTTCCTCCACGCGGCCAAGCAGGAAAGCGGCCGAGCGCTCTTCCTTGCTGCCGCTGAACCGGGTGCGGAGCGCCATCAGCGCGTCGATCGAAAGATCGCTGCGCCCGGTGTAGCGGGCGGCGTCGGCGAGCGCGCGGAGGTCCGCCGCTGAGCCGCTGCCGATGACGGCCCCCGTCCCGCGTTCGGTTGCCTGCTGGATCACGGCTTCGAACTTGCCGCTCGCCACGAGCTTCGACCAGGAGTCGCGCCCGCCCGCGGCGCCGCTCGGCACCGAAGACGCCACGGCCGGCGTGGCGCTCGCGGCCGGAGGCGCGGCGCCGTCGACGGCTGGCGCGAGACCGGCTGCGGCGCCGACCGACGGATCACTCGGTGCCTTCGGCGACGTGCCGTTGGCCTTCGCGGACGGTCCGCGCTCGCCGTCGATCACCGTCATCGTGCGTGAGCCGACGTCGGCGTGGAAACGTTGCCCCGCGCGAACCGCGATCGGTGCGTCGGCGAACGGCCCGCGCACCTCCACCGAGCCCTCGGCCAGCACGAGCTCGACGCTTTCTCGCTGCGGATCCCAGGCGATGTCGAAGCGAGTGCCGGTCACCTTCACGTCGAAGGGGCCGGCGCTGAAACGCCAGCTCGAGTCGCCGCGATGAACGATACTGACCTTCGTCCGTCCTTGCTCGAGCAGCACCCGCGCGCCGTTGCTCTTCGGCTCCTCGACGCGGAACCGCGCGCCCGGTGCGGCCTCGAGCCGACTTCCGTCGGTGAACACGACGAGAGCCGGCCGTTCGGCGTCGGCGCTCACGTAAGGACCGCTCGTGGCGGCTCCGCTCACCTGGTACTCGAGCGGGCGCGGCCAGGATCGCGCGACGAGGGCGCCGATCCCGAGCACGAGGGCGGCCGCGAGCGCGATCATGGGCAGGGCGCGGCCGCGCGGCGCTTCTCCGCGTTTTTCGTTCATTCGCGCGAGCAGCGCGAGGCGAGCCTCGGCGTCGAGCTCGGGGGCGAGCGGCTCCCTCGCGGCAGCGCCGGCCAACGCGGCGAGGCGATCCACGACGTCGTCGTCGGTCGTCGTCATGAATTGCCCTCCTCGAAGCGCGCCAGGTAGCGGCGGAGCGCAGGCTCGCGCCGTCCGGCCCGCGCGATCTGCTGGCGCGCCCGGCTGAGCTCCCGCCTGAGCGTCGACTCCGAGATGTCGAGCGCAGCGACCACGTCCGCCATGTCGAGGCCCTGAACGTGGCGGAGCACGAACGCGAGCCGCCGGCGGGTGCCGAGCCCGTCGAGCACACGGTAGAGGGCACGCAACGCTTCACGGCTTTCCGCGTCGCCCGGCGGGGACGGCGCGTCCGGCAGCACGCCGGTCGGCGTGAGCGTGACCCAGCGCCGCACCTTGCGGCGGCGCAGCTCGAGCGCTGCCGTGCGCACGGCGACACCGGTCAGGTAGCTGCGCAGGGCGCTTCCGTCGGTCACGTTCCGCGCGCCTTTCAGGAAGCCGATGAAGACCTCCTGCACGAGGTCCTCGATCGCGAAGTCGACCCCGAGTGCACCCCGGATCACCGCGCGGACCAGGCCCGAGTAGCGCTGCCAGACGACGCTCACCGCTTCCGAGTCGCCGCGCGCCGCTGCCTCCACGAGCTCGGCGTCGCCGAGGCGCGACGTCGGGAAGCGCGTGACCCCGCCCGCCTTCGACTCGGCTCTCGGGTAGGGGCTCTGGGCTCTCGACATCGCTAGGTTCAACTCGGGCGGCGCTCGGCGGAGGATCCCACTTCGGAACAGGTTGCTCGGGCCCCCCGTGGGCAGCCACTATTTCTTTCCGCGGGCCTCGCGTTCCCGGCAGGGCGGATTTCTGACGGCCGCCCGGGTTTCCGGGCAACCCAATGGCCGATGGCCACCCCGCGGACTCGCCCTCTTCTCGTTCTCGCCCTTGCCGCCGCTGGCCTCGGGCCTCTCGTCGTCGGTTGTGAGGTCGAGACCGGCGACGACGCGCCGAATAGCGGCGGTCTCGGCGCCGTCGGCGGAGGCGGGACGACGAGCGGGAGCGCAGGCGTGGCGGGGACTACTGCCGGAGCTCCCGCCGCGGGCGGTGGTGCCGGAGCTCTGGCGGCGGGTGGGACGGCCGGGTCCAGCACCGCGGGCGGCTCCGCCGGAGTACCGACGACGGGTGGCACCGCCGGAGCGAGCGGAACGAGCGGAGCAAGCGGAGCAAGCGCCGGTACTGCGGGTGCTGGCGGTGTTAGTGGAACCTCGGGCGCGGGCGGAGACTTCGGCGGTGCCGGCGTGGGGGCGGGCGGAGCGAGTGCGGGCGGTGCGAGTGGCGCAAGTGGCGCGAGTGGCGGCGGCATGAGTGGCGGCGGCGCAGGCGGCGGGGGAGCGGGCGCTTCCGCGGGAGCCGGGGGCAGTGGTGGCCAGCAGCAGGGTTTGCCGACCGGGGTGACGGCGATGTTTCCAGGGCCGAACGCCACCTCCGTGTGCCGCGACCCGCAGCTTCGCATCACCTTCGACGGTGCGCCAACGCTGGGCTCGAGCGGGTTCTTCCGGGTTCGTGACGGCAACACCGTCGTGGCGACGGTCGACATGGCGGCGATGACGACGGGCGCGACGATCGGGGGTCAGGCGTTCACGCTCGAGCGCCGTGCTTACGTCGACGGCAACGAGGTCATCATCTACCTCCCGCACGGCGCGCTGACCTACGGCAAGACGTATTCGGTCGGCATCGAAGGGTCTGCCGTCACGCGCCCGGGCGGCGGCGCTTTCACGATCTCGGACACGACCACCTGGCGTTTCTCGACGGCCGCGGCGGCTCCGGCGAACCTCGCCGCGCTCTCCGTCGATCTCCGCGGGGCCGGGCAGTTCTGCTCCGTCCAGGGCGCGCTCGACGCGCTCCCGAGCGGCAACAACAACGCCAGCGTCATCAGCATTGCCGCCGGGACCTACCGCGAGGTCATCTACATGACCGGCAAGAACAAGATCACCCTCCACGGGGCGAGCCGCACCGGTACCGTCATCGCCGGGACCAACAACAACAACATGAACCCGAGCACGCGCGGCCGAGCGCTCGTCGGCGTGGACAACTCGAGCGATCTCATCGTCGAAAACCTCACCATCCACAACCTGACCCCGCAGGGCGGCTCGCAGGCCGAGGCCCTGCGCGTGCAAAACTGCACTCATTGCGTCGTGCGCGACGCCGACATCAAGAGCCTGCAGGACACGCTGCTCTGGAGCGGCACCGTGTACGCGAAGAACTGCCTCATCGCCGGCAACGTCGACTTCATCTGGGGGAACGGGGCGGCGTACTTCGAGGGTTGCGAGATCCGCACCGTCGGCCGCTCCGGCTACATCGTGCAGTCGCGGAACAATACCGGCGCCTACGGCTACGTGTTCGTGGACTCGCGCATCACGGCCGACTCCGGCATCACGGGTAGCGTGTTCGCGCGCATCGACGTCGCCGAATACCCGGGCAGCCACGTCGCCTACATCGATTGCGAGATTGGCCCGCACATCTCCGCCGCCGCCTGGACCGTCACCGGCGGCACACCGACCTCGAACCTTCGTTTCTGGGAGTACGGAAGCCACGCGCCGGGCGGCGGCGCGATCAACACGAGTGGCCGCGCCTCGGGCTCGACGCAGATCACCTCGCAGCAGGCCGCCATGATGCGCGACAAGGCGACCGTGCTCGGCGGGTGGACGCCGCCGAACTGACGCGCGAACGCGAGGTGTCGCTCAGGTCACCGGCGGCGGGGGCGGCGGGGGAGGTGGCGGTGGCGGCGGCGGCGGCACGGGCGTCGTCGGTGGGGGATTGCCGGGTGGCGGCGGGGGCACCGGAGGCTGCGGCGTGGCCGTGTCCGGCTCCACGCACGCCGCGAGATCGAAAAAGACGAAGGCGAGAGCCTTGGCTTGCGGCGACATCTCGTTCGTACCGCAACCGGACGGGAACGGGTCGTCGGGGCTCGAATCGTCGCCGCCGGTGTCGCCGATGCTTGTGTTCACGTGGAGATCGGTGAACACGGCGCGCCCGCACTGCATCTCCTCCGGTGCGCCGACCGGCGTGTTGAACGTCATGTACTGAATCGACGGCAGGTTGTCTTCGTTCGGGTTCGACTCGACGTAGATCCAGCGCTGGGTGGGTGGCACCACGGCCGACACCGAATGTTGGCCCTGGTAAAGGTCGAGGCGCCCGCGCGTCGGCGTGGCGCCGACAGCCACCATCCAGTCGGCGAGCGCGTTGCCCTTCGGAAAGGTGGTGTCGATCAGCCCGACCGCGGGCTCCGGCAGATCCTCGCCGACGCCGATGTACTCGGCCGTGCCCTGCAAGAGATCGGAGCCGTGATTCAGCCAGTAGAAATGGAGGTGGCTGAAAAAGATCCTGCCGCCCGCGTTCATGTAGCCCTCGACGTTCGCGAGGTAGGGCGACTTCGTGTCGGCGTACTGGCTCCCTTCGCAGGAGAACATCATCATGTCGTAGCCCTGCATCTTCGCCGGGTCGGCCCAGAGCGTCGTCGCCTGAGTGAACGTGCCGCCCGCTTCGAACGAGTCGGTGCCCTGTCCCTCTTCCTCGTCCGGGTCACCGCCGACGTACAGGTGCACGCGGCCGTTTCCGGCGTCGGTGGTGAATTCCGAGTCGGCGATGCCGATGCGCCGGAGCAAGCACTCGAGCGCGTCGGCTTCGCCCGTCGTCACCGCGATGCGCGGGATGTTGCCCTCGGCTTGCGTTCGCGGGAGGCGCGTCAGGTTGACGTCGGTGATCGCGGTGTCCACGCAGGAAGGCACGTTCGGGATCGTCACCTGGCGGCGCCATTTCCCGACCTGGATCACGAGCGGCACGTTGGTGCCCGTCGGGACGCCCGTCAGGCGGAAGCGGCCCTGGGTGTCGGTGAGGGTCGCGGTGATCGGCGAGCCGGACGCCGTCGCCCCGCAGCGATCGCACGACGCGCCGGTCGGTACCGGCTCGAGCGGCGCATTCGGAACGTAGAGGACGGCGTTGTAGATCGGGTTCACGCCGGCCGGGTCGTACACGGTGCCGGTGAGGGCGGTCGTGCCGCCGTTGGGGCATTGTTCGACCTGGCATTGCAGGCCCGTGCAGACGGTGCCCGTGCCCGGGCACACGTTCGGGATCCCTTCCTCGCCGCAGGTGCCCATCGCGCAAGCACCGCAGTCGAGGACTCCGGCGCAACCGTCGCCGATCGTCCCGCAGTACTGGCCGCCCGTCGCCGGGATGCAGCTCACCGGCACGCAATCCGGTGACGGTCCGCACAGGTTCGCGATACCGCCGCCTCCGCATTGGCTGCCGTTGAGACAGGTGCCGCAGTCGAGGGTGCCCCCGCAGCCGTCGCCGATCACGCCGCAGTAGGTGCCACCTGCCGTTTCGCAGGTGATCGGCACGCAGCCCGGCGTGACGCACACGCCGCCGCGGCACTCGTCACCCGCGGGACAGGCGCCGCAATCGAGTGCGCGGCCGCAGCCGTCGCCGACCGTGCCGCAGAACGCCGCCCCGCCCGTCGTGCACGTCACCGGGACGCAGCTCGCCCCGCCCACGCACACGTTGTTTTCACAGGTCCAGTCACCGGTGCAGGCCGGGCAGGTGATCTCACCCTGGCAACCGTCGCCGATCTCGCCGCAATACGTGCCGCCGACCGGCGTGCAGGTGGACGGAACGCAGGCGTCGGGAGTCCCGCCGTCCGGCATCATGATGTCGATCGACCCTCCGCTGCCCCCGGCACCGCCGGTAGCGCCGGTGCCGCCCGAGCCGAGCGCGCCACCCTGACCGGGGACGCCGCCGGTGCCCGTGGGCAGCGACGAGGTGCCGCCGTCGCCGTCGTTCGAGCCCGTGCCGTCGCCCGCGCTGCACCCCGTCGGGCCTGCGGCGGCCGAAATGAAGACGACGAAAGCTCCCACCGATGCCCGAACCCAGCGCGCTCGCATGACGCGCCATGCGGGTCGGCCCCGGACCGATCACGAGCATGTCGCGCGAAGCCGCGGCGACACGTTCGGGAGGCGAATTCTGCGTCTGGAGCGGAAATATCGCGTTAGCGCTGAACGCGACCGGAGCCGTCTCCCGCGGCCAGGCGTTCGATCTCGTCGAGCGTGGCGAGGTTGGCATCGCCCTGAAACGAGTGTTTGAGCGCCGAGGCGGCCGCCGCGAACTCCACCGCCGTTCGCTGGTCCCGCCCGACGAGGAGGGCGTGCACCAGCCCGGCGACGAAGGAGTCGCCGGCCCCGACTCGGTCGACCACGTTGATCTCGTAGCTCTTGCTGAACGCGTGCCCTTGCCGATCGGCGAGCAGGGCGCTCCAGCCCGTCCTGCTCGCGCTGTGGCTGTCGCGGAGCGCGAACGCGATGCACCAAACACCCGAGAATCGCTCGAGCACCTGCTCGGCCACCTCGAGGTAGCGCTCGCGCACCTGCGTGCCGCTCTTCGGCTCCGGGGAGCGAGGCTTGATGCCGAACACCCGCTCGCAGTCCTCCTCGCTCGCCACGAGCACGTCCGTGAATCCGACGACCTGGGCCATCACCTCACCGGCCCGCTTCGACGTCCAGAGCTTCTGCCGGTAGTTGAGGTCGACCGAGGTCGTCGAGCCCTGGCGTTTCGCGGCGGCGAGCGCCTCGAGCGTGGCCGCCGCGGAGCCGTCGGAGAGTGCAGGCGTGATACCGGTGGTGTGGAACCACTTCGCTCCTGAAAGCGCGCTCGGCCAGTCGATCTCCCCCGGCTTGAGCGCACTCATCGACGAGCGCGCGCGATCGTAGACGACCTGCGAGGGGCGCTGGCTCGCGCCGGCCTCCAGAAAGTAGATGCCGAGCCGTTCGCCTCGACGGCTGACGTGGCTCACGTCCACGCCGAGCTTGCGGAGCTCGGAGAGCGCCCAGTCGCCGATCGCGTTCTTCGGGACGACCGAAATCCAGCGCGACTGGTGCCCGAGCTGCGCGAGGCTCACGGCCACGTTCGCTTCACCGCCGCCGAACGTCGCCTCGAGCTCCTTCGCCTGCACGAATCGCCCGAAGCCCGGCGTCTTGAGCCGGAGCATCACCTCGCCGAAGGTGGTGACGATCGCCACCCTACGTAACCTCGCCGAGCGCAGACTCGAGCTCGCCCAGCGTCTTGTGATCGCCGCGCGTCCGCGCGAGCGCGATGCCGGCACCGAACCACTCTTTTGCGTCTTCGGCGCGCCCCGCTTCGGCCAAGGTCTGCCCTGCCATCAAGTAGACGGCGAGGTACGCCGGGTCCTTCTCGCGCAGCGTGGTGAAGGCGCGCACGGCGTCGTCGACGCGCGCTTCCTTTCGGTACTCGAGGCCGAGGGCGTACCAGGCGAAGGAGTCGGCGCTTCCCGAAGCCGTCGTCTGCTCGAGGAAGGCGAGCCTCTTGTTCACCCGATCACCATACGTCGCGGCGGGCGCGCCGATCCAGCGTCAGGTACGAGGCGAGGATCCGGCGGGATCCGTGCGGGCCGAATCGCGCCACGATCATGGGCGCCGACGCCCCCTGCTCGACTCGTTCGACGACGCCCGTGCCGTAACGCTGGTGGCGCACGCGGTCCCCTGGGCGGATACCGTCCTCGTCGTCCGAAGGCGGCTCCTCGTCGCGTTCGACCACGCGGGTTCCCGGAGCGAGCGCTTTGGTCTCGAAACCGCGCGGATAGCGGGGGCCGTCCGAAGACCAGCCGTCGCGGCGGGCTTCATGGAAGCGTCCCTCGCTCGGCAAACCTTCGTAATTCATCGCGTCTTCGGGGATGTCACCGAGAAATCGGCTCGGCTCGAGGTAGCGCGTCGTGCCGAAGAGCGAGCGCATGCTCGCGTGCGTCACCATCAGGTGCTCGCGCGCGCGCGTGATCGCCACGTAGGCGAGGCGCCGTTCCTCGTCGAGCTCCTCGGGCTCGCGGCCGCTCACGCCGCGATACGGAAAAATCTCCTCCTCCATCCCGGTCAAGAAAACCGCGCGAAACTCGAGCCCCTTCGCCGTGTGCACCGTCATCAGGCTCACCTTGGGCGCGTCCTCGATCGAATCGGCGGCGGCGGCGAGCGTCACGCGCTCGAGCCACCCGACGAGCGTCGGCTCCTCGCCCTGCTCCTCCGTCTCTTCTTCGTAGTCGCGGAGCGCGCCGATGAGCTCCTCGAGGTTGCCGAGCCGGGCGTCGCTCTCGGCGTCGTCCGCCTTGACGAGGAGCTCCTTGTAGCCGCTTTCCTCCAGCACCTTCTCGGCGAGCTCGCTCGGCGCCAGGGTCGGGGCCGCGGCGCGCAGGGCCTCGATCAGCTTGGCGAAGCCCGCGAGCTTCTTCACCGCCGCCGCCGGCGCGTCACCGGTCGAAAGGGCCGCTCCCACGGCTTCGTAGAGCGAGATCGTGCGCTCGGCGGCGATGTCCCTCAGCCGCTCGACGGTCTTGTCGCCGATGCCGCGTGCGGGCACGTTGATGACGCGCTCGAGATCGGCGTCGCTCTTCGGGTTCGTCACCAGGCGGAGATAAGCGATCAGATTCTTGACCTCGGCCCGTTCGAAGAAGCGCAGGCCGCCGATCACCTGATACGGCATGTCGTGGGCGCGGAGCGCTTCCTCGAGCGCCCGCGACTGCGCGTGCACGCGGTAGAAGATCGCCACCTGGTCGGCCGGGACACCGCGCGTCGAGAGCTTTCGGATCGCGCCGACGACCGCTTGCGCTTCCTCGCGCTCGTCGCGCACGGCGCGCACAACGACCTTGTTGCCCGGCTCGGCCGCGGTCCACAGCTTCTTCGAAACGCGCTCCGACGCCTTCTCGATCACGCCGAGCGCCGCCCGCACGATGTTGCCGCTCGAGCGATAGTTCTGCTCGAGCTTCACCACCGTGGCGTCCGGAAAGTCGCGCTGAAAGCTCCGGATCAACCGGACGTCGGCGCCGCGCCAGCGGTAGATCGACTGATCGTCGTCGCCGACCACGCACAGGTTTCTCGTGCGCGCCGAGAGCGCTCGCACGATCCGGTACTGCACGAGGTTCGTGTCCTGGAATTCGTCGACCAGGACGTGGGAGAAGCGACTGCGGAGCTCTTCCCCGGCGACGCTCGTCTCGTCTTCGGCGACGCCGAGCATGAACAGGAGGAGGTCGTCGAAATCGACCGCATTCGAGCGGCGCAGGGCGGTCTGGTACGCGTCGTAGGCCTTGCGCGCCGAATCGGTGAGCTCGCCCTTCGGGTGTCCGGGGCCACGCCCCTCGCGCTTTTCGCGGCTCACCAGCGAGAGCACGAGCTTCGGCGGCAGGGCTTCGTCGTCGAAGCCGAGGTCGCGGAGCACTCGCGTCATCACCGCCTTCTGGTCCGAGTCGTCGTAGATGACGAAGTCTTTCCCGAGCCCCGCGCTCTCGTGATAGCGGCGAAGGAGGCGCGCGCACACGGAGTGGAACGTGCCGAGCCAGAGGTCACGCACGACGTCGGCGCCGGCGAGGGCCGTCAACCGCTCGCGCATCTCGCCGGCGGCCTTGTTCGTGAACGTCACGCCCAGGATACGAAACGGTGGTACGTCGTGGGTCGCGAGCAGGTTCGCGATGCGGTAGATGATGGCGCGCGTCTTGCCGCTGCCGGCGCCGGCGAACACGAGCAGCGGCCCCTGCCCGTGGAGCACGGCCTGTTGCTGAGGCTCGTTCAGCTCCGGCAAGGTCGAGGTCCGGGGCGATCGTCGTTTTGCACGGCGCCGTTCTGCTAGCGCTTCGGCGCCCCGGCCTCAACCAGGTAGAATGGGCGATGTTGGCCACCCGAGCACGACGTGCCGGAGCCCGAGTGCGCCTCGCCGGCCCCGGGCTCATCGTTCCGCCGAGCTGCGCGTGCTGTGGTGAGCCTGCGGCGGGCTCGGACGTCGTGGGCTCACCGGGCGGCACCGAGCTCTTCGTCGGTTATTGCGACGATTGCCTCGGTCACGCCGGCGCCGAGCGCTCGAAAAAGCTGGCGGGCGGTGTGGCATCGCTGCTCCTCGGGCTGTCACTCGCGCTCGCGCTGCCGCTTTCGACCGAACCACTACCGCTTCCGCTGGCGAGCGCCCTCTCGCTCGCGGGGGCTGTCGTTCCGCTCGCCCTCCTCGCCTTCTTGCCGCGCACTCCCGGCCGCGGGCATTCGGCGGTGGGGCCCGCGGTGCGTTTCGTCGGCGAAGGTGAGCTCCTCTGCGCGAACGATCGCTGGGCCGTCGAGCTCGCTCGCCAGAACGGTGCCGTTCGCGAGCCCGTGCCCTTTCACGAGCGCCGCATGTCGCTCGTATTCCTCTTTCCGGTCCTGCTCGCGCCCGCGCTCGCGTTCGTGGTCGAGCACGTCGCCTCGCCGATCCTCCGTGTGGTCAACGTGAGCGGGGAACCAATCAGCGTGGAGGTGGACGGCCGCTCGGCGGTGAAGGTCGAGTCGACCAGCCTCGAGAGCTCGAGCGCCGGCGTGGAGCTTCGGGTCGCCTCCGGTCGCCACGAGCTCGTCGCGCGCGGTGCTCGCGGCAACGTCGTGGAACGAGCGAGCGTCGCCGTCGTTGCCGGCCGGCCGCATCTGTTTGCCCCGGCCAGCGCCGGACACTGTTTCTGGCTCGAGACACGCGGCTACGGGCGGGGTGACCCGGGCGAGACGACGCGGGAGCCGCTGGTCGGGCCGCCCTACTTCTGGTCGCTGCCGGCCAAGCTCGGCGGCTGGTTCCATCCGGTGCCCGACGCCGCCCTCGCGGGCGATCGCCTGACCGGCGGCAGCGTGACCGTGCTCCGCCAGGGGCCCTGCGACGAGCCGGCGGGCGGCGTCTAGGGCTCGGGTTGCTAGTTTTCGGCCGGGCGCGACACGTCGTCGATCACGCTGACCAATTCTTCCGTCGCGACCGCGGTCGTGCCGACCCAGCGCACGACTCCCGTGCCGTCGAGCACGATCGTCACCGGAAGGTCCTGCACGCGGAGGCGCGCGGCGATGACTCGGCCCTGATCGTGAATGACCTTGAACGGCACCGCGTACTGGTTTGCCATCCGCTGCGCGGTGTCCGGACCGTCGTCCTCCGAGATGCCGATGAAGACCGCCTCCGGGCGCTCGCGCTGGGCGGCCACCGCGGCCGGCAGCGCCGCGCGGCAGGGAACGCAGTACTCGGCGAAAAACTCGAACACGACGACCCGGCCTTTCAGCTCTGCGGTAGCGACCTTCGTTCCGTCGAGTGCCGTTCGGGTGACGGGCGGCACCGCCTTTCCGAGCAGCTCACTGTCGGCGCTTCGAGGTGGTGGCGAGTGCGAGCCTTGCCCACAACCTGCGAGCAAAACGACCGACAGGAGAAGCCCGGCGGGCGACAAACCGGATAGCATGGTCATTCGTGATTCATCTCTGGAGGTGCCGGGCGAACCGGGTTCGTGCGTCGTCGATTGTCGCCGCGGCGCTCGCCGCGGTCCAGAGCGCGTGTGGGGGATTCGGGCTGATGCCCACGTCGTCGCCGACGACCGGCTCGTCGTCGCCGGAGTTCTCGACCGGGCAGGCGAAGTGCAAGATCGCGGCCAGCCACGAGAGTCCGCTCGTTACCGAATGGCCGGCCTCCGAAAAAGCGAACCTCGAGGCGCAGCTTCAGTCCGGCACGGTGGTCGTCTCGTACTCCGGCTGCGAGATGCGCCTCCTTTCCCAGTGCCGCACCACGCGCGGGGCGTACAAGTGGCGCCGCACGACGACGTCGACCGACGTCGTCGAGATCCGCAACGCGGACGATCTCTACGCCAAGCTGCCGCTCGGAGCGGTGTCGCTCGAGGGGGAGCTCGAGCGCACCGGGCGCCTCGCCGTCCAGACGACCGTCTCCGGGCAGCTCCAGCTCGTCGATTTCGATCCGCGCTACGTGCCCGCCGACGCGAGCTGCCTCGGCGCGACCCACGTCGTCAGCGCGCTGTCGATCGGCGCCTTCAAGCTCCGCTCCGGCGGCAGCCTGGAAGCGAGCGGGAGCGTGGACGCCAAGGCGGTCGGCTCCGCCAGCGGGAGCACGATGCGCGAGGAGTCGATCGTGCGCGAAGCGGGTGTCCCCGCGCGCTGCGAGGAGAGCACCACGGAGACCGCGCACGGTGAGTGCGCGTCGCCGATTCAGGTCTTCCTGCGCGCGCTGCCGGCAACCCTTGCCGATCGTGGTCCGGCCGGGCAGGTCAAGGTGCGCTTCATGCCCGTGCAGCCGAACGCGAAGTGGGAGGTGAACGTCGGCGAGCGCACGCTGTGCGAGACGCCGTGCGAGAAGTGGGTCGACCCGGCGATGCCGTTCTCGTTCAAACACGATCCCGGCGTGCTCCAGAGCAACGTCTTCATCGACGTTCCGGATCTCCGCGAGCATCTGAAGAGCGATCACCTGCAGGTCCGCGCCACGCCTCGTGATACCGCCGAGATGGTCGGCGGTATCCTGATCACCACGTTTTCGGGCATCGCGGTCGCGACCGGGACCGCGCTCACGGCGGCTGGCTGCCCCGGCGAGGGATCGTCGGGGGCCTGCGTCGCCGGCTTGATCACGCTCCCGATCGGCCTCGCCGGCCTGATCCCAGGCATCTGGATGATCGCCGACAGCTCGCCGGTGGTCGACATCCGACCCTACACGCCGACGATGCGAAACCTCGACTCGCCGTAGAGCGAGTCGTAGTTGGTCGAACGCTAGCGTGACGCGACGCGACGCGGCGTCGGCCTCAGAACTGTCCGCCGATGTTGGCGCCGAACATGAAGGCGGCAAAGTCGGCCGCGATCAGGCGGATCTCCGGTCCGACCAGGACCGGCCCGAGCTGGACGTTGAGGATGCCGCCGAGCGTGAGGGCTGCGTCGGTGTCGTCGTCCTCCCAGCACCCGAAAGCGCCGAAGGCCTCGTCGCAGTAGTCCCACTCGGCGTGGGCGAAGGTGAGGCCGGCGAACGGCCGGATCATCACCGTCGGCACGATGGCAAAATCGTAGCCACCCTCGACGGTCAGCGCCCAGACCGAGTAGTCCCACTCGTAGCGGAAGTCGTTGTACATCCACTCTTCGTGCTCGCCGAAGAAGTAGTCGAAGCTCCCGCCGATATAGACGTTCATCGGCAGCGTGTAGCCGCCCTTGAATCCGACACCCACGTTGAGGTCGTCGGAGGCGAACCGGATGCCGCCGAGCAGCTGCACCTTGCTCTGGCTCATCGGAGCCTCGAGCGCCTGCGCCGGTTTCGGTGCCACGCAGAGGGCGAAAAAGGCGACCACCGCCAGCGCGGCCACGCGGGCAAAGGCCGTCCTGGCTCGGGTTCGGGGGCCCAAGACCACTCCTAGCGCCACGTCCGATCGCCGCACGATCAGGAAAATCCCACGGGTCTCGCCCGGTTGGCAAGCCGAAACGGGTGATTATACTGCTCGGCCCCATGAGCGACGAGAATCAACCCGCCCCCGAAGGCGACGACGATGGCGACTCCGAGCCGCCGACGCCACGGACGCAGCCAACCGAGGCGACTGAGGCAGAAGGCCTCGCCCTTTCCCCCCTCGAGCTCGCTCAGGCCGAAGCGGCGAAGCTCAAGGATCAGCTCTATCGCGTTGCTGCCGACTTCGACAACTTCAAGAAGCGATCACGCCGCGAGATCTCGGACGGTGCCAAACTTGCACGTGAGGACCTGCTCCGCGAGCTCTTGCCCGTGTTCGACAACCTCGAGCGCGCCACCGCCCACGCGAGCTCGACGACGGACGCGAAGGCGCTCGCCGATGGGATCGGCATGGTGATGAGGCAGTTCGTGGACACGCTCGGCAAGATCGGCATCGAGCGCATCCAGTCGCTCGGACAGCCGTTCGACCCGGCGGTACACGAAGCCGTCCAGCATCTCGAAACCAAGGAGCACCCTCCCGGGTCGGTCGCCCAGGAGCTTCAGGCCGGCTACCGGACCGCTGACCGCGTGCTCCGGCCGGCGATGGTCGTCGTTGCGAAATCCCTCCCGAGCTAGGAATCTGGCGCTCGGGCGCATCTCGCGCTCGCGTCCAAATCGGCTTAGGCTACGGCCACTAACCCGGTGGGTGCGGACCCTTCGCTAGAACTATGGGGAAGATCCTCGGCATCGATCTCGGAACGACCAACTCCTGCGTGGCGGTCGTCGAAGGCGTGAGCGCCTCGGGCCAGCCGGAAGTGAAGGTCATTCCGAACTCCGAGGGGGCAAGGACCACGCCGTCGGTCGTCGGGTTCCCCGCCACGGGCGAGCGGCTCGTCGGGCAGGTCGCGCGGCGGCAGGCAACGACGAACCCGCTCAACACGGTGTACGCGGTCAAGCGCCTGATGGGGCAGCGTTTCGCCTCCGAGGCCGCGCAGCGCCAGGCGGCGGCGGTGCCGTACCTGGTCGTCCCGCACCAGAACGGCGACGCCTGGGTCGAGGTACAGGGCAAGCACCTGTCGCCGCCGGAGGTCTCGAGCCACGTCCTCACGGCCATGCGCGAGATCGCGGAGACCTACCTCGGCGAGAAGGTCACCGAAGCGGTGGTCACCGTGCCCGCCTACTTCGACGACGCGCAGCGCCAGGCGACCAAAGACGCCGGCCGCATCGCCGGCCTGGACGTGAAGCGCATCCTCAACGAGCCGACCGCGGCCGCGCTCGCCTACGGGCTCGACAAGCGCGAGCACGAGGTGATCGCGGTCTACGATCTCGGCGGAGGCACCTTCGATATCTCGATCCTCGAGCTTGCCGGCGGCGTCTTCAGCGTGAAAGCCACCGGTGGCGATACCCACCTCGGCGGTGAGGATTTCGATCAGCGCATCATCGACAAGCTGGCCGGGGAATTCATGGCCGCTCAGGGCGTCGATCTGCGCAAGGATCGGATGTCGCTCCAGCGCCTGAAGGAGGCGGCCGAGAAGGCCAAGCACGAGCTCTCCTCCTCGCTCGAGACGGCCGTCAACATCCCCTTCATCAACATGGGGCCGTCGGGGCCGCTCCACCTCGAACGCACGCTGAAGCGGAGTGAGCTCGAGATCATCACCGCGGAGCTCGTCGAACGCACGATCGCCTCCTGCAAGGCCGTGCTGGCGGACGCCAAGCTGACGACGGCGCAGGTCGGTCAGGTCGTGCTGGTCGGCGGCATGACCCGGATGCCGGCCGTGCAACGCGCGGTGAAGGAGTTTTTCCAGCGCGAGCCGCACAAAGGCGTGAACCCCGACGAGGTCGTCGCCGTCGGCGCCGCGATCCAGGGCGCCGCGCTGGCCGGCCAGATCGAGGAGGTCTTGCTGCTCGACGTGACCCCGCTGTCGATCGGCGTCGAGACGGGCGGCGGCGTGTTCACGCGCCTGATCCCGCGCAACACCACCGTCCCGACCGAGCGCAGCGAGATTTTCACGACCAGCATCGACAACCAGCCGTTCGTCCCGGTCCACGTTCTGCAGGGCGAGCGCGAGATGTCGGCCGACAACCGCAGCCTCGCGCAGTTCGAGCTCACCGGCATCCCGCCGGCTCCGCGCGGCGTGCCCAAGATCCAGGTCACCTTCCGCGTGGACGCGAACGGCATCCTCGCCGTCGAGGCCAAGGACCTCGGGACCGGGCGCACCCAATCGGTGAGCGTGAAGCCGACGAGCGGCCTCGCTCAAGGCGAGATCGACTCCTTGATCCAGGAGGGTGAGCGCTTCAAGGAGTCCGATCAGCTCCGCCGCGACCTCGCGGAAATGCGCAACCAGGCCGAAACCTTGGTCTACACGACCGAGCAGGCGCTCGAGGGTTACGCCGATCTGATCGACGCAGCCAAGCTCGACCAGGTGCGCGGCGAAGCCGCCATGCTGCGCGATCTGCTGCAGGGCGGCGCCACGCTCGAGGCGCTTCGCGACGCCTACAGCCGCCTCGAGAGCGCCACCTTCGAGCTCGCCGAAGCCATGTACGGCAGCTCGGCGGGCTAGAGCAAATCTCGTAATTGGCTTTGCCAATTCCGAGGCGTGGCTTCGCCACGCGCGCTGCTTCGCAGCGCAGCTCTAGCTCTGTTTCTGGGGGC
>Ga0315910_10001013_pt1 | contig 26481 bp, 16 predicted proteins | sample EdamamesoilMG_FD_204470 | JGI IMG/M metagenome (GOLD analysis project Ga0315910, IMG submission 204470) | Garden soil microbial communities collected in Santa Monica, California, United States - Edamame soil | ecosystem: Environmental > Terrestrial > Soil > Garden | place: USA: California... | reverse complement strand
GAGCCACTGGTTCATCGAGCCGCACTCGTCGGCCTCGACGTGGCCGAAGGCGATCCAGCGCAGCTCGGCGAGCGGGAGGACCCGCGCGACGGCCTGGGACACCGAGGGGAACATCGCGCGCGGCCCGGTGTGGAACAGGAGCGGCTGCTCGGCCCGGATCAGGAACTGGTTGAACGTGAAGCCGTCGGGCGTGACCTCGGGCACGAGAGTGGAGAAGCGGTAGATCCCGTCGGCGATTTCGTCGGTCCGCGTGTGCATGAGCTCTCCTGACTCGTCGAGCGGGTGCTCGGGCGACGGATGGTAGCCGGCTGCTCCATGGGCATCGAGGCGCGTCTCCACTCGACGGATGTTGGTCCTCACAGGCGCTGGCGAGCATGCCGACCCGCAGCGCGGACGACGCAAGCCTGCGGGAGCAACGCCAGCGCAATGCCCGAACTACTTGGCCGGGCTCGACAGAAACCCCGCGATCGCCTCCCGGAACGCCACCGGCTGCTCGAGCCACGGGAAGTGGCCGCAGCGGTTGAAGTACACGAGCGTCGAGCCGGGGAGCGCCGCGTGGATGTCCTCCGCCGTCTTGTCGCCGATCGGATCCTGGTGACCCTGCAGGATCAGCACCGGCCGCTTCAAGCCCTGCAGCCCCGGCCGCAGGTCGTACTGCCGCCGCATGTCCGCGAAGAGCCGATCCTGGACGTCCGTGTGCAGCTGGCCCTCCGCGAGCGTGCCCGCGAAGGTCAACGCGAGCTTGCGGTCGAAGAAGTACCCCGGAGCGATCGCCCGCAGCGCTTCGATCGCGACCTTCCCGGGTTCCACGCCGTTCTTCGCGGCCGCCCGCCAGTAGTCGCGCGCCTCGACATCCTCCGGCCGCAAGCGCGCCTGGATGTTGTCGCCGAACCACTGCGTGAACTCCAAGGTCGGGCCACCGGAGCCGACCAGGATCAGCCGGTCGACGCGCTCGGGATGCGCGGCCGCGTAGGCCATCGCCAGCATGCCGCCCCACGAATGGCCGAGCAGGTTGAGCCGCTCCTGTTGCAGCCGCAGCCGCAGCGCTTCGAGGTCCTCGACGACGGTCTGCAGCGTGAGCGTCGCGGGGTCGAGCGCCTGCGGACGGGATCGACCGGTGCCGCGCTGCTCGAAAGCGATCGAGCGGTACCCGGCGGGCAGGAACTCGGCGACCGGGAGCATGTAGTCGACGTTGAGCCCGGGGCCGCCGCTGAGGATCACGACCGGCGTGCCGGTTCCAGCGCTGGTGTAGTGAAGCTGGATGCCGCCGCGGTCGAACGATTCCTGTTGAACGCGCGCGGGGCTCGAAGCGAGCAGTGCCGCGCCGAGCAGGAGAAACGCCAGGATTCTAGCCATGCGGGGAGTATAGCGGCGGGTCCGTGCGCTCCTGCGGAAGCCCGTGCACACGGACTGTCCGCAGGCCCCGATCGCATGCGCTCACTTCGCGTCGGCCGCCGTCGCCAGCCAGCGGCAGGCTGCAGCGACGACCGGATCGTCCGTCGTGGCGAAGCGGGCCCAGTCGATCGCGACCTTCTCGTCCGGCAGGATCACGTCGTCGTAGCGTGTGCCGGTGCGGTCGGCATGGACGGTCACCGTCAACACCAGGAGGGCGCCGTCGGCGAGCGGAATCTGCGTGTTCGACGTGGGGACACCCGCCGTGCCCTCGCCGAACCGCCGCGCGCGCGCGCGGCCCGCGAACGCGACCACGATCGCCTCGCCGGCCCCTGCGGTCAGCGGCCCCGTGAGCACTGCGACGGGCAGGTCGGCGCGCAGGGGATGTGGCTTGGCGACCTTCGCGAGCTCGTACGACTCCGACCTCGCCGCCCCGAGCTCCGCGTCGTAACTCCAGTCGGCGCTGCCGTGAGCACTGGCGAACGCGCCGACCTGGCCGGCTCCAGCCAGCGGACCGATGCCGGCGAGCATCGGCCACACCGAGCCACCGGTGTTGCGCCGCAGGTCGACGATGCAGCCGCGCAGCGAACCGTCGTCGATCCGACCGAGCAGCTCGTGCAACGCGTCGTCGTACTCGGCGGCCTTGGGGCCGCCCGCGAGACCCGGCAACTCGAGATACCCGATGCCGCCCTCGAGCCGGCGCCCCGTCGGCGCGAGGTACGCATCGAAGGCCGCGAGCGGCACCTGCACCGCGCGCGCTTCGGCGCTGCCCGTGCGGACGCGCAGGTCGAGCGCGCCCGTGCTTCCGTCCCTGCGTTGGCCGCTGCGGAACAGGCGCCCGAACTCACGGCGCGGCAGCTCGGTGAACCCGTCCAACCCCTCGACGCCGACGATGCGGTCGCCGAGCGCAATCCCGGCCGTGGCCGCCGGACTGCCCGGCACGACCTGCGCCACGACGGCGTCGGGATGCACGACGAGCAGACCGGTGGCCTTCGCCGAGCGACCCGCGTTGAAGCTCTTCGCCGCCGCAGGTTCGAGCAACAGGCTGTGCTTGTCGCCGAGCGTCCGCAGCGCGTCGCCGATGGCCTTGTACGTGTCCGCCGCCGTCTTGGCCCCGGCCGCGGCGATCGCCGCCCGGGCCTTCGCCCGCAGCGCCTTCCAGTCGGTGGAGTACACCCGCGAGCTGTTCTCGATGTGGTCGAGAGCGGCGTCCAGATAGACGGCGGCCTCGGTCGACGCCTCGGGTGCGCTCGTCTGTCCCTGGGCCAGGCCCGCGAGGACGAGCAGCGGACCGGCGATGAGGTCGGACGCATGGGTAGGCGAGTGTCCTCGCATGCGAGCAGTGTTGCAATGTCGCCGGGACGTGAGCCAGCGTGCCGCACCTCGGGGCGGCCGCGGGCCTTGGCCGCCCGGGTGCGGCGCTCGTGAGCGGATCTGCGAGGACGGGCGGGCAGTTGGCACGAGCGAGCCTCCTACGTAGGGAGCATGCGGAGCGAGCGTGCGACGCACTCCCGGCCGCCCTGGCGTGGACGGACTCTGGAGCCACGCTCCCCGTCAGGCTCCCGGACGCGCCTCGGCCTCGCGCACGATCCCGTCGAGCATGCCGCGGAACACGATCCCGTGCAGCGGCGCGACGGCGTACCAGTACGCGATGCCGAGGAGCCCGCGCGGGCGGAAGCGAGCGGTCAGGGCGAGCTGGCACCCGCTGGGCGTGACCCCGTCAGGTTCCAGCTCGAAGCTCAGCGTGGCGACACCGGGCAACCGCATCTCCGCCGTCAAGACGAGCGCGTGCTCCGCGTCGAGTCGTGACACGCGCCAGAAGTCGACCGTGTCCCCCAACCGCAGGTCGCGCGGGCTGCGCCGGCCGCGGCGCAGACCCGGTCCGCCGACCAGCCGATCCAAGAGGCCGCGCAGCCACCACAACGCGCTGGCGCCGAAATAGCCGCGCGCGCCGCCGATCGAAGACACGCTGGACCACAGGGCCGCCTTGGACGCGCGCGTCCGCGCTGCGCGGCGATCCACGAACTGCGTCCCTCCGGCCCATTCCGGGTCACCTGGCAGCGCGCCGGCGTCGGACCAGGCGGTCTCGACCGCCCCGGTCTCGAGGCTCGCGATGGCCGCGTCCATGGCTTCGCGGATGGAGAGGCAGCGGTGCGGCATCAGCCGCGACGCTTCGTCATTGCGGCAGACCACGCGGTTCTTGAGCCCCTCGGTCAGCGGGCGCGCGATGCTGGCCTTCAGCGGTGTGACGAGGTGGATCCACAGGGAACTGAGCCGCGGCGTCAGCACCGGCACCGGGATGATCCAGCGCCGCCGCAGCTTCAGCGCGACCGCCATCTCGCGCATGAGGTGCGCGTAGCTCCACACGTCCGGTCCACCGATGTCCAACGTCTTGCCGGTCGTCTCGGGCACGTCGAGCACGGCGACGAGGTAGTGCAACACGTCGCGCACGGCGATGGGCTGCGACTCGGTGCGCACCCACTTCGGCGTGACCATGATCGGCAAGCGCTCGACGAGGTAGCGCAGGATCTCGAACGACGCCGACCCCGAACCGATGATCATCGCCGCCCGCAGGACGGTGACGGGCACACCGCCGCGCGCGAGCGCGGTCTCGACCTCGCGCCGCGAGGACAGGTGCTCGCTCAGTCCCTCCCCGGTCTCGCCCAGTCCGCCGAGGTAGACCAGGCGCCGGACGTGCGCGCGTGCGGCGGCCCGTCCGAAGATGGCGGCGAGCTCACGGTCGCGCGCGCGGTACTCGGCGCCGACGGCTTCCATCGAGTGGACGAGGTAGTACGCGGCGTCGCAGCCCTGCAGCGCCAGGGCGAGCTGGTCTTCGTTCCCGACGTCGCCCTCGACGATCTCGACGCGTGGATCGACGGCCCAAGGGCGGGCGAGGAGCTTGGCGCGACTGCGCGAGAGGCAGCGGAGGTGGTGGCCCTGCGCCAGCAGCCGCGGCGCGAGGCGGCCGCCGATGTAGCCGGTGGCTCCGGTTAGGAAGAGGGTGGAGCGGGGGGCGGGCACGGCGGGGGAGCTTAACGCTGAAGCAGGACCGCTCGCCGGGCGTGGAACCGGGCGCGGGGCACCGCCGAGACTGCGAACGTGGATGGGCCGGTCCCCGAACTCCGTCTCCGCTTCACGCACTCCGCGCGCGCTGCTTGAGTTCCTCGTAGAGGCTCGTGTAGTCGAGCAGAAGCTCGAGCAGGCCCGCACGGATCGTCTTCGAGCTCAGGGCCTCCTGGCTCATCGTCGTATGGGCGTCGTAGGCATCCATGATCGCGCCTTCGAGGGCCGACGTCAGGTCGGGTGAGGCCCTGAACTGCTCGCGCGAGTTGTTGGCGGCCTGCTGCTGGAGCAAGGACGACTCGAGCAGTTTCGTACGCAGCACCTCGCGCACGTAGACGAGCTTGTCGGCATCCGTCAGCTCGCCCGAGAAGAGATCGTTGATGCGCTCGATCAACTCGCTCAGCCAGGCCTTCTCCTTCTCGTGCACGGCACCGGCACCTGCCTCGCGGATCGGCTCGAGCGGGTAGTCGCCCGACACCAGCCCGAGCGCGCGCGTGCCCTTGTCCTTCAGGGCGTGGTGCGTGAGCTGGACCTTCGACAGGTCGATGCCGGTGCGCTCGCGCTCGAACTCGAGCAGCGGGATCAGGCGCTTGTAGAAGATCGCGCGCTTCTCGAGGGCGGTCTGGCCGTAGTCGAAGATCTGCGACAGGAAGGTGTAGAGCCGCAGGTAGGCGCCCATGTCGGCGCGGAAGAGGACCAGGGCCTCCAAACTCTCCTGCGCCGCCTTCTCCGCGGCTTGATCCGCCTGTTCGTGCGCCAGCTTGAAGGCGTCGCGCGCGGCGCGGTAGCGTCGCATGACGCGGTCGAAGACGGGCTCCAGAGCGGCGACGAGGTCGCTCTGCTTCGACTTGGGCTCGAGCTCGACCTTGACCACCCGTTCGACCTCGGGATCGTCGTAGTGCCCGGTCGCATCGAGCTTGGCGCGCAGGTCGAACACCAGGTTCGGATCGGTGGTCGTCTCGAGCGTGGCGGTCTCGTAGTAGGTCTGGAAGGCCTCGAGCACCTCCGCCGGGTCGTTCACGAAGTCGAGGACATAAGTCGTGTCCTTGCCCGGATGCGCGCGGTTCAGGCGCGAGAGCGTCTGCACGGCTTGGATCCCGGCCAGGCGCTTGTCGACGTACATCCCGCACAAGAGCGGCTGGTCGAAGCCAGTCTGGAACTTGTTCGCGGCGAGCAGGATCTTGTAGTCGTCGCCCTTGAAGGCCTCGCGGATGTCGCGGCCGGCGAGCTTCGGGTTGAGGAGCTTCGAGGACTCGCTCAGCGCGTCCGGCGACGACTGTGCGTCGTTCACGTCGCCGGAGAAGGCGACGAGCGTCCCGATCGCGTAGCCCTGGGCCTGGATGTACTTGTCGATCGCGAGCTTCCAACGCACGGCCTCGACGCGGCTGCTGACGACCACCATCGCCTTCGCGCGGCCGCCGAGCAGGGGGGCGACCTTGCTCCGGAAGTGCTCGACGACGACCTGCACCTTCTGCGCGATGTTGTACGGGTGCAGCTTTACCCACCCCATCAGGCGCTTGAGCGCGGCACTGCGCTCGACCTCGGTCGAGTCACGCTCCGTGCCCTCGTGCGCGAGACGGAACGCCACCGAGTAGCTCGTGTAGTTGCGCAGGACGTCGAGGATGAATTTCTCCTCGATCGCCTGGCGCATCGAGTACACATGGAACGGCTCGGGCACGTTGTCCTTCGCTTGCTTGCGCGTCGGATCCGGACGCGTACCGAAGATCTCGATCGTCTTCGCCTTCGGCGTGGCCGTGAAGGCGACGAAGGTGATGCCCTTGTCCTCGGCCCGCGCGCTCATCTGCGCCGCGAGCACGTCTTCGCCACTGACCTCGCCCCCGTCCTCCAGCTCGCGCGCCTCCTCGGGCGAAAGCAGAGCCTTGAGCCTGGCCGCCGCCTCGCCCGTCTGGCTGCTGTGGGCCTCGTCCGCGATCACGGCGAAACGCTTGCCCTGGGTCGCAGCGAGCTCGCGCACCTTCTCCAGCGCGAAGGGGAAGGTCTGGATCGTGCAGACCACGATCTTCTTGGCCCCCGAGAGGGCCAGCGCCAGCTCCTGACTCTTGGAACCGCCCTCGCCCTTGATGGTCGCGACCACGCCCGTCGTGCGTTCAAAGCCGAACAGCGCATCCTGAAGCTGCGCGTCGATCACGTTCCGGTCGGACACGACGAGCACGGTGTCGAACACCTTCTTGTTCGACCCATCGTGCAACTCGGCCAGGAAGTGCGCCGTCCAAGCGATCGAGTTCGTCTTGCCGGAGCCGGCCGAATGCTGAATCAGGTACTTCGTCCCAGGCCCGTCGCGCAGCACAGCTGCCTGGATCTTGCGCGTCGCATCGAGCTGGTGGTAGCGCGGGAAGATCACGCGCACGAGCTGCTGCTTCTTGTCGCGCTCGGCGATCAGGTACCGCCCGAGGATCTCGAGCCAGCTCGCGCGATCCCAGACCTCTTCCCACAGGTATGCCGTGCGATGCCCCTTCAGGTTCGGCGGGTTCCCCGCCGCCTTCCCGTCGCCACGGTTGAACGGCAGGAAGGCCGTCGCGCCCCCGGCGAGCCGCGTGGTCATGTGGACCTCGCTGTTCGACACCGCGAAGTGCACAAGCGCCCCGCGCGGGAACGTGAGCAGCGGCTCCTCCGCTCCACCCTTCGGCCGCGGCTCGCGGTCGAAGCGGTACTGGTCGATCGCGTCCTGGACGCTCTGCGTGAAGTCGGTCTTGAGCTCAGCCGTGGCGACCGGGATGCCGTTCAGGAAGAGCACGAGGTCGATGCAGTTCTCGTTCGCGAGCGAGTACTTCACCTGCCGGACGACCCGGAGGCGATTCTCCCCGTAGCGCGCCAGGATCTCCGCGTTGAGCGCAAGCGCCGGCTTGAACTGCGCGAGCTGCACCGGTGCCTTCACCCCGAGCAGCTCGACCCCGAAGCGCAGCACGTCGAGCGTCCCACGCGCCTCGATCTGCGCGCGCACGCGCTCGAGCAGCGTCTCGTCCGCCTTCCCCCCGTGGTTCTTCTGGAGCGCCGCCCAGGCCTCGCGCTGCGTTTCCTGAACCCACGCGACCAGGTCCGCCGGATACAGCGCCCGCGCACGGTCGTACTTCGCCGCATCGCCCTCCACGTAGGTCCACCCGTGCGCCGCGAGGTCCTGGCAGATCTCGACCTCGAGCGCGATCTCCTTGTGCAGCGTCATGCGACCTCGACGGAGACAGCGCTGCGAACGTCGATCTGGCCGGTTACTGCGGCCGAGACGAGGGCAGAGCGACGTTCTTGGAGGAACTGCACGGCTCGGCGAGCTTCCGAAACCAGCGCACCCAGCGTGCTGACGGTGCGTTCGAGCTCACGCGCGATGGCTACTTGCTCCCCGTGCGGCGGAACGGGGATACGCGCTCGCTTGAGGCTGAAGATGTTGATCCCCCGAATGGTGGCGCCGCTCGCGCTCGCGTCCAGTTGTCCGAATACCCCCGACGATCGCAAGGCCTGAAGCAACCAGTTCCCGTGCACGTTCGGCCGCGGGGCTACCCGAGCAGCGTCCTGGGTGATGTTGGCCCCTTCGATCTCGTAGGGGACCAGCTCCGCATCACCGATGCTCCCCCGAATCGAATAGACGATGTCACCAGCTTTCAGCCTCGAGCGCGCGTAGCTCGCCTCGATCTCGAACGTGGTCCGCTTCAATCGATCGCGTGTCAATCGTCCCGGCGCAACGTCCCCTCCCTTCACGATCGGCACTCCATCCTCGACATCGGGTCCAGGGAGGACGATGCCGTACATGATCTGGCGGTCGTCCGGGGTCAACCGCATGAGAGGCATGACTTCCCAGTGTGCCGGCACGTCGCCGAGCCACTCGATGCCGGAGGGCTTCATGGGGGCGGTGGGGTCGAGGCCCTTGGTGACGGCGTGGGAGATGACGGCCTGGCGCTTCTCGGCGAGGAGCTCGATCAGCCGCTCCTGCTCCGCCACCAGCGCATCGATCTTAGTCGTCTCTCGATCGAGGAATGCAGCGATGGCTCGCTGCTCGTCTGCTGGCGGTGCAGCGATGTCGAGATTCTGGTACTTTGACGCGCTGAAGTTCTGGACCGTCGACTGGATGACGTTGGCGTCAAGTTGCGCCCAGTACGGTTTGCTCTGCGTCCAATAGGACACGAACCGTGGGTCTACCCCCGGTGCTGGGCTGAACCTCGCGAGGTACCCGGCATAGCACGCTGGTCCAATGTCCTTGTCGTGCAGATAGGACTTGCCAAAGGTCGCCCCAACACATGCGAAAAGGATGTCGCCTTGCTGAACGGGTGCCTCGGTGGCGAGATCGGGAGGGAGCGATCGAAACGTGTCCGTCTCCAATGAGCGAGGGCCAGCAATATCGGTGATCCGGATGTAGCGAGGGAACGCCGGGTCGTCCATGTCGGACGCCGCGCCCAAGCCGTTCTTGATGGGTACCGAGGCCAAGTGTTTGAGTCGGGCAATGGTCCAGTGTTCGGGCACTTCACCCAGGCACTCCACACTGGAAGCGTTGTACTTCGGATACCGAGGGAAACTCACGGCGCCCCTTTCGGCTTGCCCTTCGTCTCGTCCGTCCTCCCCGCACGCCTCGCCAAGTCCTCGACCGCCTTCAGCGTCTCCTCCTCGCCCACCGCCTCCGCTAGCTCGCGGCGGCGTTCGGCGAAGCGCTCGAACTCGGCGTGGGCCTTCTCGTCGGCGCCCTCGCGGCTGACGCTGCCGGCATTCGGCAGCACCGCGCGCTCGTTGAAGCGCAGGAAGTCGTCGAGCTTGCGCTTCCAGTCGTCGAGGTGCACCGGCTGTTTGCGGCGGGCCTGGTCCTCGGCGTAGTCGAGGAACATCACCACGATGCGGTTCAGCTCGCTGATCTCCTCCTCGCGCAGGTAGTTCTTCGCGACCGTGATGTCGGCCCGTTGCACGGCGCCGCCCTTCCAACTCGTGAGGCCCATGTTCGGGCGGCTCGCGTCGGCGCGCGCGGCGATCAGCTCGGGGGCGGTCATCCCCGTGACGGCGTGGTGGAGCTTGTTCTGGACGACCTGGAAGAGCTTCGTGGTCTCGGCGTCGCTCGCGCGGTAGTCGACGGCCAGCGCGAGCAGGTCGCGCACGCGCAGGTACATCCGCCGCTCGCTCGCGCGGATGTCGCGGATGCGCTCGAGCAGTTCGTCGAAGTAGTCCGGCACACCGGGGCCAGGCGGGTGCTTCAGGCGTTCGTCGTCGAGCGTGAAGCCCTTGGTCAGGAACTCGGTCAGCCGCGCGGTGGCCCACTGGCGGAACTGGGTGCCGCGCGGGCTCTTGACGCGGTAGCCGACGGCCAGGATCAGAGGCAGGCTGTAGTGCTCGAGCTCTCGCGTGACCTGCCGGGCACCCTCGGTTCGAACCATCCGGAATTTCCGGAGAGTTGCCGCCCGGTCGAGTTCGCCCTCCTCATAGATGTTCTGGATGTGCTCGTTGATCGTGCGGACGTCCTTCTGGAAGAGCTCAGCCAGCAGCGCCTGGGTCAGCCAGATCGTCTCGTCCTCGAAGCGGCACTGGATACGCGTCCGCCCGTCCTCCGTCTGGTAGAGGACGATCGACGAGCGCGGGCCCTCCTCGGCGGCGTTCACGTCGAGAGTTCCTCCAGCATGCCGCGGATGCGGTCGGTGACGACCTTCAGGTCGGCGTCGATCGCGGCCAGCGACCGCGGCGGGGTGAACACGTAGAAGTGGCGGTTGAAGGGGATCTCGTAGCCGACCTTGGTCTTCTCCTCGTCGATCCAGGCGTCGCTGGCGTGGGGCTTCACCTCGCGCTCGAAGTAGGCCTCGATGTCCTCGGACAGCGGCACGTTCTCGGTGTCGCGCAGGTCGGCATCGGGCAGGGGCTTGCCCTTCGACTTGCCCTTGGTCGAGAGCACCACCTTGCCCGCCTCGTCGCGCTCGGGACGTTCGACCGTGATCGTGCGGTAGCCGAACTCTTCGTTCTTGAAGATGCGGCTGATGGGCTTGCCGTCGCGCTTCTCTTCCCTGAAGTCGCCGAAGAGCTGCGTGATGTCGGTGATGTGGGCCTCGGAGAGCTCCTTGCGCTTGCTCCCGAGGCTTTTCCGCATCTTCTGCCAGAAGGAAGAGGCGTCGATCAACTGCAGCTTGCCCTTGCGCGGAGCCGGCTTCTTGTTCGAGACGATCCACACGTAGGTGGCGATACCCGTGTTGTAGAACATGTCCACCGGCAGGGCGACGATCGCTTCCACCAGGTCGTTCTCAAGCAGATACCGTCGGATCTCGCTCTCCCCCGACCCCGCGCCGCCGGTGAACAGCGGCGAGCCGTTGAGCACGATCCCGAAGCGACTGCCGCCGTCCTTGGTCGGGCGCATCTTCGAGACGAGGTGCAGCAGGAAGAGCAGCGAGCCGTCGCTGACGCGCGGCAGACCCGGCCCGAAGCGGCCGTCGAACCCGCGCTCTTCGTGCTCGCGCCGCACCTCGCGCTCGATCTTCTTCCACTCCACACCGAACGGCGGGTTCGAGAGCATGTAGTCGAAGCGCTCGCCAGGCAGCCCGTCCTCCGAGAGCGTGTTCCCGAAGTGGATGTTCGCGATGTCCTGGCCCTTGATCAGCATGTCGGCCTTGCAGATCGCGTAGGACTCGGCGTTGAGCTCCTGGCCGTACATCACCAGACGCGCGTCCGGATTGTGCAGGTGCAGGTACTCGCCAGCGATGCTGAGCATGCCGCCCGTGCCCGCCGTCGGGTCGTAGAGCGAGCGCACGACGCCGGGCTTCGAGAGGACGTCGTCGTCCTCGACGAAGAGCAGGCTCACCATCAGGCGGATCACCTCGCGCGGCGTGAAGTGCTCGCCGGCGGTCTCGTTGGAGAGCTCTGCGAACTTGCGGATCAGCTCCTCGAATACGAGGCCCATGTCGGCGTTCGAGACCTTGTCCGGGTGCAGGTCGACGTTCGCGAACTTCTCGGTCACCAGGTAGAGGAGCTTCGCCTTCTGCAAGCGGTCGACCTGGGTCGCGAAGTCGAAGCGCTCGAAGATGTCGCGCACCGGGCCGGAGAAGGCCTGAACGTAAGCGCGCAGGTGCTCGCCGATGTTGTCCTGGTCGCCGAGCAACTTGCGCAGGTCGAGCGGCGAGGTGTTGTAGAAGTGCACTCCGGACTTGCGCAGCAGGAAAGGCTCCGGGTTGACCTTGGCCTTGCTGCGGAGCTCGTGCTCCTTCAGCACGGCGGCCTTGGTGCGCTCGAGCACGCAATCCAGCCGCCGCAGGACGGTGAACGGCAGGATCACCTTGCCGTAGTCGGACTGCTTGAAATCGCCGCGCAGCAGATCGGCGACGGACCAGAGGAAGGAGGAGAGATTGGTGTCGGCCATGAGGCGGCGCAGCGCTCAGCGATCTCGGAAGTGCCGTTGGCAGCTGCACGTTGCCGCGTCGCGAGATCGCTCCGCGACGGAAGCGTCAGGAACACGACAAGGCGCAGCCGACTCCATCCAGTGCCCTGGAGCGGGCGAAGGGACTTGAACCCTCGACATCAACCTTGGGAAGGTTGCGCTCTACCAACTGAGCTACGCCCGCGCGCGAAACGGCCGGGCAGGATACCGCTTCCCCTCGACGCGTCAACGCGCGTCACCGCTCCGGAACTCCTCCAGCCCGATCGAGCGGGCTGCACTCGCGCGCGGCCCGGCCCGCCTCGGCGCGCTCTCCGGAGCGCAGGAGCTACGTTGCGCGCTCGATCGAGGGCGCCTCGTCCATCCCGGCCTGCCTCCGCAGGGCATGCAGGCGTGGCCAGGTGCGGCGGGATGCGTTGCGGGCGGCGGCGACGGGGGTCACGCTGCTCGCGTGCCCGAGCTGCCGGACATCACGGTCTACGTCGAGGCGCTGCGCGCGCGCGTCGTCGAGCGGCGGCTGGAGCGCGTTCGGCTCGCGAGCCCGTTCCTGCTGCGCTCGGTCGAGCCGCCGATCGCGAGCGTCGAGGGCGCGCGCGTGCGCGGCGTCGAGCGGCTGGGGAAGCGCATCGTGTTCGGGCTCGAGGGCGAGCTGTTCCTCGTGCTGCACCTGATGATCGCCGGGCGGCTGGCGTGGCACGAGCGCGGGCAGGCGCTGCCGGGGAAGGTCGGGCTGGCGGGCTTCGACTTCGAGAGCGGGACGCTGGTGTTGACCGAGGCGGGGACGCAGAAGCGCGCGTCGCTGCACGTGGTGCGCGGGGCGGAGGCGTTGCGGCAGCACGACCGCGGCGGGTTGGAGGTGCTCGAGGCGAGCCCCGCGGCGTTCCGCGAGCGGTTGTTGGCCGAGAACCACACGCTCAAGCGCGCGCTGACCGATCCGCGCTTGTTCAGCGGCATCGGCAACGCGTACTCGGACGAGATCCTGCACGCGGCGCGGCTCTCGCCGCTGCGCTGGACGACGCAGCTCGAGGACGCGGAGCACGCGCGGCTCTTCGAGGCCGTGCGTGAGACTCTGACGAGCTGGACCGAGCGCCTGCGCGCCGAGGCGGCGGGCGGGTTCCCGCGGAAGGTCACGGCCTTCCGCGACGGGATGGCGGTGCACGGCCGCTACGGCGAGCCCTGCCCGACGTGCGGCACAACGGTGCAGCGCATCCTGTACGCGTCGAACGAGGCCAACTACTGCCCGCGCTGCCAGACGGGCGGCAAGCTGCTCGCGGACCGCGCGCTGTCGCGGCTGATGAAGGACGACTGGCCGCGCACGATCGAGGAGTTGGAGGAGCGGCGCGGGAGCGCAGGGACGTAGGGCGGGGACGGCGCGGTGCCAGGTGAGAGCGTCGCCCGGCTCCCCGCGCGTCTCGATGCTCCGGGCCGTGTGGGCCTTCGTGCGTAGCCGCGGGTGGGGGGCGGTGACGGACCCGTGCAGGAGTTGCACGTGCGCGGTCCACGGCCTGGACGTCGCGGCCCGCCGAGGTGCGCGCAGCGCGGCGCGCGGGTCCTGGCATGCGGCTTGCCCCGGCGCGGGCTCGAACCCGTGCCGGCTCCAACACCCCACCCCGCTACGTCATGCGTCCCACGACCCCGATCAGCCTGGTCCTCCTGTCCTGGTCCGCCTCGCCCGCCGCCGCCCAGCTCACCGTTCCGAGCGCCTTGCCCGGCGACCTCGTCTCCGCGCCGGCCGCGGGCGAGCAGCGTCACGCCGCGCTCGCGCAGGGTGCGGGGCAGGCGCTGCTCGTGTACGAGGACCACCGCGCCCTGCTCGGCGGCACGGTCGCGTACACCTCGACCGGGGCGCAGGTGCTGCAGTTCGCGCGCCTCGACGCCGGCGGCGCGCTGCTCGACGCCCAGCCGACGACCCTGCGCCGGGGCACCAACTCGCCGCGCGATCCGCGCGTGGCCTGGAACGGAGCGAACTACCTGGTCGTCTGGGACGAGCTGGTGCGCCACGCGTCCCAGTCCGACCGCGGCGTGTACGCGGCGCGTGTCTCGCCGGCCGGCCAGGTGCTCGACGACCCGCCGCTCCTGCTGGCGGACACGAGCTACGTCGACGAGGGCTACCCGGTGGTCTCGAGCGACGGCGGCAGCTGGGTCGTCGCCTGGAGCGGCCTCGTCGGGGGAGCCGACGCGATCCAAGGGTGCGTGATCGCCGCCGACGGTGTCCCCGGCGCGCCGCGCACGCTCTTGACCGCCACCAGCGGCTTCTACTTCCCGGTCAACTTCGAGCTGGCCTCGGCCAACGGCCGGCACCTGTTCGTGTCGCAGCACATGGCGCCGGGCGTCTCCAACGTGCAGATCTTCGGCCAGCTCTTCGATCCCGCGCTCAACCGCATCGGCGGCGAGCTGCAGCTCTCGACGGGCGCCGCCGCGGCCGATCCCGCGGTCGCCGGCCAGGGCGCGGAGTTCTGTGTCGCGTGGCGCTCGGCCAACCAGTACATCCGCGCCACGCCGGTGTCGTCCGCGGGCGCGGTCGCGGTGTTCGGCGGCGTCGATCTGTTCGGCGGCGCGCCGCTGTACGCCGGCTTCCAGCTGCCGGCCGTGGCCTGGGACGGCGCGCAATGGACGGTCGCGTTCGGCACCTCGAGCGGACAGAACTCCGCGCTGTACGCCGCGCGGCTGGCGGGCAGTGTGCTGGCGGCCGGATCGCCGTTCGTGGTCTCGCAGGGTGCCTGGCAGATCACGCGACCGGCCTGCGCCAGCCTGCCGGGCGGCGTGCAACTCGTGTGGGACGACACGCGCAACCACCCGAACCCCGTCGCCGGCTTCGCCTCCGATCGCACGGACCTCGTCGGGGCCGCGCTGGCGACCGGTGGCGGCGCGGGGCCGGTCGAGACGCTCAGCCAGTCGCCGCCGGCGCAGCTCGACGTGCAGGTCGCCGGCGATGCGGTCCAGGGCTACCTGGTCGCGTTCTTCTCCGTCACGCAGACGAGCACGCGCGTCGCCGTGCAACGCCTCGCTCCCGACGGGCAGGCGCTCGATCCCGAGCCGCGCATCGTGCACAGCGGCGCGCGCACCTTGACCGAGCTCGACCTGGCGTGGAGCGGTTCCAACTGGATGCTGACCTGGGAGGAGTTCAGCACCAGCGGCTCGAGCGTGCACGGGTTGCGTGTCGGGCTCGACGGCGCCGCGCTCGATCCCGCGCCCGTGCTGCTGCTGCCCGGGCGCGGCGCGGCGCTGGCCGCGGTGGGGGGCGAGTACCTGGTCGCCGCCACGCACGAGCCGGTGCTGCACCTGCGGTACCTGTACACGCTGCGCGTGCGCGCCTCCGACGGGCTGGTGCTCGACGCGGCGCCCGTGCAGCGCACCAGCGTCGGCTACGACGACCAGGCCACGGCCGCGGCCTTCCAGGACCGCTGGATCGTCGCCTGGGCGCACAAGGTGACGCACGACGCGCCCTCGGCCACGATCCGCTTCATGACGATCCTCCCGACCGGAACGGCGACCGCGGCGGATCTCGGCGGAGCCGGACCGGTGACCGGCAACAACGAGCCCGCGCTGGCGACCGACGGGCAGCAGGCGCTGCTCACGTGGACCAACGGCGGCGATGTGCGCGCGCGGCGCATCCTGTACGACGGCACCAAGCTCGACACGGACACGGGCCTCGTCGTCTCCGACGCCAACGGCCAGCAGTTCGCGCCGGCGGCGAGCTGGAGCGGGTCGGCCTACCTCCTCGCGTACGCGGACTACCGCGCGCACACCAACGTGCTCGACATCGGCATCGGCGACGTGTGGACGACGCGCGTCGACGCCGGCGGCGGGGTGCTGGACCCGACCGGCCGCGTCGTGGCCGAGGAGTTCCTGACGCCCGAGGGCCGACCCGACCTGGCCGGCGGCGGCGGGCAGACGCTCCTGGCGTACCAGGCGTTGAGCCATGCGGCACCGTACGGCACCTGGCGCGTGTTCACGGCGCTCGACCTGCCGCCGCCGGGTGCGACGACTTGCACGAACGCGTCCCTGGGCAGCGATCACCAGCTGGCCTGCCCGTGCGGCAACTCCGGTGCGCCCGACAACGGCTGCGCGCACTCGTTCAGCGCCGCGGGCGCGCACCTCGACGCGCGTGGTACGGTCGCGGGCGACGCGGTCGTCTTGACGGCCAGCGGGATGCCGCAGACCTCGTTCACGTTGTTCCTGCAGCACACGCAGGCGGCGGATGCGGTCTTCCACGACGGTGTCCTGTGCGCCGGCGGGACCTTGACGCGCCTGCGCGGCCGCTCGGCGGTGCTCGGCCAGGCTTCGTTCCCCGACAGCAGCTTCGCGCAGGATGCGACGACGACGCTCGCGCAGCGCGGCGGCGTGTTCCCGGGGGCCGGCGTGCGCCGCCACTACGCCGGCTGGTTCCGCAACGCCTCGACGACCTTCTGCCCGCCGGCGACGGCCAACGTCACGAACGGCTACGCGATCGATTGGTAGGCGGTCGCGCACCATCCGACGATTCGATGGAGCGGAGCGCGCGCGAGCGGCTCATGCGCGCGGGTGCGTCAGAGGTACTCGGCGATCGCGGGCGGACCGGTGCTGTCCCAGCGGTCGCCGTGGCGCGTCAGGTGGTAGGTGTGCTCGGTCGGTCCGCCGATCGGGTGCATCACGCGCAGGATCGCGGTGCGTTCGTGGGTCGAGACCGGCACGAGCTCGAGCTGCAGGCGGTGCAGCGCGCCGGGGCCGCCGGGGTTCTTGGGGACCAGGTTCAGGCCGCAGGATCGCTCGGGCAGCTCGGCGCGGAAGCCGACGAACTCGAGCTCGGCGCGCAGCGTTTCGTCGAGGCCCCAGGGCCACTGCGCGTGGCGCAGGCAGAGGTCGACGAGCTCCTGGGCTTCGGCTGGCGCAAGGTGCGGGAGCGGGTCGGGTGCGGGCGTGGGCGTGCTGGTGCAGGCGGCGAGCAGCAGGGTCGAGCAGAGGAGAGCGGTCGCGCGGGTCATCGGGGGCCTCCGCGCGACGAACGCCGTGCGCGCTGCGCGTGTTGGCGCTGGCACGGCGGGGATCAGAGCGGGCGGACGAAGGCGTTGCGGAACCAGGCGTAGGCTTCGCCGGCGGCCTGGTCGGCGTGGCGTTGGATGCCGAGGAAGCCTCTCGGCGCGCGCTGGGAGAAGGGCGGGCCTTGTTCGGGGTGGAGCGTGGTGGTGTCGACGGAGTAGAGCTCGCGGCCATTGAGTCGGGTGGTCAGGTGCGGGCCCTGCCAGCGGATCTCGAGCGTGTTCCATTCGCCGAGCTGGTGGACGGCCGCGGGTTCGCCGCTGGCGACGGCGCCGTAGAGGCTGGCGGTGTGTTGCCAGGGTTTGAGCTGGGTGTTGGTGCGGGCTTCCCAGTGGAAGTCGTCGAGGAGCTGGATCTCGGCTCCGGAGAAGGCGGGGTTGGTGCCATCGCGCGCGGCGCGCAGGAAGAGGCCGGAGTTGGCGAGCTCGTCGAGCTTGAAGTCGAGGCGCAGTTCGAAGTCCTGGAAGTCTTCGCGCGTGGCGAGGGTGTCGCTGTCGCCGGTGGCGAGCAGGGCGAGCGTGCCGTCGCGGAGGGAGAAGCCGCTGGTGGAGAGCTGGCCGGTGCCGCGGAGCGGGGTCCAGGCGGAGAGGGTCGGGTCGTCGAAGAGCGCGCGCCAGCCTTGGGCGGCGCCCCAGGGGGTGAGGGAGAGGTGGTCGTCGCCGTCGTCGGTGAAGGCGGTCGCTGGGGTCGGGGCGAGGTCTCGCAGGCGGATGTTCTTGAACTGGACTTTGTTGCCGGGCGGGTCGTCGCGTTGGCCGTGGACTTGCAGGCCGATCAGGCCGGTGGGGGCGAAGCCTGGGGTGTCGGGTGCGAGTCGGTGCTCGACGAGCGGCGCGCCGTTGATCGAGGCGAGGATGTGTTGGTCGGGGCCGGTGCAGCGGATGGTGAGGTGGTTCCACGCGCCGCTGCGCCAGAGTCGGCGGCCGGTGGGGTTGTGTTGGAGGAAGCCGTCGGCGTAGATCGCGCCGAGCTCGCCGTCGGGGCAGAGGTCGAGGGTGACTTGGGCGCCTTTGAGATCGTGGCCGGGTGCGCGCGGGGTCATGCGCAGGAAGACGCCGGAGTCGAAGGGTTCGTCGAGGCGGACGTCGAGGGTGAGTTCGAAGTCGGTGTAGGGGGTGGTGGTGTAGAGCAGGCCGCCTTCGCGCGCGGGGTTCTGGCGGCCGGTGATGGCGCCGTCCTCGATGGTCCAGGCCGCATTGCCGTCGTAGCGGCCGCCGGTCGTCACCCAGCCGTCGAGGGTGTGGCCGTCGAAGAGGGTGATCCAGCCGGCGTCGGTGGGTGGGGTGTCGGTGCAGTGGGTGCGGCAGGCGGGGACAGCGAGAAGCGCGAGGCAGAGGAGCAGCGCGAAGGGGGAGGGGCGCAACGGCATTCGGCGCGTGCTTCGCAGCGCGTACCCCGCACAGGGGCTGGGCCGAGGACGGCCCAGCCCCTGCGCGGGGTCTTGAAGGGAGAAGGGAGAGGGGGCGGGTGTCATGCGTGCGGTGGTCGTCAGGCGGATGGAACTTGTCCCGCGCGGGGTGCTCGTCACGCGCAAGGTGCTCGTCACGCTTGCGGTGCCTGGCTCTTTTTCACTCTGTCGGGGCTGCGGGGCGCGCCGCGCGCCCCGCGGCCCCGACAGGGTGAAAAAGTGCCTGGCACCGTACGTGGCACCGTACCGCGTCATGCGCGCCGGATCAGCTCGTGGGAGGCGGGCAGAGCTGGGGTGCGGCCGCGGAGTTTCTCTTCGGCTCGTGCCACGGCGACGCGGACTTGCATCACGGTGTCGGGGGTCACGGAGATGCTCGTGATGCCGCATTCGACGAGGAAGGCGGGGACTTCGTCGGGGAAGTCGGAGGGGGCTTGGCCGCAGATGCCGATCTCGAGGTTGGCCTTGCGGAAGGCTTCGATCGCCTGGCGGATCATGATCTTGACCGCGCTCGAGCGGGCGTCGACGGGGTGGGAGTAGTGTTCGAGGTCGTCGCGCGAGACGGCGTAGACCGTTTGCACGAGGTCGTTCGAGCCGATCGAGCCGCCGGAGAGCTCCATCTCCTCGATGAAGCGTTGGGCTTCGATCACGTTGCTCGGGAGTTCGACCATCAGGTAGAGCGGGACGCCGGTCTCGGAGGCGAGGCCGCGGTCGTCGAGGAGCTTGCGCACGGCGCGGCCTTCCTCCGGGGTGCGGCAGAAGGGGACCATGACCTGCAGGTTGTCGAGGCCGAGCTCGCGCCGGACGGTCGAGAGCGCGTCGCACTCCATGTCGAAGGCCGGCAGGAAGCGCGGGTCGACGTAGCGCGAGGCGCCGCGCCAGGCGATCATCGGGTTCTCTTCCTGCGGTTCGAAGAGGCGGCCGCCGAGCAGCTCGCGGTACTCGTTCGACTTGAGGTCGGAGAGGCGCACGAGCACCGGGCGCGGGTGGAAGGCGGCGCAGATCAGCGCGACGCCGTAGCGCAGGCGGTCGACGAAGAACTGGCGCTTGTCGGCGTAGCCGGCGGTGCGGCGGTCGATCGCGCCGAGCAGACCGCGGAACTCCTCGGCCGACTCCTGGCGCAGGCGGTCCTCGAAGGGCACCAGCTCGGGCGCGACGCGGCCCTTGTCGAGGAAGTCGCCGAGTTCCTCGCGGTAGAGCAGCGCCAGCGGGTGGATGCCGACCTCGGCGGTCAGGATGAACTCGATGCGCGCGAGCCCCACGCCGTCGGCCGGCAGCATCGAATCGCGCAGCGCCTTGTCGGGGAAGCCGACGTTGAGCTTGATCTTGGTCGTCAGCTCGACCGCGCCGATGTCGACCGTCTCGACCTTGTAGGGGTGGCGGCCGGCGTAGACGCGCGCGGTGTCGCCCTCGGCGCACGAGCCTGTGACCTCCGCCAGCGGCTTGAGGATCGTGGTCGCCTTGTCGCAGCCGACGATCGCCGGGATGCCGAACTCGCGCGCGATGATCGCGGCGTGCGAGGTGCGTCCGCCGCGCTCGGTGACGATCAGCGCGGCCTCGCGCATCATCGGCTCCCAGTCGGGCGTGGTCATGTTCGTCACCAGCACGTCGCCCGGGTCGAACACGCGCTCCTCGACCGGGATCTCCTCCAGGCTCTGGCCCGCGGCCAGCCGCGTGCGCAGCGCGCGCTTCTTGAGGATCACCTCTTCGTAGCTGTGGTAGACGCGCACGCGCCCGACGCCGATGCGCGTGCCGACGGCGTGGCCGCTGCACAGGAGCTTCCCGTGCTGGACGAGCGAAGCCGCGAGGGCGGGGTCCATCACGTGGCGCACGAGCTTGTTGGTCGGCTGCGTGCCGTGCACCGTCTCGGGCCGCGCCTGCACGACGAACAGGTCGCCGGTCCGGCCGTCCTTGGCCCACTCGATGTCCATCGGCTGGCCGTAGTGCTCCTCGATCGAGAGGCCCATGCGGCCGAGCTCCAGCACCTCGTCGCGCAGGAGCGACCAGGCGCGGCGGCGGCTGGTCATCACGTCGACGCTCTCGGTCGGCGCGCCGCCCTGCATGCTGTAGACCATCTTCTTGTCCTTGGCGCCCAGCGTGCGGTGCACCACCGCCGGCTTGCCGCGCCGCAGGCCTTCCTTCCAGACCAGGAAGGTGTCGGGCGAGACGCTGCCCTGCACCACCAGCTCGCCCAGGCCGTAGGACGAGCTGATGTGCATCACGCCGCGGTGGCCGGTGTCGGGATCGATGGTGAACATGACGCCCGAAGTGGCCAGGTCGGAGCGCACCATCTTCATCACCACCACGGAGAGCTGCGCCGCCAGCGGGTCGAGGCCTTTCTCGATCTGGTAGGAGACCGAGCGCTCGGTGAACAGCGAGGCGACGCAGCGCTTCCAGTGCTCGACCACGCTCGCCGCGCCGTGGATGTTGAGGTACGACTCGCACTGGCCGGCGAAGGAGGCCAGCTCGGAGTCCTCGCAGGTCGCCGAGGAGCGCACCGCGACGTCGAGGTCCTTGCGGTACTGCTTGCAGAGTTCCTCGTAGCCGGCGCGCAAGGCGCTCTCGACCGCGGCGGGGATCGGCGTCTCGACCACGAAGCTGCGCGCCATCGCGGCGCGCGCCAAGAGCTCGAGCTGGTCGTTGGTGGCACCCTCCGAGATCAACGCGTGCAGCGCGTCGGCCAGCGACTTGCAGCGCGCGGCGCGCGAGCGCAGCCCGGGCACGTGCTCGTGGTCGCGCACGTTGTTCCAGGTGCCGGCCGGCACGGGGGCTTCGACGAACTGCAGGAAGGCGCGCGCCGTGGTCGCGAACCCGTTGGGGATGCGCACGCCCTTGGGCGTCAGCTGGCGGTACATCTCGCCCAGCGAGGCCGCTTTGCCGCCCACCAGCGCGGTGTCGAAACGGTCGAGGTCCTGGAACCACAGGATCAGGCGGTCGGACTTGTTCATGGTCTCGGCGGTCGGGTGCGCGAGGGGAGTGGGACGCTGGGACCACGCGGGCCCAATGCGCCCCGTGAGTCGGCGAGACGCACACAAGGTAGCGCAGCGCGTCCCATTTCGCCCGGGTGCGGCCCGCCGGGCGAACTCGGCCTCGACGCGCGCGCAGAGGCGCGTAGACTCCGAGGCCCCATGAGCCGCAGCCTCGGAGTCTGTTCGTGGTCGCTGCAGCCGACTTCGGCCGCCGACTTGATCGGCAAGCTGCAGGCCGTCGGCGTCGATTGCTGCCAGCTGGCGCTCGATCCGCTGCGCGCCGGCGTGTGGCAGCCCGAGCACGCGATCGAAGAGCTCTTCGACGCCGGCATCGAGGTGCGCTCGGGCATGATCGGCATGGTCGGCGAGGACTACACGACGCTCGAGTCGATCCGTCGCACCGGCGGCGTGCGTCCCGACGCGCACTGGAAGGAGAACCTCGCCGCCGCCAAGACCAGCGCCAAGCTCGCCAAGCGCCTGGTGCTGCCGCTGGTCACCTTCCACGCCGGCTTCCTGCCCGACGTGCGCGGCGAGCGCGAGCGCACCAAGCTCGTCGGCCGGCTGCAGGAGATCGCCGACGTCTTCGCGCACGAGGGCGTGCGGCTGGGCCTCGAGACCGGCCAGGAGTCGGCGGTGACGATGCTCGACGTGCTCGACGAGATCGGCCGGCCCAACGTCGGCGTCAACTTCGATCCCGCCAACCTGATCCTGTACGGCATGGGCGATCCGCACTCGGCCCTGATCTCGCTCGCCCCGCGCGTGTTCCAGGTGCACGTCAAGGACGCCTTGCCGACGACCACGCCCGGCACCTGGGGCCAGGAAGTGCCTGTCGGCAGCGGTGCCGTCGACTGGACGCGCTTCTTCGCCATCCTGGCGCAGGCGCGCAACCGCTGCGACGTGATGATCGAGCGCGAGGCGGGCGAGGCGCGCGTCGCCGACATCCGCACGGCGCGCGAGCGCGTCGAGCGCGAGCTGGGCGCGGGCCTCGGAGGCCCGGCGTGAGCGCGCGACGGCGCCCGCTCGGCCACGCGATCGTCGGGCTGGGGCTGATGGGGCGCACGCACCTGCGCGCGCTCGACGCAGTGCGGCGCGCGGGCTTCGGCGCGCGGCTGGTGGCGGTGTGCGACCGCCACGAGAGCCGTCTGAGCGGCCGCGTGCCGCCCGGCGGCAACCTGCCGTCCCGGCGCGGCGCGCGGCGCCTCTTCGATCCGGCGCAGCTCCTGGCGACCAGCGACTTCGACGAGCTGCTGGCCGACGAGCGCGTCGACTCGGTCTCGATCTGCACGCACACCGACTCGCACGTCGAGCTCGCGCTGCGCGCGCTGGCGGCCGGCAAGCACGTCCTGGTCGAGAAGCCGGTCGCGCTCGAGCCCGCCGCGGTGCGCAGCCTCGCGCGCGCCGCCGCCAAGGCGCGCCGCATCGCGATGCCGGCGATGTGCATGCGCTACTGGCCGGGTTGGGACTGGCTGGCGGCGCGCGTGCGCGACCGGCGCTTCGGCCGGGTGCGGAGCGCCGTCTTCCAGCGCCTGGCGAGCGCGCCGGACTGGGCGACGGACTTCTACGCCGACGCGCGGCGCAGCGGGGGTGCCCTGGTCGACCTCCACATCCACGACGCCGACTTCGTGCGCTGGTTGTTCGGCGCGCCGCGCGCGCTGATCTCGGCCGGCAGCCTGGAGCACGTGACGACGCTCTACCATTTCGCGCGCGGGCCGGCGCACGTGGTCGCCGAGGGCGGCTGGGATCACAGCGAGGGTTTTCCCTTCCGCATGCGCTACCTGGTCGTCTTCGAGCGCGCGACGGCGGACTTCGAGCTCGGCCGCGCGGCGCCGCTCCTGCTGCACCGCGGCGGGAAGTCGACGCCGGTGGCGCTCGCGCCGGGCGACGGCTACCGCGGCGAGCTGCGCGCCTTCCTGCGCGCGGTCTCGGGCGGCGCGCGCGCGGGCCTGCCGACGATGGACGAGGCGGCGGCGGTGATGGAGCTCCTGGCCGCCGAGCGCAGCGCGCTCGGCCTGGGGTGAAGGGAGCCGCGCGGTGCGCTCGTCGCTCGCCTGCCTGCTGCTGGCCCTGACGGGCTGCCGCGCCGCGCCGGCCGCGCGCAGCTTCGAGTACGTCGAGCGCCACATGGGTTGCATGGCGCGCGTGCTCGTCGTCGCCCCCGGCGACGCGTCGGGCGAGGCCTCGGCGCGCAGCGCGGCGCGCGCGGCCTTCGACGAGCTGGCGCGCTGCGACCTCGAACTCTCCGACTACCTGGCCGACAACGGGCTCGCGCGCCTGGCGCAGCACGCCGGCGACGGGACGTGGGTCGAGGTCGGCGAGCGCGCGGTCGAGCTCGCGCGGCGCGCGCAGGCGATCTCCGCGGCCTGCGACGGCCAGTTCGACGTCACGATCGGGCCGCTGACCGCGCTGTGGCGCGTTGCGCGCGACACCGGCCGCGCACCCGAGCCGGCCGAGCTCGAGCGCGCGCGCGCCGCCGTCGACTGGCGCGCGATCGAGTTCGACGGCGCGACGCGCCTGCGCCTGGCGCGCGCGGGCATGCGCCTCGACTTCGGCGGCATCGGCAAGGGCTACGCCGCCGGTCGCGCGCTCGAGGTGCTGCGCGCCGCCGGCCGGCCGCAGGCGCTGGTCGGCCTCGCGGGCGACCTGGCGCTCGGCGAGCCGCCGCCGGGCGAGCCGGGCTGGCGCATCGACGTGCCGGGCGCGCCCGGCACGGGCGTCTTGACGCTCGGGCCCTGCCACGTCTCGACCTCCTCGGGCGGCGGCCAGCTCGCGCGCTTCGGCGGCGCGGAGCACGGCCACATCCTCGACCCGCGCACGGGTGCCAGCGCGCCGAGCGACTCCACGATCGCGGTGATCGCGGCGGACGGTGCGACCGCCGACGCGGCCGCCACGCTGGCGTGCAGCGCGGACCTGCGCGCGGGCCTGCGCTGGGCCGCCGCGCTGGGCGTGCAGCTCTACGGCTGCGGTCCGGACGGACCCCTCGTCACCCACACCGAGTCCATGGCCACGCCCGAGGCGAGCCAGGCCACGCGCCAGGAGTTTCCATGAGACGGATGTCCTTCGTGCTGCTCGTCCTCGCCTGCGCGCTGCCTTGCGCGGCGCAACAGTCCGCGCCGGCGCTGGCGAGCGGGCTCGCGCCGATACGAAGCGTCGGCAGCCCCGGCTCGATCGCCGTGTGGGGGCCCGAGGCGGTCGTGTTCGCCAGCGGCGCGGCGGACGGCTCGCGTGCGGCGCTCGCAGCCGGCGCGCAGCTCGGCCAGGGGCGCGTCGTGCTCTTCGGCCACTCCTACGCTTCGGCCGAGGTCTTCGAGCACGCGCCGACGCGCACCTTCGTCGAGCGCACGCTGAGCTGGATGTGCGGCGCGAAGTCGCGGCCGAGGTTGCTCGTGTTCGACGCCAAGCTCGCCAGCGCGCTGACCGGCGAACGCTTCGTCGCCCGGCTGGCGCGCGCGGGCTGGGAGCGTGAACTCGCGGAGCTCGACGGCGTCGTCGTCACCAGCGCCGACCAGGATGCGGCGCAGGTCGCGGCGTTGCGCACCTTCGTCGCTGCCGGCGGCGCCCTGTGGGCCGGCCAGCCCGGCTGGGGCTGGCAGCAGGTGACGGGCAAGGAGCTGCGCGCGAACCCGGTCAACCTGGTGGTCGCGGGCGCCGGCCTGGCGTTCAGCGGCGGGATGGCGGGCCCGGGGGCGGACGGACTGTACGCGCTCGACCTCGCGCTGCCGGAACTCCTGCACGGCGCGCGCGCCTTCGAGGCGCTGGTCGACGCCGAGCGCAAGCTGAGCCAGGCCGAGCGCGAGCAGGCCTTCGACACGCTGATGCCGCTCGTGCGCGTGCTGCCGCTCGACGACACGCTGCTGCGGCCCAGGCTCGAGGCGCTGTCGCAGGCGATCGGTCCCGACGACTGGCCGAGCGAGAAGCGGCGGACCCGGGCCCAGGACGGCAAGCTGCGCCTGGCGATCGCGCTCGAAGCCGACCGGCTGCTCGGGCGCCCGCCCGAGGACGTGCGCGCGCACCCGGCGGCGCGCCACTTTCCCGGCGAGGTGCCGGCGGGGGCGGCGCGCGTCGAGCGCAGCGTCGCGATCGATCCGCGCCGGCCGCGCTGGCATCCGACCGGGTTGTACGCGGCACCCGGGGAGCGCATCACGGTCCATCTGCCCGAGGGCGCGCGCGAGCTCGGGCTCCACGCGCGCATCGGCGTGCACACCGACGAGCTGTGGCACAAGGACAGCTGGTCGCGCATGCCCGAGATCGCGACGCGCACGGCGCTGAAGGACGCTGCGACCACGCTGGCCAACCCCTTCGGCGGCTTGATCGAGATCGAGGTGGCCGTGGGACGCGGGGCGGGGGGACGCGGAGCCGGGGCGCGCGATGCCGCGGCGGTCGAGCTGCGCGTCGCCGGCGCGGTCGAGGCGCCGCTCTTCGTGCTCGGCGCGACGGACGCCGCGAGCTGGGCGCGCCTGCGGCGCGAGGCGCAGGCACCCTGGGCCGAGCTGGCGGGCGCGAAGATCGTGCTGGCGGTGCCGGCGGCGGCGATCCGCGAGCTCGAGGATCCCGCGCCGCTCTTGCGCTTCTGGGACGAGGTCGCCGACGCGATGGCCGACTTCAAGGCCCAGCCGCGCGAGCGCGCCTCGCCCGAGCGCTTCACGGCCGACGTGCAGATCTCGGCCGGGTACATGCACTCCGGCTACCCGATCATGACGCACCTCGACGCCGTGGCGGACATGGTCTCGCTCGAGCGCATGCGGCGCGGGCCGTGGGGGCTGTTGCACGAGCTCGGCCACAACCACCAGGAGTCGGTCTGGACCTTCGAGGGCACGGGCGAGGTGACGAACAACGTCTTCGTGCTCTACGTGCTCGACACGCTGTGCAAGGTCGACTGGCGCCGCGGCGACGGCGGCCACGAGGCGCTGCGCGACCGCGCCGAGCGCTTCGAGCGCTTCGTCGCCGCCGGGCGCCGGCACGAGGAGTGGTGCAAGGACCCTTTCCTGGCGCTCGGGATGTACATCGAGCTGCAGGAGGGCTTCGGCTGGGAAGCGCTGACACGCGCCTTCGCCAGCTACCGCGGCCTGCCGCGCGAGCAGCGCCCAGCCGGTGATCAAGCCGAGCGCGACGAATGGTGCGTGCGCATGTCGCGCGCCGCGGGCAAGAACCTCGTGCCCTTCTTCGCGCGCTGGGGCGTGCCGCTCTCGGAGCGCCCCGCCCGCGAGCTGGCCGAACTCGAGCCCTGGTCCGGCCCCGCGCCCGCCAAGTGACCCGCGTCTGCGCGTGAGTACGGTGCCAGGACACTTCTTAACCTG
>Ga0315910_10001012_pt1 | contig 26491 bp, 23 predicted proteins | sample EdamamesoilMG_FD_204470 | JGI IMG/M metagenome (GOLD analysis project Ga0315910, IMG submission 204470) | Garden soil microbial communities collected in Santa Monica, California, United States - Edamame soil | ecosystem: Environmental > Terrestrial > Soil > Garden | place: USA: California... | reverse complement strand
GCGCGAGTCCGGGGGGCGTCCTCCGCCTCGTCGGCGCCGACGCCCACCCGCGCCGGCGCGGGCGCGGCGCCCGCGCCGCCCCGGCCGGGTTCGGTCAGCGGGCCGGGTTGGCCGCTGATCGGCAGCGTCAGGCGGAACACCGCGCCGCCCTCGCTGCGTTCCAGACGCAGTTCGCCGCCGTGCTCGCGCACCAGCGAGCGCGAGACCGCCAAGCCGAGACCGGTGCCGATGCCCTCGGGCTTGGTCGTGAAGAAGGGCTCGAAGATCTTGTCGCGCAGTTCGTCGGACACGCCGCTGCCGCTGTCGGCGACGCGCAGCCAGACGCGCGGCTCGCGCGTGTCGCGCCGTTCCTCGACGCCGCTCGTGACCGTCACGCGGCGCTCGCCGGCGACGCTGGCGAGCGACTGCTGCGCGTTGACGAGCAGGTTCAGCACGACCTGGCCGATCTGGTCGGCATCGGCCTGCACATCGGGCAGCTCGGCGGCCAGATCGAGCTGCACCTCGATGCCGTGGCTGCGGAAGGTGTAGCCGAGCATGTCGACGGCGGCACGCACGAGGTCGTTGAGCGCGACGTTGCGCCGTTCGGTCGGCTTCTGGCGCGCCATGTTCAGGAAGGTGCGCACGATGCGGCCGCAGCGTTCGGCGGCCTCGCGGATGCGCTGCGCGTCGGCACGCAGCTCGGGCGCGTCCTCGCACTTCTCCTCGAGCAGGCTGGCCCGCCCCATCACGATCGCGAGCGGATTGTTGAGCTCGTGCGCGACGCCGGCGAGGAGGCTGCCCATCGCGGTCAGCTTCTCGCTCTGGCGCAGCGCCTCGCGCTGCTGCTCGATCTGCAGGGCCGCGGCACGGCGTTCGGACAGGTCGGTGAACGACGCGGTGTAGTGCGACTCGCCGTCGACCTCGGTGCGCCACAGCACCATCTCGACCGGGAACTCGCTGGCGTCGGCGCGCAACGCCGCCATCTCGACGCGTTTGCCGAGCAGGCGCGGTGCCTCCCGGCGGCGCAGGCGCTCCATGCCGGCGTCGTGCGCGGCACGGTAGCGCTGCGGCACGATGAGATCGCCCGCGCGCCGACCGATCGCGGCCTCGCGCGGGTGCTCGAACATCGCCTCGGCCGCCGGGTTGAACTCGACGATCCGGCCGTGAGCGTCGGTCGAGACGATCGCCGCGAGCGCGTGGTCGACGATCGCCGACTTCAATGCGAGGGCCTGCTGTTCGCGCGCTTGCGCCTCGCGCGCGGCGCCGAAGCTGTCGCGCGTCAGCGCGAGCCACGGCATCCAGGCGCGCGGCAGCCGCGGCTCGGCGGCCGCGGCATCGAAGGCCTTGCGATGCAGGTAGTCGACCAGGCGCAGCGAGGGCCGTGCAAAGCGCTGCCAGAGCAGCGCGGCCGTCGCGACGAACAGCAGCAGCAGCGCGGCGCCGCCGGCCGCATACGGGCCGATGTCGTTCAGCACGAGGCGGCGCACGTGGGCGCGGTCGCTCGCGTACAGGCCGCGCCACGGCGCCACGCTCGACGGTCGTGCCGACAGCAGCAGGCTGCCGGTGTCGACCGCGATCGGCGCGCCGAGCGCGGCGTCGAGTTGCGCCGGCGCGACCGCGGGCGGCCCGTCGACGAGCGCGGCGGTGCCGGGCTGGTCGCGCGCGCGGTAGTCCCAGACGACGCGGCCGCCCGCGTCGAGCAGCCAGAAGCGGCCGATGCCGGCATCGACCCGGGCCGCGTCGAGCGCCGCCGGGGCGAGCTCCGCGGTCAGCGTGCCCGGCCGCTCCCGCAGCGTCATGCCGGTCGTCGCGGTGATGCGCGTGCCGTCGCTGCGCCAGTGGACCGCATCGCGGAAGGCGGCGGCCGTGCCGAGAACGCCGGCGTGGCGCTCCGCCAGCATCCGCACTGCCGCCGCGGCGTTGTCGGCCTTCAGTTCGGCGAGCAGTTCGTCGCTGCGCACCCACGGATAGACCCACAGCTGCGTGGCCGACGCATCGACGTAGTAGACGCGCCGGATCCCGCCGCGCTCGACGACCCGCGCCTGCTGCGCGAACAGGCCGGCCTGCTCGACGGCGGCGACGCGCCAGCGCGGATCATGGCGTTCGCCCCCGACCAGCAGCACCTGCGGCACGCGGTCCTGCAGCACCGAAGGCAGGCCGTCGAGCGTGTAGGCGCTGCCGGTGTCGGCGAGCGCGCCGCGTTCGACCGGCATGTCGGGCACGATCGCGGGGGCCTCGGTCGCGTTGCGCAGCCGCAGCAGGTCGTCGCGCAGCGGTGCGAGCACCGCGTCGAGCCGCGTCAGGCGGCGGTCGGTGCTCATCGCGATCTGGCGCTGCGTGCCGACCGCGACGATCTGGAACTGCACGAAGAGCACGTAGCCGATCGCCGCCAGCACCGGCAGCCCGAGCCCGAGCATCAGCAGTGCATAGCTGCGCCGCAGCCGGTGCAGGGCCGAATCCGGCACCGGCTGCGGCTGGGTGGTCACGTCGCTTCCGGGATATAGACGTAGCCGACGTTGCGCACCGTCTTCAGGACCTCGGGCTTGTCGGGGTTGCGTTCGATCTTGCGCCGCAGCCGCATGATGCGCAGGTCGATCGAGCGGTCGAACACGTCCCAGCCGCGGTTGTGCGCCTGTTCCATGATCTGGTCGCGATTGAGCGGCCGGTTCGGGTGGCGCGCGAACAGCGCGAGCAGGTCGAACTCGGCGGCGCTGATGTCGATCTCGGCGGCATCCGGGCCGAACAGGCGGCGCTGGTCGAGGTCGAGCGCGCACCGGCCGAAGCGCACCCGGCGCGTGTCGGTCGCGGGCACCGCGGCGGCGGGCGCAGCGGCAGCCGGGGCCGCGGGCGCCTCGGCGATGCGGCGCAGCACCGAGCGCACGCGCGCGAGCAACTCGCGCATCTCGAAGGGCTTGGGGATGTAGTCGTCGGCGCCGAGTTCGAGCCCGACGATGCGGTCGACCGACTCGCCCGCGGTGGTCAGCATCACGATGCCGACGCGCGGGTGCGCCTCGCGCAGCCAGCGCGCCAGCGAGAGGCCGTTTTCGCCCGGCATGTTGACGTCGAGGATCGCGATCGCGGGACGGCGTTCGCCGACCAGCGCACGCGCCGCGGCCGCGTCCGGCGCCGCGCAGACGGCATACCCGTGGCGGCCGAAGTACTCGCCGAGCAGCGTGCGCAATTCGGGTTCGTCGTCGACCACCATCACGACCGGCTTCGTGTCCGCCTCGCCCACCGTGCCCGCCTCCTTGGCGCATGTCCGCGCGGCCGGATCATATCGGCCCGCACCGGCCGGCGCGGCGGCGACGAAGCGGGCGCGGCTCGCCTCGACGAGCGCCGCGCCGATCCACTGGCTCGCGCTGATGGAAGCCATCGCGCTCAGCCTCGTGCGCGCAGGCGCAGCGCGGGGAAGAGCTCGGCGAGCGCGGCATCCGCCGCCGCCTGCAGGTCCGAGGCGTCGCCGGCGCCGTGCGCCGCCAGCGGCACGCCGCGGCGCGGCGGTTGCGGCAGTGCATCCCACGCCATCGTGTAGGCGCGCGGCGCAGCGCCGTGCTCGCGCAGCGGGGCCAGGGTGGTCGTCATCGTGGCCATCGGGCATCTCCTCGGCAGGCGGCCCAGGTCGGGCCGGGAACATGGCGTCATGCTCGGGGCGGCGCGTATCGCCCCGGCTTCAGCGCAAGCCCGGCCGTGTTTCGTTTGTTGCCGTCGCGCCGGCCGCGTCGCGGCAGGCGTCGAAGACCAGGCCGGCGAGCAGCGCCTCGGCCAGTCCGACAGCCTCCGCGCCGCGCTGCGGCGTCGCCAGCACGCGGGCGTGGGTCAGCGTCGCGGCGTCGGGGCCGGGGGTCAGCAGGTGGTACTGCTCGAGCGGCACCCGGCCGTCGAGGCACTCGCGCAACGCGAGCGCATGCCAGCCGCCATGGTGCAGGCGCAGCACGTCGGGCGCGGGCCGGCGGCCGCAGAGTTCGAGTTCGAGCGTGTCGAGCACCGCCGCTTCGCTGCGGCCGCGCCGTTCGATCAGGCCGATCTGGATCTGAACCTGGCGACCGGGCTCGAACAGCGCGAGGTGGGCCTCGTCCTCGATCGCGTGCCAGCCGAGCGGCAGGTCGAGGCGGGCGCGCAGCGGCGCGCAGGCGATCGTCGCGATGCGACGCCCCAGGTCGGATTGCAGCAGACACGGCACCGTCCCGGCGCTCGCTTCGGCGAGCGCACGGTTGACCGGATGCTCGGGCGACAGCGTCGCGGCGGAGTCGGCGCGCGCCCAGGCGGCGAGCGCGTCCACCGGACTCAGGCGATGCGCTCGAGCATCGCCAGCGCGACGCCCATCAGCGCGACCGCCACCGGTGCGGCCAGCAGCAGCGCCGGCAGGCCGGCGCCGCCCCGCACGCGGCGCAGCGGCTGCGATTCCAGCCGGACGCGCGGCACGGGCGGCAGGTCTTCCGCGAAGCACTCGCTGCGGAAGACCGACGGCTCGGTCTGCGCGAAGTCGCGGCGTCGCCGCGCCGGGGCACCGGCGAGCACGTGGGCAAGGTCGATCCAGCCCCGCGGGATCGGGCGCGACAGGTGGAGCATCTGGGTCATGGCGGAATCCTCGGCTGCGGCGGTCGGTTCGTCGCCGCCATGCCGTCACTGTCGTGCCGTGTCGTTTCGCCCCGGCTTCGCGCCCGCCGCCGGTGCGTTTCATTTGTTGCGCGGGCCGCCCCGTATGATCGAAGTCATGCCTGTCTCGCTCGCCGGTCAGCTCGTCGTCGCGATCTCGTCGCGCGCCCTGTTCGACTTCGAGGAGGAGAACCGGGTCTTCGAGGCCGCCGACGACCGCGCCTACATGCAGCTGCAGCTCGAGCGGCTCGAGAGCGCCGCCAGGCCAGGGGTCGCGTTTTCGCTCGTGCGCAAGCTGCTCGCGTTCAACGCGGCCGGCGAGAGCGCCCCGGCGCAGCAGCGCGTCGAGGTCGTGATCCTTTCGCGCAACGACCCGGTCTCGGGCATGCGCGTGTTCCGCTCGGCCCAGCACTACGGCCTGCCGGTCCAGCGCGGCGTGTTCACGCGCGGCGAGTCGCCGTGGCGCTACCTGAAGCCGCTCGCGGCCAACCTGTTCCTGTCGACCAACGAGGCGGACGTGCGCTCGGCGCTCGCCGCCGGCGTGCCGGCGGCACGCGTCTTCCCGCAGTCGGCGCGCGCCTCGGACGCCCACCCCGACGAGGTCCGCATCGCCTTCGACGGCGACGCGGTGCTGTTCTCCGACGAGGCCGAGCAGGTCTACCAGCGCGCCGGGCTCGACGCGTTCCAGTCGCACGAGCGCGAGCGTGCCGCGACGCCGCTCGCCGCCGGCCCGTTCAAGCCGCTGCTGCTCGCGCTGCAGCGGCTGCAGCACGAGCCGGCCGGCACGATGCGCATCCGCACCGCGCTCGTCACCGCACGCAGCGCGCCGGCCCACGAGCGTGCGATCCGCACGCTGATGGACTGGCACATCGAGGTCGACGAGGCGATGTTCCTCGGCGGGCTGCCGAAGGGCGCCTTCCTGCGCGAGTTCGAGCCCGACTTCTTCTTCGACGACCAGACCGGCCACATCGAAAACGCCGCGCCGCACGTGCCGGCGGGGCACGTCGCGGCGGGCGTCACGAACGCCTGACGGCGGCGGTCAGGCCGCGACCGGCACGGGGGCCGCGCGCATCAGGTGGTCGAACGCGCCGAGCGCGGCCTTTGCGCCGTCGCCGGCGGCGATCACGATCTGCTTGAACGGCACCGTCGTCACGTCGCCGGCCGCGAAGATGCCCGGCACCGAGGTCCGGCCCTTCGCGTCGACGACGATCTCGCCGTGGCGCGACAGCTCGAGCGTGCCCTTCAGCCACTCGGTGTTGGGCACCAGGCCGATCTGCACGAAGACACCCGCCAGCTCGACGTGGTGCGACGCGCCGCTGGTGCGGTCGGTCCAGTCCAGCCCGGTGACCTTCTGGCCGTCGCCGGTGATCGCGGTGGTCTGCGCGCGCGTGTGCACGGTCACGTTCGGCAGGCTCTTCAGCTTGGCGACGAGCACCGCGTCGGCGCGCAGCGCCTCGCCGAACTCGAGCAGCGTGACGTGGGCGACGATGCCGGCGAGGTCGATCGCCGCCTCGACGCCCGAGTTGCCGCCGCCGATCACGGCGACGCGCTTGCCCTTGAAGAGCGGCCCGTCGCAGTGCGGGCAGTAGGCGACGCCGTGGTTGCGGTACTGCTGCTCGCCGGGCACGCCGACCTCGCGCCAGCGCGCACCGGTCGAGATGATCACGGTGCGGCCCTTCAGCGTGCCGCCGCTGGCGAAGCGGACCTCGGCGAGCCCGCCCGGCTCGGCCGCCGGCACGAGCTTGTCGGCGCGCTGCAGGTTGATGATGTCGACGTCGTAGGCCTTGACGTGCTGCTCGAGCGCGGCGGCGAACTTCGGGCCGTCGGTCTCGAGCACCGAGATGTAGTTCTCGATCGCGAGCGTGTCGTTGACCTGGCCGCCGAAGCGTTCGGCCGCGACGCCGGTGCGGATGCCCTTGCGCGCGGCGTAGACCGCCGCGGCCGCGCCGGCCGGGCCGCCGCCGACGATCAGCACGTCGTAGGGATCACGTTCGTCGAGCCGGGCGGCGTCGCGCGCGGCCGAGCCGCTGTCGAGCTTCGCGACGATCTCCTCGACGCCCATGCGGCCCGAGCCGAACAGCGCGCCGTTCAGGAACACTGCCGGCACCGCCATGACCTGGCGCCGGTTCACCTCGTCGGGGTACAGCCCGCCGTCGATCACGACGGTGCGCACCTTCGGGTTCAGCACCGCCATCAGCGTCAGCGCCTGCACGACGTCCGGGCAGTTGTGGCACGACAGCGACATGTAGACCTCGAAGGCGTACTCGCCGTCGAGTGCCTTGATCTGGTCGATGACCTCGGGCTCGACCTTGGGCGGATGGCCGCCGACCCACAGCAGCGCCAGCACCAGCGAGGTGAACTCGTGGCCGAGCGGGATCGCGGCGAAGCGCAGGTTCATCGCCGTGCCGCGCCGCTGGAGCGAAAACGACGGCTTGCGCGCATCGTCGCCGTCGAGACGCAGCGTGATCAGCGGCGACAGCGCCGCGATCTGCTCGAGCAGCGTCTTCATCTCGCCGGCGCTCTCGCTCGCGTCGAGCGAGGCGACGATCTCGAACGGCTCGCGCACGCGCTCGAGGTAGGTCTGCAACTGGGCGATCAGGCTGTCGTCCAACATGGCGGCTCCGGGTCGATCGTGGGAATTCGGGACGAGCCGCCCCGCGACGGCGCGCTCACGCGGCCGGGGCGGTTCGGCTCGGGGTGCGGGGGCGAGCCCCGCGTCGGCGTCAGATCTTGCCGACCAGGTCGAGCGACGGCTTGAGCGTCTTCGCGCCTTCGGTCCACTTGGCCGGGCAGACCTCGCCCGGGTGCGCGGCGACGTACTGGGCCGCCGTGACCTTGCGCAGCAGCTCGCCGGCGTCGCGGCCGATGCCGTTGTCGTGGATCTCGCACAGCTTGATCTGGCCTTCGGGGTTGATCACGAAGGTGCCGCGCAGCGCCAGGCCCTCTTCCTCGATCATCACGTCGAAGTTGCGCGTCAGCGTGCCGGTCGGGTCGCCGATCAGCGGGTACTTGACCTTCTTGATCGCGTCCGAGGTGTCGTGCCAGGCCTTGTGGGCGAAGTGGGTGTCGGTCGAGACGCCGTAGACCTCGACGCCGATCGACTTGAACTGGGTGTAGCGGTCGGCCAGATCCTCGAGCTCGGTCGGGCAGACGAACGTGAAGTCCGCCGGGTAGAAGACGACGACCGACCACTTGCCCTTGAAGTTCTCTTCCGAGACCGGCACGAACTTGCCGTTGTGGAAGGCGGTGGCCTTGAAGGGCTTGACGGTGGTGTTGATCAGCGACATGTGTGCGTCCTTGGTAGTAACGAGAAAGGGTTAGTACCTAGCCATCTTAGGTGCACCGCAGCATTCTCAGAATGGAATGCGCCAAGTGCAGAGATTGAGAATTTCTATCGGGTCGGATCGCCGGAGCCCGCCGGCGGCGACGCCGGGGCCCGTCAGTGCTGCCAGCTGCGCAGCGCGGCCAGGTCGAGCACGCGCACGCCGCCGTACTCGATGCGGATCAGCGCCGCCTGCTGCAGCGCCTGCAGGGCCTGGTTGACCCGCTGGCGCGACAGCCCGACGAGGTAGGCCAGCTCCTGCTGGGTGATCCGCAGCAGCGTGCCGACGCCCGGGTAGAGCACCGGGTGGAACAGCGCGGCGAGGTTGCGTGCGACGCGGATGTCAGGGTCGTCGAGGCGGTCGATCTCGCGCGCGGCGATGAACTGGCCGAGGCGCTCGTTGAGCTGGTTCATCAGGTAGCGGTTGAACACCAGGCTGTGCCCGGTCAGCCACTCGAAGGTCTCGATCGAAAGGCCCGCGACGAGGCTGGGGCGCAGCGGCTCGATGTTGTAGCGGTAGGCCTCGCGCTTGAGCAGCGTGCCCTCGCCGAACCAGCCGCCCGGCGGGACGCCGGTGAAGGTGATCGCGAAGCCCTGCGAGCTGTCGTTGCTCATCTTCAGCAGGCCGTCGAGCAGGCCGAACCAGTAGTTGGCCTGCCGGCCGATCTTGCAGAGGAAGTCCCCCGGCAGCGCATCGACGACCTGCAGGCCGGCGAGCACGCGCTCGCGTTCGGTCGCGTCCAGCAGCCCCAGCCAGGGGATCATCGCGAGTTCGTCGGTGGTCGGCGCGCGCGCTCGCTGCCGCAGCGGCGCAGGACGCCCGGCATGGCGGGTCTGCATCGGGAAAGTCCCCTCAGGACGGTCCCTAGGATTGTCGTCAGAACGACACCTGAACGTCAAACTTGTTCCTAGCATGCGCTCAGAGACATGCGAGGAGACAACGCGTGCAGACCACGTTCCCGCGCCTGATGCTCGAGCATGCCGCCCGCCGTCCCGACGCGCCGGCGCTGCGCGAGAAGGTCTACGGCATCTGGCAGACGCTCGGCTGGGCGCAGCTCGCCGAGCTCGTGCGCGGCATCGCCGGCGGCCTGGCGGCCGCGGGGCTGCAGCGCGGCCAGCACCTCGTCGTCGTCGGCGACAACCGGCCACGGCTGTACGCCTCGATGCTCGCTGCACAGTCGCTCGGCGCGATCCCGATCCCGCTCTATCAGGACGCGGTCGCGGCCGAGTTCGTCTTCCCGATCGTCAACGCCGAGGTCGCCTTCGCGATCGTCGAGGACCAGGAGCAGGTCGACAAGATGCTCGAGGTGCGCGAGCAGTGCCCGGCGCTCACCCACGTCTGGTACGACGATCCGCGCGGTCTGCGCAACTACGCCGAGCCCGGCCTCGCCTCGCTCGACGCGCTGATCGAGGCGGGCCGCGCCCACGCGCTGGCGCATCCGGGCCACTTCGACGCCGAGGTCGCGAAGGCCGCGCCCACCGACGTCGCGGCGATGTTCTTCACCTCGGGCACGACCGGCAACCCGAAGGGCGTCGTGCACACGCACTACACGCTGCTCGACCGGGCCAAGGCCGGCGCGGACTTCGACAAGCTCGGCCCCGACGAGGAGGTGCTCGCCTACCTGCCGCCGGCCTGGATCGGCCAGAACATCTTCAGCTACGCCCAGTGGCTCGCCTGCGGCTACATCGTCAACTGCCCCGAGTCGGCCGCGACGGTGACGATCGACCTGAAGGAGATCGGGCCGACCTACTACTTCGCGCCGCCACGCGTCTTCGAGAGCCTGCTGACGAACGTGATGATCCGCATGGAGGACGCGAGCGCGCTCAAGCGCAGGCTCTTCCACCACTTCATGGACGTGGCGCGCCGGGTCGGGCCGGCGCTGATGGACGGCAAGCCGGTCGGGACGCTCGACCGGCTGCGCTACGCGCTCGGCAACCTGTTCGTCTACGGCCCGCTGCGCAACACGCTCGGCCTGTCCCGCGTGCGCGTCGCCTACACCGCCGGCGAGGCGATCGGCCCCGACCTCTTCACCTTCTACCGCTCGATCGGCATCAACCTGAAGCAGCTCTACGGCTCGACCGAGACCGCGGTGTTCGTCTGCCTGCAGCCCGACCACGAGGCGCGTGCCGACACGGTCGGCATCCCGATCGCCGGCGTCGAGGTCAGGCTGACCGACAGCGGCGAGATCCTGATCAGGTCGCCGGGGCTGCTGAAGGAGTACTACAAGAACCCGGCCGCGACCGCCGAGGTGCTCGACGCCTCGGGCTGGTACCGCACCGGCGACGCCGGCTTCCTCGACGGCGGCGGTCACCTGAAGATCATCGACCGCGCCAAGGACGTCGGCCGGATCGTCGGCGGGCCGAACGACGGCGCGATGTTCGCGCCCAAGTACGTCGAGAACAAGCTCAAGTTCTTCCCGCACATCAAGGAGGCGGTCGCGTTCGGCGACAAGCGCGAGCGCGTCTGCGCCTTCATCAACATCGACTTCGAGGCGGTCGGCAACTGGGCCGAGAAGCGCAACCTGCCCTACGCCGGCTACACCGACCTGGCCGGCAAGCCCGAGGTGCTCGAGCTGATCCGCGACTGCGTCGAGAAGGTCAACGCCGACCTCGCCGCCGACAGGCTGCTCGCCGGCAGCCAGATCACGCGCTTTCTGGTGCTGCACAAGCAGCTCGAGGCCGACGACGGCGAGCTGACGCGCACCAGCAAGGTCCGGCGCGGCGCGATCGGCGAGAAGTACGACGTGCTGGTCGACGCGCTCTACGGCGGCAAGACCGAGCAGTACATCGAGACGCAGGTCCGGTTCGAGGACGGGCGCACCGGCAGCGTCGCCGCGACGCTGAGGATCGTCGACGCGAAGACCTTCCCGGCGCTGGAGAAGGCGGCCTGAGATGGCGAACAGCCGCAAGATCGGCGAGGTCGTCCTCGACGTGAAGAACATCAGCCTGCGCTTCGGCGGCGTGAAGGCGCTGACCGACATCAGCTTCGACGTGCGCGAACACGAGGTGCGCGCGATCATCGGCCCGAACGGCGCCGGCAAGAGCTCGATGCTGAACTGCATCAACGGCGTCTACGCGCCGCAGGAGGGTTCGATCACCTTCCGCGGCAGGACCTTCACGCACATGAACTCGCGCCAGGTCGCCGAAATGGGCATCGCGCGCACCTTCCAGAACCTCGCGCTCTTCAAGGGCATGAGCGTGCTCGACAACATCATGTCGGGGCGCAACCTGAAGATGAAGACGAACCTGTTCCAGCAGGCGATCCGTTGGGGCGCGGCCGAACGCGAGGAGACGCAGCACCGCGAGTTCGTCGAGCGCATCATCGACTTCCTCGAGATCCAGGCCTACCGCAAGACGCCGGTCGGACGGCTCCCCTACGGGCTGCAGAAGCGCGTCGACCTCGGCCGCGCGCTCGCGATGGAGCCGCAGGTGCTGCTGCTCGACGAGCCGATGGCCGGCATGAACGTCGAGGAGAAGCAGGACATGAGCCGCTTCATCCTCGACGTCAACGACGAGTACGGCACGACCATCGTGCTGATCGAGCACGACATGAGCGTCGTGATGGACATCAGCGACCGTGTCGTCGTGCTCGACTACGGCAGGAAGATCGGTGACGGCACGCCCGACGAGGTGCGCCGCAATCCGGACGTGATCAGCGCCTACCTGGGCACCAGCCACTGAGGCCGCGATGGGATTTTTCCTGGAAACCCTGTTCGGCGGCCTGATGGCCGGCATGCTGTATTCGCTGATCGCGCTCGGCTTCGTGCTGATCTTCAAGGCGAGCGGCGTCTTCAACTTCGCGCAGGGCGCGATGGTGCTGTTCGCCGCGCTCGCGATGGCGCGCTTCGCCGAGTGGATCCCGAAGGGACTGGGTATCGAGAGCAAGATCGTCGGCAACCTGCTCGCGTTCGCCGCCGCGATGCTCGTGATGATCGCGGTTGCCTGGCTGGTCGAGAAGCTCGTGCTCGGCAAGCTCGTCAACCAGGAGGGCATCACGCTGCTGATGGCGACGCTGGGCATCGCCTACTTCCTCGACGGCTTCGGCCAGACGATCTTCGGCAGCGACATCTACAAGATCGACGTCGGCCTGCCGAAGGACCCGATGTTCCTGTTCGAGAGCGTCTTTCCCGGCGGCGTGCTGATCGGCAAGGAGGACCTCTACGCCGCGGTGATCGCCGCGGCGCTGGTCGCCGCGCTGAGCCTGTTCTTCCAGAAGACCGCGACCGGCCGGGCGCTGCGCGCGGTCGCCGACGACCACCAGGCGGCGCAGTCGATCGGCATCCCGCTGAACCGCATCTGGGTGATCGTCTGGTCGGTCGCCGGCTTCGTCGCACTCGTCGCGGGGATCATCTGGGGCAGCAAGCTCGGCGTGCAGTTCTCGCTCTCGCTCGTCGCGCTGAAGGCGCTGCCGGTCGTGATCCTGGGCGGGCTGACCTCGGTGCCGGGCGCGATCATCGGCGGGCTGATCATCGGCGTCGGCGAGAAGCTCTCCGAGGTCTACATCGGCTCGAAGATCGGCGGCGGCATCGAGATCTGGTTCGCGTACGTGCTGGCATTGCTGTTCCTCCTCGTCAGGCCGCAGGGTCTGTTCGGGGAAAAGATCATCGATCGGGTCTGAACCATGCTGTACAGAGAGAACGGCCAGTTCAAGACCTCGTACCGGGCCGACCAGCAGGTCTTCCCGATCGCACAGGACCGCATCGCGATCGGCCTCCTGCTCGCCTTCGCGATCGTCGTCGTGCCGGCGGTCGCGCCGGAGTACCTGTTCCGCGCGATCCTGATCCCGTTCCTGATCCTCTCGCTCGCGGCGCTGGGCCTCAACATCCTGGTCGGCTACTGCGGGCAGATCTCGCTGGGCACCGGCGCGTTCATGGCGGTCGGCGCGTACGCGGCCTACAACTTCCAGGCCCGCATCGAGGGCATGCCGCTGCTCGCGTCGCTGCTGCTCGGCGGCGTCTGCGCCACCGCGGTCGGCGTGCTGTTCGGCATTCCGTCGCTGCGCATCAAGGGGCTGTACCTCGCGGTCGCGACGCTCGCGGCGCAGTTCTTCACCGACTGGGCGTTCCTGCGCATCAAGTGGTTCACGAACGACTCGGCCTCGGGCTCGGTCACGGTCGCCGGCCTCAAGGTGCTCGGCCAGCCGATCGAGACGCCGGTGCAGAAGTACCTGTTCTGCCTCGGCTTCCTGATCGTCTTCGCGGCGCTCGCGAAGAACCTGGTGCGCGGCCACATCGGGCGCGAGTGGATGGCGATCCGCGACATGGACGTGGCCGCCGCGGTGATCGGCATCCGCCCGGTCTACGCGAAGCTCACCGCGTTCGCGGTCAGCTCGTTCATCGTCGGCGTCGCCGGCGCCTTGTGGGGCTTCGTGCACCTGGGCTCGTGGGAGCCGGCGGCGTTTTCGATCGACCGCTCGTTCCAGCTTCTCTTCATGGTCATCATCGGCGGGCTCGGCTCGATCATGGGCAGCTTCTTCGGCGCGGCGTTCATCGTCATGCTGCCGATCGCGCTCGACCTGCTGGGCGTCACGGTCGGGTTCGACACCGCGCTCGCGTCGCACCTGACCTTCATGATCTTCGGCGCGCTGATCGTGTTCTTCCTGATCGTCGAGCCGCACGGCCTCGCGCGGCTGTGGTCGATCGGCAAGGAGAAGCTGCGCCTGTGGCCCTTCCCCCATTGAGTCCCCCGCACACGAGTTCACCCACGCACCGACAAGTGCTTTTCACCTCTGGAGGCAGACAATGAAGTTGAAGTCCCTGGCACTGGCCGCGACCATCGCCGCATCGGGCCTGGCCGGCCTGGCCACCGCCCCGGCCGCCTTCGCGCAGGCGAAGGAGCAGTTCTTCCCGGTGCTGGTCTACCGCACCGGCGCCTACGCGCCGAACGGCATCCCGTTCGCGAACGGCTATGTCGACTACCTGAAGCTGATCAACGCCCAGGGCGGCATCAACGGCGTCAAGGTCAGCTGGGAGGAGTGCGAGACCGGCTATGCGACCGACAAGGGCGTCGAGTGCTACGAGCGCCTGAAGGGCAAGGGCGCGACGGTGTTCCAGCCGCTGTCGACCGGCATCACCTTCGCGCTGACCGAAAAGGCGCCCGGCGACAAGATCCCGCTGATCACCGCCGGCTACGGCCGCAGCGAGAGCACCGACGGCAACGTCTTCAAGTGGAACTTCCCGCTCACGGGCACCTACTGGGACGCCGCCGACGTGCTCGTGCAGCACGTCGGCAAGAAGGAAGGCGGGCTCGACAAGCTCAAGGGCAAGAAGATCGCGCTCGTCTACCACGACAGCCCCTACGGCAAGGAGCCGATCCCGCTGCTGCAGGAACGCGCCAAGATGCACGGCTTCGACCTCTCGCTGCTGCCGGTCACGCACCCGGGCGTCGAGCAGAAGGCGACCTGGCTGCAGATCCGCCAGAACCGGCCCGACTACGTGTTCCTGTGGGGCTGGGGCGTGATGAACTCGACCGCGCTGAAGGAGGCGGTCGCGACCGGCTATCCGCGCGACAAGATGTACGGCGTCTGGTGGGCCGCGGCCGAGCCGGACGTGAAGGACGTCGGCGACGGCGCGAAGGGCTACAACGGCCTGGCGCTGCAGCACGGCGCCGAGCCGAACTCGAAAATCGTCAAGGACGTGCTCGCGATGGTGCACGGCAAGGGCCAGGGCACCGGGCCGAAGGAGGAAGTCGGCCAGGTGCTCTACATGCGCGGCCTGGTCGCGGCGATGCTCTCGGTCGAGGGTGCGCGGCGTGCCCAGGAACGCTTCGGCAAGGGCAAGGTCGTGACCGGCGAACAGGCGCGCTGGGGCTACGAGAACCTCGCGCTCGACCAGAAGAAGCTCGACGCGCTCGGCTTCGCCGGCGTGATGCGGCCGATCAGCACCTCGTGCGCCGACCACCGCGGTGCGACCTGGGCGCGCGTGCACACCTGGGACGGCGCGAAGTGGAACTTCACGTCCGACTGGCTGCAGAGCGACGAGTCGATCATCAAGCCGATGATCAAGAGCGCGGCCGACAAGTACGCGGCCGAGAAGAAGCTCGAGCGCCGCACGCCGGCGGATTGCCAGTCATGACCCACCCCCGGAGCGGCTCACGCCGCTCCCCCTCAAGGGGGCGCCGCCAGCAGACCGGCGGAGCCGGATCTGCGGCGGCCGCTTGATCGAGTCGCGACCATGAGCACCACCCTTCTGAACGTCAGTGGCATCGAAGTCATCTACAACCACGTGATCCTGGTGCTGAAGGGCGTCAGCCTGCAGGTGCCGGAGGGGCGTGTGGTCGCGCTGCTGGGTGGCAACGGGGCGGGCAAGACGACCACGCTGCGCGCGGTCTCCAACCTGCTCGCAGGCGAACGCGGCGAAGTGACGAAGGGCTCGATCGAGCTGCGCGGGGAACGCATCGAGAAGCTGACGACCGCCGACATGGTCGAGCGCGGCGTGATCCAGGTCATGGAGGGGCGCCACTGCTTCGCCCACCTGACGATCGAGGAGAACCTGATGACCGGCGCCTACACGCGGCGCGACGGCAAGGCCGCGGTGGCGCAGACGCTCGAGAAGGTCTACGGCTACTTCCCGCGCCTGAAGCAGCGCCGCACGTCGCAGGCGGCCTACACCTCGGGGGGCGAGCAGCAGATGTGCGCGATCGGCCGCGCGCTGATGGCCAACCCGAAGATGGTGCTGCTCGACGAGCCGTCGATGGGGCTGGCGCCGCAGATCGTCGAGGAGGTCTTCGAGATCGTGAAGGACCTCAACCAGCGCGAGAAGGTGACCTTCCTGCTCGCCGAGCAGAACACCAACATCGCGCTGCGCTACGCCGACTACGGCTACATCCTCGAGAACGGCCGCGTCGTGATGGACGGCGAGGCCAAGGCGCTGCGCGAGAACGAGGACGTCAAGGAGTTCTACCTCGGCATGGGCGGCACGGACCGCAAGAGCTTCCGCGACGTCAAGAGCTACAAGCGGCGCAAGAGGTGGCTCGCATGAGCGACGACGGCTTCGGCTTCGCCCCGCCGCCGTTCAAGCCCGACGAGGCGCTGCAGCGCGCGAAGCGCGACCTGCGCGAGCTCGGGCTGACCGAGCGCGAGGGCCGCTTCGAGCGCAAGTCGCAGCAGATCGCACGCGTGGCGGTCGACGGCGCGGCGCTGAAGGCCGCGGTCGTCAAGCGCCCCGGCCGCACGCCCGAGTGGAGCGAGAAGGTGCTGCGCAACAGCGCCGACCTGCGCGACTTCGTCGCCGACCTGAGGAAGAAGCTCGCGACCTGGAGCGACCGCGATGAGTGAGACCTTCGACGCGCTCGAGACGCGCGCTCCCGGCGACCGCGAGGCCGCGCTGCTCGCGGCGCTGCCGGGCCAGATCGCGCGTGCGCAACGCAGTACCGCGATGGCCGAGGCGCTGGCCGGCGTCCATGCCGCGACGATCACCTCGCGCGCCGCGCTCGCCGCGTTGCCGGTGACGCGCAAGCCCGATCTGCTCGAGCGCCAGAAGGCGCAGCGTGCCGACACCGCGAACTGGGATCCCTTCGGCGGCTACTCGACGATCGGCTGGTCCGGCGTGAAGACGCCCGCGGGCGCACGCCGCGTGTTCCAGTCGCCGGGGCCGATCTACGAACCCGAAGGCCACGCGAGCGACTACTGGCGCATCGGCCGTGCGCTCTTCGCCGCGGGCTTCCGCGCCGGCGATCTGATCCACAACAGCTTCAGCTACCACCTGACACCGGCCGGCTCGATGATGGAGACCGGCGCGCTCGCGCTCGGCTGCACGGTGTTCGCCGGCGGTGTCGGCAACACCGAGCTGCAGCTGCAGGCGATGACCGATCTTCGCCCGCAGGCCTACTGCGGCACGCCGAGCTTCCTGCGCATCGTGCTCGAGAAGGCGGCCGAGAGCGGCGTCGCCCTGACCTCGCTGCGCAAGGCGCTCGTCAGCGGCGAGGCGTTCCCGCCGTCGCTGCGCGACTGGCTCGGCGAACGCGGCATCGCGGGCTACCAGTGCTACGCGACCGCGGATGTCGGCCTGATCGCCTACGAGACGAGCGCGCGCCAGGGGCTCGTCGTCGACGAGGGCGTGCTGGTCGAGATCGTGCGGCCCGGTACCGGCGACCCGGTGCCCGAGGGAGAGGTCGGCGAGGTCGTCGTCACCGCGCTGCACGCCGACTACCCGCTGGTGCGCTTCGGCACCGGCGACCTGTCGGCGGTGCTGCCCGGCCCCTGCCCGAGCGGCCGCACGAACATGCGCATCAAGGGCTGGCTCGGCCGCGCCGACCAGACCGCGAAGGTGCGCGGCATGTTCGTGCATCCGAGCCAGGTCGCCGAAGTGACGCGCCGGCATCCGGAGGTGCAGCGCGCGCGCCTGGTGGTCAGCGGCGAGATGGCGAACGACACCATGACGCTGAAGGTCGAGGTGCCCGGCCGGCCCGAAGGGCTGGGCGAGCGCATCGCCGCGAGCGTGCGCGACGTCACCAAGCTGCGCGCCGACGTCGAACTCTGCAGCGTCGGCAGCCTGCCGAACGACGGCAAGGTGATCGAGGACGCGCGCAGCTACAGGTAGGTGCTCAGCTCTCGATCTTGATGTTGCCTTCCTTCACCACCTTCGCCCACTTGGCGATCTCGGTGCGGATGAAGGTCGCGAACTTCTCCTGCGTGCCGCCGCCGTCCTCGGCGCCATAGGTGTCCATGCGCTCCTGCACGTCGGGCATCGCGAGCACGGTGTTGACGTCCTCGTTCATCTTCCTGGCCACCGGCGCCGGCAGCTTGCCGGGGCCGACCAGGCCATACCAGGTGGTCGCCTCGAAGTCCGGGTAGCCCTGCTCGACCATCGTCGGCACGGTCGGGTGGCCCTTCGCGCGCTTGGCGCGCGTCTGCGCGATCGCGATCGCCTTGCCGCTCTTCACGTGCGGCGTGGCGGCGGTCATCGTGTCGAAGCTGTACTGGATCTGGCCACCGATCAGATCGGTCAGCAGCGGGCCGCTGCCCTTGTACGGAATGTGCAGCGCGTTCACGCCGGCCTGCAGCTTGAACATCTCGATCGCGAGGTGCTGCGCCGAACCGAGGCCGGCCGAGCCGAAGCTGACCTGCCCGGGCTTGGCCTTGCAGAGTTCGACGATCTCCTTGACCGTCTTCGCGCTCTGCGCCGGGTTGGCGATCAGCAGGTTCGGCGTGACGCCGACCAGCACGATCGGCACGAAGTCGCGCTCGACGTTGTAGTTCAGCTTCGGCTGCAGGCTGGGCGCGAGCGCGTGGCTGTTGATGTGCGCCATCAGCAGCGTCGTGCCGTCGCTCGCCTGCTGGGCGACGTAGTCGGCCGCGAGCACGCCGGCGACGCCGGCCCGGTTCTCGACGATGACCTGCTGCTTCCACATCTCGGTCAGCTTGACGCTGACGACGCGCGCGAGCGCGTCGGTGCCGCCGCCCGGCGGGAAGCCGACGATGATGCGGATCGGCCCGCTCGGCCAGACCTGCGCGAACACGCGCGGTGCGCCGAGCGCGGCGGCACCGGCGGCCGCGGCCTTGAGGATCGAACGTCGCTGCATGAGTCGTCTCCCGAGTCGTTGAGTGAGAAGCTGGATCGTCAGGCCGCCGCGGCGAGCGCGCGCGGCTGCGGGTGGGCGGCGAAGTACTCCATCGCGGCGGCGACGCCGCTGCCCGCGAGCGGAACGCCGGCAAGCTTGAGCCCCATCTCGACACCGGCGAGCGCGGCCATCAGCGTGAGGTCGTTGCAGTCGCCGAGGTGGCCGATGCGAAACATGCGGCCCTTGACCTTCCCGAGCCCGGTGCCGAGCGAGAGGTCGAAGCGTTCGTGGATCAGCTTGCGGATCGCGTCGGCATCGACGCCCTGCGGCGTGATCACGCCGGTCAGCACCGGCGAGTACACGGCCGCGTCGGCGCACTGGATCGGCAGGCCCCAGGCGCGCACCGCGCCGCGCACGCCCTCGGCCCAACGCTGGTGGCGCGCGAAGACCGCGTCGAGTCCCTGCTCGAGCAGCATGTCGAGCGCTTCGGAGAGGCCGTAGAGCAGGTTCGTGTTCGGCGTGTAGGGCCAGTAGCCGGCCTTGTTCATCTCGACGATCTCGTCCCAGGCCCAGAAAGCCTTCGGCAGCGTCGCCGCCTTGCTCGCCGCGAGCGCCTTCGGCGAGAGCGCGTTGAAGCTGATGCCGGGCGGCAGCATCAGGCCCTTCTGCGAGCCGCTGACGGTGACGTCGACGCCCCAGTCGTCGTGGCGGTAGTCGGCCGACGCGAGGCCGGAGATCGTGTCGACGAGCAGCAGCGCCGGGTGGCCGGCGGCGTCGATCGCCTTGCGCACCGCGGCGATGTCAGAGGTCACGCCGGTCGAGGTCTCGTTGTGCACGACGCAGACGGCCTTGATCGTGTGGCCGGCGTCCTTGCGCAGGCGCGCCTCGATCAGGTCGGCCTGCACGCCGCGACGCCAGCTCCACGGCAGGCCGGTCGCGGCGTCGGTGCCGGGCACGGCGAGGAACTCGGGCTTCAGGCCGAGCCGCAGCGCCATCTTCTGCCAGAGCGTCGCGAAGTGGCCGGTCTCGAACATCAGCACCGCGTCGCCCGGACTGAGCACGTTGACGAGCGCGGCTTCCCACGCGCCGGTGCCCGAGGCCGGGTAGATCGCGACCGGATGCTTGGTGCGGAAGACCTGCCTGATGCCGTCGAGCACCTTCAGGCCGAGCACGCCGAACTCCGGGCCGCGGTGGTCGATCGTCGGCAGGCTCATCGCACGCAGGATGCGATCCGGAACCGGGCTCGGGCCGGGGATCTGCAGGAAGTGGCGGCCGCTGGGATGGTGGTCGAGGGTCAGCATGCGGGGCTCCGTGGATGAACTCATTTTTGCATACAAAATTCGTTTGTCAAGAAACTCTACCTATAATAGAGGCTTCCGTTCTCTCGAAACTTTGCATACGAATCAGGGCTAACCCCGATGGCCGAGATCATCTCCATCCCCCGCCAGGTGCTCCACCAGGAGGTCGCGGTGCGGCTGCGCCAACGCATCGTCGAGGGCCATCTGGCCCCGGGCGCCAAGCTCAACGAACGCGAGCTGAGCGAGCAGCTGCAGGTCTCGCGAACGCCGCTGCGCGAGGCGATCAAGATGCTCGCCGCCGAAGGCCTGGTCGAACTGCTGCACAACCGCGGCGCGGCGGTCGCGCAGATGTCCGAGCAGGACGTCGCCGACACCTTCGAGGTGATCGCGGGGCTCGAGGGCCAGTCGGGCGAACTCGCCGCCCGGCGCATCACCGACGCCGAACTGGCCGAGATCCGCGCACTGCACTACGAGATGCTCGCCGCCTACACGCGCCGCGACCTGCCGACCTACTACCGCATCAACGCGCAGATCCACACCTGCATCAACGCCGCGGCGCGCAACCCGGTGCTGACGCAGACCTGGCGCACCGTCAACGCGCGGCTGCAGGCGCTGCGCTTCCGCTCGAACTTCGACGAGGCGAAATGGAAGCGCGCGGTCAAGGAGCACGAGCAGATGGTCGAGGGCCTCACCGCGCGTGACGCCGCGGGCATGCGCACGCTGCTCGTCACGCACCTCGAGCACAAGCGCGACGCGGTGCTGGAGCTGATGCGCAACGGCCAGTTGCACGCGGGCCTGAAGGCATGAACGGCGACCTCGCCGAACGACTGGCCCGCGACACGCGCGGCGAGGTGCTCTTCGACGCCGCCTCGCGCGGCCGCTACGCGACCGACGCGTCGATCTACCAGATCATGCCGCGCGGCGTGTTCGTGCCGAAGACGGCCGACGACGTGGCCGCCGCGATCGACATCGCGCGCGCGCTGAAGACGCCGCTGCTGCCGCGCGGCGGCGGCACCTCGCAGTGCGGCCAGACGACCGGCGACGCACTCGTGATCGACTTCACCAAGCACCTGCGCAAGGTCCTCTCGCTCGACCTCGACGCCGCGACGGTCCAGGTCGAACCCGGCATCGTGCTCGACCACCTGAACGCGCAGCTCAAGCCGCACGGCCTCTGGTACCCGGTCGACGTCTCGACGAGCGCACAGGCGACGCTCGGCGGCATGGCCGGCAACAACTCGTGCGGCAGCCGCTCGGTGGCCTACGGCAACATGGTGCACAACGTCGCCGGCATCGACGCCTGGCTGGCCGACGGCAGCAGCGTCTCGTTCGGACCGCTCGCGACGCTGGGTGCGAAGGAACGTGCGATCGCCGACTTCGTGCGCGGGCTCGCCGACGAACTCGCGCCCGAGATCGACGCGAACTGGCCGACCGTGATGCGCCGCGTCGCCGGCTACAACCTCGACATCTTCCGGCCGCGCAGCGAGAAGCCCTACACCCACGACGGCAGCGTCAACCTCGCGCACCTGCTCGTCGGCGCCGAAGGCACGCTCGCGGTCACTCGTTCAATGACGCTGCAACTGAGCCGCCTGCCGCGCGCGAAGGTGCTCGGCGTCGTCAACTTCCCGACGTTCCGCGCCGCGATGGCGTCGGCCCAGCACATCGTCAAGCTCGGGCCGACCGCGGTCGAGCTGGTCGACCGCACGATGATCGAACTCGCGCGCGCGAACCCGGCGTTCCGGCCGGTGATCGAGGCGGCGCTGATCGGGACTCCCGAGGCGATCCTGCTCGTCGAGTTCAGCGGCGACGACCGCACGGCGCTGCTGAAGCAGCTGAAGGCGCTGGTCGCGCTGATGGGCGACCTGCAGCTGCCGGGCAGCGTCGTCGAGATGCCCGACGAGGCGGCGCAGAAGGCGCTCTGGGAGGTGCGCAAGGCGGGCCTCAATATCATGATGAGCCTGAAGGGCGACGGCAAGCCGGTCTCCTTCATCGAGGACTGCGCGGTGCCGCTCGAGCACCTGGCCGACTACACCGACGCGCTGACCGAGGTGTTCCATCGCCACGGCACACGCGGCACCTGGTACGCGCACGCCTCGGTCGGCACGCTGCACGTGCGGCCGATCCTCGACATGCGGCGCGACGGCGCGCAGCGCATGCGTGCGATCGCCGAAGAGGCCGCCGCGCTGGTGCGCAGGTACAAGGGCGCCTACAGCGGCGAACACGGCGACGGCCTGTGCCGCGGCGAGTGGATCCGCTGGCAGTTCGGGCCGAAGATCGACGACGCCTTCCGCGCGATCAAGCAGCACCTCGACCCGACGAACCTGCTGAACCCGGGCAAGATCGTCGACCCGCCGAAGATGGACGAGGCGGCGCTGTTCCGCTTCCCGCCGACCTACCGCACGATCCCGCTGACGCCCGTGCTCGACTGGTCGGCGTGGAACGTGCAGAACGACGCCGCGACCGAACAGGTCAGCGCCCCCGGCAGCGGCGGCGACACCACCGGCGGCCTCGCGAAGGCCGTCGAGATGTGCAACAACAACGGCCACTGCCGCAAGTTCGACGCCGGCACGATGTGCCCGAGCTACCGCGTCACGCGCGACGAGCAGCACCTGACGCGCGGGCGGGCGAACACGCTGCGGCTGGCACTGTCGGGCCAGCTCGGTCCGGACGCGTTCACGGGCGATGCGGTGAAGGAAGCGCTCGACCTGTGCGTCGCCTGCAAGGGCTGCAAGCGCGACTGCCCGACCGGCGTCGACATGGCGCGCATGAAGACCGAGTTCACGGCGCACTACAAGCGGCGCCACGGCCACACGCTGCGCGACCGCGCGATCGCCTACCTGCCGCGTTATGCGCATCTCGCGAGCCGCATCGCCGGGGTTCTGAACCTGCGCGACCGCATCCCGCTGCTCGCGGCGCTCTCCGAACGTGCGCTCGGTTTCGCCGCGAAGCGCACGCTGCCGCGCTGGCGGCGCGACACCTTCTGGGCCACGGCGGCGTCGCACCGTCTCGCCGGCGCCGAAGAGGCGCTCGCGGCCGACAAGGCCGTCGTGCTGTGGGTCGACACCTTCAACGGCAGCTTCGAGACCGAAAACGCCGCCGCCGCGGTGCGTGTGCTGCAGGCCGCCGGCTACGCGGTGCACGTGCCGCGCCGCGCCGCCGGCGGGCACCTGTGTTGCGGCCGCACCTGGCTGTCGACCGGCATGGTCGAGCCCGCGAAGGCACGCCTGCGCGAGCTGCTCGACGCGCTGCTGCCGTTCGCGCGCCGCGGCATCGCGGTCGTCGGTCTCGAACCCTCGTGCCTGCTGTCGCTGCGCGACGAGGCGCTCGTGCTCGGGCTCGGCGAGGCGGCAGCGGCGGTCGCGTCGCAGGCGCTGATGTTCGAGGAGTTCGTCGCGCGCGAAGCGCGTGCCGGCCGCTTCGCGCCGGCGCTGCGCCCCGCGACTCGGCCGATGCGCGTGCACGGCCACTGCCACCAGAAGGCCTTCGGCGTGATGGCGCCGGTGCTGGAGGTGCTGAAGCTGATCCCCGGCGCGGCGCCTGAGCTGATCGAAAGCTCCTGCTGCGGCATGGCGGGCAGCTTCGGCATGGAAGTCGAACACCACGCGGTCTCGCTGCAGATGGCCGAGGCGGCGCTGCTGCCGGCGGTGCGCGCGGCGCCGGCCGAGGCGATCGTCGTCGCCGACGGCACGAGCTGCCGCCACCAGATCGCCGACGGCGCCGGGCGCGAGGCGCAGCACGTCGCGCGCGTGCTCGCCGAGCACCTCGCCTGACCGGGCGCAAACGCCCGTCCGGGCGTGGGGGTTTACGTAGTTTCCGCCATGGCGGGTGGGGATACGGTGCCGACAATGCGCCTGTCCCCCGTCCGGTCCTCGTCGAAAGGAAGACCCCATGAAGCGCCTCCTGCTGGCCGTCGCGGCCACCCTGGCCACCACCGCGGCAACCGCGTTCCCTGACAAGCCGATCACCATCGTCGTGCCGTTCGCGGCCGGCGGGCCGACCGACAAGGTCGCGCGCGACTTCGCCGAGGCGCTGCGCAAGCCGCTCGGCGGCGCGACCATCGTGATCGAGAACGTCGGCGGCGCCGGCGGCACGCTCGGCGCGACCAAGGTCGCACGTGCCACCAACGACGGCCACACGCTGCTGCTGCACCACATCGGCATGGCGACCTCGCCGGCGCTGTACCGCAACCTGCCGTACAAGACGCTCGACGACTTCGAGTACGTCGGCATGATCAACGAGGTGCCGATGACGCTGATCGGCAAGCCCGGCCTGCCGGCCAACAACTACGCCGAGTTGCTCAAGTGGCTCGAGGCGAACAAGGGCAAGATCAACCTCGCCAACGCCGGCCTGGGCGCGGCCTCGCACCTGTGCGGGCTGCTCTTCATGAGCCAGCTGAAGATCGACATGCAGACCGTGCCGTACAAGGGCACGGCGCCGGCGATGACCGACCTGCTCGGTGGCCAGGTCGACATCATGTGCGACCAGACGACCAACACGACCGGCCAGATCGAGTCGGGCAAGGTCAAGGCCTACGCGGTCACGACGACCAAGCGGCTGACGACGCCGGCGCTCGCGAAGCTGCCGACGCTCGACGAAAGCGGCCTGAAGGGCTTCAACGTGTCGATCTGGCACGGCCTGTACGCGCCGAAGGGCACGCCGAAGGCGGTCGTCGACAAGCTGAACGGCGCGCTCAAGGAAGCGCTGAAGGACGCCGAGTTCATCAAGCGCGAGGAAGCGCTCGGTGCGGTCGTCGTGACCGATGCCCGCACCAGCGGCGCCGAGCACAAGAAGTTCGTCGAGGCCGAAATCACCAAGTGGGGCCCGGTCATCAAGGCGGCCGGGCAGTACGCCGACTGACCACGCTGCACCGCCACACCGAGGCCGCCCGCGAGGCGGCCTTTTCGTTTCAGGCGCGCAGCGTGATCGGGATCGTCACCGGGCCGTCGTTGACGAGATGCACCTGCATGTCGGCGCCGAACTCGCCGGCGGCGACCTCGGGGTGCGACGCGCCTGCGGTCGCGAGCAGCCGTTCGTAGAGGCGCCGGCCGAGTTCGGGGCCGGCCGCGCCGGTGAAGCTCGGCCGGTTGCCGCCCGAGAGGTCGGCGGCGAGCGTGAACTGGCTGACGACGAGCAACCCGCCGGCCACGTCGACGACGCTGCGGTTCATCCTGCCGGCGTCGTCGGAGAAGACACGCAGCTTCAGCAGCTTGGCGACCAGCTTGTCCGCGAGGGCCTCGTCGTCGGCCGGCTCGGCGCAGACGAACACCAGCAGGCCGCGGCCGATCGCACCGGTGACGCGCCCGCCGACCTCGACGCGTGCGTTCGCGACACGTTGCACGACCGCGATCATGCCGGCTCCTGCGACCGCGCCGCGGCCACGGCATGCGCCTGCACGCCGGCGGGCAGCAGCTGGATCGTCGCGTACAGGCCGGGCACGGCGCTCACCAGAGCCGACTCGACCGTGTCGCGCAGCGCGGCGGCCCGGCCGATCGGCCAGTCCGCCGGCACGTGCATGTGCAGGTCGACGAAGCGGCGCTGGCCGGCGCGCCGTGTCGCGACGTCGTCGAAGCAGACGTCGCCGTCGGCGTAGCGCGCCAGCGCCTGATCGATCGAGGCGCGCACCTCGGGTTCGACCGCAGTGTCCATCAGGCCTTCGATCGACCGCCAGGCCAGGCGCGAGCCGGCGTGCAGGATGTGGAGCGCGACGGCGACCGCGACCAGCGGGTCCAGCCAGAGCCAGCCGGTCAGCGGCACCAGCAGCACGCCGACGACGACGCCGGCGGAGGTCCAGACATCGGTCAGCAGGTGGCGCGCGTCCGCCTCGAGTGCGATGGATCGGTGCTCGCGTGCGCCCGCGAGCATGCGCCAGGCGAGCAGCGCGTTCAGCGCGGAACTGAGCACCGTCAATGCGAGGCCCCAGCCGAGCTGCTCGAGCGGCCGCGGGTCGAAGAAGCGCGGCAGCGCGGTCCACAGGATCGCTCCCGCGGCGACCGCGATCGCCGCGCCCTCGAAGGCGCTCGAGAAGTACTCGGCCTTGCTGTGGCCGTAGGGATGCTCCGCGTCCGGAGGCAGGGCGGCGATACCGACCATCCAGAGCGCGAACAGCGCGGCGGCCAGGTTGACGAAGGACTCGAGCGCATCGGACAGCAGGCCGACCGAGCCGGTCAGCCACCAGGCACCGAGTTTGAGCACGATGGTCGCGACGGCGACCGCGACCGACAGCCGCAGCAGCGTCCTGACCTGCATGCGGCGGGGGCCTTCCTCAGGCGAGGGTCACGCGCGCGAACTTGCGCTTGCCGACCTGGACGACGTAGGTGCCGGCGCCGAGCTTGAGGCCCTTGTCGCTGACGACGCTGCCGTCGATGCGCACCCCGCCGCCGTCGACCAGGCGCAGCGCCTCGCTGCTCGACGGGGCGAGGCTGGCCTGCTTCAGCAGCGCGCCGATGCCCAGCGGCGCCCCGGCCAGCGTCAGCGCCGGGATCTCGTCGGGCACGCCACCGCGGGCGCGCAGGTTGAAGTCGGCCTCGGCCGCGTCGGCTTCGGCCGCGCTGTGGAAGCGCGCCGTGATCTCCTTCGCCAGCGCGACCTTCGCGTCCTTCGGGTTGCGTCCCGCCTCGACCTCGCGGCGCAGCGCCGCGATCTCGGCCTCGGATCGGAACGACAGCAGCGTGTAGTACTTCCACATCAGCGTGTCGCTGATGGAGAGGATCTTGGCGAACATGTCGTTCGCGGGCTCGGCGATGCCGATGTAGTTGCCCTTGCTCTTGGACATCTTCTCGACGCCGTCGAGCCCTTCGAG
>Ga0315910_10001011_pt1 | contig 26492 bp, 25 predicted proteins | sample EdamamesoilMG_FD_204470 | JGI IMG/M metagenome (GOLD analysis project Ga0315910, IMG submission 204470) | Garden soil microbial communities collected in Santa Monica, California, United States - Edamame soil | ecosystem: Environmental > Terrestrial > Soil > Garden | place: USA: California... | reverse complement strand
CGCGGATCGGCAGACAGAGGAGGTGCGAAAACCCCTCACAAAGAGGGGGTTCTTCGCACCGGGCTCGCCCGACTGACCCGCGCGGAGAAGCACGTAGGGTGCTGAAAAGACTTTTTCAGCACCCTGCCAAGCGTACGAGCAGGCAGTGGCCGCTCGCCACGGTCCGGCTAGAATGACGGGCCGTGAGTCACGAGGAGCGCTCGGAGTCGCCGGGCCAGCTGTGGGGTCTGTGGTTCAGCGCAGCCTCGTCGACACTCTTGCCGGCTCATCGACACGACTGCTTCGAGCTCAACCTGATCATGTCGGGGAGCTTGGCCTATCGACTCGACGGTCGTCAGAGCTTGCTCGAGGCGCGCGCCGGTCAGCTGCTTGCCCTACCGGCGGGCCTCGCCCATGAGCTGGTGAGATCTTCGGAAGATCTCACCCTGTGGGTGATCGAGCTCAAAGGCATGAACGGCCCGAGCTGGGCCGAGCAGCCCTCAGTCCAAAGTCCGACCGAAGCCTGGCGCAAGGCCGCCCTGCTCGCCGTGCGCAAGCTCTGGATGCGACCGCCCAGCACGGCAGCAATCGCCCTGCAGAAGCAGGTGTGGCGTGCGCTGCATGCGCTCGAGCTCACTGACGCGCCGCGGGCCCTGCCTGTTCATCCGGCGGTGACGCAAGCCAAGGCAGTGTGTGAGCGCCTGGGCAACGGCAAGCTCGACGTTGCGTGCCTCGCGCGTGAGTCAGGCTTGAGCTCCAGCCGACTTGCCCATCTGTTTGCCGACCAACTCGGCATCACGCCACTGCAGTACCGAAATTTCGCGCGCGTCCAGTACTTCATCCAGACGTACGACGGCGACGAACGCAACTTGCTCAGAGCTGCGCTGCGGGCGGGCTTCGGCAGCTACGCCCAGTTCCACCGCACCTTTCGCCAGGTGTGCGGCACGCCGCCCGCGGTGCACTTCAAGTGGCTGAGCTCGAGCGCGCGCGTCGACGCCAAGCTCACGCTCGGCTCGACGGCGCGCAAGGCCGCTCCGCTCGCGTTGGAGTCGCTCACGTACTGAGCGCACGCCGTGCGGCACTGCCTCAGAGGCAGCCGTCGTTCATGCGCTCAGTGCCGTCCCACTCGCAGCTGCCCAGGATGCAATCGATCAGATTGTTGTCGTAGGCGTTCGTCGTGTGGTCGAAGATCTTGAACCAGCCGCCGTCGTCCCAAACGGCCGTGGGAATGCCCTTCGGACCGGCATGCATGCTGTGGAATTTCGTGTACCACTCGCGAATGTTGTTGCAGGTGAGTTCCGAGTACACGCTCTGCCAACCCACCCCCCACTCGCCAATGAAGACGGGCATGCCTCCGCCTACGGTACTGGCCCAGTTGAGCATCGTATCCATGGGGCCCGATTGGTTGGCATCGGTCCACGCGTCGTCGTAAGTGCCCTGGTTGTCGCCGCAGAAAGTCCAGGGATCGTAGTGATGGAAGGTGGTCATCACGTAGTCGTCATTACCGCCACCCACCTCATCGAGGCTCGTCCAGACGGCGGGGACCTCATTGGCAGCGAACCACTGGTTGCCGCCGAAGAGGATGATGCGTTTTTCGTCTACTAGTCGGATCTGGTCGTAGGCGAGGCCCGTCATTTCACGCAGGTCCGCAGCCGGCATGGCCGAGTTGGTGCTGTCCGTGCGGTGTGGCTCGTTCAAGATCTCGAACAGCAGCCGGTGACCGCGATCGCTGAAAATGTCGGCGATATCCTGCCACAGCCGCTCGAGTACGGCGGAGCGGCTCTCCGTCTTCAGCGCGACTTCATGATGGGCATTGATGATCACGAAGAGGTCGGGTTTCGTGAGCGCGTAGTCCACCACGGACTCGATCACGGCCAACCGCGGATTGTCGCGGTTCACTTCGCCCGTCGTCGCGTCGGTGACGAGCAGGTCGCCCCCAATGGCTTCGGTCCACGTGATGGGAATGCGCAGAGTGCGAAAGCCGCGTGCGTAGTAGGCGTCGATCTTGGCGCTGGCAGTCTCGAGCGTGCGCGGATGCTGGGTGCTCTCGAACATCTGCCCGAGGTTGACACCGCGCCCCATGGCAGCCGCGGCCTCAGTCGCCGTCGGATCTTCTCCTACGGGTTCGCCGCCGCCGCTGCCGTTGCCGCCCGAGCTCTGCTCGCCGCCGGAGCCCGAGCCAGCGCCCGAGCCGGAGTCTTGACCGCCCGTCGCGTTCCCCCCGGTCGCTGCGCCCCCGCCATCGCCAGCATTCGTTCCGCCGCTATTTTCACCCTCCTGGCCACCCGAGGCGCTGCCGCCCGTGTTCGCTGGACCGCTGCCCCCGGTCGCTCCGTCGGTGCCAGGGTCGCCCGTAGACCCACACGCGGCCAAACTCACGACAGTCGCAACGGACATCACCAACCCAAGCGAACGACGAATCATGGCCGTCCTCTAGCGCTTGGTCATTTCACTGACTTCGCGGAATCTGCCGGCGTGCTCGTGCGCTCGGGAAAGGCGGGAGAGCCACCGGGCACGCTGGCAGCAGGCGACCAGTGAGTTTCCAATCGGTGCGCAATCTTGCAAAGCGCCGAGGAAGATCGCCACGGCTGAGCAAGGTCGCGCTCGCGCGCCAAGCTTTCGCCCATGAACCTCCTCCGTCAGGTCACCGGTCGCCCCGCCGTGGCTGTGCCTACCCTTCTCTTGCTGAGCCTTGCGGGATCACTCTCGGCCTGCTCGGAGCCCGTCGGACCTAGCCCAGGGAGCGGAGGCGTCGGACCGGCAACGGGTGGCGCTCCGGGCAGCGGCGGTGTGACCGGCAGCGGCGGCGCTCCGGGCAGCGGCGGTGTGACCGGCAGCGGCGGCGCTCCGGGCAGCGGCGGTGCGACCGGCAGCGGCGGCGCTCCGGGCAGCGGCGGTGTGACCGGTAGCGGTGGCGCGTCGGGCAGCGGCGGCGCTCCGGGCAGCGGCGGCGCTCCGGGCAGCGGCGGCGGAGAAACCTGCCCCTTGCCCAGCACCTTCGAGTGGACGTCCTCGGGCGTCTTGGCACAGCCCAAGAACCCGAACGCCAAGTCGCTCAAAGACTTCTCGGTCACCAAGTACAACGGGAAGTACTTGGTCTACGCCACGACAGCGGACGGCAACTGGAACGGCTTCATGTCGACCTTCACGAGCTTCGACGAGTTCGACGATGCGGAGCAGGAGTACATCCCCGGCCTGGTCGCGCCGCACATCTTCTACTTCGAGCCGAAGGACGTCTGGGTGCTGACCTATCAATGGGGTTTCAAGTACGCCACGTCGACGACTCCGGACGATCCCAGCTCCTGGACCCAGACCAAGCCGCTTCTGAACGGCGATCCTACGGGCGGCGTCGGCACGGGCCCCATCGACCAAACCATCATCTGTGATGACGCGAACTGCTACATCTTCTTCAACGACGACGCAGGCGGCGTCTACCGGGGCTCCATGCCGATCGCGAACTTCCCCGGCGCATTCACCGCCACGAAGATCATGCAGGAGCCGACGAGCATCATCTTCGAAGGCATCCAAGTGTACTCGGTCAAGGGCAGCGATCAGTACCTGATGATCATCGAGAACAACGGGACTCGCGCGTTCCGCGCGTGGACCTCGACCGACCTCGGTGGCGAATGGACTCCGCTGGCCGGTGCCGACTCGACGGATTCGCCCTTCGCGGGCCAAGCCAACGTCACCTGGCCGGGCGGGCAGTGGACCGACGACATCAGCCACGGCGACCTCGTGCGGGAGAACCCGAGCGAGAAGATGGAAATCGACCCGTGCAACCTGCAGATGCTCTATCAGGGCCGCGATCCCGACGTGAACGTAGCCTATGCCGATCTGCCCTATCGGCCAGGTCTGCTCACGCTCGTGCGGTGACCGACGGACGTCGACGGCGCCGTGTGCTGAGCAGGATGCCACCTCGCGCAAAAGTGGCCACCCGTAGCCCGAACGGCCCTCACCTCCGCGGGGCCGGGCGGGCGAAGGGAGGATCAGCGTGAGTGGACTTCGCTTTAGTCGAGCGAATACTCGAGGTTCAGGCTGCCGCGCAGCTCCACCTTCAGATGGATCGCGCTGCCATCCTCGACGTCGACGCTTTTGTACTCGAGCTCGTCGAGCGATCCCTTGACCTCGAGTCGTCCCGGCAGGGCGCCGTCGAGTGCGCGTGTGAAGGCACGCCGCAGCGGCGTTACCTCCTTGCCCACTGGAATGTAGAGCGCTTTCGTGACCGCCTGAGCAAACGCCTTGGTGTCGCCTCCGGTCAGCTGGTCGAGCACCTTCTTCGTCGCTGGCTCGAAATCCACCTGCTCGAAGCGGATCTCGCGCTTCTTCTCGTCGAAGATCGGTACGGCCGACACGTCGAGCCGACCCTCATGGGCACCCTTGGTCTCGATCCTGATACGCAGCTCACCTTTGACGGCCTGCGCAACGACTTTGGTCACCTCGAGCCGACGGTCGTCTTTGCGTAAATCGAGCTTGGCGAGCTCCTTCTTGATCGCAGCATCGAGCACAGCTGTAGGGATTGTCAGCGAGACCTTCAGCTGAAACGCCGTGTTTCCGGGCAGCTCAGCCGGCTTGGGCAACTTCAGGACTCCGGCTTTCGGCTTCTTGCCCGTAGTGATCGCCAGCTTGCCCTCGAGCCCGATGTCGACCCCGAAATCGCCGTCGACGAGCGACAGCTCCGACAGGCCGAATCTCGTCGGCTCGAAAACGAGCCAGGCATCCTCCTTGCACGACGACAGCAGCACCGTGGCACACGCCTTGTCGCCCGCCTTCTGGAGCTGAAGCGGCTTCTGCACGGCGGCCCAAAGGGCACTGGCCTGCGCGCGCAAGTCCAAGTTCTTCTGCAGCTCTTTCTCGGCCTTCTCGAGCTCCTTCATGATGCGCGGCGACAGCTGACGCTCGATGTTTTTGTGCACCTCGCCGGCCATGTTCTCCTTCGGCGTGCAGAAGTCGATCCCAGCGTGGGCGCAGAAGTTCCCCTTGGGCAGGGGACCATGCTCGATCTTTTCGAGCTTCGCTTGGGTCACGAGCTTCCACTCGTCGTTCACGTCGAGCTCGAGCTGAATCGTCAAGCGCAGGCGCTGCGGGTTCGACTTGGTGCCCCAAGTTTGGCCGTCGTTTAGCGGCAGGTAGTCGCTACCGAACGGGTTCTTCACCTTGCCGCGGATGTCGGCGGCGTAGCGCACCGGGACCACGAGCGTGAGCGTGCGGCCCTTGAACTTGGCTTCGATGGGATCGCGCCAGAGCTTGTATTTGACGTCCAGCACGGTGCTGTCCCCGTCTTTCCCCATGCGCTGCCAATCTTGGGATTGCGTCTTCGGCAACAGGGTATCCACACGCGTCGTAAGCTCTTCGAATGGCGCGCGCACGGGCACGGTCAGGCGGGACAGCCCGTCCGGCGGCAGCGGCTCGGCCGGCTTGGACGGCTCCTGGTCTCCACCCGGCGGCTTCGGGTCCTTGGGTTTGTCGCCAGGCTTGTCCCCTTTCGGCTTGTCCGGCTTGTCGGTCTTCGGTTGGTCCGGCTTGTCGCCCTTGGGCTTGTCGCCCTTCGGCTTGTCGCCCTTCGGCTTGTCGCCCTGGTTCCCCTTCGGCTTGTCCTCGCCGGGATTTCCGGCCGTCGTGCCGCCCGATGGCTGACCGCTCTTCCCCTTCCCACCTTTGGCGGAGGTGCTGCCGTAGTTGTGGACCGTGACGTGACAGCCCAGGACCAGGCTCGCGAGCGCGAGAAGGGTCAGACTGCGGCGCAGGAAGTGTTGGGGAACCATGCAAACCAAGACTCGCTCGGCCTGCCTACGCTGCCAAGCGAGTCAACCTGCCCTCGCCATCGCTAGGCAATTCGTCGCTGCGCCGGCCGCGCGCGTTCGCTGCGCCCCGTGCCGATCCCACGGCCATCGCGGCTCGCGGCGCCCAGTGCCTAGAATTGCGAAATGAACTCCCACGCTTCGCCGGGGACCCAGCTCTCGCTCTGGCCGGAGTCCTTCTCCGTCGGGTTGTGGCCGCCACCGTGGGCGCACCAACGCAAGGGGTACCCATCCATGCAGCCCTGGTACGAAGTGCAGGTGTGCGTGCCGCTATTGATGCCCGGCTCGGGCGGGTTCTGCTCGGTGCAGCCATTCACGTCCACATAACGATCGCGAAGCTGCCGCCCCAGCGAGATGTCGAGGACATCGTCGTTGGCGCCGTGAGCGTGGAAGTAGGCAATCGGCGTGGTGCCGCCTTCGCAGCCGCTGAGCTGCGCTCCGGCATAGATCGCAACCCCCCGGAAGACGTCAGCGCGCGCACACGCCAGCGCATAGGACATGCCACCGCCGAAGCTGAAGCCCGTGGCGAAAATGCGTGTGGTATCGATGCACAAGTCCTCTTGGATCTCCTCGAGGATCGCATCGGTGAGCTCGACATCGCGATTCTGATCGTTGCCCCAGCCATTGTTCAGGCCCTGCGGCGCCACGAAGATCGTGCTGTTCTCGGCTCGGTCCCAGAGGCCGTAATACGGGTCTTCGGTGGAGCCGCCCTCGCCGCCATTGGCCACCTGCGAGGCGTTCCCGTTGAGCCAGTGGTACGCCATGATGAGCCGGTACGGCTTGGCGCTATCGTAGTTGTCCGGCACACGCAGGATGTACTCGCGGCTCTGTCCGCCGCTCTGAATCGTGCGCTGGCCGTTCATCAGCGTGCGCTCGGTGCCGCAGCCCGCGCTCGTCGTGTCGCCCGAGCCGCCGCCGCTGCCAGCGCCGCCGCTGCCGTCACCGCCGCTCCCGTCACCGCCAGAGCCGACGCCGCCGCCGGTCCCGCTCCCGCCACTTCCATTGCCCGCTCCACCGCTTGCCTGGCCGCCCGTTCCAACGGATCCGCCGGACGCTGGTGCGCCGCCACTGCCGGCGTTCGTGCCGCCCGTCGCCGACACTCCACCACTCGCGGGAGCGCCGCCGCTACCGAGCGGTCCCGCACCGCCCGATGCCGCGCCGCCCGTTCCCGTCGGCGGCGTGCCGCCGGTCGACCCGCAAGCGCTGACGAGCGCGCAGCAGCCTAAAAGTCCGAGCGCGGCCGTGCCATTGAAAATTTGTGAACCAATTTTTGGGCGAGACATCGGCTTCGGGTACCGTCGATTCCAGCGGCCCCCGAGGGACAATTTTGTCCCCTCCCGCGTAGCCCCAGGACGTGGCAGCGCTACCGAAGCGCTCACTGCACGCTTCCACCTAGTTGCAGGTCATCCCGTAATCTCCGGCACGACCCCGCAGACGCGTCGAGCCGAGCAGCGAGTCCCCCAAGTTCTGGAGCTCGGCGTGCACCAGAACCGCCGAGTCTGGATTTGCGGGGGTGAACGTGGGCAGAGCGAGCGCGAACAGCTGGAACTCGAACACGTTGCACGGCATGTGCGGCCCGAAATAGCCGTCGGTGCTCGTGTCGGCGAAGTTCGCATTCGCTTGCTCCGAGCCCGTTGGAGCAGCCGGCAGCTTCGTGTCCTGAGGCACGTTTGCTGCGAGCGTGACCTCCTCGGCGGGGATGTTCCAGAGGACCCAGTGCGCCTGGCCGAACGTCACATCGAAGAGAACGACCGCGAAGCTCTGGACGCCGGGCGGCACGCCCGTCCAAGAGAGCTCGGGCGAGACGTTCGCGTTCTCCAGGTAGCTCACGTTCTCGTCGGGAAAGACCTCACACACGCTGGGAGTCTCGGTGGAACACGCCGGCACGTCCTCGAACGCCGGACTCGTCAGCACGAGCGTGCTCCCGCCACCGACTCCAGCGACTCCGCCCGTCTCCGAGCCGCCACTGGCACCCATCGATGTTCCGCCGCTGCTCACGGCGCCGCCACTGCTCACCGTTCCACCGCTACTCGCGGCGCCACCGGTGCTCACCGCTCCACCGCTGTTCACGGCGCCGCCACTGCTCACGGATCCACCACCGCTGACGGATCCAGTGCCGCCAGTGCTCATGGCCCCGCCAGATCCCGTCAGATCACTGGGGGTCGGGGCGTCCGAGCCGCAGCCGTAAATAAAGAGCAGGCCGGCGGCGATGGCATGCAGCGCCGCCGGACCTGCGAAGACCGATCTCATTCTGCGCATCACGGCGCGACGCAGTTTTCCTGCATCGTTTCGAAAATGGCGGTGGCCGTGGGCACGTTGCCCGGGCCCGCCACATGGATGCCGTCATCCGTGTACTCGTCGTGACCGTTCCAGGTCTCGCGCAAGTCGAGCCAATGACAGGTCGGCGCCGTCTGCGCGTCGCAGAGGGCCTTCATGTCCGGGCGGAGCAGGTCGAGGCAAGCCTTGAGATCGCCAATCGGGAAGGTCTTCTGGAGCGGGTCCGGATAGAAGAAGTACACGACCTTTTCGACGCCGTTTTCGCCCATGTCTTGGAAAAGCTGCTCGGCGGCGTTGAGCGCTGCAGTCCGGTGCGACTCGTCGCCGCCCTGCCAGCAGTCGTTGCCACCGCCGTCCATGAGCACGAAGCGAACGCCATTCGAGTTGTCGGCGTACTGCTGGGGGATGGGCTTGCCGGGACCACCCGGCCCCAGCCACGTCCCGCCCTCGGACCTGTCCACATAGGAGTCATTCGACTCCAGCGAGCCGGCTGCCCGCGCGAGCTTCGTGGTCTCCTCCGGGATCGTGCTCGCCTGGACGAACGACTCGCCGATGAAGAGCACCTCATTTCCCTGCGTGGTGCCGATCTCACACGTGTCCGAACCGCCACCGCCCGTGCCCGGGGCACCGCCGGTGGTGTCGCCCCCGCCGGTCCCGATCGTGCCGCCGCTGCCGCCCGTGGAAGCGGCCCCGCCCGTCGGAGCGGCGCCCCCCGTCGAAGCCCCGCCCGTGGAGGCGACCCCACCCGTGGACGGAGCACCCCCCGTCGTCCCGCTGCCGCCCGTGGACGGAGCACCGCCGCTGCCGAAGGGGGCGCCGCCGCTGCCCACCGCACCCCCCGAGCCGACGACGCCCCCCGTTCCCAGCGGTACACCGCCATCGCCACCGCACGCGCCGAGCGCGATTCCCGCGAGAACGCTGAGCGTCATGGAGGTGAAGGCTGCGCTGCGAGTGCGCCGGATCGTCGAAAATGCTGCGGAAGAGTCGAGCTTGGGCATGCTGAGTGGTTCCTCGTTCTGAGCCTGAGCTTAGGAATGCGCTCGACTCGGCCAAGGGACGCGATTGTCCCCACGTGGCGCGCGGAATGTTCCATCGGCGGCAGCTCCGCGCAGGGGACCGAATTGTCCCCAGCGACCTGCCATCTGTGAGCTCCTCGTGATGTCGACGGGCCACCTGGACAGCGCTTCCAAGCGCTGATCCACGTGGAGATTTGGTCAGGTCCAAGGACCGCGACCCTCGTCTTCCGGTATCCCCCGCCGCGGCCGATGCGCGCGGTAGACGCCCGTGCAAGCTCGCGGGAGGCTCGGTGCCATGGCGGTGGTGGAGTGGACCTCGCATCTGAAGACGCACTTCCCGATGCTGGGCAGTGGTCCGCTCTCGCTCCCTGGTTCCACGGTGGCGGAGGTGCTCGCCGACCTCGAGCGCCAGGCGCCTGGCATCGAGTTCTACATTTGCGATGAGCTCGGCCGCCTGCGAAAGCACGTCAACATTTTCGTCGACGGCGAGATGATCATGGATCGGCGCCGTCTGAGTGACCGGGTCAGCGAGGGCACGCGTGTGCTCATCATGCAGGCCCTCAGCGGCGGGTGAGAGGATCAGCCGTCAGCGAATGGAGAGGAAACGAGCATGTCGGGACGCCTATTGATTGGTACGCGCAAGGGAACGTTCATCGCCCAGCAGGGAGCGTCTGGCTGGCAGCTGTGGCTCGCTGGACACGCTGGAACGAGCGTCAATTTCGTGGCGGCCGACCCCGAGTCGGGCGCACTCTGGGCTGCGCTCGGCTTCGGACATTGGGGCGCCAAGCTCTCGCGTTCGACGGACGGCGGCCAGAGCTGGGCGGACGCCTCCCAGATCAAGTATCCGGCGGGGGCGCGCTATTTGGCTCCCCCGGATCCGACAGAAGAGGACGACGGGGGCGAACCGACCCGCTTCACACTGCGACCCGCAACGCTCCTCAAGCTGTGGGTGCTCGCCTTCGGCCCCGGAGGACGCGTCTACGTGGGCACCATTCCGGGTGGGCTCTTCGTCAGTGAGGACGGCGGCCAGAGCTTCGAGCTCAATCGCCCCTTGTGGAACCACGAGTCGCGCGGCGGTGACCTGTTTGCGGGCGAGGGCACGGGCAAGACGCACTGGTTCGGTACGCCCGCGTCCGAAGGCGAGTTTGCGGCAGGAATTCACTCCATCGAGGTCGACCCGCGGGACCCGAATCGCATCCTGGTCGCCATTTCTACGGCTGGAGTGCTGGAAACCACGGACGGCGGCAAGAGCTGGCGCGGCCGCAACAAAGGCATGACCAACGACTACCTGCCCGATCCGAACGCCGAGTGGGGCCACGATGCTCACGCCATTCAGCTCTGTCCGGCAAACCCCGAGCACGTCTGGCAGCAAAATCACGTCGGCGTCTTCTATAGCTCGGATGGTGCCGCCACGTGGAAGAAGGTCAGCCGGCCCGAGCAAGGCGCGCACTTCGGCTTCCCGGTGGCCGTCGACGACAAGGACGGGCGCACCGCCTGGCTCGTACCGGCCGTCTCCGATCAACAGCGCATGGCCATCGGCGGCGGACTCTTCGTGGCGCGCACCACGAATGGTGGCGAGTCTTGGCAGCAGCTGCGCAGCGGCCTCCCGCAAGAGAACGCCTACGACGTCGTCTATCGTCACGCCCTATCAGCCAGCGGCGGACACGTCGCCTTCGGCAGTACGACCGGCAACCTCTACGTCAGCGCAGACCGCGGCGACAGCTGGCAAACGCTCGCCACCAATCTGCCGCCCATCTACAGCGTGCGATTTGGGTGAGCCGCCAGCATTTCCGCCGCAGCCAGACGCAAGAAACCCAGGCACTTCCTCTCGGAAAATCCTGGGCTTGTCTGGAGGCGAGGACCGGATTCGAACCGGCGTGTGACGGTTTTGCAAATCCCCTGAAAATTGGTCTCAAACCAGCCAAACCGAAGTCTTTCGCGAGGCGAGCTTCGCCTGAATCGATGGGCCATTGCCCATTCGTTACCCAGCACCCACTTGACCGATTTCGAACACGAGCTACTGATCCCGGCGTAAACCTGTGGCTTCCACACTGGCGGCTCCCCGTCCTTGTCGACGGGGCATTAGTCCAACCGCCTCCTCGGATGCTGCTCCGACCCCAAATGCGTCGAACGACGACGCACGGAGTGCATCCAGTGAACGACATCAGGAAGCTGAGCTGTTGGGTATCTCTACCCACGGCAGCAGAACACCTCGGCGAATCTCAGACCGGTCTTCGCAAGAAGCTCGACAGAGCATCGAAGCTTGGTGAGGACGGCGTTGTCGAAGCCCACCTCGAAGGCCTCAGAGCCCGGAAATTCGGCAAACTGTGGAAGATCCGCCTCGACCGGGGGTGGCTCTGATGGCCGTACGCCGTCGAGTCGTCAACGGAGAGTCAACCTGGGTCATCGATAGGAGGTTCCGCACCGAAAACGGGTTGGTGCGCTACCGTCGAGCGGCTCAGGTCCAGACTCGTTCGGGTGCGGAATCCGAAGAACGCCGTCTGCAAAATTACTTCGCCGAGCACGGGACGATTGCGCCGTTCCTTGAAACGTCAGCGCGCAAGCCACCGAAGAAGATCGAGCCGAAGGTCTACCGTTGGGAAGACGCCGTCGACTACTACAAGAAGAACGTGCTGCCGCTGCACGAGGCTTCGACACGCAAGAGCTACAGGGTCCTGCTTGGGGGAGTTCACATGAGGCTTTGGAATGGGACTGCCCTCGGCAACATCACTCGGGCAAGCATCGTCGAATGGGACGCCAAGGTGAAGCAGTCTGGGGTGTCGCCAAGTACAAGGAGGAACCACCACTGCGTCCTGCGCTCCGTCCTCCGAGCGGTCGGACCTTACGAAGGAGAGGCGGGCTTGTACCTGGAGACGTTGCCGAACTTCCCTGCGCTGCCCAAGGTCGGCCGCACGGAGGTGCGCGCCGTACCCACGGAAGACATCCGGGTACTCCTTGGAGAGCGACCGAAAGCGTTTCACTTCAAGACGTGGACGTTGTTCGGGCTCGCTGTAGCTCTCAGCGCCTTTGCCGGACTCCGCTCCAGTGAGATCCGAGCCCTACGACGCCGAGATGTCGATCTGGCAGCGGGAGTCATCACGGTCCGCTTGAAGCGATGCGTGGACGAAGAAGGACCACCGAAGTCCCAACACCAACGAGCCATCGACTTCATCGCTCCGGAGTTGCTCCCACGGTTGCAGCAGCGTTGCCGGAACCTGAAACCCGACGACTACGTGTGCCCGAACTCGACCGGGCGCCCCTGGTCAGACTGTGGCTTGTGGACGATGTTTCGGCGAGCTTGTCGAAAGCTAGGCATCGAAGGACAACGCCTTCACGGGTTGCGCCACGCATTTGTTACTGCCCTCTTTGCCGGTGGGGTCGATGCAAGGACAGTGCAAGACCTCGCGGGACATGGAAGCCTGGGCGTGACGGACCGGTACGCCCACACCTCCAAGGAGCGGAAACGGGCTGCGGGACGAGTGTTCGAAGGCTTTCGTGTGCTCGCCGCGGTCGAGGCGGCGGTTGAGGAAAGCGAACCCTGAGGAACCAGGGGGGCGTCGCGTTGGACTGTTCGGCAGCGCTTCGTGCTGAACAGTCGACGCTTGCTCGCCTAGACTGCGTTCCGTGCTGACGATCCGCTGCACCAAGAAGCTCCTGACTCGGCTCAAGGCCTCTCCTGATAGTGACCCTGCTCCATCCACGACGAAGCTCGGGGACTGGTACGCGAACCTCGTCTACATGCAGCGACAGCAGCTCGTCCTGGCCATGAGCGAACGAACGCTGCTCCCTGTGCTGTTTCCGGCACGAGGGAAGGAACCCCTCCGAGACAAGCTCATCCTTACGGTCGGCGAGATGCTGACTTCGCTTGGCATCGACGGCACGCTCATCGACAAGGAACTGAGCGCCATGGCCGAGGGCAGCATCGCCAAGACGGCAAGTCGCGTGGTGCTCGGATCCATGACCGACCTCACGTTCATGTTGGAGGCTTGGTTCGAGCCCGACGCTCCCCTCTTGGTCCAAAGTCTTCGGCTCGCGAACGTTCCTTGTAGTCCGCTCAAGGACGTCTTCCCCGACAAGGCAACCGTCGAAGCCTTCAAGCGTCCGGGCGGGCACTTGAGGGCGATCTAGGAAGCGGGCAGTGGCTGCCCCTCGTGACCAGGAGTCCCCGCGACGGCACCAACCGTCCGCGCCAGGCTTCGTATCGGCTTCGCCTCGCTCGACCTTGGCGCGACGAATGATCAAAAAAACGAGAAATCGACCGCCGTAGCCCCAAAAGGGGGATCGCCCCGGTGTAACTCACCATGCTGGGGCAATTTCGCTCTGGCGTAACCGACAGGACCCTGAGGTACGCCCATGGAAAAATCGACCATCGAATGGACTGACAACACCTACAACCCTTGGATTGGCTGCACCAAGGTGAGCCCGGCTTGCGACAACTGCTACGCCGAAACCATCGCGAGCCGCTTCGGCCTTGCGGAGTGGGGTCCCGATGGGACACGTAGGGTGGCAAACGGGGACTACCTCCGAGGACCAACTGCCTGGAATCGGCGCGCGGGTCGCGACCGGCACCGTGAGAAAGTCTTCTGCGGTTCCATGTGCGACGTTTTCGAGGGTCGCAAGGACACCTTGGATGTACTTTCCTCTCTCTGGCAGGTCATCGAAGCAACCACGAATCTCGATTGGCTACTGTTGACGAAGCGCCCGAACAACGTCCGCAAGCTGGCACCCTGGACGCAGGATACCTGGCCTGGAAATGCATGGGTCGGGGCAACCATCGAGGACCAAGAGTGGACGGACCGACGCCTCCCACACTTGCTTCAGATCCCCAGCCCAGTGAGGTTCGTTTCGGTCGAGCCGATGTTGGGTCCAGTCGACCTGAGCCGCCACCTGGGACAAGGGCTTGGAAAAATCAACTGGGTCATCTGCGGCGGCGAGTCCGGTGCCCAAGCTCGGGGTCAGCATGAGATGCCAGGCTGGTACCGCAATCTGCGAGATCAGTGCGTGGAAGCAGGCGTCCCGTTCTTCTTCAAACAATGGGGTCGTTTTGCAGAGCAAGCAGGCGGACTGGTGCGGTTGAGGGGGAAGAACCCCGACAAGCAGCTTGACGGCGTCGTCTGGCAGGAGTTTCCGAGCACCTAAAGGTCACGGCAGCATAAGTCACCATGGACGCCAACTTTTTGGTCAGGCGTTCGTGGCGTCACCGCGCAGTTCGCGAAGCTTGGCAACGGATGAAGGGGGCCATCATGGACCAAGTTGGGATCGAGATGGTCCGACGTGGATGGGAATCCAGGCGCTTTCACAGCGACCGTCGAAGGTTCGTGGTGGGGCAGGCATTCGAGGCTGGTCTGGGCGAGGTGAGTCGCAGATGATGGTTACCCTCCCCCGTGGCCCATCTCCACCGTGGGGAAATCGAACCCCAAGGAACGAGAATGACGGCCGATCCGATCCGCATGATTGCCCTGAACGAGGAGCTTCAGGTCTCGCACAAGCTCTTGGTTGCGGGTTTCGGTGCCCTTCAGGAAGTGGACATGGGGAACACCTTCTATCATCTCCCACACCAACTCATTGCCAGCGGCATCGAGAGATTGTTGAAGTGCTATATCTCGCTGGTCATCCGAGGCAAGACAGGTTCCTTCCCAGATCGGAGCGCCATGAAGGACCTTGGCCATGATTTGGCGGGCCTGCTCACCAAGGTCGTCAACGATCACTACGGCGGGCTCGAAAGACCTCTTCTGAAAACAGAACTTGAATTTCTGCGAACAGATCCAATGCAGCAACGGTGTGTGGCGATTCTTTCCAACTTCGGCAAACAGGGTCGGTACTACAACTTGGATGTTGTCGCCGGGGCACAGACCCAGCTCATCGATCCTACCGACGAATGGAAGAAGCTAGAGCTGAGCATCGAGGATGCAACCCCGTACCTCGACGACACCGAAAAGCTCTACCGCGATTACTATCCGAGGGTTAACGCCAAGCTGATTGCGATCATGGAGCGGCTTGTCCGCGCCATAGCGCTGCAATTCACCCTCGGGGACCATCGCGATCCAGAAGGCAATCTATCGTCCCTTTCCGTCGTTTTCACGGACTTCAGGAACCTACGAGACGCACAGCTTGGGACTAAGGACTATCGACGTTCGGTTCACATCCTGAAACAAGAGGAGCGCAACTGGGTCCGTCGCACAGACCAAGAGATCCTTGGTGGACGCCATCCAGTCAAACTCGTTCACCAGGTCGATTTCGAAGGCGAATGGCCCTTCCGAACGGAAAGGGTGATCGTTGAATGTCGAGGCAAGCTTTGCGCCATCGTGAATGTCGAGGGGTATGCGTTTGCCCTCAATGGCTTGGCTGCGGGACACTTCAACCTTCCAAGTCCGCACGCCGCAGGGGTGGCCATCTTGGGTCGGTCAGTTGGTCCGTTCATCGACATGGCGCTATCGCTCGGACAGGACGACGAGGGTGGAGACTCCGGATCCGAGAGTGTAGTTGACGTGCTTCTGCCGAAGAGCCGAAACCTCTTGCAGAAACTCGTTGCAAAATCTCTGCACGCCACGAAGGGTCGCTCTTGGGGGCGGTGACAATCATGTCTGGTGACCTATCTATGGGTTCAATGTGATATCTGAAGAATGGCAATCGAGACTGCTGGACATCCTGGCTGATAGGCGCCTGGACGATCAAGGACGAGACGCCGCCTTCCTGTTGAAGGAGGAGCACCTACCAAGGAAGCTCTTCAAGTACAGGGTCTTGGACGAGCACACCGAGGAGCTTCTGAACTCCGGGATCCTTTGGCTAGCGAATGCCGAGACCTTCAACGACCCGTTCGATTCGGCCTCGACGTTCTCCTTTCAGGAGATCGAAGAAAACATCCGGAAGGGACCGAGGTCTGCGAAAGAGAGCCTCCTCGTCAAACTAACGCGCGGGGACACCTTGGGCCTTCCAGATTGGCTCAGGGGTCCGCTGGTCGAACAAATGCAGGGTTGGGGGAGAGCGCTGAGTGTCAAGGTGACCCACTCACTCACCAAGCGTCTGCGGCAAAACCTCGGCGTAACGTGTTTCAGCGAAACACCCACCTCCGTGCCGATGTGGGCTCACTACGCCAATCAGCATGCGGGCTTTTGTTGTGAATGGGACCTCGCACGATGGCCACAGGACGTGCTTCGTCGACATCTCTTTCCAGTTGTGTATGCCGCAGAGCCGCTGCGTAGTCCTCCATTGCTCACAAACCCACACTACCCGGACGCTCCCCTCCTGCTTGCGATCATCAAGTCGCCAGAGTGGTCCTACGAGAAGGAGTGGCGATACCTCGAATGGGGGCAGAAAATCGGAAAGGGGCGTCCTGTCCAACTCGTTCGACCTACAAAGGTTCACCTGGGACTGAAGGTTTCGGCAGAGCATGAGAATCGGATCAGGAGTCTCTGCGCGAAGACTGGCACGGAGGTGAGGCATGTACGGAAGGATGTCGAGCGTTCGCGACTACAGGTCGACGACTGATGTGCACCGTCTGCACCACCACGGCGGATGATGGCGGCTGCACCTGAAAGGCGATTCTGGGGGAAGTTTTGCCATCGCAGCGTCGTACTATTCAGAATGGACGTGGATCTCTTTCTACTGGGGAACTGGGAGCGATTCGAGAGCCTGTGCTTCCACCTGGCTCGGATCGAAGAGGGGTACGCCGTCAGAATGGGCCTCGGCGGCGACGGCGGGCGCGATGTGGTCGTTTACACGGCGACGACGGCTGACGGTCCGGCGCTGTTCAAGGCGCTTCAATGCAAGTACACGAAGGATCTCGGCTCGAACACGAGGCGGAGCATAGAACGTTCCTTGGACTCACTGGCTAAGCTTCCCGTTGAGCCTATCGAGTGGATTCTTTGTCTTCCTGTTGATCCTTCCGGCTCGTTCCTCTCCTGGCTGGAAGCCAAGATGCAGGGGCGGAATCTGGCATGGAAGATTTGGGGCCGTGCCGAGATCTTGGCACGACTCCGCGAATCCTCCGATGTACTTCAGCAGTTCTTCTACCCGGCGTATGCGGATCTTCGGGAACTCTTCGTTGCGGAGGACATGCACCTCGTCCGAATGGAACTCGATTCTGAGTCGCAATGGGTGCAACCGGACCCCAAGGTTCTGATCTTTTGCAGCACGGGCAACGTGCTGTCGCCGGACCTGATCTTCGACGTCATCGTGCAGAACCGAGGCGACCTGGAAGCAGTCCTATTCTCCCTCACAGCTCATGTTCGTCGCTTCCGCCCCATCCCACATGGCTTTCCAGGCGATGCGCTTCTCCACCCGCAGATCACTTACAAGGTGTCGATCAACGAAGGGGATCCGGGGGACTATTCGGCGAAATGCGAGCCACCCCTTGTCGTGAAGCCCCGAAGTCACGAGCGATTCAAAGTCGCTCTCTCGGACACCGGCTACTCGTGGGGTGGGACGGTGCAGCTCGGGCTGCACTTTGGCGAATCTGTGCTGCCGCTTCCCGCAATCGAGTTGATGACCTAGCCGTTCCTTAGTGTCATCGCTTCTGCTGCCGCTCGCTTGGCTTCGGGGCTCGTGCCGCGGTGTGGTTCAATCGTCCGTGCAACCTGAGACGATTCCTAAGATCCACGGGCATAGCGATGGGGCCGATGATCACGGTCGGGCACTGAGTGGCATGAAGCTCCTCAACCAACTGGGTCATCCCCAACCTCCTGATTGCCCGTCGCTCGTCGAGTAGAAGCTTGGGCAGGTGCGACGAGCCAGCGATGACGAGCGCCTCTTCGTCCGAGACGGGCGCCTTGATGCGGTCGATCAGCATCCGAAGATGGGCGACCATCGGTTCTTCCCCGGAGAAGATGCGAACGAAGGGCTTGTGCTTCTGAGGCTTGAGGTCGAGTTTCCCCTTCACGAATTCTTGGACGCCCACCGCGACTTCGTCGGTGCCGAGCCGCTCGACAGCTACAAAGCACACGCGAACCTTCGCAGGGACCCACGACCGCTCCCGATACTGGGCTGGAGAGCGGCCGTGGTCTGCAATGGCTAGATCCCCTGCATCCACCTCGTCGAGGTCAGGGGAGGCCATCCGGTCGAAACCGTCGTCAAGGAGACGCGGAGCAACCTCTGAGGAACTGTCCTCGTCAGCGCTCCACTTGGAGACCGAGGAAAGGCTGACGCCCGCCTCCGACTCCAAGCGTTCACCCACCGCAGCGTCGATACCGGTGTACATGGACGAGGAGAAGGCATTCCCCTCAACCATACCGACCGCCACGCATTCCCTGAGGAGAGGGAGTGCAAAGCGATCCACCCAGCGAGTCAGCGACGAATGGATGGAACCCCCACTGCCATCAGCCCGTAGAGCAGGGGGGAAATCACGGCCCAGCGAGGCCGTGAAAATCTTGCGATAGGGCCCATCAGAAGGCCGCGCTGTGTAGTTGCGCACCGTACTGAGCCCGGCGGCTTGGAGGGCATTGGCCTCGGCCTGGTTGAACTGACTCCAGTACCGATGCGCACCCCAAATGATGGCCTCCAGGTCGTCCTGGTCGGCCATCTGAAGGCCTCGCCGGCCGATTTGCCCGTTGGCGTACCTGGACAGGCCGACCACGCTCTCGGGGGCGTCAGCGGCCAGATTGCCGAAGTGCTCCAGCTTCGCACGATGAGCGTCAACCTTCGCCTGCGGGATGTGGAGATCGCCCAGGCGGTCGATGATCACCCCCAAGAGTTCGAGCGGCACTTCGTCGACGTTCCTGACAGATCGGGCAGGGTCGGAGTGCGTCTTGAGCCCCTTCATGCCCAAGCCATTTCGCCAAGCCCAGCCGCAGAACATGCGTGCTCCCCTCGCTACCTCTTCTCGGCTCTCGCCGATGATGATCAGATCGTCGCTGTACCGACGGTAGAGCATCCGGCAACTGGACAGGATCTCGTCGTCGATTGCAGAGAGCAAGATGTTCAGCAAAGCCCCTGACTCGGGAAGGCCGGCGGGAGCACCCCGGTAGCGTGGGATCTCGACCAAGCGTCGTCCTCGGCGTTCAAGAGCGGGAACCGCCAGGAAGGCCATCAGGACGGAGATGAAGTGCTCGGGGTACCCTGCGGCCAACAGAGCCATTTGTACTGAGCGCCAGCCCAAACTGTTGAAGCAGTCCGAGATGTCGAGCTTGACGTAGAATTTCCTTCCTTGTCTGAACTCCTTGGCAACCTCGAAAACGATCTCCGCTGCCGGACTTCGAAGGCCTAGAATGTATGCCTTCGCCGCGGGGGAGAGCACCGAGCGGGACGTGGCGGTGAGGATGTCTGACAGGTGGTTCGAAATCACCCTCCGCAAGATGCAAGGGATGAAGATGTCCCGGGTCGTGAGGGCGTCGTACTCGGGATCCCAGATGTCCTTCTTCGGGACGCTGCTGAGCTTGAGCTTGGGTGCCTGTTGCTTCAGCTCGTGTAAGGGCAGCCTCAACAACTCCAAAGCACGACTGGACCACTTCTTGGTCGCCGCTCGGTCTGGAAATGCTCGTGCAATTGTCAGCTCATCCACGCCGCACGTCGTGGAGCGGGCATGGTGCCAGTGAGCGTTTTCCCAAGGGTTGGCCGCCCAGGACAACAGCTCGGGATCGTAGAGAAGCGTCAGGGCATCCCTTGGCAATGGGTTGGCCGTCTGACCCTCACGGCCTTGCTGACGGCGCTGGCGACCGGCCGAACTCATAGGGCCGCCTCATTAAGGAACCTGTCGATCTCAGGATCGGCCGACGGGGAGCAGGGCTTCCTCGAAGCCAGGATGCAGACCCAACCTTCACTTGCCTCGTCTTGCTCGATCCGAATGGTCCTTTCCACAGACAAGCCCGACGAGACTACGAGTCCCTCGACCATAGCCGCGGGGGTGAACGCTTCTCGCGAGCCAACACGGAATTGGGGGATTAGGATCGCGATCTCCCCGCCTTCCCGTAGTCGTCCTAGCAGACCCGGGAGCAACCGGCGTACCGAAGCCTTCCAGCGTTGAGGTCCCAGTCGTCCCAGGTCCGCCAAGCGAACCTGTCGGGCCTCCGTCTCGATACGGTCCTTGTGGCGATCACGGTAGCCGCCCCGGCCCTCACACGGGGGTGGGAGCTGGATCAGGACTTGATCGTAGTGGTGGGACCTTGGCACTGAATCCCGAAATCGGATGATGGGGACATCTGACGGCTCACCCATCAACTCGACCTCGTCCATCTGGACCCGGGGAGCGTGAGTTCGACGCTCCAGGTACCAGCGTCGCTCTCCGAGGACCTTCTTCGCGTCCTCGGCGCTCGCAACCTCGTCCCAGGTCATTTCGTCCTGCTCCGGACGAACTACCTTGGGGTTGGTTGCAACGAGTGCCCTAGCGAAGGGCGAATTGCCCGCGCCCCAGTCCAAGACCAAGCGCGTGCTCTCTGGCGTCGGCCCTACCCGAATCCAGAATCGTTGAGCGAGGGCGAGCAGCAAGCCCTCCGGCGGCCGATGCCTGAGCGGTTTCAAAGTGAGCCCCGTCCATGATCGAAAACTCCCACTCGAACCTGGCGGTAGATCCAAGATGCGTGGCAACTCAAAGGAATGGGTAGAAGTCAGCCAGGTTCGCGAGTACGCCCCTTGTGCGACCTGCCTCTTTGCGAGACGGAAGAGCTTGCTCGTAAACTGTGGGTCACGGGCCAGGACGGGCCGAAGCCTGTGCAAGTCGAGACTTGGCTCGTACGCAGCGCCTTCGAAGCTCAGGATTCGGTCATCTTCCGCCGCAAGTCGTCGGACGGCATCGCCGATGGCATCCAGCACCGTCCCTCGGTAGTGCGTATTGCGAACCTTCCTGACCAACTTCTGGAGTCGAGGCGGAAGCTGCCCAAGGATCACGTCCTGCTTACGCCGCTCGTGGGTCCACTCCGAGCCAGGGAGCGGCAGCAAGTCCGTGTAACCTGGCTCCTCCAGTGGACGCCATACCCGGCCCACCCTGATTTCCGGCGAGCACGTTGATGCTCGTCCGACCTGCCGGGGAGAGAGGTCCGGAGCCAACTCGGCGAGGAGCGCGTCGACCTCGTCCATCATCGTCTCCCCGTTGCTTGGCGCAAGGACTGCTCCAGTAGCCACTGTCGAAGAGCGGCGTCATCGAACCTGAGTCCCTTGGGGAGCCGAATGGCTGGCGCCCCTGCCGCGACCCAGCTCCGTACTGTCTGCGGCGTCACCCGATAGTGAGATGCGACTTGTTCTGTGGTCCGGAGTGGTGCGCTCACCTGCACTGGGCTCTCCTTTGGCTGGGATTCGATGAACTGCATGCTCTTGGTTCCGTTCAACGGTGCTTGTCTACAAATGAAATACACCGACGTTGCCGGTCGCTGAGAGCGAGCGCGCGGACGGTCGTCCCGCTCGAAACGCAGAAACTAACTCCAGCTTGGGTGCAACCCGCCGAAAGTGGTCTCGAAGCTCGCGAAGAAAACTCCTCACCAAGAAACAGAATCACTCCGATTTTCGCTCTGATCCTGGCACCCAATTCGAGTCTACGACGAGCGCAACGGGACGTTTTGGCTCCAATCGTTCGCTGCCGGGTCTACGCTCGAAAATCCGCGACGACCAAAACGAGGTGCGATCCAAAAGCCGAGCTTTGGGATCGTTTTCAGGCCGCTCACTCGTACACTGGGTATGCAGTCACTGGTTTACGTTACCCGGGAGGAAGACCGAGCCATCCTCGTCCGCGCAGCACGAGCCTCGGCTCTGAGCGCCATCACCACCTTCGATGCCGCGGTCAGGGCGAGGAAGTCCGAGGCGTGGGATTCCCTCGTCTGTGCCGCTCATGAGAGGCCTTCAAGCATCTTCATCGCCGGACTTGACCAGCTTCCGGGTGGTCCGTGGAACTGGCTCAAGCAGCTCGCTCGGGTCGCGTCCATCGACGCGAGACTTGTCTCGCTGCGTGAACCCGGGGTCACCTTGGAGAGCGGGCAAGGGGAGCTGCTAAGGGTCCTCTGGACTGCACGGGAGCATGAAGTTCGGGAACGGACGCGGTCTGCCGTCGAGAAGGCCCGTGTCTCGGGCAAACACGTAGGCAGGCCCTGCCTCAAAGTGCCTGTCGAGAAGGTCGTGGAAGCTCGAACTCGGATGTCGCTGCGTCAGACCGCTCGACATTTCGGGATCTCCCCCACCTCTGTGTGGCGGATTTGCGAGGAAGCCGAGCGCCTAAGGAACCGCAACGAGGGGGCGAGCTGATGACCGGTCCTCTTCGAGTGGGAATCTACGCCAGGGTGTCGACCTGTGAGCAATCGCTTGACCCACAACTGCATGAGCTGCGAGACCTGGCTGATCGACGGGGATGGCGCGTGATCGGCGAGTTCACAGACCTAGGGATCTCGGGTACGCGGGATCGAAGGCCCGGACTCGACAAGCTGCTCAAGGAGACCCACCGTGGAGGGATCGACGTTGTCCTGGTCTGGAAGTTCGACAGGTTCGCTAGGTCGGTCCGCCACCTGGTCACTGCCCTCGACGACTTCCGAGCCAGGGGGATCGATTTTGTGTCCGCGTCCGATGCAGTCGACACGACGACGCCCGGTGGACGGTTCATGTTCCAAGTCCTAGGTGCAGTTGCCGAGCTTGAACGCGAGTTGATCCGCGAACGAACCATCGCCGGCCTTGCGGCTGCCCGAAGGAAGGGCCGCCTACTCGGCCGCAAGCCAGCTCGGATGGACGAGGACCTACTTCTCGACCTTAGAGCGCAAGGCTGCTCCGTCCGAGAGATCGCCGCGCGGATGGGAGTGTCCAAATCGTTGGTGGCCAAGAGGCTCGATGCTGTCCACAAATCCCCTTCCGATCCCGGCCACGCGAACCCTAAGGAACGGCTGCTTCCGTAGAGGCGTCTCGGCGTCCACAAACCGACCGTCAAGTGGACGCCTCCTCGGCCAAGTGGCATTCCCTTGGTCCCATGAGCGGTCGTGAGCGGATCGTATTGCAGTGACGAGGTCTGAAATGTGGGCGGACGAGGAAGGCGACGTCGAAGACTACCTCTTCGAGGAGACGAGAGTGCAACGCGAGGAGCTGGACTTCTTCATGGGAAAGTCGCTTGGCCCTGAGATACACTGGTTCTTCCATCAAGGGGTCCTTGCCTTGCGGCACGGCCTGTACCTGCCCGCTTGCACCACCTTGCTCAACGGAATTGAGTCTTCGCTACGGATCACGCAGGCTCGACTGGATTCTCCAGGCGTCGGGGACCTTGAGCTGGGGATGACTCTCTGCAACCGACTTCTTCGCGACCTGAAAGCCAAGGATGTACCCGTCAACTTGTTGGCATTTTCAGGTGAAGCTGATTTCGACGACCGGCTCCGTCAAAACGAGCCGCACGTCAGAATCGTCCAAGTACGGCATGACCTGTGCCACGGGAACGTCGCGAAGTACGTGAACTTCGATCTTGGACCGCCCGAGGGGTTCTTCACGCCGGAATGTCTGCGAGACCTGGCAGAGGAACTGCACACAGTTTCACGAAGATGGGTGAGCGGATTGGCAAGCTTTCGAGAGAGCCGCCTCGCGCCTGAATCCCTTTGAGGGCTATTCCTGGTCACTTGCCAGGATCTTATCTGTCACACCAAGATGGTCTCGACGGGTCGCTCAGCTACCCTTGCCGAAACCCAAAGGAGTCGCGCATGAACTCGTCCGTCGGTCGCAGAAGAAGCAAGAACCTTGTCCAGGAGACCAAGAGCCTCGGGCAGATCACAGAGTGTCTTGCGGATTGGCTCCCGAATCGCCTCTCGGAGGACGTGGGTGAGGACATGGTGGTGCAGATTGAAGACGACGGCGTTTGGTCAGGTCTCGCGTTCTGGCTTCAAGCAAAAAGTACTACTGACCTTGACAGCATACGCCTCAAGAAGAGACCCGAGTACTCCTACCCGATAGGCGTCGAGGACCTCCTTCGGTGGGAAGCGACAATGCCGCCGGTGGTCATCGTGGTCTGGGACACGGAGGGGCGAAAGGGTGTCTGGATCGACGTCCCCGACGCCATCAACCGGCTCGATGAGGGCAAGCCGGACTGGAGATCGCAGAAGTCCGTGCAGGTCTACTTCTCGACCGATCACCGTTTGGACCTCAAGGACGGGCGGACACGGCTGCGTCGCAGATTGGCTGACCTTGCTCTCCCGGCACTCGCAAAAGGGAAAGAGGTCAAGATCGAGGCCCAGCTTGCATTCGCCGCTGATGACGAGGGACGTACCTTGGCCGCTCAATTTAAGGAAACAATCGAAAAGGGAGAGAAGGTCACCCTTCCGGGGCACTGCGTGAAGGAGTGGAAGCTCTCTCCATGGTGGGAACGGGTTCACGGTCCCAATGGCGAGATCAAGGAAATCACCATTGGACCGGCGAAGTCGGACGCAGTCTTTCATCTGGAGTTCGTGGCAGTCGGAGAGACGAGAGCGGGTTCCATCCGCATCGCGCTGCCGCAAATCAGGGCAGGTCGCCTTCAGGCAGAGTTCTCCAACCTGGATACCGACGATCCATTGAGGGCTAGCGTCATCGTCCCGTCTAAGCGCAAGGAAGAGGAACCCGACGTCGAAGAACTTGAACTGAAGGTCACCCTCTCCTTCACATTCCCTACCAAGGACCTCGGAGCCACGAAGGAGATGGCCAACTTCCTCGTCGCCGCCCATGAGGTCGGCAGCTTTCAGGTGAGACTCGCAGAAACCGGTGGCGTTCTATCGACCACCAGCGTCCGAGCCCTGCCTGGTCTTCCCGACAGAGACGAACTGTTGGCTTGGGAACGCATGCTGCACAAGCTAACGATGATCGAAACGAAAACGGCACGCTACGGCCGGTTCGACTTGAGCATGCCAATATCCAACGACGACTTGCTTAGGATCGAGAGGTTGTACCTGATGTCTCGCGGAGAACCGTGGGAAAGTTCCACGACCTTGACCGGCACGCTGAGTCCGGACGCGAAAGAGGTCGAAGACGCGGCTGGAGAAGTCTCGATGGAGGTCTCCCCGTTTGCCACCTGGGAGATCCTCGGAGTTAAGATTCCGCTGGGCACGATGAAGCTCGCACCAGTGGACGGCGCAGCGTTCATCGAGGCGCTGAACGCCAGCGTTGCGTCGAACAAGCGGAAGTTCGCCTTCGAAGGCAAGGTGATGCATCACCTCCTGTCCTGGGGCGATCCCACTCGGGCTTCCTAGCAAGTCTCCCCGACGCTCTCCTCCCTCGTGGCACGGCGAGTATGCCCGTGGAGTTCGGGCGAGCTACCCAACGTCGGCGGCCCTCCTGACGTTGATGATGACCTCCCCGGCAGTGCGGAGGTGATCGGGCAGTTCCTCCGGCATGGTGTGGACCATAAGGACGGCGCACTCGCTGATGTCATCTTCGTCGAACATTTCGGAGATCCGCCCCAGGAATAGCAGCAACCCTTTCAGAGGGCGGCCGTGGTCGTACCCGGGCGAAATGGCATCGTAGGTCTCGACTTCCCGTCCTCGTTCGTCGAGGTGTTCACCCCAGAACCCAAGGGCACGATCCCAACCGTAAACGAGCGAGCCGGACGTCAGCTCTAACTTGTACCTCACGCCTAGTATACGGGTGAGGTCGGAAGGATGATCCCGTGAGCCGAAGAAATCCGCTTCCTTATGATTTTGGATCGAGCCTGGTACGGGTTTCGGGCTCATTCGAGCATGGTGCGGACATGTCGCGGAATTTTCTCTACGGCCTCAATCTCTCCCGGCGACCTGAACAGAGGGCGAGACTTAGCCCGAAGTCCGAGTCGGACGGACGCATTGCAGCCGGGTCATTCCTCGGTGCGAAACAGGTCTTCGACAGTGAGGCCGAGCGCACCGGCGAGCTTGACCAGCGTCGTGATGGTCAGGTTCTCTTCTCCCCGTTCCACCCGGGAGACCCACTGGACTGAGGTTCCGAGGAGGCCCGCGAACCCTTGCTGGCTGATTCCTTGTTCCTTTCGAACAGCAGCGACGTTTCGACCGATGCGGCGCTTCAGTTCCTCGGGATCCTGGCCTTTCACCCTTCGGATCTGCGTGGGGGTACCCACCCCAGCCAGCAACCTATAGGTTGAATCAACCTTAGGGTTGACTTGGGCCGGGTGTCTCAATCAACCTTTAGGTTGATATGAAGCCCACCCTCCTTACTTCCATCGCCATCGCGTGCAGCCTGACTCACTGGGCGTGCGCTCCGGCAAAGCCCTCGCCTCGGTCGTCGCCCAAAGCCGAGCACGCAGAATGCGAGGGCTCGGGCACCCAAAGATGGGACCTCGGTGCAGGCCGGCTCGAAGACATCGCCGAGTACGCGCCGGACTTCTACGACTTCTCTTCGCCCAATGCGAACTACGAGCGGCTGTTCCGGCTTAAGATCGCGGCATTGCCCACGTGCCAATCGCCAGGCTGATGGAGCCAGGTTCGGAGGGTGATCGCCACCCTCATGGAGCCACCCGATCGCCAGGGTCATGGAGCCACCTGCAGGTGGGGCTGGGGGTGATCGCCACCCTCATGGAGCC
>Ga0315910_10001010_pt1 | contig 26508 bp, 22 predicted proteins | sample EdamamesoilMG_FD_204470 | JGI IMG/M metagenome (GOLD analysis project Ga0315910, IMG submission 204470) | Garden soil microbial communities collected in Santa Monica, California, United States - Edamame soil | ecosystem: Environmental > Terrestrial > Soil > Garden | place: USA: California... | reverse complement strand
CTCAGCGGGCTCCGGCAACGCAGGCAAGGGCGGCGGCGCGGGCGCCGGCGGCGCAGCCGGTGGCAACGCGGGCACGGGCAATATGGCGGGCGCGGCCGGTGGCGGCGGCGGCATGTGCTCGATGGGCGCGCTCGGCCTCACGCAGACGGCCACCACGGGCATGGGCGGGCACGATCACCTTCCGTTCACCGCGATGGAAATGACCGAGCTGCTCACGATCATCAACACGGGCACGCCGACCATGCTGACGTTCGAGGGTGCGGACCCGCACGAGCACACGATCACCCTCACGATGCCGCAGATCATGACGTTGCGCAGTGGCGGGTCCGTCACCGGCATCGTCTCGACCGGCATGCACACTCACACGTACACCATCGAGTGCATGGCCTGAGCCGGCCGCGCGATCGACTTCGATGAGCACTCTCGCGGCGGAAGTCGCCCGCCGGCGCACGTTCGCGATCATTTCGCATCCCGACGCTGGGAAAACGACGCTCACCGAAAAGCTCCTGCTCTTCGGCGGTGCGATCCAGCTCGCCGGCGCCGTCAAGGCACGCGGCGAGCAGCGGCGTGCCCGTTCCGACTGGATGAAGGTCGAGCGCGAACGCGGCATCTCGGTCTCGGCGTCGGCGATGACGTTCGAGTACGGCGGCTGCGTCTTCAACCTGCTCGACACGCCGGGTCATCAGGATTTCAGCGAGGACACCTATCGCACGCTGAGTGCCGTCGACTCGGCGGTGATGGTGCTGGACGCCGCGCGTGGCATCGAGCAACAGACGCGAAAGCTCTTCGAGGTGTGCCGCCTGCGCGACGTCCCGATCATCACGTTCGTGAACAAGCTCGACCGTGAAGGCCGTGAACCCTTCGAGCTGATGCAGGAGATCGAGCGTGATCTGGCGCTCGAGGTGACGCCCGCGAGCTGGCCGATCGGGATGGGGCGCGGGTTTTTGGGCTGCTACGACCTCTTGCACGATCGGTTGGCGCTGATCGAGCGCACGCGGGAGCGCCTCGGCGCCGAGTCGGAGGCCTGCCAGGGTATCGACGATCCGAAGCTCGACGGGCTCTTGCCCGAATCCAGCTTGAAGACGCTCCGGGAAGAGGTCGCGATGGCGCGTGGGCTTTGCCCCGCCTTCGATCTCGCGGCCTACCGTGCCGGCCACATGACGCCCGTTTTCTTCGGCAGCGCGATCGCGAGCTTCGGCGTGCGCGAGCTGATCGACGGACTGTGCGAGCTTGCTCCACCGCCGCGACCCCGGCGGGCTCGCGAACGCGAAGTCCAGCCGGAGGAGGACCAGGTCACCGCGTTCGTCTTCAAGGTGCAAGCCAACATGGATCCGCGGCACCGCGATCGCGTCGCGTTCCTCAGGCTGTGCTCGGGGCACTTTCGCCGCGGGATGAAGCTTCTCCACCAGAAGAGCGGCGACCGGCTGACCGTCCACAACCCGGTGCTGTTCCTCGCGCAAGCGCGCGAGCTGGCCGAAGACGCCGTCGCCGGCGACGTGCTCGGCATCCCGAATCACGGGAAACTCGGCATCGGCGACACCCTGACCGAGGGCGAGACGCTCGCGTTCACCGGCGTGCCGAGCTTCGCGCCGGAGCTACTGCAACGCGTCCGCTCGACGGATCCACTGCGCGCCAAACACCTCGGCCGAGCACTCGAGCAGCTCGCCGAGGAGGGCGCCGCCCGCGTCTTTCGCACCCGTTCGGGCTCGACGTACATCGTGGGCGTCGTGGGCGCCCTGCAGTTCGAGGTGCTCGCCGATCGGATCCAGAACGAGTACGACCTGCCGGTCGTGTTCGAGAGCGCCGGCCTGTACACCGCGCGCTGGGTAGAATCGAGCGACCAGGCGTCGCTCGACCGCTTCGTCGCCGAGAACGAGTCCGCGGTCGCCGACGACCACAACGGCTTGCCGGTGTTCCTCGCGCGCAACGCCTGGCACCTCGAGACGGCGGAGAAGGAGTGGCCCGCACTCCGCTTCCTCAAGGTGCGCGACTACTCGTAGGACCGCGCGAGCGCGAGTTAACCGGCTGGGCCGGACGCCGGCGGCGTGGAGCCCGGTGGGCCGGAACGCGGTGATCCGGATGCGGGCGGCGTGGAGCCGGAACGCGGCGGCGACGACAACGTCCTGTTCCGCCCCTCGGCTTTGGCCCGGTAAAGGGCTTCGTCCGCACGCGCCAGGAGCGCGTCGAGCGGCTCGCCGGACGCGAGTTCTGCAACGCCGGCGCTGATCGTGAACCGTGCCACCTTCTCGGTACCGGCCTGGACCTCGGCGCGTCCGATCCGTTCACGGAGCCGCTCGGTCACCGACAGCGCGCCTTCGATCGGCGTGTCGTTGAGCAGAACCACGAATTCCTCGCCGCCGAGGCGGGCGGGAACGTCGGAGCCGCGGAGCGTCTCGCGCATCGCGCTGGCGACTTCCTTCAGCGCGAGGTCGCCGATGGCATGACCGAAGAAATCGTTGACCCGCTTGAAATGGTCGATGTCGATCAGAGCCAGGCTGAGCGGCGCACCGGTCCGCCGCACCCGACCGAGCTCGGCCTCGGCAAGCTCGGTGAAGTGCCGCCGATTGTAGAGACCCGTGAGCTCATCGTGCATCGCGAGCTCGCGCAGGCGCTCCTCCAGGCGCTTCTGCGCGGTGATGTCGGTGATGCCCGCGAGCAGCGACGGGGCGCCCTCGAACTCGATCGCCCGCGCGGAAAGTAGAGCCCAGAACACCTCGCCGCTCTGGCGGCGCATCTCGACGACTTCCCCGTCGATCTGGCCCTCGGCCAGCACGCGACCGAGCACGCGTTCGCGCGCCTTTGGGTCCACGTAGTAATCCGGGCTCTTCTTTCCCTGGAGCTCCTCCAACGTGACCCCGAACAGGTCGGCGCAGCGTTTGTTGCCGAACAGCACGGTGGAATCCTCCGACCGGACGAGGACCATCGCGATCGGCGCGGCGGCAAACAGCGCTCGAATGCTCTGCTCGCTGCGCCGCACGGCGCCTTCCGCGATCTTTTGCGCGGTGATGTCGGAGAGGCCCATGAAAGCGCAGTCCATGCCCTCGAAGCTCAGCCGCTGGGCGGACAAGAGCGCCCAGAACGGCCAGCTCGAGAGGGTCTTCATGCGCACGACCACGTTTTCGATGCGCCCGCGTGCTTCGATCTCGCGCGCGATCGCATCGCGCTCCACCGGATCGACGTAGAAGTCGCGCGAGGCGCGACCGACGAGTGTCTCCCGCTCGGCCTCGAACAAGGTCGCCGCGCGCCGGTTCGCGTAGCGGATCTGACCGCTCACCATGTCCACCGCGATGAGCGGTACCGGCGAGTTGTCGAGCGCCGCCGGCTCGGGCGCATTCGACGACGGCTCACCCTCCTGGCTGAAAGTGAGGCCCGACCGCAGTCGCTGGAGCTCCCCGGCCCGCAGGCGGCGCAGCTCCTCGAGGTGCGTCCGATAGAGGCCGAGCTGCTGCTCGGCGCGGAGCCGTTCGGACGCCTCGGTGACGAGGGCCACGAAGTCGGCGACGGTCCCGGCCAAAAGCTCCTCCCAGAACGCCCACTCGCGCGGACTCCCGATGTGCTCGTGGCAAACCACGCCCACCATCTGGCCGCCCACGAAGACCGGTGCGTCCAGCATCGCCCCGATCCCGAGCGGCGTGAGGTACCAATCCTCGAACTGGTTCGTCCGCGGGTCACGCTTCGCGTCGCTCGCCGCGATGCACCGCTCTTGCTCGATCGCCGCAAAGTAGCGGGGGGCTTGTTCCGCGGAGATGACGGTGCCGCTCGTGTGGGTGCGAGAGCCCGCGTCGTAGAGGTTCAGGCATTCGAGACTCAGGCGGTGCCGGTCGAAACGCCAGATGCTCGCTCGGTCCACACCGAGGAGCTCGGCGGCGAGCTCGCTCACCTGGGCGAGCGCCGCGTTGATGTCGCCCCGCGTCAGCGCGTCGAGGCGCATCAGCCTCGCGAGAAGCTGCCGCTGATCGTTGAGCCGCTGCTGGATCTGGCGGGACGAAGGCTCCTCGTCCGGATCGTGCTCAGGGCCTTCGCGGGCCTCGCCCGCGCTCGTCACGGACCTTCCAACATCGGTCGCGAGCCGGGATCACGCTCCACGTAGCTCGCACTGAACACGTGGACGTCCGCCTTTTCGGCTTTGCTGACCACGGCCGTCAGTCCGCTGAGCGGACCCCCGAGCGTGCAACGCGAGCGCTCGGCGGTCTTGCCGCCGACGGCAGGAACGCCCCACGTCTTCGCGACGACGCCGCCGAGCGCGGCGCAGTCCACCGGATCCTCGGGCGTGGTCGTGAAGCGCACCGCCGTGGGATCGGCTTCCCAGTAACGGGCCGCGAGGGTGAAGGGACCGGCGACCCGCGCACCGGTGCAGAAGCGATCCTTCTGCTTGCTTGCCGGAGCACCTTCGGGCGGAGCCTCGCACGTCGGGGCGGCGGCCGCGCGATCGGGAGCCGCACGATTCTGGGCGACGAAGTCGAGGAAGAGCTTCACGAGTTGAGCGGATTCCGCCTTCCGCTTCTCCGTCCGTTCGGTCTCCGCCTTGATCGCCGCTTCGCGGTCGACGAGCTCCTTGTCGAGGGCAGCGAGTGCCGCCGCGTCCTCGCAGTGCTTGTAGGCGTACTCACGCCACTGTCGCGCCGAATCGAAGTTCTGTCCCTCCACCGCCTGGCGAGCGACCTTCTGGGCGTCCGCGCACTTCTCGGCGCTCTTCTGCGAGCAAGCGGGGAGGGCGAAGAGCGCAGAAAGGAGACCGACGACTCCGGCCGACCAACGCACGACGGGCGAGATAGAGGTCATCGGGATGACCTTTACCTCGCCCGTTCGGCGGATGGAACCAGCGTCCGGCGAGCTTTCGCCGGACGCTCGCGCGGCGCGCCCATCCGGCGCGCCGCACTCCTCGGTTTTCCTTCTAGGTGTGGTACCCGCGCTCGCCGTGGTCGGTGAGGTCGAGGCCCGTTTCCTCGTCGTCCGTGGTCGGCCGGAGCCCCACGACGGCCTTCACGATCTGGCCGAGGATGACGGTCCCGACGATGCTGAGAACCAGCGTCACGCCGATGGCCTTCAGCTGCTCGATCCAGAGCGAGTTGCCGACGATGTCCTTGAGGTTCGTGTTGAGGTTCGCGTTCACGTCCGCGCTCGCGAAGATGCCGGTCAGGAACGCGCCGAGCGTGCCGCCCACCGCGTGGACACCGAAGGTGTCGAGTGCGTCGTCGTAGCCGAGCGCATTCTTCAGCTTGGTGCAGGCGAGGAACGGGATCACGCCGGCGAGCACGCCGATGATGATGCCCGAGGTCGGCGTGACGAAGCCCGCCGCCGGAGTGATCACGACCAGGCCGCCGACGATGCCGGAACAGAAGCCGAGCACCGTGGGCTTGCCGCGGGTGACCCATTCGGCGCCGGCCCACGCAAGGCCGCCGACTGCCGCTGCCAGCGTGGTGCTGGTGAAGGCCGCCGAGGCGACCCCGTCTGCAGCGGCCGCGCTGCCGGCGTTGAAGCCGTACCAGCCGACCCACAGCATGCCCGTGCCGATCATCGTCAAGACGAGGCTGTGGGGAGCGAAATTCTCGGTGCCGAAGCCCTTTCGCTTGCCGACCATGAGGGCGAGCACGATGGCCGACCAGCCCGAGGACATGTGGACGACCGTGCCGCCGGCAAAGTCGATGGCCTTGATCCCGGCGTCCTTGTTCCAGACGCCGTTCATGAAGCCGTCGATGCCCCACACCATGTGCGCGAGCGGGAAGTAGACGACCACCATCCAGAGCGTCGCAAACAGCATGATCGCCGAGTACTTCATGCGCTCGGCGATCGCGCCGACGATCAGCGCCGGCGTGATGATCGCGAACATCAGCTGGTACATCGAGAACACGTTCTCGGAGACCCACGCCGTGTAGTCCGCGTTGGGCGCGGCATCGACGCCCGCCAGCATGGCGAACTTCATGCTGCCCATGAACGGGCTACCGGACGCAAACGCCATGCTGTAGCCGAAGGCCCACCACAGGATGGTGACGATGCCGGCGAGACCCATGCACTGTGCCATCACGCTCAGCACGTTCTTCTGCCGGACCAACCCGCCGTAGAACAGGGCGAGGCCGGGCATGGTCATGAACAGCACGAGAGCCGCGCACACCATGAGCCAGCCGTTGTGGCCGGGACCGGGGCCGGGGACCTTGGTCCCTGCGCTCGGCGCGACGTTGTTCATGTACGCCTCGAGGTCGGCAATCCGGGTCTCGAGCGCGGCCACGTCCGGGCCCGCAGCCGCGGGGGCGGGGGCGGGGGCGGCAGCCGGCGCGGGGGCCGGGGCCGGGGCTGGCGCAGCGGCCGGCTCGGGAGCAGGAGCAGGTGCCGCTGCGCTAGCGGGGGCAGCTGCCCCCGTTGCGGGAGCTGCCGGAGCTGCTGCTGCCGGAGCTGCCGCAGCCGGCTCGGCACCCTGTGCGCTCACGAGCGCCGGGGCCTGCAGGGCGACCATGGTCAATGCCGCAAGGATCCACTTTTTCATCGCAAGTCTCCTGGGAAGAATCGGAGCCGGGGGTTTGGGACGAGGCCCGTTATCAAAGCGGGTACCCCTGCCAATGTTTCGGCCCTGCTTCGCAACGATTTCGCTGATCGGCTTTTGTGTCGAATGTGTCGGAGGCATGTCAATCCCAGCCAAAATGTGCTGCAGAATGCCCCAGGTGGGGTGTGGGGGGCCCAAGGAGACCCACCCCTGACTTGTCGAGTACGGTGCCTCCCTTGCAGCTCAGAACCGAAATCGAGATCGACGCGCCGTCCCAGAAGGTGTGGGCCGTGTTGATCGACTTCGCGCGATACCCCGAGTGGAACCCTTTCATCACCAGCGTCGAGGGCAAGCTCGAGGTCGGTGCGAAGCTCGACATCCTGGTGTGCCCGCCCGAAGGCAGCGAGATGCGCCTCGTGCCGACGCTGCTCGTGCACGACGCTCCGCGCGAGCTCAGGTGGCGCGGGCACCTCTTCGTCAAGGGGCTCCTCGATGGCGAGCACTTCTTCCAGGTCCGCGACACCGAAGCGGGGCATTCCCAGTTCGTCCATGGCGAGGACTTCAGCGGCATCCTGCTCCGCGTTCTGGGCGGAAAGCTGACCCAGGTCGCGCGCGGTTTCGTCTACATGAATCAGGCGCTCAAGCGCCGCGTGGAAGCACTCGACTCAGCGTGAACCGAGCTCGGGCTCGCGCCGTTTCTTGACCGCGATGAGGGCGTTCATGAGCGCGTCCCCCTCCCGCAAACAGGGGTAGCAATCCTGACGCTTGCCGGGACCGCAGCCCGTCTTGCGCAGCAGCCGCGTGATCGGGGAGAGCGAGCGCTTGTCGCCGAGATCGGTGGCGCGCGGGATGAGCTTCGCGCTGTCCTCGCAGGTCTCGGCCTCGCGTAGATCGAGCGCCACCGATAGCGCGGGCGAGGCCTTCGGCCGCACGTCCCGCCCGAGGAGCAGGGTGCGGGCGAGCTCCGTCGCGTCGCTACGCTCAGCGGTACCCGTCCACACTTCATAAAGGAGATCCGCGCTCAGCGCTCCGGGCACCCTCGCCATGGCGCCGAGCGCTTCCCGCGCCGTCTCCGGCTCGTGCGCGAAGGCGAGGAGGCTCGAAACGATCGCGGGATCTTTGGCTAGCCCTGGATCCGCCGCCAGCCGCGCCACCAAGGCTCGTACGTCCTCGCGCGCGTTGTGCTCCTTGGCGGCGGCGATCGACAGCGCCTCGTCGGTACCGAGCTCCTTCGCGTTCTTCTTCTCGAGCGCCTGGAGTGCCGCGCGCGCGAGCGGCGGGGCCGGCGATGGCTCGCTGGTCGCGGAAGCCACCGCGCTCGCCCCGGGGGACACGGAGCTCGCGCCTTCGGCGTTCGTGGTGCCTTCGTCGCGCCGGCGCTGGTCGGCCGACGGCTCCGATCCGCGCCCGAGAACACCACCGATCAGCGCCGCCGCGAGCGCGGTCAAGACCAGCACCGGAACGATGGTGGCCCACAACGCAACCTGTCCGCCCGCGACGCGAACACGGGCTCGCAGTGCTTCGCCGAGCGTGGGCGGGTCCGGCTCCACGAAGTAGTCACCGGCCGGCGGCGGCATGGAGGAGACGAACTTCTGCTTATCGACCGACGTGCGTTCGTCGATCGGCGGGAGCAGGACCGGCGGTCCGGGGACGGCATCGACGACGGTCACGTCCGTCTGACGCTCGGGCGCGTTCATGGCCGCTATCCGCGACTGGATCTGGTCGTCCACGCGCGTGACGAGCAGGTCGCGCGGAGAGTCCTCGTAACGGGGCAGCTCGCGACCCTTGGGTGCCTCCGGCTCCCAGCCGGAATCGACGACGGAGGCCCTGATGGGCGGGTCCGAGGATTGCTCCGCCATGAGGGAGTCAGCGTAACACGGCCGTACGCGGCTGCGCACATCCCGGACACCTGCCTGGAACGGCGGGCGCGGGCTTCGCCCAAGTGTCACGCCGGCGTGGCCGGCTCGCTCATGACTTGTTGCCGAGACCGGCGACGCGCTCGGACGGCGTGAGCAGCGACGGCGGGTCGCTTTCGCTATGGCTCTGGCCGTTGGCGACCGGGCGCGGGCGGCGGTCGCCACCGATGTGCGGACGGAACTCGAGGTCGGGCCCGAGCAGCACTGCCTCGGCCTCGGCCGGGATGCGCCGCGGGATGTGATGCTGGTCCACACACGCGAGCAGGGTGTGTCCCTCGGCGACGATCTGCTCGTCGGGATCGAGCGGCTTGGCGTCGGCCCCCTCGGGCTCCCGGAGCAGACGGTAGTCGAAGCGGATCTTCACCCGCGCGAGCTCGGTCAACCGCGTCTCGATACAGAGGAGCTCGTCGAAGCGCGCGGTGCGCCGATAGCGCACGTACGCCTCGACGACCGGCAGGTGAATGCCGAGCTCGGTCCACGAGTGGTAGTCGAGGCCACGACGGCGCATGTACTCGACGCGTCCGACCTCGAAGTAACTGATGTAGGTACCGTGATGGACAATCCCCATCAGGTCGGTCTCACCGAAGCGAACCCGCACCAAGTATCGGGAAATGCAATGGTCGGGGAGGGAGTGCTTCAAGAGGACGCGGGAGAATACGTGGCCCTAAGGGAGACAGGCAAGCGTGCCTTCTGCCAGCGTAGCAACTTTTTTTGGGACCGGCCGCGGGCCGCCGCTCTTTTTCGGCGGCTTTTCGGCCGGCCTTTTTGGGGGGCGCGGCGGTTTCCCGCGTTCCCTGGTGTCGCCTCGCGTGGCTCGGCTCGGGCAGCGCTCGCCCTGGCCCGCTCTCCCTAGCTCTTGGGCGGAACCGTCAGCACGGGCACGGGGGACAGGCGGATGAGGCGCTCGGTCACCGACCCGAGCAGCATGTGCGCGAGGCCCGTTCGGCCGTGAGTACCGAGGACGACCAAGTCGTGCTCGCCCTTCTTGACTTCGCCAATGAGGGCATTGACCGGATCTCCCGAAACCAGGCGGTGTTCGACCCGGGTGCCGGCCGGCACGACCAGCCCGGCCATGAACGACGCCATGTCCTGCTCGGCATTCTGGCGAATGAGCTCCGAAAGCGGCTTCTGCTCCTCACCGGCATGACGCACCATCACCGCATCCGACACGTAGGTGGGCTTGTCCCAAACGTGGACGATGTCAACGGCGGCGCCGACGCGGGCGGCGATGGCCAGCGCGTAGCTGGCGCTCGCGCGGGAGTGTTCCGAATAGTCTACGGGGACGAGGATGCGGCGAAACATCGAGACTTGCTCCTTACGAGGGGCGGACACGCCATCTTACCTCGAAAAGGTGGTGACGCTCGACCGCCATCGGATAAAATGCCGGCGTAGGGTGTCGAAGAGCCGCAGCGAACCCGACGTCGACTCCACGATGGCCGGCGACGTTTCGATCGTCGACTCGCATCGAGGTGTACGCAAGGAACCCGTGCTCGAGCAGCTGCGGGGACCGGGCTCGCCGCGCCGGCTGGCTCTCTTGCCGAGCGAGACGGTGATTGGCCGCGGCACCCAATCGACGATTCAGATCGAGAGCGCGTTGCTCTCGCGCCGGCACGTCGCGCTTCGTCGCAACGGCCCCGACGTCACGCTGGTCGACCTCGACAGCCAGAATGGCGTCTACGTGAACGGAGTCCGCGTCCATTCCGCCCTGCTGCACGAGGGCGACACCGTGCAGGTGGGTGACGTGGTGCTCGTGTTTCACGAGGCCGCGCAGTGAGCTCGCCCGTGATCGTGCGTTTCTGGGGCACGCGCGGCTCGATCCCGACCCCCGGCCCCAAGACGCGCCGCTACGGGGGCAACACTTCGTGCGTCGAGATCGAGGTCGGCGATCGCTCGTTCGTCTGTGACGGCGGCACGGGCCTGCGTGAGCTCGGTCTCGACCTCGTCCAGCGCGGTCGCTCGAAGCTCGAGGCCCACCTGTTTTTCAGTCACATGCACTGGGACCACATCCAGGGCTTCCCGTTCTTCGTCCCCGCGTACGCCCCGAACAACGACCTCTACGTGTACGAGACCGCGCCGGGGGAGGACCGCGTGCAGCGCTTGCTCCACGGCCAGATGCGCTCGGAATATTTTCCCGTTTCTTTCGCCGACCTCGGCGCCCGGGTCGAAGGGCGATCGTTCACCAACGGGGTGCTCGATCTCGGTGGGGTCACGGTGCGCTGCCTCGAGCAGAATCACCCCGGACGAAGCTTCGCGTATTCGTTCGAGATCGGGGCGACCAAGGTCGTCTACGCGACCGACAGCGAGCTCGACTTCCAGCTCGAAAATCCGGAGGAGGTGGAGCGTGACCCGGAAGCGCTCCGCCGCCTGCCGGCGTCCGTCGTCGGGTTCGTGGAGGGGGCCGACCTCTTGATCGCCGACGGCCAGTACACGGACACCGAGTACCCGAAGAAACGCGGATGGGGCCACGCGCGCTCGAACACGGTGGCGGATCTCGCGCGGCAGGCGGGCGTGAAACAGTGTGCGGTCTTCCACCACGACCCGATGCATTCCGACGACCTGGTCGACGACAAGATCGAGTGCGCGAAGCAGCGCCTGGAGCGCGCCGGCAGCGGCTGTCTCGTCTTCGGCGCGCGCGAAGGCCTGGCGCTCAAGCTCGGTTAGGTGCTGCCGAGGCCCTCAGAAGAGCTTCGCGCGCTTGAGAACCAGCAGCAGGACGACGGCGATCGTCGTCACCGCCACCCAGAACGCCGCGTAGCCGTAGCGCCACTGGAGCTCCGGCAAAACCTCGAAGTTCATGCCGTAAACGCCGCAGATGAAGGTGAGCGGAAGGAACACGATGCTGACCACCGTGAGCCGGTTCATCACCGCGTTGGTCCTGTGGCTGATGACGGACATGTAGAGGTTCAGCGACTCCGAAAGAATGTCGCGATCGACCAAAAGGTCCTGCAATACGTGCTCGAGCGTCCCCACCATGTTGGCGAGGAACGGCTGCGTGGCTTCGCTGACGAAGAGGCTTCGCCGGGTCGACAGATCGGTGAGCACCGTGCGCGCCGGCAAGAGCACCTTGCGAAAATGCAGGAGATCCGCGCCGAGCGCGGAAACGCGGGTGAAGACCGCGTCGTCCACCTGGCCCGAGCTCAGATCGTTCTGAAGGTGCTCGACGCGTTCCTCCATCACCTTCTGGACGGACAGGTAGTTGTCGATCAGGTGGTCCCAGATCTCGTAGACCAAAAAGCTCGGGCTGCGCGCGAAGCGCAAGAAGTCCGAGCGGTAGTCGCGCCGCACGGAGCCGAGAAACACGACCGGGCCCTTGTGGATCGTCACCAGGAATTTCTCGGCGATGATCACGTCGACCCTCTCGAGGTCGAATTTGGACCCCCGCTGGCGGATTCCCGAGACGACGACGTGCACGTAGTCGTCGTAGCGAGCGATCTGGGTCGAAGGCTCGTTCTTGAGCGCGTCGTCGATCGTCTCTTCGCCGATGACCTGGAGCCGCTGCAGGAGACGGCGGGCCTCGGCGAGGTCCGTCGCGTCGATGTCCACCCAGAGAAAATGGCCCGCGGCGATTTCGGCCTCGGCCTCGGCAAAGGTGCAGGTTTTCTCGACCTTGTTCGCGAAGTCGAGAGCCGCCACCGTCACCGTGCAGGGGCTCGGCGCCAGCGACGGGTCGACCGGGGGTAGCGAGCCGAAGGAGCTCAGGGGGTTCGAGAGCTTCACAGCCCCTCGACGTTACCCCGGTGCCGCCCGCGAGCGGCAGGTATTCCGAGGTGTGCCGAGGTACGACTGAAAGGGGGGGCCCGGGTCGGCGTTCTTACGCGGAGAGCCCCTCGAGAGGCGACAATCGTCAGCCGGACCATCGTCGGTCACGAAAGCGCGGCGAGGAGGCACATGAGCATGGAGCCGAAAGTGGACGGACTTTTGATGGTGTCACCCGGACGCACCGAGAGCCGGGGCGAGGGCGAGGAGTCAGACGGCGACCGCGAGGTATCCGAGGCCATCCGCGCCGGGGACAAGCAGCGCGCGCTCATGCTCTGCGCGCGGCGCCACGGCCGCTCGGTGGGGAGGTTGTGCATGGCGCTCCTTGGCTCGCAGGCCGAGGCGGACGACGCGGTGCAGGACACGTTCGTGGCGGCCCACGGTGCCTTCGACGGGTACCGGGGCGACGGATCGCTGCGCTCCTGGCTGTTCGCGATCGCCCGGCGTCGCTGTGCGCGCGCGCTCGAGCGACGCGGCCGAGCACCCGAGCTCGAGCGCGACCGCGACGAGGCGCCGCGCGCCGACGAGCTCATCGCCGCCCGACAGCGCGCGGAGACGGCCCGGGCGCTGCTCGCCGAGGTGCGTCCGTCCGAACGCGAAGCGTTGCTCCTCCGCTACGTGGGGGAGCTCAGTTTTCGTGAGGTGGCGGTGGCGTGCGGCATCGACGAACCGGCCGCCCGCAAGCGCGTGTCACGCGCGCTCGCCCGGTTGCGTGAGCTCGGAAGGAACGAACGATGACGACGACAGCGAAGGAATGTGCGGAGGTCACGGAGCACCTCGCGGAAATCCTGGACGGAACGGCCGACGAGCGGCTGCTCGAGCACGTGGCCGAATGCGACACGTGCCGCGACGCGAAGCACGACGCCGAGCACGCGAGGAAGACGGCGCTCGAAGCCGCGGACGACTACCGCCACGCCGCTGACCTCGAAGAGCGCCTGTCAGCCGCCATCGCCCGCGGCGAGCGCAAGGCCGAGCGGGAGCCGGCGGCAGCGGACGAGAAAAAGCCGGCAGTGCCGGCGGCGACGGCGGGTGAAAAGAAGACAGGGGTGGCGATGTCTCTCGGCAAGCGCGAGGCATGGGCCGTTCGCGGTGCAGCGGCGCTCGCGCTGGCGGCGGGCGCTTTCATCGTGCTCCGGGGCGAAGGGGACCCCGCGAGCGGCGGAGGCAGCGGAGCCGCGTGGGGCGGCAAGGTCGGTCGGGTGGTGACGGCCGCGGGAGGCCGCGGGCTGGAGGCCTGCGCGCCGAGCGGTGGTGCCTGCCGCGTGCTCACCGCCGGCGCCACGCTTCCCGAAGGATCGCTCCTGCGCACGGACGGGAGGACACGGGCGGAGCTCACGCTGTCGGACGGCAGCGCGCTGTCGATCGACCGGAACACGGAGCTCAAGCTCCACGCCGACGGCCCTCGCCATGCCGAGCTCGTGCAAGGCGCCCTGGTCGCCGACATCACGCACGCGAAAAACGAGGCTCGCTTCGAGCTTCCGCGCGGCCATTTGACCGTGCACGGCACGAAGTTCGCGCTGCGAGCCGGGACCGGCCGGGCGGCGGTCGACGTGGCACGCGGCAGCGTGACGCTTGCGAGCTCGGACCGTGAGAGCGTGCGGGTCAACGAGGGCGAAACCGGACGCCTCGAGGACGGTTCGGCACCGGTCGTCGGCTTCTCCGGCGGGCTCGGCGAATCGCTCGCCTGGAGCGACGAGACGTTCGGCGAGCGCGAGCGCGAGGCGCTTCCGGACAAAGGCCTCGGCGAGCTCCGCGCAAAGAAGCCCGGGCAGGACGCGGAACGCACCGGCGCCGTGACGCTCGCGTCGCACTCGGTGCGTGTGCGGATCGCCGGCGTGGTGGCAAGAACGGAGGTCGAGGAAGTCTTCCAGAATCATACCGACGAGGTCCTCGAGGGGATCTATCGCTTTCCGATCCCGGCGGATGCGCAGATCGAGCGCCTTGCGCTCGAGGTCGACGGCAAGCTGGAGGAGGGTGCGTTCGTCGACCGCGATCGCGCCGCCGCCATCTGGCGCGGCGCGATCGTCAACTCCACGCCGCAGGCACGGCGCCCGGTCGAAGAGATCGTGTGGGTTCCGGGCCCGTGGAAGGATCCGGCGCTACTCGAGTGGCAGCGCGGCGGGCGCTTCGAGCTGCGCATTTTTCCGATTCCGAAGCGCGGCTCGCGACGGGTGATCCTCGCCTACACGGAGATCGTGAAAGCGGCGGGCGGCACTCGCCGCTACACGTACCCGCTCGCCTACGATCCGGGCGGCTCGACGCGCGTCGAACGCTTCGACATGAAGGTCGAAGTACGCGGGAACGATGCGGAGTTCGGCGTGCGGCCTTCCGGCTACACGCTCACGAGCGGCAAGGCCGACGGCGCGAGCACGCTTTCGTTCGCCGAGCAGCGCTTCGTCCCGAGTGGGGATTTGACGCTCGAATATTCGCTCCCGAACCAGAAGAACGAGCTCACCGCCTGGACCTACGCCGGGAGCCCGACGGGTGCGCCGACGGCTGCACCGGGCACGACCCGGGACGCCACCGACGACGGCTCGCCCTATGTCGCCTTCGCGCTCCGGCCCAAGTTGCCGCGCGCCGACCGCAATGGCCTGCGCCACGTGTCGGTCGTCGTCGACGCGAGCCGCTCGATGCTCGGCGAGAGCTACCAGCGAGCGAGCGATCTTGCGGTGCGGCTCGCGCGCGAGCTCGGGCCGGACGATCGATTGAGCGTCTTCGCGTGCAGTACGGACTGTCGGGCGCTGCCGGGCGGCCCGCTCACCCCCGGAGTGACGGCCGCGCGCGACGTGCGTGGCTTCTTGTCTGCGATCACGCCGGAGGGCGGATCGGACCTCGTGGAAGCCGTCGGCCAGGCGCTCGGAACCTCGGTGCAGGGCGACACCGAGGAGCGCGTGCTCTACCTGGGCGACGGCGCGCCGACCGTCGGCCAGGTGCGGCCCGGAAGCGTCGAGCGCGCCGTGCGGCGCCGGCTCGCGTCGCGGCGCGCCAGCGTCACCGCGGTGGCCATCGGCGCGGACTCCGACCGCGCGACACTCGAGGCCCTCGCTCGCGGCGGCGGCGGCGTGATGCTGCCGTACAGCCCGGGACGGAGCCTGTCCCAGATCGCGTACGCGGTGCTCGGCACGACGCACGGTGACGCGCTCACCGACGTGTCGGTGCGGCTGCCGGACGGCCTCAGCCGCGTCGCACCCACGCGGATGGGAGCGATCCCGGCGGGAGGCGAAGCCTTCGTCGTCGCCCGCATGAACAACCTCGAGCTCTCCGGCGACGTGATCCTCTCCGGCAAAGTGGGTGGACGGGCGTTCGAGCAGCGTTACCCGGTGAAGCTCCTAGCCAGCGACGCGCGGGGCAATGCGTTCGTCGAGCGCCTGTACGCCGGCGCACGGATCGCCGACCTCGAGCTCGACGGCACCGACGCGGCGAAGAAAGAGGCCGTCGGGCTCTCGAGTCGCTTCAGCGTCGCGAGCCGCTACACGTCGCTCCTGGTGCTCGAGAGCGAGGCGATGTTCCGCGCCTTCGGGCTCGACAATCGCCGCCTGGCAACGACCTTCACCGGCGACGAGGAAGCCGAAAGCACGGCCGCGGACGGGGCGCTCGACGTGGGGGCGGACGACGAGAAGGTGGCACAGAACGAAAAGCCGGACGGCCTCGGCCTCGGTCGTCTCGGGAGCGGCCCGGGCGGCGGCGGATCCACGCGAGCGTCGAGGGCCCCGGCCGACGCGTTCGAGGGCGAGGCCGATGCCCCGCGGTCGTCGGCGGGCGCACCGGCGCCCAAGGCCGCTGCGGCACCGAGCCCGGCCGCGACCGTCGCGGCGCCCGCAGCGCTCGAGCCGATGCCGACGAAGAAGAAGGCGGAGGAGCGCCGCCAGGTGATCGTCCAGGAAGACGTGCCAGTGATCGTCCGTGAGGACCGGCGGCGCATGATCCCGATGCGCCGGGTCTGGCGGCGACACGGCGAGGTGGTGACGAACCGCGTCGTCCCGAAGAACGCGACGGCAAACGCCATCAGCGATGCCGAGCTCGAGCTGTCACGCAACGAAAACCGCCGCGAGTCGCTGAAGAAGCTCTACGCCCTGTCGCTCGCGACGGCTTCGCTCGAGCGCGCCGCATCGCTCTCCGAGCGCTGGTCGGCGAAGGAGCCGCTCGATCCGGAAGCGATCACCGCGCGCGCCGACGTCCTCTCGGCGAGCGGCGACCGGGCCGGCGCCATCCGCGTTCTCGGCAGCGTGATCGACGTGCGCCCGGGCGACGTGGCAGCGCAGAAGCGGCTGGCGCGGCTCGAGCGCTGGCGCGGTCGGGCGGCGGCCGGCTGCCGCTACAGCATCGCGATCGCGGAGCTTCGCGGCACCGATGCCTCGCTGCTTTCGGACGCCGTGCGTTGCGCGCGCGACACCGGCGACGGCCGGACGGCGGAGGAGCTCCTCGCCAATGCCGACGCCACGGTAAGGGCGAGTGCGGAGCGGCTTCTCGCCGCGGCCGCGCCCGATCTCGACACACTGAAGGGTGACCTCCGGGTGGAGGGAACCTGGAGCGGCGGCGCGGACGTCGACCTCGCGCTGATCGATCCCGACGGACATCGTGTCTCCTGGCTCGGCGCACCGACGCGTGGCGTGATCAGCGCCCGCAGCGTGACGAGCACCCGCGAGGAAGGGCTCGCGCTGTCGGGCGGCAAGCCGGGCGAGTACGTGGTGGAGGTCGTGCGCGGCTCGGGCACCGACCGCGCCAGCGGCGAGCTCACGATCACGGTCGCCGGAACCACGAGGCGTGTGGCCTTCACGCTCGACGGCCCGCGAACGAGCGTCGCCATCGCGCGCATCGAGATGCGCTCGGAGCTCGTACCGCTGTAGGACTGCGTGGGGCCGCCCGGCGCGCGGGTCAGCCGGGCTTCACGCTGTCGAGCAGGGCGTAGAACGATTTTTTCGCGTGGGCGACGGTGGCCTTCGGGCCCGTCAGCTTGAAAAAGTAAGCGCCGCTCGGTGCTTCGACGATCGCGCCGAGGAGCGCGTAGTTCGTCTTCAGCTTCTCGCCGCCGTGCCCCATCGCCATCGAATTCGCGTTGAAGGTCCCGGATTCGATCTCGATCACGTGCTCGACCATGCCGTTGGCCTTGCGGTCCTCGCGCCGCACCTTCTCCGGCGGCACGTCCTTGAACTGCTTGACCCAGCGATCGACGTTGGCCTCGATACCGCCACCCTGGCCCGGACCAAAATAGAAGACCCCGAGCTCGCCGTCCTCCTCGTCACCCTTCGCGCGCGGGATCACGTAGGTCGCTTTGCGCATCGGGTTGGGTCGCTCCGACCGCTTCCAATCGGACGGATCGACCCAGGTGATCTCGACCGGCGGCAACGCGGTGGCCTTCGGTGCGGGGGTAGCGGCAGGCGCCGCCGCCGAAACGGAAGCGAGCGGTGGAGCGACCGGCGGTGCGGCCGATGCGTTGGGCTCCGGCGTCTTTTGGCAACCGGCTGCGAGGACCACCAGAAGGACGTGAACGAGTCTCACGGTCTCGCCATATAGCACGCTCGATAGCGTCATGATACGAGGCGAGCGATGACCGGCAAGGTGAGCCCGATCGACTGGGCAGTTTTCGGAGCCGTCGTGCTCGCTTCGCTCGCCCTCGATCGCTTCGTCTTCGGTAAGCCGAAGGCGCACGTGTCGTTCCGGGAAGCCGCGATCCGGAGCACGTTCTTCGTGCTCGTGGGGCTGCTTTTCAGCGTCTACGTCTACCTACGGGAGGACCTCGACTCCGCCATCACCTACCTGGTGGCGTACCTCGTGGAGGAGTCGCTCTCGATCGACAACCTCTTCGTGTTCCTGGTGCTCTTCACCTACTTCAAGGTGAGCGAGTCGCAGCAGCAGCGCGTCCTGGTCTGGGGGATCCTGGGCGCGATCGTGATGCGAGGCGTGTTCATCGTGCTCGGCGCAGCACTCCTGCACCGCTTCAGTTGGATGATCTTCGTCTTCGGCGGATTCCTACTGTTCACCGGCATCAAGCTCCTGGTGCGCAAGGAAGAGGAGGTCGACCCCGAGGACAACTTCGCCCTGAAGCTCGCACGAAAGTACCTCCGAACGACGCCGGAGATGCACGGGGACCGCTTCTTCGTCGTGAAGGACGGCGTTCGCTACGCGACCCCGCTCTTTTTGGTGCTGATCGTCGTCGAGTTCACCGACCTCTTGTTCGCGGTCGATTCCGTGCCGGCCGTGCTTGCGATATCCGACGACATTTTCGTCGTCTACACCTCGAACGTGATGGCGATCCTGGGCCTTCGCGCGCTCTATTTCCTGCTGCACGGGATGATGAGCCGCTTCCATCATCTCGGCACCGGGCTCGCCCTGATCCTGATCTTCATCGGCGTGAAGATGGTCGCTTCGCCCTGGTTCAAGATCGACTCCACGGTGTCGCTGATCGTGATTGCCGTGATCCTCGGCGGAGCCGTCGGAATCTCCCTGATGCGGCCCAAAGCGGACACCAGCAAGGGCGACACCTGATGGGAAAGGACGTGTTCGGGGAGCGCTCGAGCGGAGTGCTTCTACACGTCACGTCGCTGCCCGGCCCGTTCGGTAGCGGCGACCTCGGTCCCGACGCTCACCGCTTCGTCGATTTCCTCGCCAGTGCCGGCCAGCGTTTCTGGCAGATGCTGCCGGTGTCACCGCCGGGCGCCGGCGACTCCCCGTACGACAGCGCTTCCGCCTTTGCCGGCAGCCCATTTCTCGTGAGTCTCGAGCTGCTCGCCGAGGACGGCCTGCTCGAGCCCGGCGAGCTCGCCGTCTCGCGCCGGCTCACGGCGGGGTCCCGCGCGCTCTATCCCGCCTCCCGTCGCATTCGGGGGCGGCGGCTCAGGAGTGCGTTTTCCCGCTTCAAGGCGCGGCCGGGGGCGAGCGGCCTCTTGGCGCGATTTTCCGAGGAAAACGCAGACTGGCTCCCCGACTACGCGCTCTTTCGCGCCCTGCACCGCGCCCACGGACGCCTCTCCTGGACGCGCTGGGACGCGACGCTCGTGCGACGAGAGCCGGGCGCGCTGGAACGGGCGCGGACCGAGCTTTCGGACGAGATCGCCCTCGAGGTCTTCGTGCAATACCAGTTCGCGCGGCAGTGGGCGCGGCTCCGTGAGCACGCGAAGGAACGGGGCGTCTTGATGCTCGGCGACGTGCCCATGTTCGTCGCCCACGACTCGGCGGACGTGTGGACCCACCAGTCACTCTTTCGGCTGAACCCGGGGGGCGAGCGAACGGCGCTGGCCGGCGTCCCTCCCGACTACTTCAGCGCGGACGGGCAACTGTGGGGAAACCCGGTCTACGACTGGGACGCGCTCCGCTCCACCGCCTACGGCTTCTGGGTGGCGCGCCTCAAGCGCTCGCTCGAACGCTTCGATGCGCTCAGGCTCGATCACTTCATCGGCTTCCACCGGTTCTGGGAGGTGCCTGCCGCGGCCACCTCCGCTCGCGACGGGCACTTCGTCGAGGGCCCCGGCCACGATCTGTTCCAGGTCCTCGAGCAGCGGCTCGGCGGCCTGCCCTTCTTGGCCGAGGACCTCGGCGTCGTCACCGACGGCGTGGTGCGCCTCCGGGAAGCCTTCAACCTGCCCGGTATGCGGGTTCTCGGCTTCGCTTTTGCAGGTAACTACCGCGAATACCAGCCGCACCGCTACCCTCGGCGTGTGGTCGCCTACTCGGGAACCCACGACAACGACACCCTGATCGGCTGGCTCACCCAGCATGAGCGGGAGCCGAACCCGGAGCGGCAGGCGGCACTCCACGCCGAGCGCCTGCGGGCGCTCGCCTACGCCGGGAGCGACGGGCGGGAAGCGCACTGGGACCTCATGCGCACGCTCTACGCGTCGGCCGCGGACACCATCATCGTCCCGCTGCAGGACCTGCTCGGGCTCGGCGCGGAAGCGCGCATGAACGTGCCTGGCACCGCGACCGGCAACTGGAGGTACCGCGCACCCGCGTCTGCCTTCGCACCCGCGCTGGCCCAACGTCTCGCCGGGCTCGCCGAAACCTACGAACGAGTCCCCGACCAGCGGCAGCGAGCGTGACCATGGACGGGAGGCTCCGTCAGCGAGTCCTCGGGGTCGTCCTTTCCTCCGCCCTGCTCTTGCCGCCTGCGCGGGCGCTCGCCGAAGACACGCCCACGACCGCTCCATCGCCGCCGCCCGACACCTGGGGCGGAGCGGGTGAGAGCGGCACGGAGGGCGAAACCGGGGGGAAAACCCCGCCCGTGCCCGCGACGCGCACGTCCGTCTGCCCCTGCGACGCCGCCGCCAAGGAGGGCGATCTCGCCCAGGTCCGCTACACCCTCGAAGGCGTCGTCGTGCGGGGGAACACGCGAACGAGCGAGAGCGTCGTCATGCGCTACGTGCCGTTCCGGCGTGGCGATCTGATCGACGTGAACGATCCCGCGTTCGAGCTCGCCCGTTTCCGGCTGCTCGTCACCGGCTTCTTTCGTGACGTCGAGCTGTCGCTCGAGAAGGGCTCCGCCCGAGGTCGCGTCGTCCTCGTCGTCAGTGTGGTCGAGCGCAACACGATCGTCGTCAACGACATTGCGATGGGGCTCGCTGCCGACGCGGACGTGAACGGCAATGCGCAGCCGCTCACGGCGTACGCGGGGATCAGCGCCGCCGAGACGAACCTCGCCGGCACCGGGATCACGCTCGGCGGGGCCATCGCCGGGGCTCAGGACAAGCTCGCCCTACGCGCTCGCTTCCTCGACCCGGCGTTCCTCGGCAGCTCGTGGATGGTGTCCGGCACGCTGCTCTACAACGATTCCCACGATTATTTCGGCAATTCCGTGGTCGGCTCGGCCGATCCCGAAAACGAGCTCCCGCTCGGCAACTCCGCCGTCGTCGCCTACACCCGCTTCGGCGGGCAGCTCGGCCTCGGCCGAGACCTCACGCTCTCTACCCAGGCCTGGGGCCACCTTCGCCTGGAGACGATCGACGCGAGCTACCCGCTCGCCGCTTCGCACTACCGGGGCTTCGACCGCGAACCGATCGATTTCGACATCGTTCGCGGCACGAGCCTGCTCGCAACCGTGCAGCTCGGCCTGCAGCACGATACCCGCGATCATCCGTTCCTCCCGACGCGCGGCTGGCTCGCGTCGCTGAACGGCGAGTTCTCGGTGCTGCCTTCGGCGCTCGACTACGACTTTCAGAAGATCGAGTTCCGGGCTCAGCGCTGGTGGCTCTTGCCGTTCGGCCGGCACGTGATCCAGCTCGACATGTACGGCGGCGCGATCGCCGGGCGGGCGCCGTTCTTCGACCAGTTCTACGTCGGCGATCTCACGGATTTTCTGCCCGATCGCGTGCTCGGCATGACGTTCGATCGTCGGCCGCCACCGAACTTCCTGGGCACCGAGATCGTCGAGGAGCGCTACGGCAAGTACGCGCTCAAGGTCACCGGTGAGTATCGGGTGCCGCTCTACCGCGGGCGGCGCTCGATCTACGGCATCGACGTTTTCGCGAGCTTCGGCTTCTACGGGCTGGCGGACGAACGAACGATCGCAGAGCCACCCACCGGCTACACCGGTGCCGCTCGCATCCCGATCGATCTCACGGGGAACATCGGGTTCCGCGCGGACACCAGCGCCGGCGGGTTCACCTTCGCCTTCGCCAATGCGTTGAGCTTCATTCCGCTGCGCGGTGAGGGCCCCGCCGGTGAATGAGGGCCGCCCGTCACGAGCCTGGCTCCTCGGAGCGCTCCTGTTCGCGCTCGTGAGCTCGTTCGGCGCCTCCGCCCGCGCGCAGGCCGAGCCCCCGATCGCGCAGCGCGAGGCCAAGCTCGAGTGGGACACCGATCGCAACCTGCTCTATCTCGACATGAGCTTCCGCGACGTGCTGAGCGCGGGCATCAGGAACAAGCTCAGTCGTGGTTTGCCGACCACGATCGTGCTCACGGCGACGATCCAGCGCGCCGGAACGACCGAGCCGTTGTCGAGCACCGCACAGACCTGCCGCGTGACGTGGCACGTCTGGGAAGAGGCCTATCATGTCGAGGTCATTCGGCCGGGGTCGAGCCAGGTGCGTTGGACCACGACGCTCGAGGGCGTGCTCCGCCGCTGCGCGGAGGCCCGGCGCCTGCTCGCCGGCGACGGCGCCCAGGTGCCTCGCGGCGTCGCCCTCTACGCGAAGGGGAGCATCCAGATCAATCCGGTGAGCCCCGAGGTGTTGCAGAAGCTCAAGCGCTGGGTGATGAGGCCGAGCAGCACCAGCACCGCGGCGCCCGGGGACGCGCTCTTCAGCACCTTCGCCGGTCTGTTCCTGCAGCGCATCGGCGACGCCGAGCACGAGGTTCGCTTCCAGACGCGGGCCGAGGTTCCCATCCGTTTTTCGAGCAAGGACGAGCGCCGCACCCAATAGCAGGGCGAAGAAGGGCGGAGTCGCCGAGGCGCGTGCTACGACTCGTTTCGTGATAAGATCGACGTTTCCGGTGGCGCTGAAGCTCGAGGGCCGGCGCGTGGTGGTGGCCGGCGCGGGGGACGAAGCGGCGGCGCGAGCGCGCGCTCTCTCGGATGCGGGCGCCCGCGTGGTCGTCCTCACGCCCGCTCCGGGTGCTTCCGTTCTGGCTCTCGCCGAAGCGGGAGCGATCGAGCTCCTCGCTCGCCGGCTCGAGCCCGCCGACCTCGACGGAACCTGGCTCGTGGTGCTGGCGGAGCGCGACCCGGCGTTCGCCGACGAGCTCGCGGCGCTCACCGAGGCGCGCCAGATCTTCTACGTTGCCGTCGACGACTCGCGGGTCGGCACGTTCTCGCACCTCGCGATCGCACGGGCGGGGCTCGTCTTCGCCGCCATCGGCAGCCAGGGCGAAGCGCCGGCGCTGGCGCGCCGGCTGCGCGAGCTCTTCGAGGGGCTGTTTCAGCGCGCGGGGCTCGAGGCCTTCGCCGAGCGACTCGCGGTGTTGCGCCGGGAGACGCCGGCGGAAAAGCGACGAGCGGTGCTCGACGACGCCGTCGCCGAACTCAAGCTCGACGGCGAGCTGGTGGTGCCTGCGGCGAGCTCACTCGAAGCTCGGCGTGCCGGCGGGCACGGAGAGTGACGTCGGCGACGGGTACGTCGCGAGCACGGCGAGCCAGTAGTAGCGATACTGATGAGGGATCGCGCCCCAATCCGGCATCGGCAGGGCCCGATTGACGCAATCGGTGGCCTTACGCGCCAGCGGCCCGCGCCAGCTGCCGCTCGCCCCAGGGAAGGCGTGGAGCTTCTTGTTCGTGAAATCCACGCTGAGCACGAAGTTGATGGTCCCGCCCTCCTTCTGCTTCGGTGCGCAATCGACGGAGGCGCGAATGGCGGCGGCCAGCGATTTTTCGAGCGGGGCCAGCGCGTCGCACAGGCCGCCCTCGAGCCGCGCGTTGGTCGGCGACGAACCGCACTTCACGCGCTGGGCCGCCGCCAGCCTGACGCGCTCGACGGCTTTCGGCGGGGCGAGCCCGGCATCGACCGGCATCGGGGCCGCCTGAGGCTTGGCCGCGCTCCGGATCACGCTCGGCTCGGGGGTGGCGATGGGCGCACCGGACGGCCGCCGCATCAGGTAGAGCGGCACGGCCATCAAGATGACCCCGGCAACGCCGGCCACCACCAGCTGCGCGCGGAGCGGGCGATCGAGGCCCGCGCTCGATCCGACGCCGAGGCGTCGAAGGCGTGGCTCGCCGGAGAGCGAGGGAATCGAAGAGCGCGGGGGGCGCGCCATGTCGGCCGGGTTACCTTTGCGCGTGCCTAGTCGTCCAGCAAGGACGCGACGTTCTGGCCGGGCTCGGCGCGCACGATGGTGGCGGCAAGATCGAGGGTCTCCGGCATGTTTCCCTGCACTTGCGAGACGACCTGCTCGACGACGTTCCGCGCCTCGTCGAGGCTCGGCCCCGTCATTGCGATCGCGAACTTGAGCGGGCCGGTGCGACCGCCCGTCACCGGGACCAGGCTGAGCAGGAGCATCTCCGTGAGCTCGACCACGCGCTGCGCCGCGCGCCGGAGCGCCAGCATCTCGAGGATCGCAGGACGATCGCTGACGTGTCGGTTCGGGCCACGCACCTGGTAGCGAGCGATCGAGAGCGGCGCGGCGGACCACTCGGCGAACGAGCGATCGTCCTCCAGCGCACGCACGAGTCCGTCGCGCGTCAAGAGGCCCGTGAGCCCGTCGCGCCGCGCGAGGTATGCCTTGGCGCGTTCGTGTTGCGGCGAACCTTCGGCGAAGCTCACGAGCTTCACCCTCGACTCCCCGAGCTGAACCTCGGCGCCGTGAAGCAGCGCGATCGTCTGCTTGCGGTCGTAGCTGTAATCCGTGAACGTGCCGTTGGTGCTGCCGGTGTCCTCGATCGACCACGAGCCGGCTTGCCAGCGCAGCGCCGCGTGCGAGCCGGAAACGGTCGGCTCCGGCATCACGATGTCCTGCCCGGCGCGGCGGCCGATGGTGATCACGGCTTTGCCGAGCGAAAACATCGTTCCCGCCGCGTCCGGCGCATTCGCCGAATAGGTGACGAGGAGCGACTGCGCGCCGGGCACGAACAGCTCGCTCGCGCCGCGCCCGGGAGGTGGGCCGGGGTTGATGCGCTCACGCGGGATCTGCACCTGGCTCGTCGTGAGCGAGGTCGGGTTGAAGAAGCGGAGGTGCCGGGCCGAGGGGCGGGCGGCGGCGTCGTCGGTCAGGCAGCGGAAGATCTGCTTGATCTCGTCGACGGACAGCGACGACGGAACGTCGAACATGATCTGCGAGCGCATGGGCTTCGCGCGCGGACGGTAGCCGGGCTCGGGGACGCGGCAGGTCCACATTTCCCAGAGCGTGAGGCCGAGCGCGTACATGTCGTCCTCGGGGCTCGCGCCGCCGGAGCGAAGGCGTTCGGGCGCCATGTAATTCGGTGTACCGCCGTCCGGAGGCGCTCCGGGGCGCCGCGCGCTCAGGCGCGCGCGCTCTTGCGCGAAGCCGAAATCCAGGATGATGGCTCGATCGCTGGTCACCATCACGTTGCCGGGCTTGAGGTCGCCGTGGACCAGACCCTGGGCGTGGATGGCGGCGAGCCCAGCCGCGGCCTCGCTCGCGATCTTGCGAAACTCGTCGGCCGTGTAGCCGCCCTGCGCCTTGCGCCGGCGAATGTGGGTATGCAGCGTCTGCCCGGCGATGTGCTCCATCACCAGGATCGGACCCCAGGGGCTCGGCGCCAGATCGTGCACACGGCACACGTTGGGGTGGCTCACCGAGCGCGCGAGCAAGAGCTCTTGCCGGAGGGCCTCGTCGTCCCCCGGCATCCTCGACTCCTCCCGCACCACCTTCAGGGCGACCGGCTGCTGCGTGGCGCGGTCGTAGGCGAGGAACACCTCACCCATGCCGCCCTTGCCGAGGCTCTGGCGGATTTCGTACCGATCGTTGACGACCGTGCCCTGACCGAGCGGGGGGGCGTTGCGGGGGGGGGAGGGCATGGGCTCGTGGAGCGGAACGCGGGGCGTAGCGTCCTCGATTTGGCGCGCCCCTGCAATCTTCTCCGCCTCCCGACGAGGCAGCGTTCGACCGCCGGGAGGTGCCGCCCCCGCGAGACTTTTCGGCGTTTCCGCCGGTTTTTCGGGTGCTAGAATCCCGGTGCCCCGCGGCTTTCGGCCCGGGCCATGGACGAGGAGCCTCGCATGAACCATCGACTCGCTTTGCTCGTTCCCCTCACCCTCCTGATGAACCTCGGCTGCGAAAACAACGAGGAGTGCACCCGTGCACGCCTCGCCGCATCCGACGCCTGGAAAACCGTGACCTCACAGTCAGGCTCGGCGCGTCTGAACGGCTGGATCGGTTTCGAGGATCTCCCCGAACCGAAGAAGGCCGAGCACGTGAAAGCCTTCCAGCAGATCGAAAAACAGTCCGAGATGGTCTTCGCGTCGTTCGCCTACGAGAAAATAACCTGGAAAACGTCCGACCCGGCGCGCGACGCCGCGACGCAAGCGTTCAACGGGTATTTTGCCAAAGACAACTTCACGACCTTCGCGGCCGCGCTGAAGACCGCCAACGAACGCTACGAATCGGCCGCCAAGGCGTGCCGCTAGTGATCGTCGGAGAGGGCCGGCGCTACCCCGCGTAGCGTGCGAGCACGCTCTCGACCGACGCGGCGTATCCGCCGCCGAATAGGTTCACGTGCACCATCAGCGGGTAGAGCTGGTAGAGCGGCACGCGATCGTCGCTGCCCGGCGCGAGCGGGAACGCCTCGTGGTAGGCGTCGAACACGCGCTCGGAGAACCCGCCGAAGAGCCGCATCATCGCCAGATCGACCTCCCGGTGCCCGCCGTACGCGGCCGGATCGATCAGACAAGGCGCCCCGGTTTCGTCGACGTGCAGATTGCCTCCCCAGAGGTCGCCGTGGAGGCGCGCTGGGGGTTCGGTCGGGCCGGTGAG